>Ga0182017_10000016_pt1 | contig 112690 bp, 70 predicted proteins | sample 712E3DmetaG_FD_120492 | JGI IMG/M metagenome (GOLD analysis project Ga0182017, IMG submission 120492) | Permafrost microbial communities from Stordalen Mire, Sweden - 712E3D metaG | ecosystem: Environmental > Terrestrial > Soil > Wetlands > Permafrost | place: Sweden: Stordalen | collected... | reverse complement strand
GGTCATCGGACATACGATCTCCTTTCCGATAGCTATATTATTGCTATCGGTAATATACTACAAAAAAAATGCCCCGTCAACATCTTTTTCAAATAAAATGGCCACAAAACGGGAATGCGCCCAATTGCCATCAAGCGGAGCATGCAGTTTCTCTTTATTACAATTTAATAAACGGTCAAAGTGAAAATCCAGTAAAGCATGAACATAGTGTCAAGATTGCCGATCCGCAAAGCGGGCCTATTTTTAACGGTGGAAAAAAAGACAGCACGGTTTTGCATGGCTGGGACCGGGCCTTGCGGAGTAAACAACCACGGCCATAGTCCGTGGCTTTAGTTCACCCCTGAAAGGGGTGAACTAAAGAAAAGAGCCGCCTTAAGCGGCAGCATGATACGAATTTTCAGAGCATAAAATTGTAAACAAATAGTATACGATATTTTTAAAAAACCACGATTTCTGGGATATTTTGGTTAATATTATTTAAATTATGTTAGGAGCTTCACATGTTGAAAGGAAAAGCTTATGCATTCAGGTTTTAAAAGAATCGGTGCGATTATTTTAGGAATTATCCTTCTATGCGCCATTGGGGCCTATCCACAGCGTTATATGGAAAACCTCGGACGCGGACTGGTTGCCATAAAAAAGGGCAGCGGATATTTCCTGAGTTGGCGGCTTTTCGGCCTTGACCCGGCAGGCATCGGTTTCAATGTATACAAAGGAACGGCAAAGCTCAACCCAACGCCTATTACCGACGCAACCGACTATACCGATAATACCGGCGGCTCAGGGGATTATACGGTAAAACCCGTTGTGAACGGCGTTGAGCAAGCGGCAAGCAAACCGGCAATGGTCCTCAACAATCCTTACCTATCGATTCCCATGCAGCCCCCGTTCGACCACGCCCCTAATAAGGCGACCGTGGCGGACCTTGACGGCGACGGCGAATATGAAATAATAGTCAAGTGCGAGCAAAGTCCGGTTGATGTCGGGAAAAGCGGCGTGAGCGGTGAAATGCGCGTCGACGCTTATAAACTCAACGGCACGTTCATGTGGCGGATTAAAATGGGAAAAAATATCCGCGAAGGCTCGCATCTTGAATGGATTTGCGCGTACGACCTTGACGGCGACGGGAAAGCCGAAGTGATGTTGAAAACGGCCGACGGGACGACCGACGGAAAGGGCAAGGTCATTGGAGACGCAAATGCCGACTACCGGACTTCGGACGGCACGGGCAATATCACCACGGGGCCGGAATATATCACCGTTTTCGACGGGATGACCGGCGCAGCGCTCGCGACGGCGGATTTTTCTCCGGCCAGGGGAGATATATCAACGTGGGGTGACGACAAAGGCAACCGGGGAAACCGGTTTCTTGGGACCATAGCCTATGTTGACGGCGTGCGGCCAAGCGCCGTCTTTTGCCGGGGCTACTATGCCAGGACAGCGATGACGGCGTGGAACTGGAGAGGCGGCAAGCTCACGAAGGCGTGGACGTTCGATACCTATAATAATGCCGCGTTGAAAAGCTATGAAGACGAGGGCAACCACTCGACCATGGTCGGCGACGTCGATGGCGACGGCAAAGATGAAATCGTATATGGTTCCTGCACGATCGACCATGATGGAACGGGGCTGTATGCGCTTAATCTTGGACATGGAGACGCGGGTTATTTGGGAGACATAGATCCAGACCGTCCAGGATTGGAGTATTTCGGCGTCCATGAAGAACGCAATGAGGGAAGACACATGCATGACGCCAAGACCGGGGCGATTATATGGCATATCACGGCCACCGGCGATAACGGACGGGGGATGGCAGCCGATATTGATCCGCGCCATAAAGGATATGAGATGTGGGACGCCCTCGGCAAGACCATTTACGACGTCACGGGCAAATCCATCACAAGCGCATACCCGCCCTGTAACATGGCCGCGTGGTGGGACGATGATTTGCTTCGCGAACTCATTGATGAAAATGCTTCATTGGTAAAGTGGAATTATTTGACTAGTTCGACGTCGAGCCTGCTCAACGCCGACTCATACGGATGCACGGGCGCGTCATCCAATCTCAATAAGCCGGCCTTGATCGCCGATATTTTCGGTGATTGGCGTGAAGAGATCGTGTATAGAAAATCCGATAATTCGGCGATGCTCATCTTTTCAACGACCATCCCCACGACCAACCGCCTTTACACGCTGATGCAGGACCCGCAATACCGGGACCAGGTTTCGGGGCAGAATATCGCCTATCAGATGTCTTCGATGCCCAGCTTCTATCTGGGCGAGGGCATGGCGCCGCCGCCACGCCCCAATATCATAACCGACGGAAATACCCCCATACAATTGAAGCCGAACGCCTCGCACCGTCCGATGGCAACTCTCATGTATAAAACAGTAGCCACGGTTTTAGGCGACCATTGGTTTATCTGTCCCGCTTCCATGGCTGGAAAGAGCAAGGTCGTGACGATCTACGATCAATCCGGGAGGCTCGTAAAAAGAAATATTGTCGACCACGACGTCATCAATCTTCAAAAAGACTTCGGTATAGCGAAGAAAATGTATATCGTTAAGGTAAGCGCATTTGAAAAGGAGCCGTCAATTTATTAAGACCCTAAAGGTCTTTTTTCCGACAAAAAGTTGTCAGAAAAACTTTTAATTTTTCCGTGTTGACCTCACCCTAACTCCCCGGCCTACGGCCACCCCTCTTCCCCTCTCCCAATGGGAGAGGGGAAGAGGGGCAGGGGTGATGAGGTGAGGTTGCATGTTCCGGCGGTTCGCATGAAGAAAATCCATTCTTTTACCTTCGAGGCCATAGTCTATTGCCTCCTGTTTGCCGCGGCCGCGATCTATATCGAAGTTAAGATCGTGCCTCAGTCGTTGTATTTTTGGAACCCCGTACTGTTTTTAAAAACCTTCGATTTTTTCCGCGAAATCGCCATGCTTCCCGGGGGAATCACGACGTATGGGGATGATTTCCTTTTTCAGCTTAACGCAATCCCCTGGCTGGGAACGCTCTCCTTCGTCGCGGTTTCCTTTTTAATCGGCGTCTTTTCATTCAGAATCATTGCCGCGATTACCCGCGTTCGCCTGTCTTTTTTCATCGTTGTCCCGCTCTTTTTCGTGCTTTGCACCCTCAATCAATTCCGGATCATTCCCTTGACAAAGCTGCTGGCGGCGCTCGCGGTCGTGGATGTTTTTTTTCACCTGCCCGCGAAAAACGCGGTCGCGAGGGCCGTGCTTTTTTCCCTCGTTTCCTGCGCCTATATGCTGGCGGTGTACCAGCTCTACTGGCTTTTTGTCGCGCTGTGCATGATGTATGAGATTCTTCGCCGCGAAGACAAATGGCGCGAGACTTTGTACGCGACCGTCGCGATGGTCATTCTGTTGATTGATTTCCGGTATTTTTCCTACCTGGTGCATACGAAGGTCGAAGCCCCTTTTTCCGCTCTTGCCGGCGCGGTCCACCGCGGGTCCGTTATTGAGGCGGCCATGTTTATAGGGTTAGCGCTGCTTGCCGTTGCTGTTGCGTATAAAAAAAGAGCGATTTCAGGCATCATGCTTCTCCCGATTTTTATTATCGGCTATGTTGACCTTCGGACCTGGTTGCCGAGTTCCAAAGCGCTCTTTTTGCTGCTTCTCGGCGCGCCGCTTGCGATTGAGCTGTTCTCTTCCTTGAAAATTTTAAAAACGGTCCGTTGGCCTGCCTGGACGAGAATCGGATCAATCGCCTTTTTGTCCGGGCTCGGACTGCTGGCTATAAGCCTTACCTTCAATGAATATTGGAGCTCGGTTTTCAAGCTCAATTTATTTTCCGCCAAGCAACAATGGTCGGCTGTTTTACAAGAGGCGCAAAAACCGTCGCTCGCTAATGCAGAGCCCATAATGGTATCGCCATTCATACTCGAAGCCCTGCATCATGTCGGAGGGTTGCCCGACGACCTTTTCAAGTACCGGCGCCTGTATCCGCCCTACGCCGCGAATGTCACTCCGGAAATGCTTCGCGAAGACCTGGAACAGGGTAAGTACATGGTCAACCTTCCGCAGAACGCCCGGGTGTGCTTTAACCTCGGGCTCATCAATTACGCGGAACTTACGGCGTACGACATATTGGAATATCGGGGCGACCTGCTTTCATCGTATCAACTGATCGCGCTCATCTACCTGCTCAAGGGCAATTATGATGCCAGCCGCCCTTTTCTCACCACGATAAAACGGAACCTGCTGTCAAGTGCATGGGCCGACCGGTATTTGGCCTATGCCGACGATCCGAAGAGGTTGGAGAACGACGGCTATTTGACGGCGATCAAATCGCGGATGCTTTTGACCGACGACCCCGTGGATTCGCTGGCGAGACGGCCGCCTTTTTATGAAATCGCGCAGCGGCTCGCGGCGCACAATCCGAAAAACGGCATGGCGCGCGAATACCTTATGTCCTCATATTTGCTTAACGGACAAATCGCCAGGATCTACGGGGCTTTTTTTCAGGGGGACAGCTCCGCCGCGCCGATGGATACCGCGGCGATGCCGCGCGTTTGTCAAGAGGCCGCGCTGATGTATCTGGAGGCCACCGGGCAAACGGCGCCGCCCGCGGCCGCGCGGCGAATACTGGAAACAACGACCAGTGATTTTATGGAATACTCCGATTTCATGCGAAATCGCGCCGCCGGCATGCCCGTGAACACCATAGGGTATAAACGGAAATTCGGCGCTTCCTATTTATATTATTACACGTCCCTTATGCAAAGGCAACAATGATCCTGTATTGTCGATACTCAATACTGCTGGCGCTGGCGGCCACGCTTTTAGGAACGGGCATTTCGTGCGTTGGGTTTGATGAGCGCTTGGCCTTCCCGGCAGGGGCCCTTCCGACAATCCGGCCGGATTATTCCAACAGCGTTATTCCGCCCAATATAGCGCCCCTTAACTTCTTCATCGCCGATTCCGGGGATGGGTTCGCCGTGAAGATCGGCTCGATAAAAGGGCCAAACATTTTTATTGAAGGCCCGTCGCCTGAAATTTCCATTCCTACGCGGAAATGGCATCGACTTCTGGAAGAAAACGCTGGAAACGAACTGAAATTCACTGTATTCATTAAAAGAAATAACCGCTGGCAGTCCTTTGTCCCCATTACCAACACAATCGCCCGTGAGCCCATCGACCGCTACATCACGTATCGGTTGACGTATCCGCAATTTTACATGAAGAACCGGTTGGAGATACGGCAGCGCGACCTGGAATCGTTCAAGGAAAAGCTCATCATTTCTCCCAAGGACGGTTGTTTCAATTGCCACACCTTCTACAATCATTCCACCGATAAATTTCTTTTTCAGGCGCGGTTCTATGGCAAGAATTACATGGTGCTCCATAACCAGGGCACAACATCGCTCATTACGCCGGTCCTTCGAAGGCCGGGGTCGGCGTATGCGTCATGGCACCCGAACGGAAATCTCATCGCGCTTCTCATGGATACGAAAGTGTCGGTGTTTCCCTTCATTGCCGGAAGGGGCGCCGAGGAAGTACTTGAATATACGGATTTGGGCGGTGACCTGGGAGTGTATGATATCCGAAAAAATACCGTTTTTACGACCAAGGCCATTTCCCGACCGGACAGGATGCAAACCCAGCCCGTGTGGTCCCCCGATGGCAAGTACCTCTATTTCGTGAGCTGTCCCTTGGTTACCAAACAGGAATTCCTGAAGGTCCAATACGATCTCCTGCGCATCGGCTTTGACGCGGACCGTGGCGCGTGGGGCGATGTGGAAACGCTTGTTTCGGCCAAGGAAACCGGCCTTGGGTGCACCTTTCCGACGGTGTCGCCGGACGGCAGATTTCTTCTTTTCTGCATGACCGACCGGGGATCGTTTTCCATCGTCCGTCAAGGTACGGATTTGTATTTAATGGACATTGAAAAAAAGAGCTATAAAAAACTGGAGATCAACAGCGACCATTCGGATTCCTATCATGCATGGTCGAGCAACAGCAAATGGATCATTTTCACGAGTAAACGGACCGAGGGCATTTTCGGGAAGTTTTTTATCAGCTATATCGATGAAGGCGGCAATGCGCATAAGCCCCTGCTGCTGCCGCAACAAAATCCCCGCTTTTATGAAAATTTCACGAAAAGCTTTCAACGCGCCGAATTTACTACCGCGCCCATCAAGGACCCCGCGTATCTTAACGATATTATCGATGATACCGGCAAAATCATTACCGCGGCATATGAAGAAAACAAGCGGTAATGTTTATTGACGATAGGTGAAATTGTATTTTTAAAGCTTCGCGCGGGGTTCTTTAATCGGGCCTTTCTTGTAAACAAAAATTTCATTGATTGTTAAATTAGTGTTGTAACTTATTTAAAATCAATATAAAACTGTAAACTAATTGTTTACGCTATTTTTAAAAACACAATGATTTTTAGGATTTTTCAGCTGACATTGATTATTATATAATAGACACATTGGGCAGCTCTAAAGCAAAGAGTGTAGTATTTATGAACGAAATCATGAAATCCGTTTTTGAATATATCGACTATCGTCGATATTTGAAGGATTTTTATGATTTTCAGAAAAAAACGAAGAAATATTTTTCCTACCGGTTTTTTGCCCAAAAGGCGGGCATCAACTCTCCGATCCTCCTGAAAATGGTTTTTGACGGTAAAAGAAATCTGAGCCGCAAAACCCTGGAGAAATTCATCAGCGGCCTCAATCTCAAGGAAAAAGAGGCGATCTATTTCAGGAACCTCGTGCTTTTTAACCAGGCGAAATCGGCCCTGGAAAAACAGGAACATTACCGCGTCTTGCGGTCCATGGCCCAACAGGTGCCGCAATATATCATGGAAAACGACCATTTCGAGTATTTTGACAAATGGTATTTCAGCGCGGTAAGGGAAGGCGTTTGCCAGTATGACTATTGTGACGATTGGGACGCCATAGCCTCCTCCGTCCGGCCGGCAATAACCCCGGCGCAGGCCAAAGAGGCTGTTGCGTGGCTGCTCAGGCAGGGGTTTGTCAAGAAATTAAAGAACGGAAGGTATGAACAGGTCCATAAAGCCGTATCGACGCGGTCCGAAGTGCGTTCGCTTGTCGTACGCAATTTCAACAGGAAAATGATTCAGCTTGCGGAGCGTTCGCTCGATGAGTTTCCCACAAGCGAGCGCTACGCGACGGGAATCACCGTTGGGCTAACCCGCGAGGCGTACGACATCCTTGTGGCGGAAATCGAAGCTTTCCGCGACCGTGTCGTCAATATCGTGGATGTTCTTGACACAGGCGACCGGGTATGCCAGGTGAACATTCAGATGTATCCATTGATGGTGGCTCCGGCAACCGGGGAACAGGAATAGGGAAAAACAATGCGATATCCTGTTACACTCTCGCTTATCCTGGGCTTGTGCCTGATGCTTGAATGCAGCAGGGACAATTTCATTGCCGCGGGCTCAAGTGTAAGCGGAAACGCGAAAGTGTCCGGACTTCTTTCCAAAAAAGACGGCACGCCCGCTTCCCATACCCGGGTATGGCTCGTTCCCTCAGGTTTTGTGCCGCATGGTAATTCCCAACAGTCAAATACCATGTCCTTTCTTGCCGATACGACCGACGATGAAGGAAGATACGTTTTTCCGGGCATTCCCCAGGACATCTATTCGATTGAAGCTAAAGGCCTCGTGGATGGCGCGAGGCTATTGATTGAGCATGTCGAAGTCAAAACAGACAGTGTCGTCGTAGATATGGGAGAGGGTATAGTCCAAAAACCGGGCGCCATTAAAATAATGCTTCCCGCCGGAATTGATTCCGTCAACGGGTATGTCTATATTCCGGGGACGGATATTTTTGCCGCGCTGGGCAATCGGGGTAATTATGTGGTCCTGGACTCGGTTCCGGCCGGCAGGGGCATTGCCGTTGATTATTCGGTAAGTGGCGGCGCCATTCTTCCGAACACGCTCGCGGAAAACATTTCGGTTGTCCCGGAAAGTACGGTGACCATGGTATATTCCGCATGGCTCCATAATAAAAAAATATACTTCAACACCACGGAATCCGGGGCAAACGTACCAGGGAACGTGGTCAATTTCCCCGTTCTGATTCGATTATATTCAACGGATCTCGATTTTTCCCAGGTAAAACCGGGCGGCGGCGATGTCAGATTTGCAAACTCGAACAACGTGTCGCTGCCGTATGAAATCGAACGGTGGGACGCTACCGGCGGCGTGGCTGAGATCTGGGTGAAAATCGATACGGTCTTGGGAAACAGCAGCTCGCAATATATTGTTTTCTACTGGGGCAACGCCACTGCCGCGTCCGCAAGCAACAGCATGGCCGTGTTTGACACGGCAAACGGTTTTCAGGGAGTGTGGCACATGGCGCAGGTTACCGGCGCCTCCGTGGCCGACGCGACCCCTAACCATTTTAATGGAACGCCCTATAACCTGCCCGCCGCTTCGGTCGTGCCGGGATACATCGGCATGGCGCGGCAATTTGACGGCCAGTCCTCATACATCACCATGCCGGGCACCGCCACCGGCGCCCTTGATTTTCCGAAAAACGCCACGTATTGCGTTTCCGCCTGGGTAAGCGCCGACACGCTCAACGGGCGATACCGGATCATCGCTTCAAAGGGCAACAAGCAGTATAATTTACAGATAAAGAACACCGACGAGTGGGAATTCGCCGAGTTCCGCGACACCCCGCAGGACAGCGTTGGGTGGGAAGAAACCACCACGCCGGCCGCGATGGACGCCTGGACTTACGTGGTTGGCATGCGGGTGGGGGCGATGCAGTACCTTTATGTAAATGGGAATTGCGTCGACAGCTCGATCACCCTGTTTGCCTTAAAGGCGTCGGATTCGCTGCGTCAGCGGGACGAGACGAACAATTTTACCATCGGAAAATTGCCCGCTTTGCAATCGTATTTTTTTGCGGGCATCATCGATGAAGTGCGCGTTTCAAGCAGGGCGCTCAGCGCCGATTGGATACGGTTGTGCTATATGAACCAAAGGATGGATGATCAGCTCGTTGTAAAATAAAAGCTGCCTGTAACATCCTGCGACGGTTACTACAGGCAGCGTGCGAAAAAAAGAATCAGCGTACTGGTTTTATAACGCCATTACTCTGCCTTTTCTTCTGTGTACAACTAAAATATATCATCATGAAAAAGTACAGTCAACGTTAAAGTTATTAAGGAGGTACGGTATGAAGCATTACAAAATACTTTTTACTGCCATACTGGTTGTATGCGTCGTTGCTATGTCGGCCCATCCCCAGCGAATCATGGAAAAGCTGGGCCGGGGCCTGGTAGCGGTAAAGTCGGGAAGCGGGTACTATCTGTCGTGGCGGCTTTTCGGCCTGGAACAGGGTACCGACATCGGCTTCAATGTTTACAAAGGGACGACCAAACTCAACACCACGCCCATAACCACCTCGACCAATTATCAGGACAACAGTGCCGGCACGGGAGATTATTCCGTTAAAGCCGTCAACGGGGGCGTCGAGGAGGCCACAGGGCAGAAGGCGATGTTGACACTGCAAAATAATTACCTTGAAATCCCGCTTCAAGACGCGGGCGGCAGGGCGATCCATCTTGGCTACGTGGGCGATTTGGACGGGGACGGCGAGTACGAATATATCGTGGACCGGTTCGCGCCAACCATGTCCCAGTATGTCGATGCATACAAGAGAGACGGCACGTTCATGTGGCGGGTCGATATGGGCCCCAACTCCACGAATACCGACCTGTCGCTGTCTGGTCCGTCAACTATAAGCTGCGGCCATGCCGATGATGAAACCGTGTATGACATCGACTGCGACGGCAAAGCCGAACTCATCCTCAGAGGGGCCAACGGCATGATCTTCGGGGACAAGAAAGTGCTGAACGTGACGACAACTCAAACCGACCAGTTTATCGTCGCGGTCGACGGAGTGACCGGTGCAGAGAAAGGCAAGGAATGCGCAGTGCCTTCGGATCTCCTATCTGTTGGTAACTCAACCGGCCATTTCAGCATTGCCTATTGGGACGGTATTCATCCAAGCCTATACTACAAGGCAAAAGCCGGTGGCACCCGGGCAATGATGGACCTGGGATATGATTTCAAAGACAATGCCTGGTCCTTGAGGTTTAAGGCTGTACGCAGCCCGATAAGCGACTTTCCAAACAACCACAATCTCAGAAGCGTCGACCTTAATGGCGACGGCTTAGACGAAAGTGTAAACGGCGGCTATGCCATCAAAGGGGATGGAACGGTTCTCTGGAATCAGCATTCTGCGGGCATTACCCACGGCGATCGGTGGCATATAAGCGATCTCGATCCCACCCGGCCCGGCCTGGAAGGTTGGGGCGTTGGACAGAGTTCCGGATATGACTGGTACTACTATGACGCCAAAGATGGCAAAGTACTGCGAAAGTATGGTCCCGGTGTACAAGACATGAATCGCGGGACATGCGGGGACGTTGACCCGGCTGAAAAGGGGTACGAATGCTGGACCGACGGCAAGGTGTGGAACAATTCGGACTTGAGCACTGCCATGGCCTTGAGCTCTGCGGCTCCTACGCAAATAGGGACCACTGCGCCGGCGTCGAACTTTCGCATTTGGTGGGACGGTGATTTACTATCTGAAAACCTGGACGCAGGCAATATAACAAAATGGGCGTATCCGGGCATACCGAGCGGCGGCTTCAGCAGCGTCTCACTTTCCGGCATCATCCCAACGCGTAACGCGGCCCCTCTGTACGGCGATATGTTCGGCGATTGGCGCGAGGAGGTGCTGCTTGAACAATCCGGTAATAAGACGATGAGGATCTACACGACCACCATTCCAACCGACAAGCGCATCTATTGCCTTATGCACGATCCCGAATATCGAAACAGCATGACCGAAAAGGGCTATCAGCAATCGCATATGGTGGACTATTACCTGGGCGATGGGATGACCGACCCGCCCAAGCCCAATATTACCTACCCTGGAGGCGTTTCCGTTGTTCAGGATACGCGCAGGACGGGCAGAATGCTCGCATCATCCGAAGGAGCGAGCATGATGGTCATGGCGGGCAAATCTTTCACTCTTCACGGAGTTTCCTCCAAGTCGCCGTGCGCGATATCGGTTTACACGAGCTCCGGGGAGCTCGTGGTGCGGGGAACGGTGAACGGAAACAAAGTTAATCTGGAAAAAAAATTCGGATTGTCCAATTCCATGTTTGTCGTCAAGATTGATCATGCGGGAGCACTATAGGCTGCTGGCGGCGGGTCTTGAGTTTTAATGTGTCAATGTAGTTCGATAATCGCCTCGATTTATGTGCCTTGCCGTAAACAAAAAAAACATAAAACAACTAATAATTGATGTAACTTGTTTAAAAACAATGAATAGTTGTAAACAAAATGTTTACTGAAACATTTTATTCACGGTGATTTTAATGATTTTTATAAAAATATTAGTTAAATTATTATAAGTAGCTTTGAAGTACGGGAAAATCTATTTGAAAAAACGTAACTACCCACGTGCCCTGAGCGAAGCCGAAGGGAACTCATTTGCATGCTTGCTCACTTCGGCTTCACTCAGTGAGCGGTACTGAGTAATCACGAAAAAACCTAAACGAAGGAGAGGTATATGTTCAGCAAAAACATCATTGCCGTTTTTTTAACGGCAATCATCGCCGCGGCGTCGGTTTCGTCGGCGGCGTATACGGCCCCGGTCAATAACCGGGTGAAATTAAACTTTGACATAGGGTGGAAGCTCACTAAGGGCGACGTCACGGGCGCCCAGGCGACCGCGTTTAACGATGCCGCATGGGAAACGATCTCCGTGCCCCGCGCATGGAACGAGGATGACGCGTTTGCCAAGGGCGTTTCAACCGGCATAGCCTGGTACCGCAAGCATTTTACGCTTCCCGCGACCTATGCGGGCCGCAAGGTGTTCGTGGAATTCGAGGAGATCCGGCAGGCGGGAACAGTCTATTGTAACGGGACCCAGGTGGGACTATCGGAAAACGGCGTTTCGGCGTCGGGTTTCGATATCACCTCGCTTGTAAAAATCGACGGCACCGATAACGTGCTCGCGGTAAAAACCGACAATTCATACTCATATGCCGAGGTATCAAGCGGCACCGGCTTTCAGTGGAACCGGGGTTCCTATACCACGAATTTCGGTGGCATCACCCAGAACGTGTATTTACATATAACCGATAAATGCTACCAGACATTGCCGCTGGTGGTCGGGCTTAATACAGTGGGTACCTACATTTACGGAAAGAACTACACTGTATCTAGCGGCGCCGCGGCCGCAATACCCACCGGCAGCGCGGACATAACAGCAACATCGCAGGTTAAAAACGAATCGGCCGCGTCGCAGACGGTGAGCTATCAGGCCGATATCGTTGACGCGAGCGGTAACCTTGTAAAAACCCTGACCGGGACGGGCGCGACCATTGCCGCAGGCGCCACTGGCACGGTCACTGCAACGGGCAACGTAACGGGCCTGAATCTTTGGAGCATCGGCCACGGATATCTTTATGACGTCTATACCACATTGTCGGTAGGCGGGACCGCATCCGACGTGGTGAAAACGACGACCGGATTCAGGAAAATGGATTTCACCGGAGGAATTGCAAAAATCAACGACCGGATGATGCATTTGAAGGGCTTTGCGTGGAGAGCCCAGAACCCCTGGCCCGCCATCGGCGACGCGGTTCCCCCGTGGATGGTCTGTTTTCACGACAGCCTCCTGCTGGGTATGCACGGCAACGCCGTCAGGCCCATGCACGTGAGCGCATTGCGTCAGGAAATCGAGGCCGCGGACCGGATGGGAGTGACCTACGCGATGCCCGCGGGCGACGCGGAGGGCGACGTTACCGGCCGTCAATGGGACCAGCGCAAAGAGGCGATGCGCAACGCCATGGTTTACAGCAGGAACAATCCCAGCGTGCTCTGGTACGAGGGCGGAAACTCCGACATCACCGATCCCCAGATGCAGGAAATGATCGATACGATGACTAAATACGACCCGAACGGCGGGCGGTTGACAGGATGCAGGGGCATGCTGGGCAGCAAAGTGGCGCAGTATGGCGGCGAGATGATGTATGTCGATAAAAGCAAAACGAAGCCCATGTGGATGACGGAATACAGCAGGAACGAAAGTCCAAGGAGATGGTGGGACCAATATTCGCCCCCTGAATATCACGTCAACGACGTCGGCACGGCGTCGCTCGCGGGTTACAACATGAACCAGGACGCGTATATCCGGGAAGAGTGCAATCGGTGGTATGAGTATTGGACCGAACGGCCGGGCACGGGCAATGGCGCCGGAACGAGGTATAACCAGGGCGGCGTGAAGATCGAAATGGTCGACGGAACAACCTTCGCGCGAAGCCAGGAAAATTACCGCCGCAGCGGCATCTGCGACGCCATGCGTATTCCTAAAGACGCGTACGGCTGCTTCAGGACCATGTGGGACGGTTGGATTGAAGTCAACAATAAGGACGTGTACATCGTCGGCCATTGGACCTATCCCGCGACCACCCCGAACGGCGTCAAGGACACGGTGTTCGTCGTGTCGAATTGCGACAAAGTGGAATTGTTCCTCAATAACGTTTCGAAGGGCTTTGGCACGCAGAAATGGAAGTTTTTATTCACGTTCCCGAATGTGCCCTATGCCGCGGGGACCATCAAGGCGGTTGGCTATAACGCCGCGGGGACCCAGATGGCGGTAGACACGCGAAGCACCGCGGGCGCGGCGGCCAAATTAGTATTGACGCCCCATACGAGCCCCGCCGGGCTGAGGGCTACGGGCAGCGATTTCGCGCTTGTCGATTGCGAGGTCCAGGACGCTTCCGGCAACCGGTGCCCCACGGCTAGCAATTCGATCACCTGGGCGGTCACCGGGCCCGCCGAGTACCGGGGCGGAATGGCGGGCGGTAAGGACGGCAATTATATCCTTGCAACGAGTTTCCCCGTGGAATGCGGGCAGAGCCGTATATCGGTGCGCGCTTCCACGACTCCGGGCGCCATTACGGTAACGGCCTCGGCAAGCGGTCTTACCGGCGCTTCGGTCAACTTTACCTCAGCCGCGGTCGATAATACCGGCGGAATATCGTCGGTCATGCCCTTCGACGGGCAGCCGCTCAACCTGCAGCCTTTGCCGCCGTATGAACTCGACAGTCCCGCCCCAACCACGCTGGCCGTGACGTCCACCAGCGGCGGCACTACCTACGATGATAATGAAACCACGAGCTGGTCGGGGTCGTCGATAACGTATAACCTGGCGTCCGCGCAACAAGTGAGTTCGGTCCACATCAAATTTACCACGTTTAAAAATGCTAATTCTTGGAAAGTTTCGGTGGGCTCGACGCAGGTGTGGAGCGGAACGACTGAAGGCGGTCTCGGCTATGCCGACGCGGACTTTACCCCCGTGTCGGGTAGTACGGTTACGGTCGCCGCGGCGAGCGGCAACCTGTCGATTTACGAAACGGAAATTTACGGCCCCGGCGTCGTGGGCGTCCAACCCGCGGAAAAGCCGGGCGTGGCAAGCAAGAGTTTCATAACAAAATCCCCGGACAGGGTCAACATCATGCTGCCCGGTCCCGATTACAAGGTCTGTCTCGTGGACCTTTTCGGAAGAATCGTGGTTGAGAGCCAACATCAGAAAAAAGACGTATCGGGGGTAGTTTCGATTTCTACGCGTTCTCTGGCCCGCGGGGTCTATTTGATCGACTTGATGAAGGACAAGCAACATGTGCAAAAAGAAGTGTTGTTCGTCCAGTAAGAGAAAAACGAAATCTGAAATTTCCAGGTTTTCCTGATTGGATCGCATATCCGGATTATCCGCGCCTTATGCGCGGATAATCCGGATGATTTATATGGATTTTGTTTTTTAAAGACCTATAATCATTGAAAAAGTATAAACATTTTAATTAAATTAAATGTAAACATTTTATTGAGGAGGGAGTCATGCGGTTTCACATAAAAGCCATTGTGCTCGCGCTCTTATTGTGTGCGGCGTTTGTTTTCGGTCAATCCGCCCCGAAGGTTCAATGGATATATACCGATGATTATGGGCAGCCGCCGTATTCCGGTTGTGAACTTGTGGATACGTCGAACCTTGGACAGATCGGGTCTCGAGGTATTGGGATTGATAGTCTGCCGGAAATACGTGAGATTCAGGACGTGAATGATACCAACATCATGTTCTATTTCTCATTTGATTATAAATTTACCCAGGGCTGGTCGGGATTTAAAATGATTTGGGAAGAAAGGAACATGTTAACCCCTTGGAACGCCACCGGATATACCGATTTTCAGGGGAACTTTCACTATAAGCCCTTCGATTCCCTGACAATTACCTACATTGGTCCGTTACCGACCCATAAAGTAGATATTTTCTTTGGAGAAGAAGACATTTCCCCCTACACGCCGGCGTTTGTAGACAGCATCGGAACGATCCCGGCAAACTATTACAGCGCCGCCTATAATAGCTCCCAATGGAAAACCGTTACTATTCCTATTCCCCCGGCTCCCGCTGGAGCCGATAGATCAAGTATAGTAGAGATAAGGTTCCTTATTCATAATGTTGCAGGTACGACAAGTCTTACCAGCGCGCAAGGAAATTTCAGCATTGATAAAATCGGGCTTGTTAACGCGAACAATACTGGAATTATAGGGGTTTCAAAAACAAAAACATTGACAAACAATCATTTGATTTTTACTCCCTCGATAAGCGGAACCGTGGCATTGTCAATATTTTCCTTGAATGGAAAACGGCTTGCCGATAAACACATTCTCGTGGTGGCCGGGAAAAAATATTCGATAAAGCAATTTTCATCGGCAAACGTAAACGTGTCCGCCGCGCAGGTCAATATAGTCAGTATAATCGGCGCGGGCGTTAATATTCGGGAGAAAATACGCTAGTCGGTAAAGTGCTTGACAGATAGATTTTTCAAACACGCCTTACCCCTTGGGTGCAATTGGTCTAATTTATTTAAAGGAACCTTCATGAAGCATTTTATTCTATTGATAGTAACATTGTGCGCAAGTTTTCCGTTTGCCTCGGAGACAGTTACAAAAAGCAGCGCGGCGTTTTCATTTCCCTTGACGGTCGGGGTCGCCTGGAAACAGTCATTTCAAGGGAAAAATATTTCATTTGCTTCCCAATCTTCGTTACGAGGCAGGAAAGTAGTTGAATTTTCGTGGTCGCTTTCCGGTGCCGTTGAAAAAGGAGATATTTCCGTTTTTAACCTGGCGGGCGCCCGCGTAAAATCGTTTCCCGTGGCTTCACGTAATGGGAGCGTTCAATGGGACGTTGCGACCGGCAAAAAGGCCGCAAAGGGCGTTTATTTCGCGAAATTAACCTGCGGGACCTATCAAAAGAGCCTGAAGATAATAATCAACTGAAGGAAGAAAAATGATAAAAAGAGCCTCTTTATTATTAACGGTTTTGTCGACCTTGACATTCGCTATACCTCCGACTATCGACACTGTTTTGGTGCCGGTAAAGATAATCAAATTGCTGAGTATTACCCCGCAGGGCAATGATACCGTTTATGATTATGCGGGGAAAATCTTGTACAACTTTAAAGTCGGCGACGGGGACTCATTGAATGTCGGGCTTGATTTCCTCCCGGTAGCCGGAGGCGGGGCGGCCGTTACGCCGTATCAAGTGACCGGAGACGCGGGAATAAGAAGTGTCGTCAATGGGATCAACGGCCAGAATTCAATTTATTTCAAATGCAAAATAACCGGGCATCCCGCGGCGCAGTACAAAGCACGGGTGACGATAACGGCAGACACCAGCCGCATAGAGAAAATCACCGACAGCCTGGTTAACCTTATGAGCACCCAGGAGAAAGTGGACCAACTACATGGAAACGGAAGCCGTCAGTCGGCCGATAATACTCGACTAAATATTCCAGGTTACTATATGACAAATGGTCCCGCGGGAGTATGCGTTGGGTCGCCCACAACGGCTTCCGCTTTTCCCGGAGGGTCGGCGATTGCATGTACTTTTGACACGGCAATTATTAAGCAAATGGGTGTTGCGCTTGGAGAGGAAACCTGGGCCAAAGGCAACTATATTCTTGAAGCTCCAATGATAAACATGGTGCGCGATCCGCGAGGAGGAAGGAATTGGGAAACGTTTGGAGAAGATCCGTATCTAACTGCCCGCATAAGTGTTGCCTATTGTCTTGGAGTACAAAGCGTGAATTGTATAGTCATGCCGAAACATTTTATTTGCAATGATATGGAAACAAACAGGCAATCTTATAGCTCCAATGTTAGTGAAAGGACCTTGCGGGAAATATATGCCATGCCTTTTGAGTATTCCGTAAAAGAGGGTAAGGTCTGGTCAATCATGAGTGCGTATAATATGATAAACAATCTTTATTGTTCCGATGATCCGCATACGTTGACTGATGTACTGAAAACCGACTGGGGTTTCAGGGGGTTTGTCGCTTCCGATTATAATTCCGTGCATTCAACTGTTGCCGCAGCAAATGCAGGACAGGACATAGAAATGCCTTATGCCAAATATTTCGGTTCACCTTTGCTCAATGCCGTAACGCTTAAACAAGTCGACACCGTTCGATTTAATGACATGGTAAAGCGGATACTTCGCGCTAAGGTGTGGGCGGGCGTCATCGGAAAACTCGGCGCCGCCGTTACTCAATATTCTTCCGATCTTAGAAGTGCTGCCCACCAACAGCTTGCGCGCCAGATAGCGGACGAGTCGATCGTTGTGGTTAAAAATGAAAAATTCTCGGCTACTGACACGGTTCCCGTGCTGCCTCTGGATAAAAGTAAAACAGTCGCACTTGTCGGCCCCTATGCCGCAATTGCCCGGCTTGACGCGGGCGGCAGCGGTAAAACGTGTCCGTATGTGCAAGTTGCGCCACAGCAGGGAATATCCGCGAAGCTCGCGGCAGGCAAGGTCCTCGACGCGACGCAATGGCAAAATGCCGACGTCGTGATAGCATTTTTGGGCGTATCGGGAGAAGGCGAGGGGAACGACCGGAGCGTGGCGACGCTGGAGCCTCCTGCCGGCCAGATTTCTCTGATCAATAGCATCGTGGCTGCCGGGAAAAAGTGCGTCGTCGTATTGACAGGAGGAAGCGCTGCCATACAGGACGCCTGGTCGAACGTTCCGGCCGTCGTGGTCGCGTGGTATCCGGGAGAAGAGCAGGGTGACGCGCTGGCCGACGTTCTTTATGGCGATGTAAACCCGTCCGGCAAATTGTCGGCAACCTGGCCTGCCGCGGCAAGTCAACTGACGCCATTTATTTTTTCTGGTGACACCATTCCCTACGAAAGTCCCGATACTGGAAGGGGATATCGCTACTATGACCGGTGTAATCTAAAGCCGTTATATCCGTTTGGTCATGGCCTGAGTTACACGAAGTTTACGTACGGTAATCTCAACATAAACCATAGCCAAGCTTACGTCGGCGAAGACGTGGTCGTATCGGTTGATATTACTAATTCGGGGACCATTGTCGGAAATGAAGTCGCGCAGCTCTATATGCATGAAAATAATTCTCTGGTGCCGAGGCCCGTGAAGGAACTCAGAGGATTTGCGCGTGTCACTATTGCCGCGGGGGCGACCCAGACAGTGTCGTTTACTTTGCGTGAGAGGGAGTTTGCTTATTGGGACACGGGAAAGAACGTGTTCTATGCCCAGCCGGATGACTATACCGTCTACGTCGGTCCGTCGTCGGCGAATCTTCCTCTTACCGGCACCATTACATTGCAATCACCCTGGTAATAAAAAAGTGCGGGCGGCAAAATACCTGATAAAAGCAACGGATGGTTTTTCATCATTCGTTGCTTTACGCGGAATCCCGTTTCAATTATTATAAAAAAAAGGAAAAAGTATGTTTTCTCTTAAAACCTCCGGAATAATGACCTTCCTGATGACCGCGAGTATCACATTGATCTCTTGTAAAAGCACCAATCCCGTTAAGCCCTCTGTCCCGGTAAAAACGGTACTTGAGGGGACATGGGTAGGCAGAAACAGGGATGGGATTGATCAGACCGAATATACGTATAAAATGGCTTTTGATTCCATTTATATTGATACCAACACACTGGAAAAATATCGCGGCACCTTTACGCTTGATACCACAATGTCTTCGAGGCAAATCAATATTATTGTCACGAAAAGCTCCACGAATTCGGACGTCGGAAAAAAAATTCCGGCATTATATACAATCTCGGGAGGGAACATACTGCTCATCACGGCGAATAGCCCGGGGTCGCAGCGGCCCCCGAATATGGATTCTCCTGTGCCTGTTCTCAGCTTGACATTGCAAGAATAAGACTGTAATGAAAAATAAAATTATTAAGGTGTTTTAAAAAGCTCTAAGAAAGGGTAACTATGCGCTTGATAGTGTTCGTAATAGTAGGTATTCTATGGCTTACGGGCCTCTGTATGGCAGATTCCACGACTACCCATAATTGGGACCTCAAGCAATCTGGATTTCTCGGTTTGGAAGGAGGGGAAATCGTTCAGGGTGTTGAGGATGGTAATCACTCGCAAAAAACTAGCCTCTATATTTTCAAATCATGGCAGGAACGTCTTCTTTTTAATTATGGCAACGAACTGTCCCTTTCTCAACGTCTCCATTTGTTCACGACCGTTGAATGTCAAATGAACTTCAGCTATCCTTATGATCAATGGCTATTTTTTGAAACACGCCAGCCCCAATTTTCATTTTATCCGGACCGGGCGGAGGCTGTGTATTCCATTGGAAATATTGAGGCGCCCTATCTGAAAGTGGGATTTGGCTATTTTCCTTTCAAGACCGATCCGGATGCAAAAAATTTGGGCGATTATTTGTTCAGAACAGGTACGTATCCGGTATATGTAATCAATACGTTCAACCGGCCCTATGCACGGTTGCTTGGCATTCACGTAAGCAGCACGCTTTTTAACTGTCTTCACCAGGATATTTTATTGACAAGCTCAACCTTGCTTCCTCCTTTAGTTGACGGCTCTTTGTCGTACCTTGTAAACTATTCCCTGTTTAAAATAGTTGATGTGGGCGCTGGAATAAGCTTTGCCCATTTGTTTCCTGTTGATGATAATATAACGACTCCGAAGGAGGCGGCCTACACCGATGTAAACGGCAAAACCCAATATTACACGTTCGCGGGAACAAAACCCATGGTCAGGTTCGCCATTGACCCTAAACCGCTTATTCCATGGAATGGGTTCGGCAAGGACGATTTCCGGTTATATGGGGAAGTATGCGTTACAGGCTGGGAAGATTATATCGATACCAGCAATGGCGGCATCCAGAACTATTATGCAAGCAGAAAGGACAGGACTTTATATATGTTGGGGTTCAATGTGCCCACATGCAAAGTGCTCGATGTTTTGTCTGGGGAACTCGAATGGTTTCCCAACCGTTATCCTAATAGCGGCACATATTTTCTCTATCAAAACGGCCCGCCAATAGAGCCGTTGCCAGGTTTGTTTCCGAACGAGGGACAGGGAAAAGTGTATCCGTTGTATTGGTCGGTTTATGCTAAAAAGACCATCGTTGATAAATTCGCACTCATTGTCCAGTTTGCGCGCGACCACATGCGCCCTACAAACAATAATATCACTATTCCTTATGTTGAAGACGTTCTTGAGCGCAAAGGCGATTGGTGGTGGGCGTTTCGGTTGAACGTGAGTTATTAACGGCGCTCATGCAGAAGTCAGCAAAAAAGGACCGGCGCTTTCCGCTTTATTGCCTGATCATCACAAGCGTGACGTTCATCGCTTTTCTGCCAACCCTTCGTAACGGATTTGTCAATTGGGATGATGACCGCTGCATTATATTGAACCCCGATGTCCACGGTATGAATGCCGGGCACGTCGCGAAGGTATTCACTTCGACCTACCTCAATCATTACCTGCCGGTCACGATGCTTTCCTTCATGGGAGAATATTCCCTTTTCAAGGCTGACCCCGCCGCGTATCATTTCATGAATTTGTTGCTCCATGTTGTCAATGCCCTTCTTTTATTCGGGCTGATCTATGCGCTTTCGGGGAGCTATTCCGTAGGCCTGCTGACCGCCCTGCTGTTCGCGATCCACCCTTTAAGCGTTGAATCGGTTGCCTGGATAGCCGAAAGAAAGGGTGTGCTTTCGGCGACTTTTTATTTCATTTCGCTGCTTTTTTATGTCCGGTTTAAGAAAAATGGTCTCCGGGTTTATTTCATCATGTGCATGCTTTCGTTTGTTCTTTCTCTTATGTCAAAAAGCATGGCCGTTAGTCTGCCGTTTGTTCTGCTCCTGATAGATTATTTGACAGGCCGGAGGATTGATAAAAAAAACCTTCTTGAGAAAACGCCGTTTTTCCTGTTATCGGCCATTTTTATGCTTGTCGCATATTTTTCCAAACAGGACTCAATGAACCAGGGGCCGCACTATACTACTGTTCAATGTATTCTTGGCCCGGCTTACAATATTTGTTTTTATCTGGTAAAAACAATTTTCCCCGTCCATTTGTGCGCTTTGTATAGTACCGGCGAACATGACGCCGGTTTGACCGTAAAAATGGCGCTTTCGGCAATACTTCTGTGCGGTATAGCAGTATTAGTGTATCGCAGCCGCAGGTCTTCGAAAATCGTTGTATTCAGCGCATTGTTTTTTTTGGTGACGTTGCTTCCGGTTCTTCAAATAGTTTCGTCAGGCGGGTGGACAAACGTCGCGGACCGCTATACGTACGTTCCACTAATCGGGGTTTATTTTTTGATCGCAACAGGGTACTCTTTACTCTTTAAAAAAGCCTCGGAAAATAATGCAACCGTTCGAAAAGCCAAAGTAATCGGCAGTATGGCAATCATTGTTTTATTGAGTTGTATGACATACAACCGCTGCGGCGTATGGCACGACGGGTTTACTCTCTGGAACGACGTTATCAAAACAGATCCAAGCTCCGTTGCTTATACTAATCGTGGTTTCGCCTATGCTTCCAGCCGCGATTACACGCGCGCCATTGAGGACTATAATCAAGCGATCGACCTCAATCCCGCATACGCGCCGATTTACAATAATCGGGGCAACGCCTACGGCGCGCTGGGCGACAATGCGAGTGCGATTAAAGATTATGACCAGGCGATTGCAATCGATCCTCGATATGCCCAGGCATTCGGCAACCGCGGGATTACGTATCAAGCCATCGGCGATGTCGACCGAGCCGTGGAAGATTTTTCTCAGGCAATCCGATTGGCCCCGAAGTACGCTATAGCATATAATAACCTGGGGGCCGCTTATTGCTTTAAAGGCGAAATAGACCTCTCGATTTCAGCCTATAGTCGGGCAATAAGCCTTGATCCGGAATCAGGCGAGGCCGCCTCGGCTTTTTACGGCCGCGGACTCTCCCTTTGTTTTAAGGACGATTTTAAGCGGGCCGTGGAAGATTATGACCGGGCGATTAAACTCAGGCCGGACTATGCTGAGGCATACAATAACCGCGGAGTTGCCTTAAAAGAAATGGGCAATTTACATGAGGCAATCGAAAGCTTCAATCATGCCATCGCGCTCAATTCGCACTATGCCCAGGCCTATTACGGTCGGGGATTGGCGCTTAGGGCCGGGGGCGATATTGCGCGGGCCCTTGAGGATTTTAAAACGGCCTGCGCGTTGGGACTACGCTCGGCCTGTGATTTAGCATCAAGCGGTCATTTGGGTCCTTAAAGGGAGAGGTGTTTTTCTTCTTGACAGGTACAAAATAAAAAGGGCATGGTTCGTCGCCATGCCCTTTGCTGCAATCCCGCTCGTTGAGTAGCCTGCCTTACAGCAGGCGTATCGAAACGAGCGATTTAGAAAATCAGAACTTGAAACAAATCCCGAAATTGATAATTCCCAATCCCGCGCAGTCCTCCGCGGTCACCGCTATTTTTGGAGTGAAAAAATACCGAACGCCGATGTATTCACGGAAAATAAACCCGCCATAAGTTCCCAAGTTTAGTCCGGCAATTGACCCGTCCTTCCATGAAACCCACCCGATTTCATAGCCCATTGAGGGGCCTATGTATACGTCAAGTTTGTCGCGGACACTGATTTTATCTTTTAAAGCCACGAGGTTGAAGGGATGGAATGCGGCCCTGACAAGTATTGGAATTTCTCCATAGGAGAACCATGAATCAGAATACCCGTTGTATCCTGTCGCCACTCCGCCAGATATGGCGTCATGAAAACCCATGTCATACGCTGCATAAAAGCCGAAATCGGCGATGCTCAGTCCCGCGCTGAGTTCCTTACTATTCTTTGAAAAGCAGCTTCCCTCGCCGGTCGCCCAATCGGCTGCCTGTACGCTGCCTGTGATAAAAACCAGAAAAGCACAACTGATGATGGATTTAAGAAGCCGGTTCTTCATGTTAGCAACCTTCCTTTTTTAATGATGTATTAATAAAGAACAACAATAAAAATAAATATTGGCGCATGGTACAAGGAGTTTTTTTAAGACGTAAAAAAATGCAGGAATCCATTACGGCAGGCATGTTGGCGGTGTGAAAAAAACAGTTACTTGTCCAGGGCGCGCTTGATTTTCTTCAGCATCTCGTCGGTGCTGCCTTTTTCAACCATTTCATCCGCTCCTGCCTTTATTGCGCGTGCATAAAAGGTGTTCCGGTCATGCGAGGTGATGATAAGGATTTTAAGGGACGGATAATCTTTACGGAGCTTTTCGGTAAGTTCCAACCCGCTCATCCCGGGCAAGGAAGCGTCCGTGACGACGAGGTCGGGGTGCAGTTCCGCAACCATCTTGAGCGCCTCTTCAGCGTTCTCGGCGGTTGAGGCCACGGCAAAATCTTTAAGCTCCCGAAAGAGGTGCTTGTAGAGTATTCGCCAATTCTCGTCATCATCAACTATTAAGGCTTTTTTTAACATATGCCCGTTGGTTTCGCTTAAGGACCGTTTATTTCCGCGGAGGCGGCCAAATTAAACGGGTTCGTCCTTACGGCAAGCGAATAAAGATAGGGATAGCTGTTTTTCAGATGTTGCAGGTAGGTAAGCCATTCTACCAATAAAAGAGAATAAGCGCGCGCCATATCGCCGTTTAAATGGTCATAATCCTTTGGAGGAAGCCCCTTGGTTTTTGTCCGGAACCGCAATTCTTCCATAAGATGAAATACCGCCCATAACAGTTCGGTAAAAGCGTCGTGTTCAAGGAGATTCGGGTTTCCCAGGAGCGAAACGAGAAACGAACTCTTCTCAATTAAAAAGTTTCTGAGGTTTTCAAGATCATCGTTTCCGCAATCGAGATCGCAGGTGCATTGGCGAAGCCATTTTAAAGCGTCGGAAAATTGCTTGTCCGTCCATGATGGATTAAAACCGAGCCGGTCTTGACGGGCAGTGCGATTTTTTTCCCAAACGTTTAACGCCTTGATGAGCGGAGTGCCGACCTCGCTGAAAAACACCCCGATGACCATGTTTAATTTCCCCAGGAGCTGCTTTTTCTCGTGAAAATTCAGCAGGCCGTCGATAATGAAGGCCACGATCAGCACATTGATGGGAATGAAAGCGATATCAAAAAGAAAATAAAATTCAATATCGCGCAGGTCTTTAAAAAGCAGATAATGGCTGCAATACAAAATGAGAGACAGCCCGATCAGGCCAACTCCATAAATCAGTTTCCAGTTTTTTAATTTCATCTTGTTATCGGGCTGTTTTTATATTTTCGTCGTTGATAATAATTCAGGGTACTCACCAAAATAGATGCTACGGATCGTTACTGTCAAATTCCGTTTGCTTTATAAACATGGATTCATTATTTTCACTTTGCATACCGTAAAAAAGTTCATGTCATAAAGTTTGATTTCTGGGCAAAGGACCGAACATGAAAAAAATATTGATCGTTGACGATGATGCCGAACTCCGGCTGGTCATGAAAACAACCTTGACAGCACACTACGAACTCCGGGAAGCGGGGAGTAAAAAAGAAGCTCTGGATGTTCTCAAGACGTTTGCCCCCGATCTTGTCATGCTCGACGTCATGATGGAAACCGAAACCGCCGGGTTCGAGCTGGCGCGCGAGATCAGGGACATCCCGAAATTCAAACGCGTTAAAATTCTCATGATGACCAATATCGACACGGAATCAAACCTCGACTTCAAATCCGAAGCAGGAGACGCTGCGTGGCTGCCGGTTGACGATTATATGGTCAAACCGGTTGAACCGAAAACGCTTCTTGCGAAAGTGCAAAAGCTCATGTGATCCCTCTATTGGGCCCAGTATACATGCCCGCCCTCAAGAAAAGAAATGTTCGAATACCCCCTGGATACAAGGTACCGGTAGGCCTCATAGGCGCGTGACGAGGTCTTGCTATACAGGACGCATTTTTCATTTTTGTCAAAAGGAACGCCCTCCCGCCGCAGGTTTTCGAGGGGCACGTTGATGCTGCCCGGTATCGTGGTGAACATGCGTTCAGAAACGGGCGACACGTCGATGACATGCAGCGCGCCGGTTTTCTTGTTGAATTGTTCGATCGTCATGGTCTTTATGAGACCTTCGATCTTGCTCGAAAGTACGCAGCATGCCGTTTGCGCGAGGTCGATGGGATTGTTGAATACCGGCGCATAGCCGAGGTCCAGGGCAAAAAGGTCCGACAACGTCTGGTTCCGCGTGATTGCCCCGGCGAAAATCTGGATCTGCCGGACCACGTCGCCGCGTCCGAAGGCCTGGGCGCCCAGAATGACCCTGGTTTTCGCGTCGGCGATGATTTTAAGGGTCACCTGTTCGGCGTTCTTCGAATAGTGCGCTCTGTCAAGCCCCGTAATCACCACGGATTCGGGGGAAAAGCCGTTCCGGCGTGCGCTTGATATGGTAAGGCCGGTCCGGGCGATTGAGATGTCGAAATTCTGGAACATGGTGGTACCGATGAACCCGGAAAATTCCGAGGGCCGGCCGCAAATATTGTCGGCCGCGATCCGCCCCATCTTCGTTGAAATCGACCCGAGCGGCCAGTATTCATGCCGTCCGGTGATGAAATTCGTGCTTTCGGCGCAGTCGCCGATGGCATAGATGCTTCTGTCGGACGTCCGCAGATGTTTATTTACCCTGATCGCCCCGATCGCGCTGAGCGCAAGGCCGGCCTTGTGAGCAAGCAAGGAATTCGGCCTGACGCCGGTTGACAGAATAACAAGATCGGCGGGGAATTTCCCGCGGTCGGTGGTGAAAACGAGGTGGTCGGCCGCGCGGCTTATTTTCTTTATGGAAACCGACGTGATGACCTTGATGCCTTTTTTATTGAGCGCGTTTAGGATTTTGGCCGAGAAATCGGCGTCGAAAAGGTTCGACAGAATGGCGGGTTCCTTTTCAAGGATGGTCACCCGCGCGCCAGCGGCGATGAGCGACTCGGCGGTTTCGATGCCGATGAGCCCTCCGCCGATGATGCAGATGTCGCGTGCGTTGCGGCTCGAACATTCGGTTTTTATCGCCTCTGCGTCTTCCATCCGGTGCAGCGAATAGATCCCCGCATTGGTGATCCCGGGAATGTCGGGCACCGAGGAGGCCGCGCCGGTCGCGAGGACCAAAACGTCGTACGGGACGTCGCGCACTTTCCCGGAAGCGAGGTCCTTTACTTTGACAACTTTATTTTTCCGGTCGATCGCCATTGCTTCTGTTTTGTTAAGGATCGATATGTTTTTTATCGATTCAAAAAAGTTGATGTCGCGGATCGTGTTGTCGGCGGTCGACATGAGGGCCTTGGGAGAGCGGACGCGCCCGGCGATGTATGACGGCAGTCCGCACCCGGAATACGAAAGGAACTCGCTCCGTTCGATGATCGTGATGTCGGCGGATTCGTCGAGACGGCGGATGCGCGCGGCGGCCTTGGGGCCCGCGGTGACCCCGCCGATGATCAGGACTTTCTTTCGCGGTACGGCCGGAGGCTTTTTTTTATGGACCGTTTTACAGGGAAGGACCACCTTAAACGTGCTTCCCTTGTTTTCCTTCGATGAGACCTCGATTGTGCCTCCATGGCCGGCAATAATTGCCCTGGTAATGGCAAGCCCAAGCCCGGTCCCCGCAACAGCCGATTTACTTTTGATAGACCGGAAGAACGGATTGAATATCGACCCGACCTCCTCCGCGGGTATGCCCAAACCGGTGTCCGCGACCTGCAGGATGCATTTCCTGTTTTTACCGATCGTCGCCAGTTTCACGAGAATATGGCCGTTGGGAGGAGAATATTTAAGGGCGTTGTCAATCAGGTTCCTGAGGGCTATTTCAATGCCTTTGAGGTTTGCCGTAACGATGACTTCAATGTTTTCGGGCGTCCTCACGCTCAGGGAAACGTCTTTGTCCGACGCCTCGGACATATACGATGAGGCCACCGATTGGACCAATGCACTAATGTCGAAATCTTCTTTTTGGATATGCCGCATATCGGCGTAGGCTTGAAAATGCAATAAATCTGAAATCAGCCTGTTTGCCTCTGAGGCTTTTTTAATCGCCTTTTCCACGAATTGCAGGGTCTGGGCGTTTGTTTCCCCGGTAAAACCGTCGGTGATGGTTTTTAAAAGCGATTGAATGGTTGTAACGGGGGCCTTGAGCTGGTGGGAGAGCGTGCCGATGAAATTACTGCCCAATTCTGTGGAATCGTCCATTACAAAAATATAGTTCCAAATTCAAATATTCGCACTATTTTTCACATAAGCCTTGTATCGTCATATCTTCAAGGTCTTTCTCAGGCATTTTTTTCAAGCAATTATTTATGGTATGCCTTATATTTATACCTTATTATTGTTAAGGAGAACATAAGTATTTTCACCTCATGCACCCTTCGAGAACCTCAGGGTGCTTCTTGCCGGGGCGAGCTGAGAGCATCATGATAAAGAAACCGCTGGTCTTGTTAATCGCTTTAAGTACGGGATTTTTGATAAGTTCCTGCAATTTCCCCTATCAGCCCAAGCAGTTCGTTATTCCACCGCCCAACTATATTTTTCCATCAAAAACGGAAATGTTGAATTTTATCGGCAATGGCGGCATACATGTTAAACTGGCATTTACAATAAAGAATTCGGCGCGCGACGTTTATTATATCGATTATAATGATTACAACGATTCGGCGTTTATACCCCGGAAGCTGAAAAAACCTGCCGGAAAGGAAAATTTTCATGCAGACAGCCCGCTGATTTCCCCGGACGGTTCGTTCGTGGCCTACTATTTGACCGCAGGGGCCACGGTCAACGGGGCGTATATCCAGCGGCTGGATACTTCTTCAAGCCCCGTTCTCATTGATGCCAATGGCACGGAACCGCATTGGTGGCAGGACAATACCGGCGGTATATATATAATTTATTCGAATATCATTTTCACGCAGCTTGGGGGATTGAACCAAGGCGTGGGCCAGACTTTTAAACGAAAAGTGGATCTTACCGGCGACGGCGCCATTACCGGGCCTGCCCAGGTTCTCGCCCCGTATCCCATGAACGGCGGGCTTTCACCTGATGGGAACTATCTTTGCACCGGGTATGCGAATGCCGCGTTTTACGGCTTGTTCGATGCATCGCTTATACCTATAAATCAAAATAATCAAACCTGTAACCCCTCAACGGACCCCGATACTGTTCATCGCGGGAGGATGATGTTTTTAAACTTCAGCGGTATCCAGAACATGAGCAACACGTTTATCGGCAATGCTGATTTCCCCGACAGTTTCGTTTTGGAACATACGGTCCTTTACATTGTAGATTATACGAACACGGTGCGCGATTATGTTACGCTCGGTCAATTAAACGCGGCGTACGGCGGTTACATTGAATGGCAGGACCCCGAATGGTCGAATAATCCGCAATTCGCAGCCGCATTAGGCGTTATCGACGATGCGCAGGCCGACGGGATCATCATCAAAAACGTAGGCGACCCGGCCTCTAAAAAGGCTTTCTTAAAATTTACTTTGGGCAAGGGGAAACTCGACGTGACGTCGACCCCGTATATTTGGATAGGGAAATAAGGATTGTTTTGTTAAACGCAATCAACGCCCCCGAAATCCCCCGCAGGGGGACTTTTATTTCGTTGATTTGCAGAATGAAGACCCCCTGCGGGGGATTTCGGGGGCGAAAACTTGTGGATCGGACACTTTACATGAACATTAAATCACCCGTTATGCTCCCAGGCCTGATTATTATAGGGTGCATTGCACTCGTCATAGCATTTTTTATTCAGTTACTCGGCCTGCGCGATACGGATAAATCCTTGTCCAGCCTGACCCCCTGGCAATGCGTGGGCGGCTGCGGCGCCGGCGGGGCCGGGGGGACGGCCGCGGACGTCAAGTGGATAGGGCAGGGGCAGACCGGCGGGCTCATCGACGCCGAGGTCATGAGTTCGCTTACGCTTGGCCAGAACTTCGAATACAAGCAGGTCAAGACGCGGCTCAGCATGAAGCCCACCTGGACGACCAATTTGGGGCTTACGCTTCCCATTGTTTCGAAGATCGGGGCCCTGCAACCTAAAACGAATTATGACGATAAATCCGAAACGAGCGGCGGGCTTGCCGACCTTATGGTGGATGTGTCGAAAAGCATCGGCATGGAAGGCGAGTATTCCCTTTCGCTGAACCTCACGCTGCCCACGGGCCAATACGACGTCAAGCGCGGCAAGGAAAACGAAATGCTCTATTTGCCCACCACGCTCCAGCGCGGCGGCGGGGTTTTCAACGCTGTGCTGGGACTGGGCCGCACGATCGACGTTGAAAAAGGCCTGTGGGTCGTCGAGGCCTTTTACAGCTACCCCTTTGCGGTGAATTTCAAGGGGAAAAACCAGTTCGTCAATAACGGGCAGGACCAGTATAACGCCGTCAATAACCGATGGGACGACCTTTCCGCCGACCAGAAAAAACGTTTTCAATATTATTTTAAGCCTTACGGCGAAAACGATTTGGGCGGCTACACACCGCCGAGTATTACGGCGGACGTATTTTTTGGGAACAGGCGCCAGGAACACTATGTCCATTCGTTCGGAGTAAAGGCGTTTGTGCCCCTTGGCGTTGCATGGATTCCCGATTATTCGGCAAGTAGTTATAACCCGGTGCCTGATCCGAGCTTTAAAGCATGGAGCCTGACATTGCATTACGGGCTTGAGTTTTCGCGGCCGGAATACCCGATTTACATGGCCGTCAATAAGGTCATAAGCAGCCGTTCGTCTCCGAATCCTAACGATCCTTATGATGAAAAATCGCTTGCGAAATGGCACGCTCCCGACCTTAAAGAATTGTTGAATGACAATTGGACCTTTGCGTTGGGCATTAAGACCACGATGTTTTGATTAGGATTTTATGAGATATTCAGGATATGCCTTACCCCTTTTTTCCCTCTCCTTACCAAGGAGAGGGGAAGACGCAAAGCGGCAGGGGTGAGGCGCTTTGAGCGAATTAAGGTAATGACAATTAATCGAATTATTTTTTGGAGGTACCTATGAACAAATTCAAAGTACTATGCATCGCTTCTTTTCTTGGATTGCTCTCTTTGTCAATGAGTTGCAACAACAGCACGAACCCGCCGCCAACGCCTCCAAAGACGCTTCAAATGATTTATCCTGCGGGCGGAGAGAATTTTAAAGTGGGTGATTCGGTAAGAGTTAAATGGAAAATAAATGATTTAACCAAAATCTCAAGCGTTCAGGTTGATTTGTCAATTGATAGCGGCAAATCATTTCCAATTAACATTGGAAATGGATCAATTCCATCGAGTATTGCCGATACCGTGTGGGTTCCTACTGTTGCCTCTACAAAATGCATTATTAAGGTAAAATCTTATACTGACGCATTAATTAATGATAAATCCGGTGTGTTTACAGTACAGTGAGCAATTAATTCCCAATAGCGCAAGCAGAGCGATAGCGAATGGTTTTTTCGTCCCATATATTTATTTTCTATTTTCTTCCAACTTTCCTTTTAATCTACTACGCGCTGCCTTTCGAGTGGAAAGGCCTTTACCCCAAAAACACTTTCATCACCATAGGGAGCTATATTTTCTATGGGTGGCTGGTGCCATGGTTCGTGGCGCTTATGCTTGCCTCCACGACGTGGGACTATGTGTGCGGAAAGATCATCACCAAACCGGGCCAGGTGCAATGGAAACGCAAGGCCGCCCTTATCACCGCCATTGTCGGCGATATGGGGCTGCTCGTTTTTTTTAAATACTACATGTTTTTCATGGGCGGGGTCAACGCGATCATAGCCGCGTTCGGGGGCAATCACAATTATTTTCATATATTAAATATCTTGCTACCTTCGGGAATATCCTTTTACACGTTCGTAGCCCTGAGCTATACCATCGACCTTTACCGGGGGGAAGCGCGGCCCGCGCGCAACCTCCCCACGTTTTCGTGTTTCATCGGCCTTTTCCCCCACCTGATCGCGGGGCCGATCATCCGCTACAATACCGTTGCCGAGCAGCTTGCATTCCGGACGCACACGCTGTCGAAATTCGCAAGCGGCGTGGCCATTTTCAGTCTTGGTCTCGGCAAGAAGATCATCCTGGCGAATTCCGTCGCGCCAATAGCCGACGCGGTTTTCGGCGCCGACAAGCCGGGACTCATCAACGCTTGGTGGGGAGTCATTGCCTATGCGTTCCAGATTTATTTTGATTTTTGCGGTTATTCCGACATGGCGGTGGGGCTTGCGCGCATGCTGGGCATAGAGTTCATGAAGAACTTCGACGGTCCTTATCATTCGAGGGACATCACCGTGTTCTGGCGCAAATGGCATATCTCATTGTCAAGCTTTATCCGTGACTATCTGTATATTCCCCTGGGCGGTAATCGCTGCGGCACGGGCCGCACGTATTTCAACCTGGTATTGTCTTTTTTCTTGTGCGGTTTGTGGCATGGGGCAAAATTAACATTTGTTTTCTGGGGGATTTATCAGGGCGTGTTTCTCATTTTGGAACGCATGCAGGGAAAAAAATCTTTGTATAGCTGGATGCCCATCTGGGGCCAGACCGCCGTGACTTTTATCATAGTGCTGTTCGGCTGGGTGCTTTTCAGGGCGCCGGACCTCGGTCAGGCGGTCCATTTCTGGGCGGCAATGGTTGGGCTTGGCCAGTCGGGCGTGTCTTCGACACTTTTAAGCGTGGAGATATTTACTCCGCGGCATATTTTTGAAATGCTGCTGTGCGCGGCGTTCGTCTGGCAGCCTTTGCAGGCTCACCACTGGGTCGAGAAGCTTTCGGCCCCCAGGTGCGCACTGTGCGCCGTGGTGCTGGTCCTGGCGCTCTGCATGATGTTTACGCAAACCTATAACCCGTTTTTATATTTCCAGTTTTAGGCATCGCCATGGATAAAAAAGAAAAAACGAAATATATAATTTTCATCGGGTTTTTCCTGGCGCTCTTGTACGCCGTGCCGATAACCCAGGCAATTGCGGAGCGTTTAAAAAACACGCGCATCCAGGCCTTGGACATCGCCGAAGACGCTTTAGTCACGCCCTATCGCAATGCAAAGAAAATCCATGACCTTGCACTACAGCAAACGTTTTTCATCGACAGCCTGATCAAGGAGGTAGGCTCGCCGCAGGATTCGGCAGGCGTACATGCACAGCAGGTTGTTGATGAGGCGCTTGCAGGCTTGACCGAAATGAAAAAAATAGCCTTTACAATTAATAGACATGTGCGTGTCGATTCCACGTCCGGGCAATTACGGCCATATGACACTATCGTTGCCCATTGGAGCGCGGCACTCCAGCTTTTACGGCAGGGAGGCAGCACGGCGGATTGCCAGGAAGAGGCCGCACGGATCAAATTGGAAGTGAAACAGGTTTTACAGAAATGCCCCACACCGTCAATATTTGACTTTCCGGTTATGTGCGTAAAAAACCTCCGCTATATTTTCTGGAACGACCGGTATCTGCGTCCGTTCGAAAAGGAGCTTGAAAACAACTCCGTTTTCGCGTCGGCATGCCGGCCCCGGATGCAATACGTGCGCTATGTCCTGTTCAGGGACCTTGGAGAAAAAGGGGTGCTTGGGCACAACGGATGGTTTTTTTACAGGCCCGATATGGACTTTCTTATCAAGCCCTATGTGCGCGATCAGCGCTCCATTGTCGTCGATCCCAATGATAAGCCCATGAATGATAATCCGGTCTTGGCAATTGCGAGTTTCAAGCGCCAATTGGCCGAACGGGGAATAGACCTTTTAGTGGTGATCGTTCCCGGCAAACCAAGCATCTATCCCGACTGCGTTTCGCGTAAACTGCGGCCGGAACAGGCCGGGACATTCAGCCATTCACTGCGCATGATCGATGATTTGAAAAAACAAGGTATCGAGGTCGTGGATTTGTTCGGGCCGTTTGCCAAGGAACGTTTGCAGGATAAAAACGCAGGCGACTCTATGTATCTGCGCTGCGACACGCATTGGCGGGCGCGCGGCGTAAGACTGGCGGCCAAAGTTGTGGCGCAGCGCATCAAGGACTATCCGTGGTACAGGCAGGGGGAAAGCGAATTCGCGGTCGATTCCATCTTCGTTGACCGCACGGGCGACGTTGCGGTCATGACAACGCTGCCGTTAGACAAAATGCGCGCACGGTCTGTTTCCTTTGCTCCTGAAAAAACAAAATGCTATCAGGTATATCGCGTCGTGCATGATGAAGCGGGAAACCAAACCGGACGGACACTCTATAAGGACGATTTCAAGAACTCCCCGATTTTGCTGCTCGGCGACAGCTTTTCGCGCATTTACCAGACCGACGAGCCGCGCGGCGCGGGCTGGATAGCGCACCTGGCCCTGGAACTTTCCCAGCCCATCGCATCGGTCGTCAACGACGGCGGTGCGTCAACGCTGGTCAGATATTCGCTCGCGCGCAGGCCGAACCTGCTCAAGGGCAAAAAACTTGTCGTATGGGAAATCGTGGAGCGTGATTTCAGGTACGGCGACGAAGGCTGGAAGGACGTTCCGCTGGCGGCGAAACAAGATTAGAAATCCGATAGGTTGGTCGGGTATTCCCTCCGCGCCTGGGACCCCTCAAAGCATCCCTATGGCGCTTGAGGAAACACCCGACCAACCTATAATATCTGCTTGGTTAAATAAAAAACAGGATTCAATAGCCATGAAAAAAAACATTCTCCTTTGCTTGATTCTTTGCAACCTTTCTTATTCCGCCCCTTTTGAAACGCTGAATAAAAACTATAACCGTATAAAGTCCCGCGTGATGGTCCGCGAAATCAAAATACCTACGCTGGCCAACCTCGACTATGCCGCGTACACGGCAAACCCGGTCAGGTACGATCCGCAATCCATGTCGCCCAAGGCGCCTGTTAAAAAACCGGGCCTTAGGGATTGCAATTTTAATAGCGCGATCTCCGATCAATGCGATAATCTTTCCCAAACTCCCCTGACGGACACGGAAAAAAACAGTCCCATGGCCTGGGAAGCCCTGCAAAACAGACTGTGGGAAGCAGTCAAGACCGATGAATTCGCCAGGATCGGGCAAAAGATTTCCGGTGAGAAATGGGCCGACGCGTCAATATATCCCGCGTATCAGGAAATCGCCAGCGTCTATATGCATGGAAGCGGCGAAAACATAGACCTGTGGGTGAAAATCGAATTCAAGCCCTGGGTGAAATTCCTGGACAATATCGGCGACGACGATAATGACGGTTTTAAGAACCTGTATGGGAAGCTGAACTGTTCCGCTGTTCCAAAAGACGTGCTGGACAAAATAATTGCCTGGATGCGCTCTGATTATTGTGAAAAGTTATTGACAAAAGACCAGGTCGTCGACTGGGCGAACGTATTGGCATCCTACTGGTATCCAAAGCTTAATACCGACATCGTGGACCTGAACGGGCAGACCCTGTGGCCCAATAAAGACACCGAAAACGAGTTCAAGCGGGAGCTTAAAGGCCTCGTTGTCAAGGACCCGCTCGTGGTCATCCGCGCCAAGCCCTTCGGGAAAAAGCTTTATAATGTTTTCGTGGTGGATTTTCCTCCGGATGCTCAACCCGCTCAAACGCCTCAGGCCCATTCCGGAGAAGTGAAGGTTTCGCCTTCCCAGGGAATCGACACGGCAAAGTCCGTCAATTTCAAAAACAATGACCTGCGCTTCAATGAGGAAATCAAGGCGTTCGGCGATTATCCGGCATGGGTAAAAAAGGACGAACCGTTTCGATTATCTATTATGTCGTATGTCAATGCGCTCCCTTCGGCGCGGATGGGTATTAAGGGAAAAGACGGATGGCTATATTTTCGAAATGAAATCGACTATGTAAACGGCGGTGATTTGGCTAAGCAGGCGCCTGATAAAAACCCGCTTCCGCATCTTTTGGAATTTCAAAAATATCTCGCAAAGCATGGCGTCTCTTTACTTTTTGCGGCTGTTCCCAATAAATCCGACGTTTATTTCGAGCGCCTGCCCGTTAGCGCCCCGCAAGACCCGGCGACCATAATCAATCCGTACGGCAGAAAGTTCCTGCGCGACCTTCAGAATTCGGGGATAGAAGTCGTGGATTTGCTTCCGGCGTTTTTATCGGCCAAGCAAGACGATCCGAAATCAAAAGAGGCCCTGTTCCAAAAGCACGATACCCACTGGACGGACCGCGGTCTTGAAATTGCTGCGGACCTTATTGCCGACAGGATCAAACAATACGGCTGGTATTCCGAAGCGTCAACAACGCCGGTGCGCTATTCGACGGTCGATACGGTATTCACGCGCCAGGGCGACATTGTCGACAAATTGGCCGAGGCGGACAAGACGTTATTTCCTCCCGATTCGCTTTTAGCAAAACAGGTCCATAATCCCGATGGAAGCCTTTTTAAAGGCAACAATCCCGCTGCACCCATACTTCTTATCGGCGACAGTTTTACAGGCGTGTTCGAACTTGTCGATTGTAAAGGCGCCGGGGTGGGCGCGCACATCGCGGCGCAAACCCAAATGACCGTCGACATCATAACGAGTTGGGGCGGCGGGCCGCTGGTGCGCGACAAGATGTACCGGGCGCGGAAGAATTCAATCGACAAAAAGCGCGTGGTTATTTACCTGATGGTCGCCCGGGACCTTTACAATTACAGCCAATTATGGGAACCCGTTGACTTTAAGTAAAGTCACAGTATTACAACCGTATCCGTATCGAAACAATCCGTTCTGCGCTTGTCGTTAATCGAAAAACGTAAAGACCTTTGCTTAATTTGTCCGGTACGGCCACGTCATGATTGCCCGGGCTTTGAAACCCATAGACGAGAACGGCCGCCTGTTTTCCCAAAACGTCAAACGCTTCAAGTTTCACCGTACCGCCATATGGAGTTGAATAATGGACCGTGGCACCTTGACATATCAGAGATAGTCCCGATGGAACGGACGACTTTTCAGTCTTGAATGTCGCGGGCGTTGCCGATGTGTCATTGAGGACCATGAAAGCAAACAACGAATACCCGTTTGTAGTGCCCCTCTGCGTGCCATTCATCCGTACATATCGTGCGGAAGTCTTCGCAAAGGTAACGTCCGTCACGGAATACGACGCCCCCTTTGTCGTGCTGTAAACGTCCGTCCAGGTCGTGGAATTGGTCGAAACCTGTATCTGGAACGCCTTTGCGTAATCCGTGTACCATTTAAGAATGACCCTGTTGATGTCTTTTGCCGCGCCTAAATCCACCATGATCCACTGCGGATCGCTCGCCGCGCTTTCCCATCGAGTGGTTGAGTAATCCTGCCAGGTTGTGGTGGCGGTTACGCCCGCGGCAGCGTTCGCGCCGTTCGTTGAGGAGGCGGTGGCCGTCTTGCCGAGCGCCAGGTCGCGCGTTGTACGATCGAAGGTCCTCCACGCGCCGGTGGTCGGATTCAAATCCCAATCCTGATAATAGTTCATCGTCGGCACGCCGGCGGCATTGAATTCCAGCGGCAGCCAAATGTAGTTGCCCTGCCTCGCTCCCGCGGGTTTCCAACGATCGGCGTCCAACATGTAGAAGGTCCCTTGTGAACCTGTAAACGGAAAAACGAAATCGCACTGCGATTCGTACGTGACATTCGAGCCGGGCGTGCTCATAATCGCCGCACCGGACCAAGGGCCGGTCAAGTTGGTGGCGGTATAGAACCGGGTGGCTGATGGATCGATCCCGTTGGTTTCGGAAACCCCATAGAAGTAGGTGCCGTTGCGTTTGAAGATCATCGGGGCCTCACGACTGGGGACATTAAATAGATACATCCGCTTATTAAGAGTCAAGTAGTCCGACGACATCTGATATATGCCATGCTGTCGGTTGGAACCGAGGCTGTCCCACACATAGGCCAGATATGCTTTCCCGTCGTCATCCTTGTACATCGACATGTCTCCGATCTTGGAGCCGTCAACCAGGGTCTGGCTTACAAACGTGAACGGTCCTTCAGGGGCCGTCGCGGTACATATTCCCAAATAGGCGGCGTTCCCAATGTACTTCAGAAACATCACATATTTCTTGGTCGAGTCGTTGTAGAGCACATCCATTCGGTTGGCGTCGTTGGGCAGTTTGATGATAACGCCCTTGTAGGCCCAATGGACCAGATCGTTAGACGTATAGCAAACCTGGTCGGTCGCGGGAGGCGGGCTGCCATACCAGTAGAAGAGGCCATTGTATTGGCGAAGGGCCCCGCTGCGCACCTGGAGCAGATTTCCGCTCGTGTCATACCAGAAGAAATCATTGTGAATCGTTACATACGCCGCCTGCGTCGTTATTGAAATGCCGGGGACCATTGATAAAACCAGAAACAGCATCAGGCTTTTTACATAAAATTTTACTGCGCGCACAACAACCTCCTCGGTTAGAGAACCCAACCCAAGATCGTACATAAAATATAGTAAAAAAACTTGATAGAAGCAGTTATTAATTAGCCTGGAAAATGAACATGGGTTGAAAACGACCGATGTGTGTGTTTACTTCTCACTAATGAAATAAACACCGGCTGATTTGCCCGTTATTGACAACGCCCGGTTACGGGCAACGGTGTTACCCACAAGCTTTCCTGAAATATCGTACACGGAGAACGACTTCGCCTTTTTGGCGAACCCAACAGGCAAAAACGGCCCATTGCCCGCAAATATCAACAATGCGAAGTTGCGGCTGGCATTAAAACGTTTTGGCGCAAGCGACGGAGAAACGGCCGTCATGTTGCTATTCAAAATAAGTGTCGCCGCTGTCAATCCCGATGATTGAGCGCCCAGAGTAATCGACCCGGCCGCGGTCCCTGCCTTGGCCCATGTGGCCAATTGTCCGCCTTTCATGGTCACGGCCGTTGGACCCACGATGCTGCCGCCGGATGCACTTAACGTTACCTGCGCCGTTGAATTGGAAACAACCGTTCCGCTTGCGTCAACCACGTCGATCCACACGAGCCGCGCGTCGCTGCCGCCCGCTTCAAGCGGATCGTTGCTTTCGGGTCGCAATCTGACCGCAGTTGCGCTGCCGGGTGTTATTACGGTGTCCCACGCTTTTTCAGCCCCTCCGATCGTCCCGACCGCGCGCAGCGTTCCCGAAGAGTAGCTTCCCAGTGAAAAAGTAAACGGCGGATGCAGGAGCGATGCGGTATTGGCCCCGTTGTCGGGCGACCGCGTGGCGACAAGCGTATTGTCGCGGTAGAGCGACACCTGGGTGCAGTTACTGAAAACGCGGACGGTTGCCGGAGAACCCGTTGTCCAGCGGTTCGCGATTTTTACCATAGGACCTGAATTGACGCCGGAAATGACGATAGCGGGGTCGCGCTGGCTCTGGAAAAAGTAGTAGGAGAACTTCGGTATGCGGTAATAATCGACGATGCCGCAACCGTTGAGCCGGCTCGCCGGATAGCCGCTCACGACATAACCGGCATAATCGCCGTATACCCAATATGCGTCGGCGCTGTACCACGATACGGCGCGGTCACTATTGAGGGATTGCTGGATGTTATCGCACTGGACAAGCAGTGGCGCGTCGGCGGATTGCCGCGTCACGTCGCTCGTGGAGCTTACGCCGCCATAATTCCAGCTCCCATATTCGCAAATAATGATGGGTTGGGTGGGCGTGTAGCCCCGGATATTGGCCTGCTCCGCGCCTATCAGCACGTCCCATACCGCGGTAGCGTTAAACACCATGCCGGTCGTTGTTCCGCAAGTGAACATTTGCGCGCCGGCGAACTCCTGTTTGGCCAAGGTGTTTACGGTCTGCGCCCATGCCGAAGTGTAGGAGGTTTCGTTGAGCTGGGTTTCCCATATCGCTACGCAGGGATGGTTTCGGTCGCGCCGGATCATGTCTTTGACCTCTTTGTAGGTATTGTTCTTGAAGAGGTCCGTATCATAAAAAGCCTGCCATCCCGACATGGCGTTTTCCACCAGAATACCGAACTCGTCGCAGGCGTCATAGAATGCCGTATTGTGCGGATAATGGCATCCGCGGACAAAATTCAATCCCGCCTCCTTGAACCGTTTCATATCGTAGTAAATGGACCGTTTTGGGACCGCATTGCCCAGGCCAAAGATGTCCTGATGCATGTTCGCACCCTGCGCCTTGTAGCTTTGCCCGTTGATGGTGATGCCGCTTCCCTGCGTCCATTGTATCGACCGGACGCCGATACGGGTCTTATAGAAGTCAACGGCGGTCGCCCCGTCTTTTACGGTAGTATACAGGGTATAGAGATTGGGCGTATTGGGATGCCAGAGTTTGGGACTAGTGATTGTCAGACTTTGAGAGAAGGTATTATCAGCCCCGGCGGCAATCGTCGAGGTAGTCGTGGAGGTCTGGGCGATATTTCCCTGCGCGTCGACGATATCGGAGACGACCGAACAACTTTTGGCGGCCGCGTTTTCGTTGATGACGTCGGTCTTGATGGAAATCGTCGCGGAACCCGTTCCGACCGTGGGATAGGTGACGAAAATCCCGCCGCCCCCGACCTTATCGGCGAACACCGCGTCGGTAACGTGGAGGTTGTCGGTGAAATACATATTGACGTCGCGGTATAATCCGCCGAAGTATTGGAAATCGGCATTGGAATTACCGGGCCCCCATTGCTGGTTGGCCGCGCTGTTGATCTGGACGGCAATGACATTGTCGGCGCCGCCATACGAAATGTCCTTGGTAATATCGAAGGTAAACGGCGCATAGCCGCCCGAGTGGGCGCCCTTGGACACGCCGTTGACCCATACCTGGGCATATTGCATGGCGGCCTCGAATTCAACGAAGGCCTTTCTGCCCTGATACGCATTGTCAACGGTAAAATGCTTACGGTACCAACTTATCCCGATATACGCGGTTTTGTCTTCCGCCGTGACCCATTTGGTGCTGTGCGGAAGACTTACAGAAGTCCACGCGGCGTCGCTGAAAGCGCTCGCGTTTGCCCCGGTAACATCTCCCTGCTGATATTTCCATCCGAGATTAAAGTTGACGTTGGTCCTGTTGGTCACCGGAGGCGTATAAGCGTACGCCACGCAATAATAAACAAGTAACATTATCACGGCGCGTATCGATTCTAGTTGAGATTTTTTTTGATCGTTTTTAAAAGCCGTAACTCTATGGCGCATAACAACCTCCTGTTTTAATGGAAAAAAACGTTAACGTTAACGCAACCGCCGCCGCAAACAATGATTTTTCGTACATGCGATCGTTTACAAACCTCAGGGTGGCGACTGCTCAAGCCAAAGTTTCGTTTATAATATAGCAAAAAAACTTAATAGAAGCTGTTTTTTTAATCAGCCTTTAAAATAACCCTGCCGTCGGATAGCCGTTGCGCAATGCCCGGGCAATGTTGCCGTGATCAAAAATTCACCCCGAATTTTGCAAGCCAATACCATGACCAAGGTCTGCCGAATACTTCCTCGCGGTCGGACTTGGTTTCATCATACGCGGGCAAAACCAGATGATCGTTTGCAAACTGGAGCAGAACGCTGAAATGGCGAAAGAATGTCCGTTTTGCATACACCGTCCACTTCAAGTTATCTTTGTTATAATCAGCCGCCGTATATGCGGCTTCCAGAGCCTCACCAGGAACGGCTGTTCCATTCCAAACCGGATTATAATACCCGTTTGAATAGTTCCAATTATAGTTTTCAACCTCCAGGGCCAGCACGTCGAACACCTTGAACGTAGGAACGTTGAAACCGATCATTATCGGTATTCTTTTAGAAATAGTGTCGTAATAGACCGGATAATTCTTAAGTCCTAATATCGCGGCTTCGCAGTAGATCCGCAAGTCATTCGGGCCGAGAAATCTGTTGGCGAATGATTTGAAAAGCGGTTTAGGATCAAAGCTCGCACGAGCCATGAGTTTTGTCCCGGCAAAGGTATAGTGGCCCGTAGAATCAGGAAGCGACAGGTCAACATAGGGTTTTTTTGCTGTTGCATTATCGTCGATGGCCAAGAAGCGTGAAAACATGACGCCCCCGCCGATTTCGAATATCTTTTTGACATTCACATCACCAAGAAAGCTGAGCGACGGATCGTAAAAGGAGGGCATATCGCTTTCCTGGGTAAATAGAATATGTATATGAAGCATGTCCCATAATGTCGCGCTTGCATGCAAACCCGCCAATCGACTCAAGGTCTGGTCGAGGTTGGTGACAATATAGGGCGGATACGCGCCGCATCGAAAGAGATACTCTCCCAGATTCCGGGTATCGGGATTGTATTTAAAAGGAAAATATCCGACTTCCAATCCCAATTTGGCCGTTCTCCAGGAATTGTACGAAAAAATTCCTTCAGCGGCGCTTGGATACACAGTAAAATACGGCTTTCTGGGTGAATTAGCAGGATTTCGGGAGATATCGGGATAGGTTTCAAACCACATTCTGCCGGTGATGCCGACTGCCGCGCGAAAATACTCGTTATAAATATAGTTGGCAGTTAAATTGGCCTGTTCCCGCATGAGCCATTGACGTGGAACATCGGTGCCTTGCCATCGAATAGCATACATTTGTCCGGTTTCATGACTTCCCCATGCCGAAAGCACGACTTTCCCCGTGTCAATATCGCCTTGAGCGGTCGCCTGCATTGTTGCCATGAAAAGACCGATGCACAGGTAAACAAAGTTTTTTAAATAAAATTTATTCCGTTCCATGAATGTGCCTTTTCTGTAAGTTAAAGATTGATTGAGAAGGTCCGCAAAGGACCTTCTCAATGAGAACAACCAATATTATCGCACCGTGATTTTTTTTATGCATGATCCCGTGCTTTGCTTGATTTCAACCATGTAGGTTCCCTGCTTCAGTTTTGAGGAAGAAATAAGAACCGCGCGCTGGTTCTGATAGTTGGCCGCAAAACAGCGTTGTCCGCTTAGTGTGTAAACGGATGCCGAGAAATCGGCATTTGTTCCCAGGTCAATTATAAATTTACCCCGATCGGCTAGTATCGAAATCGGGCCGTTTCGGACCGGTAGGGTTACGGCGCTGCCAATGGCGGTGGGGTTTGCTCCAAAGGAGACGGTCATCGGCGTCCGGGCGCCGGCCGCCGGCGTCAGCACGACGCTGAACATGTTGTTGGCAAAATTTATCGCGCCCAAGGTGGCATTATTGGAACACACTGCAACAGGCTTTACCGTTGAATATCCGCTCAAGGTCACCGTGGCTTCCTGCGGTTCGAGATCGACCGTTGCCGTCACCTGCGTGGCGGAATGAACGAGCGACGTTATTCTCTGTCTGCCGCAAGAAATGTATTTGCTTAAATCCCCAAGAAAGGCTATCCCGGAAGCGCCGACGGGGGCCACCACCCAGTAATGAAACGCATTGGTCCCCGCGGCGCACGTAGCGGTAAGGGGGGAGCCGGCGGCAATGAATTGCCCGGCTTTAGAGAACCAATTATAGGCGTACATGCCCGCGGCCGGCGCGGGAAATCCTTCAGCCGCTGGGCTGAAAGAATATGAGGTTGCGGACGCGCCGGGCGCCCACACATAATACGTTTTGAAATTGTTATCATGGTCGGTATACGTAAAAGTGACCGGATTGGCCGCTTTTCCCTGGCCGAAGTTGATATACGTTTGCTCGGTGGGAAGCGCCGGAACGTCGCACTTGACAAGCGTACCGTCGCGCCTTGTGGCGGGGAGAATGTTTGCCAGGACCTCGACCCCGATCTTGTCCGACGGCGGGAAGAACCCCCCGGTGACGACGCACGAAATAACGCACCCGGTATTGTTGTTGGTGCTTGGAAAGCAATCGACCCAGGGGAACAGTCCCATCGACCATGCGAAACGGCTGTTAAAAATATGGCTGTTCCAAAAGCCCTGATTGTACCCGTCATTCGCCGAACGGATTGACGTCAGCGTCGGATACTTCGCGGCCTGCTGATAATACATTGGAAGCGGCATGCAATACTGCTGGGTCATTTTCTTTTCGGCGCAGGCCTTTGCCATGTTTCCCATGGCCGAATCGAGATCGCCGATATGCTGCGCGACGAGTGCGTTATTATCGAGCCAGTCCTGCTCGAAGGTGATGGAACCGCTGTCGGCCACGTGATAAATAATGTTTTGCCAGGCGGCGTATTTTGTGGGAAGCCCGCCGGAAAGACCATAGGTAGTGGCGATGGGCGAGCACGACGCTTCGTACCAGCGATGGTGCGTCACCAGAGGCAGGCCGAGCTTGTTGTGGAACGCGTTAAGCCCGCCTGGGAAAACGGCGGTGGAGGCTTCATATAAGTAAATACCGGAGCCGACGGCGCTCCAGCTTTGGCTGCATCCTTTTTTATACCACCAACTGTCAAGCATCAAATATCCCATTTTAATCCCGAGGGTGTCATAGTGGCCTTTGACGGCCAGCATCTCTTCTTGATAGTTGGCATATTTGGAATCGACAAGATAGTAATACCCGGCGTAGTGGTCGGTCCAATAGCCGAACGTGCGAAACGGTATTTCATCCTGGCCCGGAAGCGGTTTGCCGTAGTACCCTCGCAACCCTTGTCCCCATATGTCGCACGTATGATTGATCCCGCTACCGACTGCTAAAATCGAGAGAAGTTCCCATCCCGAGGGAAGAGGCGTTGCCCATGATTTAACGCTGCTGCGCAAACCGCTGGTATAGGTATTCGAAACTTCCCAGAAATGGTCTGCCGCGGAATAAACGAACGCTTGTCCCTGGGCATTGTAGGAAATCAACGCGCAATCGTTTCCGGCGGAAGCCAGGTCGAATGTAGGAACGGCAAAAGTATTATGCTGTTGTCCCAGGTGGAGCATGTTCGCGGGGGAAGTGGTGATGTCGGGAAAATTCACCCCTATGCTCGTCATGGCGGCAAGGGTTTTCATGCTGAACATGACAACGGGAATGCTCTGATACATCCTGATCGTGCCCTGCAGCGGCCCGGTCCCCGTCAGATTAAAGGTTATTCCCGTATATGTCCCGATCTTGTCGGAAGCGTCCACCTGCGTGATATTCGTCAGCGTCTTTGCGAGGCTGCCGCTAAAGGTCCATGCCGGAGTTGTCGTGACAATGGAGTATGCGCCGGTCGCATCCACGGTCAATGATATGCCGGTTGCGGATTGCGTAACGGTCAACGAATAGCCGAGTGAGCAGAAAAGCAAAACAAAGCATCCCAACCAATGCCGGAAAGAATTGGTTTTTTTATAGTTCATACGAATAGCCTCCTTAAAAGAGTGAATTGGTTTAATTTTTATGGAACGAAAAAAAATCAGAATACTTGATTCATCCAAACTCCGGGTTTTACGATCATTGAATAGTAATACGGCTTGAAAAATTCCGATTTCCGCATCGCAAAGAAATGCAATAAACTCCCGAACTTATTTTTAAACCGTCTAAGCTCAAGCCGATATCTTGGCTACCGGTCACGGGTCCTTTATATTCTTGTCCAACCGAACGCCCCCTTAAATCATGCAAGGCAATGTTGATTTGGTTTGCGCCGCTGAGGGCTTCAGCGGGAATAAAAAAGGTTTTTCTTGCCATTAATGCCGGACCTTTAAGGCTGATGGACAGGGCTCGCGCATTGACGGGCAAAACTTCGTTTGAAAGATTTGGCGTCCCGCCATCGAAGCCCACGCCGTCGAACGGAACGACGATGACCTTGCTGCCGTGGGTATCGTTTCCCAATTCCAACGATTTATCAACGTCGATAACGGCAAAGGTAAAATAGGTGATGTGGCCGTTTTCAATAAATACGCCGGGCCGCTCTATTTTATTCCAATGGTTCACGGTCCCATCGGTATAGCGTATGAAGTTAGTCGTCGGGTCATAGGCTATTCCCTGATTCGTCCAATTTTTAATGCCGTCGGTCGATGTCAGGTGATAGGCCTTGCGGGCGCTAAAATAATTGACCGTGATATGATATTGACCTCCGCTATACCAGACTACCGGATCTTCCGCCCCGCTGCTGCTAAGACCGGCAATAGTCGGATAAACGCAAGCACATTGAATCTTATAAGGCCCCATGATGCCGGTTGTACTGATCATTATTACGCCGGAGCGCGGTACGATCATGTAATTTCCGTCCGGACGAACGACAATACTCAAGTTTGCCGTTGTTCCTGAAGTGCTGAACCCGTTTGCGTCGATCTTTATCGCGCCTTGATAGACCCAAGGACCATCCAAGGAACTGGAAATAAACACATCGCCGGGCCGCGTGTCGCTGACGATAATGGCGTAGCGGCCATCGGCCATGACAACCGCCGTCACGTTGTGCCCTTTTCCATTTTGATTGTCCGGCCAACACATTCCTTTGTCAACGTATGGCCCGGTGGGGTTGTCGCTGACCGCATGCACTGCCACCGATCCCCCCCATCCGCCATGCCCCTTACTCTGGTCCCAGCGGCTGGCGAACATATGGTATTTCCCGTCCGGCCCTTTAATAATTTTACCGTCCCAATAACACCATTGCTTTATCGTCGTATCTTCGAGGCCGTTATGAATGTCGCGATTACCGACTGCGGCCACGCCCCAGGCGGTGGATGACAATTTGTCAAAAATAGGCGTGGGCTGGAAATAATCTATTAAGGTTTTTACGGCCGCGGCTGGCGCGGCGGACACAAAAAACAGTACGACAAACATGAAAATTGACACCTGCATTGGGACCTTTCGAACATGGAATTGTTTTCGCATTGTATTCCTCCTTACCACGTTATTAATGCGTCGGACGTTTTCTGGTTCATATAACACAATTTTATCCAATCCGCGCTGGGAATATTATTTGAAACCCTTACTTCATCGATTTTCCCGTTGAAAAAACAGTACCCCTCATTTACCTCCGTTGTAAGGACATACGCCAGATAAGCTCCAATGGAAAAATCGCTCTGGCTGTTTCGCGGTACGGTATCCGGAAAGTCGTAGATGGTGCTGTCGATGCACGCGCCGTCGACATACAATTTCTGCGAGGTCCCATTACGTACTCCTACCAGATATTTCCATGTTTTCAATTCAGGGAGCGGTGAACTGGTTATCTGGGGCCCGCTATTGTCCTTCCATTCCACGAATTCCCAGCCTATGCTGAGATTGAACTTGAGATAGTATTGTTCGTGCCCTTTTCCGGCGACGAATTGCGTAAAGTCGGACGTATTGCAATTTACCCAGGCGGAAACGGAATAAAAGCCGTTTTCAGGAAAGTTGAGTTTGCCGCTTGATGTATTCGACATTTGTATATAACTTGAGGCCCCGTCGAATTCCTGGGCGGCGCCGATCATTCCCGGGACCGCGGAAGCGGCGGTCATATTAAATGGCGTTCCATCGTAGCCGTTAATCGTAGCGTCCTTTGCCAATGTGTTTCCGGCTTGGCCCATATGCCACACTCCCTGGAACCCGCCTTTCGACGCGGCAGTATCGAACACCGCCGCGCTATTGGACGCCGCGGTCGCTGAGCTTGCCGAAGCGCCCCAGTAGAGCACTATCGATTGGGCGTTGTTATTTCCGTACACCGTATCGATCCGTACCCACACTTCGGCATGCTCAGTGACCGGGTCCCAGCCCTCGATTTCATAGGGAATCGGCGTATTGTCTGTTTTTGTAAATCTGATATCGCCGCCGCCTCTTTGGGCCTGGCTAAAATCGAAGTTGTCATGCGTCAACCTGATAAGCGCCGGAAAGCAGGTCACATTACCCTTCATATCAGCCCCGGAAGCCGTCGTATTGAGAATGATCCTCTTGGCGTGGTCCCATTCGGGATACAAAACCTCGGTGGCGCCGCCCGGGGAAACCGGGATGTCGTATCTGATGACGCGCATAGTTGAACTTCCCGCCGCGCCATAATTGACCGACGGTATAACGCCCGCTGGGACGGAATCCAGCGTCGCGAAACCTTCATTGCCCTTCAGTGAAGCGTCTATGGTCGTACCGGGAACGAAGAAATAGCCGTTTATCGCATCGACGCCAGTGGGAAGCGTTACGTTGATTGTTCCCGGCCGTCGCAGAGTATCGGAGGCAATCCGCTCGGTGTCGTTTATCACGTGGACGCCGCATATAATGGCCCTGGTCCGTTTATCAAGCTGTACCGCGGTTATGGTATACTCGCCGGTATCGACAAGGGAAAAGCGATAGGTCCCCTCGAAATCGGTTGTGTCGACCGGAAAGGGCGCGCTTTGAATATCAACGGCCGGATTGAACGCCCGCGGCGCGAGCCGAACCAGCGTGCGGGGCGAAGCCGCGCCGTCGGATGAAAAAAGACTGCCCACGACCGCCTTCGTGTTGGGAAAGTCGGTCCCGCCGTTGTCCATCGTCACGGGAGACCTGCTGCATAAGGAGAGTATTGCTAGGCTTAAGGACATAATTCCGTAGGTGAGAAAACGCCGGATCATTGCGGCCTCGTTTCATTGTGCATACCATGATCAATCTTCATGACCGGGAACAATTGCACGGTCAGCGTATAAACACGGTCGCTTTTTTCAGCCCCTTCATCGCATTCCAGGAACTCTTTGCGAAGGGCGTCGATTTTCGCGCAAAACCTATCGTAGGTCCGTTTGTTCATTCCGCGGATCGCCATTGAAACGGTGCGCTCGTCCTTTCCAAGATTTTCCATGGCCTGGATCGACGACTCGATAAGGGAGCGTTTCACGTCGTTGACAACCGCATGCGGCATGTCGGTATAGGTTATGAGACAATCGTTGTTTGGGCGATACCCCCCGTTTTTTTCATCGTACGCGATCATATTCCATTTGTGAAGTTTGTGCAGCGCATGTTTCGTTTCGGCGAGGCCCAGCTTGAGATGCATGAGCGACGCGGCGATCTCCTTCGGGGACCCGACAAACCCCTTTGCCTTGATATACTCGCGGATCACCGGATATTTCCATGAACTGAAATATTCCATGGTTCCGCCGCCGGCGAGGATTGCCGACATTTTTTTCGCCCTGAGGGAAGCCAGTTTTCTGCAAATCGATTCTTTTTCGCGCGGATCGGAGGCGGTTTTCTTAAGGACAAGCAGCGTAAAATATTCAGCCTCATCCTTGGAAAGCTCCAAGGCATCAATAAACCCTGGAATGTGTTTTTCCCCTATTTTTTTTCTTTGCGAAAGGACATCGGAAAAAAAAGCCTTCGCCTTGATGCGGGCCTTTTCCATGAATTTCTTTTGGGTAAAACCGAAACGCCGTGAATAGGAATACCATTCGGTTAAAAAATCGACATAATCGTCGTAAACAAATAGAGGGGTTTCAAATCGTCTCGGTTTCATGGTTGAGGCTTAATATAATAAAAAAAACGTGAATTAGCATAAAAAATTACATAAATTTATTATTTATTGAGTATTTTACATTTATAACATATTGATTTTTAATTAGATAATAAAATACTATAATAAATTTAGGGTAATTTATAATTGGAAGAACGTTAGCAATAGCCATGCAGTTGAAAACCGTATTTAGTCTTTTCGCCTGTTGAATGGCTGGAACAATGATTCGGCGTCACTCGATCGCGGGGCATTTAAATTCATAGGTCTGTTTACCGGACAACAATCTCACGAAATAGACGCCTTTTCCAAAAGCCGAAGACGAGGCGTCAAGCTCCAACCGGATGCCAGCCAGTCCTGGCGAAGACGTTGAAAACGTCTTGATTTTTCTTCCGTCAAGCGAAAAAACAGACAACGACCGTATATTTTCAATGGCAGGGATTTTTAAATACAAAACGCCGTTGATCTTTTCAATTTCGACGCGCGGCGGCGATACCGCAATCGAACCGGCCGGATGTACCACGGCTACAACATCGTCGGGAACCCAGCCGCCGAGGACTTTTGTAATCGTGTAGGTAGCGGCTTCGGTATCCGTTAAAAACTTTCGGTATGGAGGATTGGCGACGGTAACTGCGCCGGGCCCCGTGCTTTTATATTCATAAAAACGGGAGTCGGAGGTTTTATAGGGGACAAACCAGACTTTGGTTCCGGCCGCGTTTGTCGACGACATGCTGTCCCACCCGATTGTTTTAATCATCCCGTCCATCCAGCAATTGATAAAGACGCTCATCCCGACTGCATTGGGATCAGCCGAAGGGTGCCATGGCCTGCCGAGCGAATACGACCCGGCCGGGATACTGGCGATTTCCTTCCTTAAACTGCAACTAAAAAAAACGAGTCCGAAAGCTTGGGCGCTTTGCGTTGACGAAGCAGTAATATACCCCATGGGGTTTTTACCCGGGCGGCTTCTGCAGATAATATCGCATGAATCAAACGCCGCTTGCCCGCCCCCGTAAATGAAATCGACCACGCCTTGGATCGTGCACTGCTTGTAATATTGCGTTCCGAGTTCAGCGAAAAGCGGGTCCTGGTATCCGGAGATTTTACAGCTTTTAAAAAACGCTTTGCCGCTGCCGTTTGCGGTGCGCACCGCAAGCGCTTGGGCGCTTTTTATATAGGTAGGATTGGCGGTGTCTTTTACCATATTGCTTAAATAGTCGAATGAATTTTCGATTGTCATGTTTACGGCGGTAAAATTCGAGGCGATGATTTTAAGCGTCGCGCAATCGGCCCCCCAAGTCGACGCACCGTTTGCCGAGCCCTGGGCCAGACCGTAGGAAAGGACCGTGCTGTCCATGTTTTGTCCGATAAAAGCAACAAAGGGCTTATCCAAAGTGATATGCTCGACATATTTTCCGTTTTTAATGTAAACGGTATACGCCGATGTGTTTGACGAGGGGACGTCCGCTATCGCGGCCGCAATGGTTGCATACATCTTAGTTCCGCCGACCGAGGCCCCATTCGCACCGGAATAATTTTTATCGACCGTGGCATTATATGCTCCCGAAGCGGTCAAGCAAAAGACCACCTGTACGAAAAGGCTCCAAATTATGATCGTGATTTTCATCCGGCATTATCCTTCGGCGCCGGCCGGTCAGCTCGGCATTAAAAATGGCATTATTTGCTCTTTTCCCTCAAAATCTACTTTAAGAAAATAAATGCCATGCGCTAAAGGCGCATTAAAAACGTTCTTTAATTCAACGACCTTTTGGTCTGATGCGATAGCGCCATCAAACGCGGTTTTAAGGCGTTTGCCGTTTATTTGAAGAATGGATATTATGCAGCGTTGTTTTTTCGCGACCTGATTGTCATAAGCCGCAAAATTAACGAATACCCGCGAACCTTTAATGCTGATTGATACATCACGGCCAAGCGCCGCGGATTTGGAGATCGCAACGGACGACGCTTGCTCGACGATATGGGCCTTCCATCCGGCTGTCCGGTTTATAGTGTCGGAATGGAATGTCACGGTAATGCTTCCGTCCGGGGCCGTGGAAACAAGCGCAGGCGGGACCGCGCTTCCCGTATATTGCCCTATTGGTTTAAGCGCGGCATTGTTTCCGTTGAATATTTTTAAGACCGACGCGCTCGGGCTCGCCGCAACGGCAAACGACTCGAACGTCATTTGCAAGGCATTTCCCTTTGTTAATGGATAAAAGGTTGTCGTACCGTCGAAGTTGGCGCTATAGTTCGCCGCAGATCCGCCGTCGTCGTAAAAATACGCATCATGCGCCCGGTACTCGGCATAGGGCGTTTTCCACATGATGCAGGTATCGACGACCGGAAGGCTCGTGTCGCGATACGCAGCCACGACAACGGGATTCCAGGCCGGAATCGTGATGTTCGCTGTAGGCGACATGAGGTCCGAAATCACGGCGCCGTCGCTTCGCCAACATTTGAAAACCTTTCCCGCGGGCGCTGCCCCTGCCGTTATCTGTGCCGATTGCCCTGAAGTAAATGAGCCGCTTCCCTGGCCCCGCACAACATACAAAGCTTTTTGCGGAGACGCACTTGCCGCACCTATTGTGAAGGTCATGGTATCGCTTATGGCGCTTATGTTCGTAATAGACAGGCCGGAGGCGGTGTTATTGTTCCAATTTGAATTAGGGTTTGAGCTTGCGGTAAGGGCTGTGTTGTTGGCCGAATAAAAGAAGTCCGTCGGTTTACTTCCAGGAGTCGGCCAATTCGTTGAAACGAGCCGGTTCAGGCCGTCGGCCTCCAATGCCTGCAAGCAAAGCGGAAGAGCGGGAGGAGCGTTACCGCGTACCGATGCGTCAAAATGAAAAATTTCAATGCCTTTTCCGGTAAGAACGCTCCATCTGCCCTCGTTCTTACGGTTTGCCCACATATAATATTCATTGACTTTATTGGGGTTTTTATACCGAAACGCGTAAAACGGATTTTTTATAGCCCTAAACGTTCCCGTACTGGTATTATCAAAATCGACAACGTCGATCCATCCCTGATCTTCGGTGAATACCTCGCAATCGGGGATCGGGTTAAGGTCGTTTGGCCTGCTGCCCATGAGCCCCACCATATCGCCGCACCCGTAACAGTCGGGAAAATTGAACAACATATGTCCGTTTTCATGGCAGAAAACATACAGGCCGAGTTGCATCCCGATATCGGTCATTTCATAGTTTTGTATTGATACGCCGTCATATTTTTCCGTTCCGCCATAATATCCGGAATGGGGCCAGAGCGGATCGCCGAAAGTAGGACCATTGCCCGAGTAAAAAATATTCATGCCGTCGGTGCGCCCCGAATGATTGTTGTCGAATTTGGAGAAATCCACGGTCGAGTCGAAATATTGGAAAGTCGCTTTTAACAATTCAGTCTCGGTCGCCGAGCTTGTATTATAGTATGTAAAGGCCTTCGGCGCGCGAAAATATTGGACGGTCGCGGTCGGGACGAAATTCATGCGTCCGCTCGAACAATCGAAATAAAAATCCCGGACCGATCCGTTGTTGCCGCCGCCCGAATAATTTTGTTTGGTCAGGAAGTTTTGAATTTCCGACACGGGAATATTCGACGGTCTATCGGGAAAATCGATCAGCAAAACACACCCGGTTATCGTGCCGTTTCGCCGCGTATATACGCCGGAGGTTATTCCCGTTGTTTTATGAAGCGCTTGCTCTTGAGGAGCCGGATGGGTAGCTAAAAAATCCGCAATCCTTTTTTCATCCGCTACGGTGTTTCGCCGAATGTGCTTGGAAAGCGGAATCGAAGGCCGGCCGCCTTGAACATAATGCTCCGAAGGCGCCAAATCGAGACCGCCATTTATAACGACCGCATAGCAATACCATCCGCCCGCGTTGTCCTTGACAAGAGTATACCCGTCGACGGACTCGCCGTAGATCACCGGATATTCGCCGAAAAGCTTGACGTCGATCGCCGAATGGTCGGGCTGGAAAAAGCGTTGCGTATCGCCGTCATGCATGGTGTTCGCGAAAAGGGCGAATGGACAAAGAACCAGCAATAATTTGTAAGCGATTGTTAATCGGTTAATTGACATAGTATAACCTTTAGGTTATGGTATGATGGCAGTTTTAAAGAAACGCCCCCTATGGGGTTAAAAGGCTTAAAGAGCAATACATCGAGTTCAGCGTGCATTTATTATTCTACCATAAAAAAAGCCTTTTTTCGTTTTTAATTGCACGATGTAAGTTCCCCTGGAAATTCCAATGCCCGTGATATTGAATTTTTCAGAGTATTCGCCAGGTTGTTTGTAGCCGGATGGAAAATGTTTAACTAACGCTCCCGCGGAAGTAAACACACTGATCGATACAACACCTGCCGACCAGACCGAGTATTTTATCGACAGAACGTCATGGCCTTCGAAAAGCGCGCTGAATTCCACGTTGTTGAGTTTTCCAGCCGATGCGTTTTCATGCGGCGGTTTTGCACAAACGGGCAAAGTTACGTTATACCACTTAGTGTTGATATCCGCCGTCCCGGTCACGCCAGCGCCGAGCTGGAGCTTATAATCATAATGCGCTTTGCGTGTGGTATCGCCCAGATACTTGTAATCCGTGTTGCAGATTACGGCGATGACGACATTGCTTCCGGGGGCCTTGTCCAGCCGTAGGCTGCATGTACCGCTTGAAACGGGCGTGCTGTAAACCGGGGTCCCATCGGTTGCGCGATAGCAGAGTTGACAGGTCATATTTTGACCGATCGGTTGAAAATCGACCGAGACCATGGTCCCCGAAACCTTGAGCGGGATCTGATTGGCGCCTGACCATCCGGGATCAGTCAAGGGATCGGGCGAAAGCAGACCGCTCCCGTTATTTGTCGTTTTGGCATAGGGCGTCGCGGTCCAGGGGGCGCAGTTGATCCAGTTCGCCATATTGTCGGCGTTTCCTTCGGGGGTTATTGACGTGCCGAAATAACCGTTGAGCAATGCCTTGAAAGCGTTTGACCATTGTTTCATGTCAATCAATGCCTGCTTGGCCCGGTATTCGGTGATCAGGCGGCGGGTCTGCGCATCACCGAGGCCTCCTGCAATGCCTTCTAACACCCGTCCCGGGCAATTTTTCCAGATCCATGGAACACTGCCCAGGCCAAGCCATTCACCTAAAAATGTTGGAAACGCGTTGCCATATTGGTTGCCTCCCAGGTAGTTTCGCCAGGTGCAAATCTGCGCGCCGCTGGAATTGGTCATATTGACGCCTTCGGCGGATGGGCCGCCGAAGCTGCCGTCCTGGAGCCAGCCGCTATAGCATTCTATGGGCATGAAGGGCGCGAGAAACGTCGTGCCGTTAAGAAAGCCCATGGTGCTGTAGTCATTCGTTTGCATGGCCGTGGCCTGTTGTTGGAGCCAGGTGTTGCCGCCTTCCTGGAACCACGCTGCTTGTTTACAGCCGGGAAGATTCGCCAGCACGGAATGGATGCCTTCGTGCACGCAACCGCCTTGCTGCGATACCTTGTCACTATAAGAACATGCGGGATCAAAACAATAAACCGGATAATACGAGAGGAGGACCATTGGATACGCGCCGATAGCGCTTTGCCAGCCCCCAAGGGCGGTGTTTGAAGCGTTGTCCGTGCAAAGCCCTGAACCGTAAAGGTATATGGCGCTACGATAACCGTTTTGCGCCCGCGCATCCGGCGGCCACCCCATGGTATCGCGAAAGAATGCGAAGTCCTTGTTCATTCTCGCGAGCAGCGGAGTAATGGAGGCCGTGGTGACCAGGGAATTTTTAGATGGCCCCCAGCGAAACGTCCACCATCCGGAAGATTGACTGCCGACAACCTGCGGGCAGTCATCAAGGTCCTTTGTGGGCATGGCCAAGCCCGGATTATCATTCTTAAAATTGTAGCTGATGGTCGGATTATACGCGGGCCAGGTGTAAGGGTCGCCCTGGCCCGCGAAACTCTCAGGAGGCTTGGCTAATGAAGATAAAAACATGAATCCGCTTAAAAGGCATATCGACGCTACTTTACACATGGGCGCTCCAAACTTCGTAAGGTAAAAATCACCCGTCGGGTTTGGCGAATTGAAGATCTGCGCCATCCGCCGACGCCTTGGTAAAATTAAAAATAACTCTTATTAAGCAAACAAGCAGGGGGAATTGCATAATGTTCACGGTGACGTCTGCGCCTATTGCGGTGGAGTCATCCTTGGTGCAATTTATTTCGCGAATTTACTCCACTTTATGGTTCCATACGTTTTATTGTCCGCATTCATTTGGAGGATATAGGCGCCGGGAGCAATGTCGTTGAGTTCCTGTTGCCAGGTAGCCAGGTCGCACTGTCGGTTAAATATCTTTTTTATCGTGAACCGCTGGCCGTTCAATGTGTAAAGTTCAAGCGATAAGTCCCCCGCGGGGAGTGAATTGAAATTGATGACGTTTGCGAAAGGTATTGAACGCGGATTGGTAACATCAATAGAGGTCGAGCTCTTTCCGACAAAGGTTGTTATACTCTGAGCATCCAGGGTAGTAGTGAAAGAATTGCCGGTTACGGCCACATTCCCGTCGTTACTTAAACTCTTGGAGCTTGACGTCGTGTATTTGGCCACGGTCGCCACCGTCCCATTCTGGAATGTAAAGGTCTGGCTTTTGGACGATGTGTTCTGATTCACGGCCACAACGACCGTTTGCGCGCCGGTAAATCCAACGACATAAACGCCCGTCTGGGGTTGATAGGTTGCATCAACCCGGTGATATCCGGGGCGAATGAATTTTGAAAACTGACCTATAGTATATCCTTTTTTCAAAATTGAGCCGCTTGAAGTAATGATATTGCAGCCTCCCAACCTCAAATACCACCAAACATACGCGCTCATGTTATTATACATGCAATCCAGTATCTGCTTGCCTATCGTCAGGCAGGTGCCTATGTCATCGGGGTTTAAATAATACTCCGTCATCCACAGTTTCTTTCCTTTATTCAGGGCATTGGTATAGCTCTTCATTGTGGCCCCGTAAAGATGCAAACCGATATAGGAAACAGGAGACGCGGCTGCGGCATCGTTGAGCGTGGGATCCGAAAGTGAAATATCAAAATTGTAGGTTTCCGGCATCATGACCGGATAGTCGATGGATGAAGCGTTGTTTTTGCAGAAATTGACAAACTGAGTTGCATTCCATGTACACGATTCATAACCTACTTTGATGTTCGGTTCGTTCTGGAGGGAAACGACATCCACATTCCCCAAGTTATCGCAAAAGGCCTTCAAGTGCGCCGCATAGGCGGCATAGGAGGCAGGTAACAATTCGCCGCCAATCGTATTGTTATTGGTTTTCATTGAAGCGGGCGGCGTCCATGGAGTCGCTAAGATGGTGGCTCCGAGCGCCTTGGCTTTCTGGGCGTTCAGTTTTTCAGCGCTCCATGACCCTGAAGATGGGTCTATGCGGACACGCAGTATGGAAAGCCCTAATTGATTGCTCGTGCCGTTACCGAATGCGGCGTTGGCCTCAGTTTGGCTTATTTGACCATGAAAGGCGGTGCTCGCGCCAAAACCGTCAATGTATTGTTTTATACTCGTCAAGTTCACCGTCGCCACTTGGGCGTGCGCGGCATTGGATATTGAAAGCATTAAAACAGGCGCCAATACATAACGTATGATTTTTATCATGTCGCCATTTCCTTTTTTTAAAAATTTGTATTTCCTATTTCTTCGCCCTATTACTTGACCCGGCATATTATTTGAAAACCACTAATTTATCGTCGGCCCTCTGGTTCATATAACAAAGTTTAATCCAATCAGCGTTCAGCGCGATATTTGCGATACGAACTTCATCGATCTTTCCATTAAAAAACCTATCGGGTTCAAGTCCGCCATCCTGACAATGCCCGATTTGCAAATCCATGTTGGTAATTCTCGGATTTGTCATGGCCCCGACCACAATAATGGAATCAACGCACACTCCATTGACGTACAGGTATTGATGCATGCCTGCGCGAACGCCGGTAATATTGTACCAAGACCCGGCTATGGCCGGATCGCTTGTCGATTCCCACCCTTGGCCGTCTTTATATTCAAAAAATTCCCACGTGCTGTCGGAATGAATTTGTAAACCATACTGCCAATTGGATTTGTAGACGATTCCTTGGTACTTCGCCTCCAAAAAGTTCGTATTTGCCCACGCCGAAACGGTATAATATCCATTTTCAGGTAAATTCAGCGTGCTATTGGCGGTGTTCGGCATGGCAAAATAACTCGACGTTCCATCGAATTGCCGTGACAGCCCGATTACACCCGGTACACTGGACAATGCGGCCATTCCTTGGGGAGTGCCGTTATAATGATTACCGGTAGCATCATAAGCAGTGGTGTTGCCGGCCCCATTCAAATGCCATACCCCCTGAAACCCGCTTGCGGTATCGAAAACCCCTTCGGCGTTTGAGACGCCCGGCGCACTCGGATTTCCCCAGTACATAGTGATAAAGTGTGTACTGTCGTTTCCGTACACCGTGTCCATCTTCACCCATATTTCCGCCTGTTGATTGACCGCGTCCCACCGTTCAATTTCATATGAAAGCCGCGCATTATCTGATTTTGCAAAGCGAACGTCATAACCGTTGGTTTTTGCTTCGGGAAAATTGAAATTACTTGAAGTTAATCTGACGAGGATTGGGAAATGCGTTACCAAGCCCATGACGTCCGCCCCGGAAGCGGTGGTGTTAAGAAAAATGCCGGTGGAATGGCCCCATCCCGCAAAAGGAACCGTGTCGATTTTACCCGGGGCTATAACGATACTGTCTATATCAATGGGATTAAAGAACGCGTCTTGGGACACAATCCTGAAACGCAGCGTTCCTGAGGGAAGATCCTTTATCTCAAAATGGCCGGTGGAATCAATGAGAATCCGCCGCTCGAGTCCGAATGCCAATAGGTACATTTTTACGGATGGGCCGGATGGGGGGCTGGTATTTCCCGTAATTCCCGCGTAGGGCCGCAAGGTGTCCGTGAAAAACATGGATGAGTTCGCCATTCCGGAAACGGTCGCGGTGAGCAGCGCCGCTGAAAAGAGCCGGTCGTTCACTTCGATGAAATAATCGCCACTTTCGATTGAATCGATTTCAAAATACCCGGAATCATCGGTGAACGTTTCCTTCGCTCGAACGAGGTCTTTTTGCATTCCAGCGCCTGAAACGCCGCTGAGGTAATTTTTTGAACGCAGTGTTACGGACGCTCCTTTTACCCGGCTTCCATCGTTTTTATAGATCGTTGCCGCGACTCGGGAATTGCCGGTATCGGTAGTTCCCCCGGCAACCGGTGACCTTCCGCAGCCGCTCATGAGCAACAGCCACACAACGAAAATGAAACACAGTATTTTCAAGGCATTACCCCTTTCTCTTTATCCGCCGAACGCAATTCTTCACTGACTGGAAAAAAAGAAAGGTTCATCTGGTATATGCGGCTGCTGTACTTGTCCTGGTTCACGATCAATTTGACACGGTCCTTGAATGCTTCGATTTCGGCGCAAAGCACGGCGTATGTTTCAGGTGAAATGCCCATGGTAATCCCGGAAATATGCCGCTTATTTTTATCGACCGAATCCAGCGCGGCCTTGGAATGTTCGATCATCGATTTGGTAAATGACCGCACGGCCATTGACGTTATTGTATCGTCGGCGACGATTGCCGAGTCGGTTTGGGTATACGATCCGTCGGCTTGACGTTGCACGAGTTTCAGCCTGACCAGAAGCTTAACCGCGGCCTTTGCCTCCGAAGGCAATAGGGGAGGTTGAAGCATGGAAGCGAGGCTTTGATAGTCCTCCTTGAAATCATATAAGCAAACCAATTCGCGAATGACGGGCGTAAACCAGTTCGTAAAATAATCATACGTGTCGGCGCCGAGCACCGATTCCTTGACTCCGCCCGCCATCGAACGCAGCACCGCGTAATGTTCCTGTTTTTCGATGGATGTCTTAGCCTGGTTGAAAAACACCAGGTTGCGAAAGTATAGCGATTCTTTTGGCGTCAATTTGAGGGCCACGCGGAATTTTTCGATCATTGCCCGCGTGAGGTTGCGTTTGCCGTCGATCACGTGCTTGAGAAACGAGGGAGAATTAATCCCGGCTTTTCGGCAGAAATAACGGTATGAAAAATTCCTGGACTTTTTTTTCTGTTCTGTATAAAAAGTGTCCAGGAATTTCCGGTAATCGATGAATTCATAAATCGATCGCATAGCCATAATATAACGCGATATATTCGAAAAATCGTATAAAAATAGCTATAAATCATATTTTTTGTACTCATTTTGTGTACAAAAAAATATATAATATATTGATATTATGGTAGTTATATATCAACAGTTTTAATTATTTGAATTTATTTTGGGTACACGAAAAAACTTACGAAAGCGATTTTTAAAAGGAATTTCATTCGAATATTTATTTAAACTGTTCGAATTTTTCGAGCAGTTGCCTTAATTGTCTGAACACGATTACAGGATTACGGGATCAAATCGTGTTCAGACAATTAAATGCCTTCGACAATTATTCATCGTTCAGTACCCGGACCATGACTAAAGAAACTTTTCCGGCCAGGTTCTTTTCAGTCAAATCGGTCACATTTTTGTTAGTCATGTTTTTGGAAAACAGCAACCGGCCTTGCAGGTCGAAGACGGAGGCGATGAACTTCTTTCCCGATACGGAATTGGGCAAAGAAATCCGGTTCCCAATGGTTTTAAACACATGACTTTCCATAGAGGGTTTTGCGGCTATTTGCCCCGTTGGTAAAACGCTTGTAGTAACGGTGTCCGAAACGTGCTTGACGAAAATCGTCACCGAGGACGAGGTCAAACCCGTTGACGTCGCGTCGATGATCGCCGTACCGGGACTGTACGACCGGTATTCTATGGCGGCCATGCCGTTTAAAACGCCTTTGTCAATAGAACCGCCGTTAAAGGTGAGCGTTGTCCCGCCGGGAAAAAGCCCGAGGGCGTTCCGGTCGGTAAGCGTAATGCTCGGCTGGTTGTTTATCCAATTGCCCGAAGCGTCCTGCACCTGCATGATAAGCTGGCAGTCGGACCTGCCGTCGTCGGTTATGGTGTCTTTGTCGGTAGTCAATTTGAGCTTCGCCGCCGTCCCTGCAACCGGCCACGTCGGCGGCGCGATGCCGAGATACTTTTCACGGTAGTAATACCAGCGCTCCAGGGGCAACCGGGCATGGTCGATCATTCCCATCTGGCCGGATTTATTATAGCTGTCGAGGTTGCTCCCATGGTGAAACGCGCACCACAGGGCCGCGCCGGAGCGCCATGCGTATTGGACCGCGGTGTCGTTTGCCGTTTGTAACTGGAACCAGCACGCGGCATACGTGCCGGGCCGGTTCTCCATGCAGCTCCCATATTCCGCGACCATGTTGGGCATGCCCGGATTCATGAAATTAATCGCGCCGTCGCCGTTAAATCCCGCGACATCGCACAGCGCGTCGAGCGTCCCGACCTGCACGCCGCCCATGCCGGACGCATGCGTCGAATCCTCGGCATGGGCCGCCGCGATCATTGATTTGACCAGGTTCTGCGTCCGGGTCAGGTCGTTGGTGAAAAAAACCTCATTGCCCATGCTCCACATTATCACGCTGGGATGGTTGCGGTGGATCCGTATCATTTCCTTGAGCTGGGAGATCAAATTCGTTTCGAATGCGGCCTTGCCGGACGCCGTGGCGCTTGCCGGATACGCGCCGCTTTGCCACCCCGTCGTGCTCTGGCCGAGTCCCCAAAAAGGCGCCTCAGACCACAGGCAAACACCGTATTTGTCGCAGGCGTCGGAAAACGCCGGATGGTGAGGATAGTGGGAACCGCGGATGAAATTCATGCCGCAATCCTTGATGAGCTTTACGTCCCGGAATGGGCCGCTGTTCGTGGTCGCGTCTCCCCAGCCCGCGTGGTCCTGATGGGCATTGACGCCCCGCAGCCAGAGGTGTTGGCCGTTGATGAAAAACCCGTTGTCCTTGTCCCAGCGCACCGTCCTGATCCCCAGCGGCGAGCTGAAATTATCGGTAAGGGCCGCTGCGCTATACACCTCGGTATATACTTTGTAAAGGTACGGCGACGACGGGCCCCACAAATGGGGACTGGTGATCGCGTCGCTCGTCTGCACGAAGGTGTCGAGCGTCCCGGCCGGGACGCTCGCCGAGGACTCGAACGAGGTCACGATGCTCCCCGATGAATCCACCACGATGGACTTTACTTTACAGGTGGCCGCCGCGGCGCCGTCGTTTTTAATTTCGGTTTTGACCTTGACCGTTGCGGACGCGGCCGTGGCAATCGGCGTGCTTACGAACGTTCCGTACCAGGTCACGTGGAGCGGATCGGTAACGACCAGGTAAACGTTGCGGTAGATGCCGCCGATAAAAATATGTTCGCCGCTGCGGGGCGCTACCGTATCGCACCAGCTTCCATCCACGCGTACCGCGATTACGTTGTCCCCCGAATGAAGCAGCGAAGTGATGTCGTACGAAAACCCCGTGTATCCGCCCTGATGGGTCCCGGCAAGCGATCCGTTCACATAGACCTGCGATATAAGAAACGCGGCCTCGAACTCGATGAAAACCCGCTTTGACGTCAGCCATGTCGTGTCGATGGAAACGTGTTTGCGATACCATCCGATCGTGGGAATGCTCGCCGAACCGTATCTCCAATAGGGAATGTCGAAGGAGTGCGGGAGATTGACGCCGGACCAGGAGGCGTCGCTAAAACCGGTGGCTTGCGCCCCGGAAACGTCCTGCTTGATGAATTTCCACGATCTGTTTTGAATGAGCGTCATCCGCTGCGCGGCTGGAACGTAAGCGGCCAAAGTTGCATTAATACAAGCGACCAAAAGGGCCGCGATAAAAATCGCTTTTCGTCGAGTGAACATGATAGGCCTCCGACCAGGATTCTCCTGATTAAAATGATGTGTTGAAAAAAAATATTAGTGCAGTCCTGAAACTCCACCTCACCTCATCACCCCTGCCCCTCTTCCCCTCTCCCATTGGGAGAGGGGAAGAGGGGTGGCCAAAGGCCGGGGAGTTAGGGTGAGGTTGTCGCGTTAAAAAACAAAACTTTTTCTGATGAATTTATATCAGAAATCGGGATTGATCTTCCTCTCGAATCGTACAGCACGACCCTGCCGTCTGAACGCGCGATGTCTTGCAGTTTAATTTTTGTTCCGCCTGTCCTTGCGGCAAGGCGAAAAATAACATTGTTTTTTTTGCCGATGGCCACGAAATTGCTTTTGGGAGATATGACGCCAACCTGGGTGATTGTCGGCCCGGCAAATGTATAGTGAAACCAGTCAACGTCGATATACCCGCTTTCGCTCGTGTTGTTGTAATTGTAAATGCCGATATAGTCGCCCCGGTAGCCGCCCCATTTAAGAGCAAACGTCCCGCCGAATTGGGTGAACATGGTTCCGTCTAGACTATAATAATAAGTGTTGATACTCTGTTTGTTAATCTTTGACCTGAACCAAACCGTGGTAACCGTGCCCGCAACTTGCGCCCCGTTCGTCACCGTGCCGGTATTATTAAATTTGAGCGTTCTGGTCGTTCCGCTTTGCACCACGCCGATTGTGGCGTAGTCAGCTCCGCCGTTAAAATTGCATAGCCCGGCCTCTTCGCCGTCGGCCATGCCGTCGATGGTGATTTTAACGTCCGCCTGCACCGTGTCGCCCTTGAGGTATCTTTGACAGATGGTATTTCCCGCCTTGAAAAAGGTCCCGTTTGTCAGCGGCTTGAACGCCGACAAACGCAGGTATCCGGGCCGGGCGGAAAGGGACCATTTGTCGGCCCTGGGCTGGTAGTTCCATTGCCACTCCGGCTTGAGAATCGTGTCGGAGAATTCATCGCTTCCTTGGGGGACCATTACCGGCTCGCCGAGGATCGGTTTCGCCGCGGTCCAGACCGGCTCCGTTATGCCGTCGTTATTGTTGTCAACGCCGGCGGCCGGCCAATCGTTTGTCCAGGTGACGGGGAACAGGCCCAGCGGCCGTCCGTTTGTATAGCCGGCGCCCTGGTGGCTCAGGAAAAACCATTTGGACGAATCGGCCGTGCACAGGAGCGCGCCCTGGTCCCACCGGCCCGTGGAATCGCCGTTAGAATCGCCGTGGATCATGATGAAATTGCTGGTTCCCTGCGGGGAAATATCGTACGTTCCCGGATTGCCCGGCCCTCCGGGATTGCCGTTTGCCAAGGTTCCGTAGAGGTTCTTAGACCGGGTCATGATCGCTTTTCTCGTGCCGCCGCCGTTATCGTTATGGAACAGGTAATAGTATCCCCGCATTTTGTAAATTTTATTTCCTTCGCCCAATATCGCCTGCGGGTAAATGTTCGTGCCCCGGTCGGTTGAGCTCGACGTTTCAACTTGCATTTTAGCAAGTGTCGCGTCCAGAAGCTGCGTTCCATCGGACGCCATCTGGAACAAAACAGGATACCAAAACGAACCGGGCTTGCTTGCCACAAGGTACGCTTTGCCGTCGTCGTCCCAGAACGGGCACGGGTCGTCCCAGCTGAGGCCAAATAGCGTCGTGCCGTTTTTGTCCTTCATCTGCTGAATTGTCCACGGACCGGCCGGGCTTGCGGCGGTAGCAACGTAAAACCCACCATTTGGCCATGTGGTAAAGAAAACCCAGAACATATTATTGTGAAAGCGAATGGACGGCGCATAGACGCCGTCATTATAAAGATTCATTCCCGTATAATTAAATCTGCTGTCGTTTAATTGTGTTGGAGTGTTGGTAACCACGTACCCGACTGTTTCCCAGTTAACCATGTCTTTGGAATGGAGGACCACGATTCCGCCCGAGAGCTGAAGGGTCGATGATACCAGGTAATAATCTTTTCCCACCAGTATCGCGTCAGGGTCGCTGTAGTCGGCCGGCAGAATCGGATTTGTAAATGTGCCGTTGCCTTGATCGCCCCACGGCCCCGTATTGCCATCACCCGCAACGGCCGCATTAGAAATTGAGTTGAAGAATAAAACAGAAAGTATTGATAAGAGTATTTTTAAAGAACACGATCTTCTTCTGAGGGACATGACAAAGTCCTTGTGCCGGGTTTTAGGAATGATATTCAGCGGGTTTCTTTATTAATTAGTATTGAATGTATCGGAATTCGTTCGCCTCTGATCGAATAATATACGGGAAAATTGCCTTGAGCAACTATTGACACAAACGGCGAACCGTGATCAGGCCACATGACTCGGCATTCCGGAATGCTTATGCACTTTTCTACCGGTCCCTTTTTGGTGACGGAAACCGCGGATTGCGGACCATCGTGCGTGTAATGGAAATAATCGACGTCAATATACCCGCCGGAAACGCCCGTGCTGAGGTTGTAGGTGAACAAACCGAATTTTATTCCCTCGTACCATGTTCTCGTTACAGCCTGGTTCGTGCGCCCCAAAACCGTGAACATTGAGCCGTCTAGTGAATAAGCAAAACTGATATTGGAATTTGAGTCCATCATGGCTTTCAAGAACACCGTGTCCGAAGTAAGGGCCGGTCCGGTGGTGTACGCGCCGTTTATGTTCGTTCGGATGCTCATTGCGCCGCCTTGTTTGACGACCCCAATCCAGCCGTAATCCTGGCCGAACAGGGTCATGCCCGCGCGCTGGCCGTCGATCATCCCGCCCACGTCTATTTTGGCGATCCCGGAACATGTCCTGCCCATGGCAAGCTGGACCAACGTGTTGTAGGCGAATATAATATTGTCCTCTGTAAACTGTACGGCGCTACCCGTGCCGTCGGTGCCGCTTTGAGAGCTGATCGGCCGCGCGGTCAGCCTTAGCCATCCGGGACGCGCGGTCAGGGACCATTTAGTGGAGTCGGGGTTATGGTTCCATAGCCATTGCAAACCAAGCGAGGTTGAAGAAAACTCATCGGAGCTTTGGGGTGTTTGGATGGGATAGGTCGCGCCGACATTGGGTTTCTTGGGCTGCGCGACCGGTTCCCCGATGCCGTTGCCGTCGAGGTCCGTGCCGATCGCGGGCCAATCGTCCGTTCCCCATCTGGCGGGCTGTAAATGCGCGATCCTTCCCCAGCCGTTGTTTTGCTGAAAATGGTAAAACCAGGATTCACCGCCCGGCAGATCGATCCACGAGCCCTGGTGCGGGCCGTTGACCGCTGTGCTGCCTTGCTCAAGAATGGTTTTTGAAGTATAGGGGCCGCCAAGCGTCTGCGACCGCAAAACGACCTGATATCCTTTGTCAATGCCGCCTTCGGGGGCGAAAATGTAATAGTATCCGTTGCGTTTCATGAGCTTCGGGCCTTCGAGGCCGGAGCCGGTGGCAATGGTCTGTCCATTGTCGAGCAGGGTCTTGCCGTCCCAGCTCATCGTATGCAGGATAAGCGATCCGGCGCCCAGCTTGCTGCGCACAAGATACGCCTTGCGGCCATTGGGCCCGTCGCCTCCGGCATTGACTACATCGTCCCAATACGGACACGGGTCTTCCCATCCGGCAATGCTTTTGACCGTGTACCACTGGTCCCACGGTCCGGCGGCATTTGCCGTCGAGGACATGATCAGGCCCTCGGTGGGAGTGCAAACGTAAACGTACAATCGGCCGTCGTTATACCGAATGGACGGCGCCCAAGTCCCGTATTGATAGCCCTGACCGGGCGTATTATACCGAGGATTCAGGTCCAATCGCCGGTAAATTCTCGAAATGATCGTCCAGTTGACCATGTCCTTGGAATGCAGTACCGGCATGCCCATGAAATGGTGTGACGCGGCGATCATGTAAAAATCGGTCCCCTGGACAATAACGTCGAGGTTGTTATAATCCGCCCATAAAACCGGGTTTTTGAACGAACCGTTGCCCTGGTCGCCCCAAAAAGGGCTTTGGGCGAGAATACTCGCGAAAAGGAAAACAATAATCGTTAGAATTTTCATCAAGCCGGGCAAGGGACTTTTTGTACATGTCACGCTTTTAACGAAGGACACAATTTTCACGGCAGCCCTTTTTTTCGATGACAATGCCATTGGAAATTTTTACTCAAAAACCATTACCTGATTCTTACTTTAATCGTTTTATATTCGCCGTTTCCAAAGAACCGGACAAGATAAATTCCCGCGTTAACCGGCGTCCCGGCGGCATCCCTGCCGTTCCACGAAGCTTCCCGTGAATGTGGAGCAACTTCAAGCGCGCGGACCGTTTTACCCGCGAGGTCGTAGATTCTGACGCTTTGAACTTCTGCAATGTCAATATGCTGTTTTGCGTGTGAGATTGTGAACGTGAAACCAAGGCTGCCTTTTCTCATCGCGGAGACGACTGTAATTGTCAAGGTCGGCGGGGGTGTATTCGGAGGGCCGAGCCTGAAATGATAGGTGCCGGCCGTAACATGCCAAACAAGGTAATTGTTCACGGTTGAGTCATAGGTCACGCCGCTGACGCTTCCCGCGGCAGCGCGATTTTTCCAGATGTTCGTTGTTCCGGCATAGACGATCGCGCTGTCGACCCCGGAACCCACGCTTGGCAGATAGATCAGGCCGGTGCTGCCCGCGGGAATGGTGATGTCCTGGTCGAAAATCTTGTTCGCGTATGTCCAGCTTGACGATGCCTTGCCGTTTTTGGTCTGCACGTAGCCTGTCGCGCTTTTAAGCGTGCCCGCCACTTCCGGCCTGAACCGGATTTCCGCGTAACCCGGCGTGTTCGGCGCTATGCCAAGGGCCGCGTAATAAAACCATTCTTCGATATGCCCGTACATCATGTGAAATTGGGAACTGGCGATGTCTCCGGCCATGCTTTCGGTAAGCGTCGTCCGTCCCGAGTTGGCAAGATACCCATAGCTCGGCGACGTGGTCTGAGAGGCGATCTGGGCAATCACATCCGAACGGTTATTATCGGAGAGCGCCTTGAGCACGAACCTGAAACCTATTTCACCCACCTGCATCCTGTAGCCGTCCGACTGGACGCGCGCGACAAGCTTGGCCAGAACAGCGGCCTTGTTATTATCCGGGACCAATCCAAGGGCAAGCGGCATGCCGCTGGTGGTTTGATTGCCCGTAAGATACGTGTTTGTCGAGGCGGTAAAATACGCATTATTAAATGCGGTCCGTATGTTCGCCGCAAGCGACGCCCATGTTGCCGCGTCGGCCGTATTCCCAAGAAGCGTCGCCACCTGCTGCATGATCGTGACATCATCGAAATAAATGGCCGTTTCCACTAATCCCAGCGTGGCGGTTATATCGATTCCATACCAGTCGCCGAGCCCATAACCGACCAGATTGCCGGACGCCTTGGAGGTAAGATAATTGACATAGGCTTTCATGTCCGCATAGTGGCCGCTGAGAAGCGTTTTGTCCCCGTAAAACTGGTATGCCTCCCACGGGCCGATGACGATGGCGCTGCCCCATTCGGGCGAATCGCGGTATCCGCCGGAAAACACCGTAAATTCGGGCGCGATGTCCGGGACCATGCCGTTTGTCAATTGAGCGTCGTGCATGTCGTCGAATATCTTCCGGAAAAACTCCGACACCCCGTAGTTGTACATGATCGAAGGGCCGATGAGGTGCGACTCTTCGAGCCACCCCAGTTTTTCGCGGTGCGGACAGTCGGTCGCCACCGCCTGCATATTGCCCTCGATGGCCTTGTCGATGATGTAATGGATCTTGTTCCACAGGGTATCTGAACAGGAAAAACTTCCGGTGCGGGTCACGCAGTTCTGTTCGTTGCCCTGGACGGAAAGTATCGCGGGCAGGGCGGTCTGTGTCGTATCGGTCGAGGCCCCTTCAACCTTGACATACTGAAAGCCATAGTAAAAGAATCGGGGAGACCATACTTCCGTGCCGCTTCCTTTCAAGGTATACTGGCAGTACGTCGTGGCGTTCGACTGCCAGGTATACGAGCTTAAATACTCGCGGAAGCTGAGCTTGACTGTCTGACCGGCTTTTCCGCGCACGGTGATCACCGGAACTCCGGCGATGTTCTGGGTCAGATTATACTCGTAGGCGCCTCCGGTAAGCGCGGCCGGTTTCCCGGCAGTCCAGACTTTTCTGACCTGTATCGGCTGACCATACTGGGCAATAAGCGCGCCGCCCGGGCCCTGGCATACCGTGGCCGCGACCCAGCCCGAGCCCTCCGTAAAGCCGGGAGCGTCCCATCCGGCCTGTTCGAGCCGGGCGTCATAATCTTCCCCGCCGTAAACGCTTGAAAAGGTGACGGGCGACGGCGCCACGCGCCAGGTAGCATCGGTCACGACGGTCGCGCTGGCGCCGTCGGTGAAGTTTATCAGCAATTGCAGGATCATTTTTTTAGGGCCGTAGGTGCCTTGATACTTGTAATAACGGCCGCCGGTCGCGGCGGCATCGACATTATAAAAACCATTGCCGAGCATAACGCCCATGGCGTTGTTTCCCTGCGATAGCAGCGACGTCACGTCATAGGTAACATAAAAGCATTTCTTATTGTATGCCGTCCACAGCGGCTCCTGCACGTTAGTGCCGACTTTTTGACCGTTGATATGGAACTCATGAAGTCCGAGCCCGCACACATATGCCGTTGCGCTTGAAACAGCCTTGTTTATTGTGAATGTTTTCCTGAACAGGGGAAAGGACGCGCCGTTATTATAACTGATCCATGACGACGCGGTCCAGGTTTGGGCATGGACGTTTGGGACAAGGCATAATAAAACGAGCATTAAAACGCTTATCGTATAGTTAACGAAGCGTTTACTTCCCGGACATTTATACTGCTGTGACATCGGCTTTTTCCCTTCGATTAGACCCTAAGGGTCTTTTTTCTGACAAAAGTTGTCAGAAAAACTTTTATTTTCTCCATTTTGACCTCTCCCTAACTCCCCGGCCTTCGGCCACCCCTCTTCCCCTCTCCCATTGGGAGAGGGGAAGAGGGGCAGGGGTGATGGGGTGAGGTTCATGTAAACTACTGCGAAGTCTCATTTTACAAACTTGTCTTGCAAAATGTGTAGGTTTTGTAGGCGAATTATATACGCGTTTAGCATAGATAATTACCAGTACAGAACCTTATCCGCTGTGTGGGTTAGATATCCTATAATAATATACTCAAAAAACCGCTTTTATCCCCGAATTATTGCATAAGAAAAGTATTGCATTGCTTATATCCAAAGTTTATCTTGAAAATTGCCTTTGAGTTCTTTTCTTGATACCGAAAGGAATATATGAAATCAACAAACTTTACCTTGCTCTGGCTCTTGACCATCCCGATTTTGCTCGCGGCCCAAACATATGACGTCTCAATACAAAAAGCGTCGAATTATAATTCATGGGGCACGGGCTGGGATTCCGTTTACGTGATGAAAAATAACATCACGACCCTCGCGATAGTGCCGAAAATCGGCGGCCGGATCATGCAATACGACATTGCAGGCCATGCCTCGATGTACATCGATAACACAAACATGGGGAAAGTCCCGACCGCAAGCGCGCTTTTAGGCGGGTTCCGCACGCTCGCGTCGCCCCAAACAAGCTTTACCTGGCCCCCTTCCCCGCGTTTGGAAGTAGGCGCTTATACCTGCGCGATACGGGCGAACACCGCGGATTCCGGCGTTATCTATCTGGAAAGCCAGGTCGAAAATACTACGGGCGACGCTCTCAAGAACCCTAATCTTGACGGTTTGCAGTTTAAAAGGACTATAACCCTGTACAAATCCACCTCGCATGTCAAGGTTGAAATGACCATGGCGAACAAGGGCGCCAAAACGCTTGTCCCGCATGGCGTCTGGGACATTACCGAATGCGTGTGCATGAACAATAACGCGGTCGACCTCTCCAATATATGGTTGTATTTTCCCCTTAACCCCGGCAGTATGATGGGCGGCGGCAAGGGCTATGCCCAATTGCAGGGGACCGACGCTTCGCAGTGGAAACCGAACGCGGCGCCGGGCGGCGTCATGGGCGTCCAATACGGCAAGAAGGAAGCCAAGGTCGGCGCGGATTCCAAGGCCGGGTGGCTATGTTACGTGGACCGGCTCGGCGGGTATGCGTATGTAAAGCGGTTTACGTATGAAGCGGGAAAAACGTATCCCGACAGCGGATCGTCGGTGGAGGTATATACGAGCGGGACAACCGCGTTTCTCGAAGAGGAAGTCATGGGCCCGCTCGTCACGCTTGCGCCTAACGACTCAACGACAATGACCCAAAATTGGTTCGCGGCGCGGTCGCTTGGCCCCGTTCTGGCCGTAAACGACGCGGGACTGATCACCAGTAAATTGACAGTACAGCAATCGCACGATACCGCCAGATTGCAGGGAACATATGGCATATTTTATCAGGGAAACGTCAAATCAATATTTAAAAATGCTTCGGGGACCACGGTTTCCGTTGCCGACAGCTATGCAGTGTCGCCCTCGGATTCATTCGCCTTCAAAGACAGCCTCAAAGTGGTGGCAGGCGCGTCAAAATTGCTTTTGGCGCTCTATTCTGCCGGCGGCGGGTTTATCGGTAACCTTGATTCCATCGCGGTGACGCCGGTCGCGGACATTAAAACGATCTACAAGAATAGAACCGCCGACAATAGGGCTTTTTCTCTTTATCAAAAAGGGAATGTTTTATCGATTGACGTCCGCTATGAAGGGCGCTATTCGATAGAAGTCCTCGGTTTGGATGGAAGACCCCAAGCTTCGTTCCGAGGAACGAAGCTTGGCATGTATTCGGTCCCGGTCGGGCGCATGATCCCAGGCATTTATCTTGTCAAGGTGAGTTTCCCTGAGGTAACGGAAAGCCGGATAGTTTTTGTTCCTTAGACGGTTCTGGCCTCACTCCTGCGAAGCGCTTCCCCTCTCCACATGTGGAGAGGGGACAAAGGGGAGAGGCGGTTTTCAGATACTCCATAAAACTATCGCACAACGTTAAATTTGACAATATAAGAACCCTCCGACGCAAGGCCCTTTTCCTCCATGCGCCGTATCACCGCCGTGTTTATCCGTTCTTGACGGACCAGTTTTCCGCTGGTCGTAAATATCTGCGCAATCACTGTTTTATCGAGGAATTCAGCCGGTACGTCAAACCTTTTTCCAATGAATTTGCGCACCGATTGACTTGACAAAAACGATTGGTCCGACTGCGTCGAATTGCCGTTGAAAATGCCTGTGCCCGACGGCGGTCGAGTGCCCACGCCGAACTCGGAAGCGGTGGGCGTCCCGCTGTTGACTGCGCCGACCGTCAGCCTTACGTACCGCGCGGTCGAACGCGGGAATGTGTCGACCTTGGGACTGTTTGTGGCCGCCCACGCGCCGTTATTGACGACCGTTGTCCATGCGCTGTTATCGGTGCTGATTGCAATCGAATGCGTTGTTATTTCCCCGGCGGTTGACGTGGTCGTATAAGCGCCCGTCTGCGACGGCAAGTACCCGAAGGCCCCGACATTGGCGATGGACGATCCCAGGTCCAGCGTAATCGTCCCGCCCACAGTTCCCGTCCAGTCGGTTTCCGTCCCGTAATCCATCTTTGCGTCAATCGCGTTCGCCGGATTGTTCCCACCGGTGGCCGTCACCGGCACAACGGGATTTTCGATACGCAGCGGCTGGGTGGGCAAGCGGGCCCGCGCGGCATTCGGGGTCCATTGAGCGCTGACTTCCGCCAGCCTCGACACGATCGCGGCGTCAAGTTTCCCATGCGTATTGGGCGGGCAATTGAGCAGATAATTGCAATATCTCGGCTCCAGGACGTTAAGGTGGGTTTTAACAATATTGTCAACGCTATTCAGGTTGGATGAACCATTATAAAACCAGGAACCGGTGATGGTTTGGTCCTGCGATGAAGCATAGGTATTGCCGGAAGGGCAGAAGATCCCCTTGGGTTCTTCGACCATGAAAAAATCTTCCCCTCCCCAGGGGCCGCGCATGAGCCCGTTGTGGTCGGTGATCAAACAATTAGGCTGCATCTTTCGTATGGTATCGCGGACAACGTCCATGGGAAAATTCTTGTCTCCCATGCACCACGACCACCCGTCAAAACAAAAAAGAGGGATCTGTCCGTAATTCGTGCACAGTTCGGTTATTTGCGCCAGTAAAAAAGCCTTTTGCTGCGCTGTCAAGGTGGACGGGCAAGAGCCGCCCGGGCTGCCTATGCCCTGTGCAACGTCGTATGCCGAAAAATATATCCCGGGAAGCAAACCGTAAGCGCGAAACGAGTCGCAATACGCCTTGACCACGTCCATGGTCGGAACCTTGCTTTGTTTGATGGTATACGCCGGAGTGACCAGCGGCGTTACGTTTGATTGCCAGATGACGAACCCGTCGTGATGCTTGCAGGTTAACAGGCCGAATTTCATCCCGGCCGATTTTGCGGCTCGAGCCCATTGTCCGCAATCGAGGCTGTCGGGGTTCCAAACCAGAGGATTGACGCGCGCGTTTGCCCAATCGCTCGGATAATAGGTGTCCATGTTGAAATGCATCATCATGCCGAAACGCAAATCAACATAGTTTCTCAGCAGCGTATCGATATGCGTTTCTGAAAAACCGGCGCTTTGCCAGGAGAAAATCATGAATAAAGCCAGGAACAATTGCACCAAACTCATGCGCACCTTGCTCCGGAGAGGAGGAAAAACCCAGCCGATACGATTAAAATTGGACGAATTAATCATTTGAACCCCCGCTTTCGATTAAGCGAAAAACAAAGTGTATTAGTGTACTAGGACAGAACATCAACCTTTTAATGTCCTTACGATATATTACATATTACAATATAACAAAAATTTGCAGAAATAGTTATTTTTTTAATCTCGATGGGTTTATTTTTTCTAAGCGTACTTCGACTTTTACCTCACTCCTGCGAAGCGCTTCCCCTCTCCATAAGTGGAGAGGGGGCAAAAGGGTGAGGCGGTTTTCAGATACCCCGAAGCTGTTGCTTCGGGGTAATTCATTACAGCCCGAAGTCGTATCTTAACCGATATTTAATGTTGCCTCACCAGGGTAATCGGCTGAATTGTATCTAGCATGGTATTCAATATTGGAGTGGTCCAAGTATTACGTATGGTATCAATGGTAAGTGTGTCTGGCGGTACGCATGATTTATAAATACCATCATCGATAGTCCATGGGTGGGTACCGTCTTTCCAAAGACATGAGTCCGTTGGTATAAATATGGCTTTATTTCCCACTACTGTCCATGAACCGACTGATTTTAAGGAATCCCTGCCATAATCGCTCGAACCCCAATTCTTTTCACCGCGGACAATTGAATATTTGCTTGTGGTTATCGTTAAAACAACCCCCATTGAATCATAATTCCATAATGTATCGCCCGATGCATTAAGGGAATCCATAATACCAACTTTTATGGTATCACCGGTGTTTGGATCGGTTACAACATTTCCTGAGGCATCGATCGAGTCTCTACCCTTGGTAAATATCGCCCCTCCGCCGCCTTTATTGCTGAGCGCCCCGGTCCAGACGCCGACAAGACCATTTGTCGCTGGAGCGGTAGGATTGTTGCTTTTATTGCAAGAGATCGAAAGACCGATGATTGCCAGGGCCATACCGCACGCGAAAACGAACTTTTTTGTATTCATGCTTCCCCCTTGAAGAAATGGTAAGAATGATAAAATGTATATATGGTTTTATTCGTCAATTTACCCTTGAGACGCCATGACATGGCGTCTCAAGGTTGAATGACCCCTTGCTGTGTTCCTATAGTTCCAATATCGTTCATGGCCTGCACCTGATACTGCGGTATCAATCCGGTCGTGTCGGGCGTCAGGTCGAGTAAATACGTCGTATTAACCGCGTTCGCCGAACTTATTCTATTGAAGATAAATTGTGTGCTTTTCGAGGCGCTGGTCATGGGATGCCAGAACCAGCAATTGTCGAGACGAATCGGTTCGTTTCCTTCTGACGGAAGCGTGTTTCCGGCAAGCGGCGGTCCGTCTATCGGTATCTCATATTGAACGATCTCGGTGTTTCTAAGGGATTTTTGGTGATTGTTTTCGGAAATAATGGTGTGATGGCCGAGCTTCGCGTTAAGTTCATGCACAAGATTCGCAACCGGAGCATAGGGAATTTGAAGGTAGCCGACAAACCAGCCCCATCCGTCGAACCATATTACTTTTATGTCGCCGTAATTTGTCAGAAGCTCGGTCAACTGACCCAGGACCATGGGCAAAGTAGGAGGATTGGTCGCGTCCCTGACGGAATAATAAAACCCCGGCTCCATTCCTCTGGACCGTACCGAATCCACGAATTCCCGTAGAACGTCCCGGTGGCCGTTTTGCTGATACCAGGCGCTCTGTGCTATACCGTGGGGTTTTATTGACCAGGGCCCGTTCGACGGCCAAATGCAGAATCCGCCATGATGTTTTGCCGTCAAGACAACATATTTACAATGGGCCGACTTGGCAACGTCGGCCCATTGCCCAAGGTTGAGTGAAGTAGGATTGAACAGGTTCTCGTCTTCGTTGCCAAGTTCCCATTCCCCGCCCGGAGTGTTGAATTGATACCGCGCGAACGTTGACATATTGAAATGAATGAACATGCCGAATTTCTGGGCCACGTACGCGTTCTGCAACGCAAGAAGTGTTTTTGTAGTAAAATGCCATACCGGAGACCAAGCAGCTTTGCCGCTCGCGCCAATGGCGCATACGGTCCAGTAATACGTCGCGCTATAGGGCAAAACTTTTGTAATGGTATCGAAGATATTATTCGTCGAATCGTCGGCGATAAGATTCTTTATTGTGAACGTTGGAGCACTGGACATGAAAACGCGGTATTGTGAAGCTCCAGTCACCGTGTTCCATTGTAAAACCGGCATCAGCGATACGCTTGTGTCCGTGCTGATTGGATAGAGTAAAGTGGGTAGTAATGTTGGGTCCGTTGTTTTCATCACAAGAGTGTCGGATAGTTGGATTGCCACGGTGTCGATGCCCGAAGTCCCGGCCAACCCGAACCCGAATGGCGAGCCGCAACCGGTCATGATGCCGCTCCCTGAAAAGGCCAATATTCCCGCCAAACAACCCGTAAAAAGCATTCTTTTCATCCGAGTGCTTCCTTGACTAGGCCGCTCGTTTCGATATGCCTGCCATTGGGCAGGCTACTCAACGGGCGAAAATAGAAGCTGGCTGAGTGTCGCGAAGCGATTTATCGAAGCCAGCTATTATTGACGTGCCGGTTAGATAATCCAGGCACAGTAGCTAAAATCCAGCCGTACATTTCACCATATAATAAAACTGATTTGTATTGTGGAATATTTCTTCAAAATCAACGTTCTGGTCATTGACGGCAAGCGGACGCATGTGGTCGCTTGCCACCTGCAGCATGACCGTATAGTTTGTGGCGAATTTTCTTGAAGCGTGAACGCTCCATTTCCAATTATCATTTTGATATTCGCTGTTATTCCTATAGTTCGTGGCGCCGGTTGCATTGACAGGGCCTGGAATTGGCAATCCATAATTAGTAATTGCCCCGACATCATTAGGGTTCCGGCACCCAAACCATTCGGTTTCGATAGAGACCGCATCAAAGCGTAAACTGGTGGATAAAAGCTTTTCAAGAAACCACGTTCCGACCCCTGCGGCAATAGCTCCGCAGCAGGTTTCAACGATTGTTGCTGTTTCTTTATTGTCAATAGTATGCTCAGGGCGATATGCTGAGAATATTTCCGGCACCAAGGCGCATGAATAAACAGTAAACGGGTTGGTAGGCCAGTTAAAACCAATCGTCAACGGTATTCTTTCAAGAATACTATCATAGCTTACACCGCCAAGCAGGTTTTTTGGATAATCCGTCAGTCCCAGTATTGCCGCCTCACTATAAAGCCTCAGGTCTTCTTTATTGAAAAAATTACTCGAAATGAATTTCTTCAAATCAATGGAGGCTTTTGCCATGAGCTTTGCGCCTTTAAAAGAATAAAATGATGAATCGCTCGTTCCGGTTGTGGCATTATAGGTGATATGATAAACAGTTGCAGGGTTATGGGGCGTCGTGACCGAATTATCGGTCGATAAAAGGCTGTTGAACGTTGCACCCAACCCGACATCAAGAAAATCGGCGATTTTATCCGATGCCATCATGGCGAGGTTCCAATCGCCCACGGCGTACCACTGGAGATTGGAATACGCGATAACATCTATTTTCAAGTCATTTAATGGAATATGGGGTGTTATGCTTGCATGAATCCCGAGCAGCCGCGCGAGCGGGAAATCGAATTCATTAAGGATGTATTGAGGATAGGTGCCGGTGCGGAAAAGATACTCTCCAAGGTTCTTTACGTCGTTATTATACTTAAAAGGGAAATAGCCTGCGCTTAATGTCAAGTAAGGGGAATTAATGTCTCCAAAATTATGTGAATACTCCGCTCTGCTCAAATAAGGATAAAAATATAAATACCGGAATTCCGGATAGCTCAGAAGCGCGGAGGTTATCGGGAAATCATTGTACATCTGCATTTCCATGCCGATGTCCAGGAAATTTCTTTCAGTGAGGGCGGCGTCAACCGACAGGCCGGCTATGAGATTTTTCATCCATGTATTATCCATGGCTAAATTGGTTTTTGAGTTGACCCCGCCATTGTCGATTACACCTAATTCCATCGACGCAAACCCCGACGGTGTGATTTTAAGGCGCACGGCGGAACTGTCTTCGCCATGACATATACCCATGCTTAGCGCACATCCCAATATTGCCATCAGTAAAGCTTTGCGCCCGTTCATGTTCCGTCCTTTCGCAAATCGCGGAAAAACCTTACTCTTTGACCACGCCTTTTTTGAGGATGATGTTGGCGTACAGCGCGATTTCGCTCGTCGCGACCACGGCATAGGCTTTTTTTGCGCGTTCATAGAACGCGAACCGCTCGATGTTCTCGATGCTTTTATTCTTGTTATTTGATTTTTTGACGATCTTCTTATATGTTTCCCAGATCGTCGGTTTGTACGTGTCGCCGGGGACTACTTGCATAAGGGCAACCGGATTGTCTACATACGGATCGAGAGGGAAAAATTTAAGTATGGCTTCCAAAAGTTCCGGAACCATGTTCCCATCGCTGCGCACGAGGCGCTGCGCGATTGAGGCGGCCGGAAAATTCCCATCGGCGATGACCAGTTCGTCGCCATGGCCCATTTCCATTAAGATTTTCAGGAGTTCGGGGGAGAGGATCGACGGTATTCCGTTTAGCATTTTATTTTCCCTTTCAATTATTGATTGTATGGATTGACGTAGGGGCGAGTCGCGGTTCGCCCTTACAAAAAAAATCACGCCACCGCGTCGCTTTGTTCAAGTTTCTGCCATGATGCCGCATAGAGCGCCACGCCGATAAAGCAAACGAGCGGAACGACGAATCCGATACGCATCGAACTAGTGTCGGCGATGTGACCCATGAACGGAGCTGCAATCGCTCCGCCTACAATGGACATAACGATAAGCGATGAACCGAACTTAGTGTGGTCGCCCAGTCCACGAATCCCCAGCGCAAAAATCGTCGGGAACATGACGGACATGAAGAAAAACGTGCCGAACATCGCATACAGGCCGAGTTTGCCGCCGATTATGCAGATGGCAGTCAAAACGACATTGATTATCGCATAGACCGCAAGAACGCTGTGCGCTTTAAACTGGCTGATCACGGCACTGCCGCAAAAACGGCCGACAGTGAATAAAACGAAACCGATTGCGCCAAGCCAACTGGCGGCTTGTTTGGGCGAAACGCCTGGAGCGTTTTCAAGGATATAATTGACACAAAAGCTGAAAATACCCGTTTGCGCGGAAACATACAGAAATTGCGTGACAACACCCAAGGTAAAATGCTTGCGTCTGAACAAATCCCAATTTCTTGAAGCAATCACAAAGGCTATAATAAAGAATGCAATGACCAGACAGTATTTAGTCGGCGCTAACCCGGCCGGAGCTAATTTCAGCAATGCCCAGATCAAACCGACGATAGGGGCGATAAAGAAATAAAGCACCCCGCACACAGCCGCCACAACGATTCCGATAAGCACAAGCTGACCGGAGGTAGGTTTTATCCGGATTTTTTCTTCATTCGATTTTTTACTTTCTTCCTCGGCGCGCAAATCAGGAATCTTGGAAAAGGCAAAAACGACGAGCAGAATTGCCACAAAAATGCCAATACCAAGATAGGGTGCGGAAAGGCCCGCGTTGGCGTTAGCGTTCGTGGCTCCGGAAAAAACAAAAGAGCCTCCGACAATAGGACCGAGAATCCAGCCGCAGCCATTGATTGTCTGTGCAATATTAATTCGGGCCGCACCGGCTTCCGGCGTACCGAGTACTGTTGCATAGGGATTCGCAATGGTTTCAAGACAGGTCATACCTGCCGCAATGATGAACAAACCAAGAAGGAATGCCCCGTAGGAACCCATACCGGTTGCATGGACAAACCAGAACGCACCTCCGGTGATCAATGTCAGACCGACGAGAATGCCGCCCTTGTAGCCGAATTTACGGGCGATCAAACCAGCCGGGATTGCCATAAGGAAATAAGCCAGATAATTTGCCGACTGCACAAGGCCGGATTGTTGCTTGTTGATGTGCAGGGCGTCCTGAAAATGTTTGTTGAGAATGTCAATCATCCCGTTACAGAAGCCCCACAGCAGGAAAAGCGTGGTGACGAGCACGAAAGTTATGAAAAGATTCTTGCCGTCGGCAGTCTTGAACATCTGGGAAAACTTCATGACAAATCCCTTCTTTATGATGAATGGTATTTAAAGATACTCATTACAAAAGAATATGTTTGAAAATGATTAAACGATGAAATCAAACTGACATAGTGTGCTATTACAGTTTGAGCTTTTCCCGTTTTCAATAAATCAAAATATACGTTTGCCGCATTGCAATGAAAATAAAAAAAGTTTTACAGGGAACGCGAGTAGTTACTTTTTTTCCCGGGTTTATTTCGCTCCATCCGACACGACACGCTCCTGCGTCAACTTTACAATATGTACGCCCGAAGCTGCGCCGGTCCTGGCGAAATCGAATGCCCCGTTCTTGGCGGTTGTTGAATACAGAAAACGGCCGTTTACATCGTACACCCTTGCCAGCGCGCTTTTGCGCGCCCACAACGGCAAAGCCAACCGGCCATTGAGCATTGTCCGATAACAGGTTTTTTCCAATGGAACCGCGGATAAAGAACTTCCGGACATTCCCGGTTGGATTGAAACCGAACCCGGCTCCGGGATTACAGTGATGGCCGCGGTTGCGCTCAGGCCCGCTGAGCTGGCTTGGCATGTAATGGTTCCTGTTTGTGAAGCTCTGGTCTTGACGTAAAAAGCCATTTGCCCGCCTTCCAGGGCCGTTTTCGCTTCCCCGATGAAATCGCCCGCGCCGCTGGCCGACATCGAAACGCTGTCGGCCCTCAAGTGCAGGACCTGGCCGGTCGCGTCGACCATTGAAACGACGACCTTCGTCATATCGCCGCTCTGGTAAATAACATTGGTATCAGGCACGATTGTCAAGCCGGTCGGGGATCCGGGCGTCGTGACGATATGCGTGGCCGCCGCCGTGCCGCCAACATAGCCGATCGCTTTGAGCTGGCCGGTTTTAAACGTAACGCCGGTCCATTGAAATATCGGATGCGGAAGGCTGGTATACTGGTTCCCCGATGTTTTTTTGCTGATGAGCGCGCCGTCCTGGTATAATTCGACCTGTTCGCAGTTGCTCACGACAAGAACGCTGGTCGGAGAACTTGACGTCCAATAATTGCATATATGCACCATCGGGCCATAAATACTTGGGTCCCTTTGCGATTGATAAAAATAGCCGGCCAATTTGGGTAGGCGAAAAATATTTGCCACGCCATGGGGAGATACGTAACCCATATTGCCTCTTCCGATCTCGTTCGTGGTTGCGTTTGGGTGCGGGGAAGCATAATCAAAAGCGCACCAGCCGAGCAGCCCGACCCATATCGGAAACGCATAATTTTCATTTTGACCTCTCCCGTGACCGTTCGAGGACTCCATAATCTGGTTGACAAGGATGCTGTCATCGTCCCATGAGTGGCATTGAGGCAATATGGTATGACCTCCATATTCCGTCGTAAAGTAGGGCATCGGCGACGGGTTGGCATTGGGTACCGTGAAATTCTTGGTCCAGATATCTTCGTAGAAATAAGCCAGATCGGCACCATTCCCGTTTCTCACGCCGCACGTCAACCGTGTGGGATCATAAAAGCGCGCCGAGTCGTTCGTCGATTTGTACCAGGCGTCGTCGACCGATTCGTTTACCCTGCAGCCCCAGGTCAAAATGCACGGATGGTTTCGATCGCGCATGACCATGTCGATGAGATTTTGCATTTGCGAGGCTTTCCATGTTGCATTTCCAAGGTAATTCCATCCGGGGATTTCCTCGAGGATAAGCAACCCGATTTCATCGCAGCGGTCAAAAAAATCGGGCGACTGTATATAATGCGAGGTCCTGACCGTATTACAACCCAGATCGTATTTAAGGATGTCCGCGTCTTTCCTCTGGAGCCTTTTCGCGGCCGCGCGCCCGAAGTAGGGGAATGTTTCATGCCGGTTCAGGCCCCGGAGCTTCAAGGCCTGGCCGTTGAGATAGCATTTCCCGTCGGTTTTGCTGACAGTAAGGGAACGGATGCCCATCCGCGTCTTGAATTCGTCAACATATGTCGAACCGTCCATGACCTGAACGTATACCGTATATAAATAAGGTTTATCCACGCCCCACAAATTCGGGTTCGAAACGGCGCTGGTGGTCTGGCTGACCGTGACGCTGCCGCTGGCCGGAACGGTGGCCGGAGAAGAAACGGTGGCCACGACGTTATTGGTCGCGTCGACGATGCTTGCTATGACCGTGCAGCTCTTCTGTACGGCGTTATTGTTGACAACGAGGGTCTTCGCGGACACCGTGGGGTTCGTTGGTGCGGCCTGCGCGGGATTCTGCGTTGACACGAACGTCCAGTTGACATGCAGCGGGTCGGCCACGATGAGATTGACATGACGGACAATCCCGCCGAACACCGTAAAATCCATGTTCGCGTTGCCTTGCGGGGGCATTTCCGTATGGTCTTTTGAATCGACCTGTACGGCGATGACATTGTCCTGGCCCGTTTTCACGTTGTCGGTTATGTCGAGGGTAAAGGGCGTATACGCGCCTTTGTGCGAACCGGCCTGGGTCCCGTTGACGTAGACCGTGGCGACCTGCGAAACGGCCTGGAACTCAAGCAAAAACCTCCGGCCCGCATACGATGCTGGGGGTGTGAAATGGCGGCGGTACCACGATATGATTTTAAATGCGTCCCCGGGTTGATACATGTGCTTGATAATGACATTGGCATGGGGTATGCAAACCTTTGAAAACGAAGCTTCGCTCGCCGTGGCGGTTGAATAGGTGGCATTATCACTTGCTATGAATAACCACCCCGAATCCAGATTGATATTTACACGGTTTGAATTCTGAGGCGCGTACGTGGCCGCGCTCGCCGGGGTCAAGGCGCATAAAACGGCGCACAGCGCGACTGCTCGAAAGACATTTTTGAAAGCTCGTGACAGCATGGCCACTCCTTTGTGTCCGGAAAATTTGGGTGAGTATAATGATTTTATGATTATATTCTGCATTCGTAGGGGTTCAAAATTTTGAACCCCTGCATTGTCAACTTACATGCAATTTCGTAGTAGATCTTTTTTTTATCATTGCTATTTTATTTGTTTAAAAACGATCAACGCGTCTTGCGCCTTCTGGTTCATATAACACAGCCGCACCCAATTGAAAGAATGGCCGCAGTTCGACATGCAGACCTCGTCGATTGCTCCCTTGAACAGGGACAACGTGTCGTTTCCGCTGGGCCGTTTCCCGATGCACACGTCAAACGCGGTGATCCTCGGCAAGATGCCCGCCGCGTTTTTGACGGTGCTGTCGGCGCAGACGCCGTTTACATAAAGGTATTGCTTTTTTCCGCTGCGCACGCCGACGATATAATTCCACGCGTTTGTCGTCGCTGGGGAAATGGTCGAATCCCATCCTTTGTTGTTCTCAAATTCAAAAAACTCCCAATAATTGGATTTATTGATCTGCAACCCATATTGTTCATTGCCTTTTGAAACCATGAACTGGTAGTCATTGGTAAGAGCATCGGCGTTTACCCAGGCGGAAATCGTATAATAACCGTCTTCGGGAAAATCCAATTTGCCGACGGAGGTGTTCGCCATTTCCAGATATCCCGACACACCGTCAAAATATTGCGCCTTTCCGATATAACCGGTCGTGTCGTAAGGCCTGGCAACGGTCCCCAGGGGTGTCGCGTCAAAACTATTCATCGTGGCGTCTTTGACAGCGCCATTGCTACCCTGCTGCATATGCCACACTCCCTGGAAACCATCGGCGGTGTCGAACACCGACGCGCTCGTGGAACTGTCCCGCGCGTCCGGGTTTCCCCAGTGCATGCGTATGTAATGCGCGCCGTTATTGCCGTAGACGGTGTCAACCTTCACCCAGAGCGCGGCCTGTCCGCTTGCGGAGTCCCACTGTTCGATTTCGTAGGCCAAAGGAGTGTTGTCCGGTTTTGCAAAGCGGACGTCCCCGCCGCCGGCCTTTGCCTGGCTGAAATCAAAATTATTATTTGTCAATCTCACGAGCGCGGGGAAATGCCGGATGTTAATGGACACGTTGGCGCCGGAAGGCGTTGTGTTGAAGTAGAGCTGGGAATAATGGGCCCACGCGGCATAGCCCGTCTTCGCCGTGTCTCCGGCAATCGACTGAACGCCGGCGCTGAGGCAGATCGGGGCTGAAGAGCTGCTTCTGTCGGCGTAGTAAAGGGCCGGTAGCTGTCCCGCCGGAACGGAATCGATGACTACGATACCGTTGATTACAGCGCCTGTGTGGGCCAACATGTCGGTCCCCAGGACATAGACGTAGCCCGTCTCCGAATTAAAACTGTCGGGAAGCATGACCTCAACCGCGCCCGTTTTTCGCAAGGTATCGACGTGTAAAACTATGCTGTCGCCGACTACGGGAATCCCGGTTTTGATCAACCTCGTTCTGTTTAAAATATGGACCGCTTCAATATTGTAAATGCCCGTGGAAATGGAATCGAACGAATAGCGGCCGTCCGGGCCCGTGGTGTCGGCAAGGACGCCGAAGGTCTGCACGTCCCTGCCCGGATCGTAAACCGCGGGTACCAGCAATACCCTCGCATTAATGTTCGGCGCGCCCGTTGAGTCGACGATCAGGCCCGTCACCCGTCCGTTTTCGGAAGTGCTCGTGCCGCCGGCGATGGTAGGAAGGCGGCTGCATCCGTTGTCAAGCGATAAACACAGCGCGAGCGAAACAACCGAACATAAGGCTATTCTCCGCATGGCTCATCGCCTTTCTTCGGCCCAGGCGCCGCCGTAAAGTCGCTACTCAGCGGGAAAAGCTGGAGGTTGAGTTGATATACCTGCGCGCTGCAATTGTCCTGATTGACAATGGCCTTGACGCGCTCCTTGAACGCCGCCATTTCGGCGAGCAGTACCTCGTAGCAGGGCTTCGATATCCCCATGGTGATGCCCGAAACGTTTCGAACGTCGGGAGGCATGGTTTCATTCGCGTCGCGCGCCACCAGAAGCATGGCGCTGTTAAACGACCGTCGCGCCAGAGCCACCATGTCGTCGTTACTGGTAATTGCGGCGTTTGTTTGCCGGTAGACGCCGTCATGTTTTTCCAATAAATTCAGGCGCAGCAATAACTGCACGGCTTTTTTTACTTCAGAAGGCCTTATCCGGGGCTTGACAGCCGCGGCGATTGCCGCGAAATCGTCGTTGAAATCACGGAGGCAGACGAGTTCCCGTATCACGCAGTTGTGCCACTTGTCAAAATAGGCGTACTGGTCGCTTTTAAGCTGGTATTCCTGCACGTAATCCATCATGGTGAGCATGACGCTGTAATGTTCCTGCTTTTCATGCGCCTCTTTCGCCTGATTGAACAGGACGAGGTTTTTAAAAAAGACGCTTTCTTTTTTATTGAGATTGAGGGCGTGGATGAATTTCTCGATCATGGTCCGGGTCAAATTCCGCTCTCCATCGATGACCTGCTTGAGGAACACCGGGGATTTAATGCCGGCACGGTCGGCAAAATACCGGTAGGAAAAAAACCGGGTCGTTTTCTTTTTCTCCTGGTAGAATTCGGCGAGAAACGCCCGGTAATCGATATACTTAAAAATATCCTTCATAGTCGTTAATATAAGGAATTCTGCCGAAAAGATCAATGGGAAGAAAATAAAAAGAAATAAAATGTATTCATTGTGAGTACATTTAACATTGTAACTTGTTGATTTTGTTGAACATTTAATTTAAATTAAATTGCACATATAAAAAAAGTGAATATGGCCTGAAAGGAAGACAACTACTTTTTCCTGAGTTATCAACCAGCGAAACATGCATATTATGGAATAGTTCGGACCATAAAACATGGCAAGGATAATTCAAACATTAATCAAAGACCCGCCGGAATCGCTGCCTGAGCCGCATGGCGCTGAACAAGCCGTTTGTTACCGATAGCGAGTCACCCGAAGTATCATGCATCGTGCCTTGGAAGAGGCCCTGTATCGTGCCGCCGGCGGATCGCACCGTGTAACTTCCCTATTTAAACCGCCTATCAGGAATATTTTGATAGATTTTTCCCTGTGGTAATATTTAAATTATCCTGTTCGAATAAACGAAATTTAATATTTCAACGGCTGAAGCCGTGGAATGATAGAAAAGTTACTTTTAAAGGAGTTTCCTATTAAGAAAGTTCTTTTACAAGTTATGGCAGGCATAGGATTATTGGTCTCATTTTCACAGATAGTAAGTGCGCAGTGGATGCAGACAAATGGACCATGGGGTGGTGTGGGAATTGCTGCTATGGCCGTGATGGGCAATACTTCCTTTGCCGGAATTTATGGCGGTGGTATATTTCTTTCCACCAATGGCGGAATAAGTTGGACTTCGGCTAATTCTGGACTCACAAATAAGTATACTAATGCCTTTGAGGTGAGCGGGAGCAATATTTTTGTTGGAACCGACGGTGGCGGTGTTTTTCTTTCCACTAATAACGGAACAAACTGGACAGCAGTGAATTCCGGCCTACCGGATAGTGCTTCTGTCTGGTCTTTTTCGGTGAGTGGAAGCAATATTTTTGCAGGGACTTACGATGATGGTATTTTTCTTTCCACTAATAACGGAACTAACTGGACAGCAGTGAATTCCGGCCTACCGGATAATGCTTCTGTCTGGTCTCTTACGGTGAGCGGGAACAATATCTTTGCCGGAACTGATTATGGGGTTTTTCTTTCTACCAATAATGGTGCAAGCTGGAAGGCAGTGAATTTGGGGCTACCGGATAGTGCTTCTGTCTGGTCTTTTGCGGTGAGCGGGAACAATATCTTTGCTGGGACTGATTATGGGGTTTTTCTTACCACCAATAATGGTGCAAGCTGGACGGTAGTCAATTCCGACCTTCCAGATAGTATTTCAGTCTGGTCTCTTGTGATAAGTGGGAATAATATCTTTGCTGTGACTGATAGCGGTATTTTTCTTTCTGCCAATAACGGTATAAGTTGGACTACGGTCAATTCCGGCCTCGCGAATAATACTGTCTCGTCTCTAACCGTGAGTGGGGGCAATATCTTTGCCGGGACAGTAGGTAGCGGTATTTTTCTTTCTACCAATAACGGTACAAGCTGGAAAGCAGTGAATTCCGGTCTACCATTTACTAGTACTAACATCCAAAGTCTTGCAGGAAACGGGTCCACTATCTTTGCCGGAACTGATGATGGCGTTTATTTATCTATAAATAACGGAACTATTTGGACAGCGATGAATTCTGGCCTAACGAATACTAATGTCCATTGCCTTGCATTAAGCGGTAACAACATTTATGCAGGAACTGATCACGGTCTCTTTTTTTCCAATAATAGTAGTAGATGGACTGCATATGTTATTGACACATCCGCCATACAAACCGATACCGGCCTTAATCAACCTATCACCGCGCTTGCTGTTATCGGTAGCACTATTTTTGCAGGGACTTCAGCTAAAAGCGCAGGAGTAGCGATGATTGGAAAAGGTGGTATTTTCCGTTCCACTAATAATGGTACAAACTGGACTGAAGCGGATAAAGGATTTATATCTTTCTTTTTGTGCATTTCTTCTTTTACCGTGAGCGGCAACAATATTTTTGTTGGGGGTTATGATTGGCAACAATTAGGTGACCTTTACCAAAGAATAGGTTTCGGAGTAAATCTCTCAACAAACAACGGGGATAGCTGGAGCTATTATTATTCCGGCTTACCAACTTTTCCATGGGTTCATTCCTTTGCGGTATGTGGGAGCACTATCTTTGCGGCAGTTACCAATCTTGATGCATTTAACAATGGCGGGGGTATTTATCGTTCAACAAATAACGGAATAAGTTGGATTGAATCCGATTCCGGCATCACAAATTCTTTTGTTAATTCACTTGCGGTGAGCGGAAGCAATATCTTTGCCGGGACTAATAATGGAATGTTTTTATCCACAAATAATGGAAATAGCTGGATTGCGGTCAATTCCGGCCTTACAAATACGGTTATTACGTCTTTTTTAGTAAGTGGCGGCACGATCTACGCAGGAACTGATGGAGGCGGCGTATGGCGAAGGCCTATTTCTGAAATGGTTGGGATAATTAACGACAAACAACAAACCTTGTCTCCAATATCAACTGACTTTAACTTGGCCACCTCGGCCCAATCTAATCACAACATTGCAATTAGTTTTTTTCTCTCACAATCTCAGCCGGTCGATCTCAATATTTACAACGTCTCCGGTCGGGAAGTTGCCAGGTCGGCCAATAGGAATTTGGAAGCTGGCAAGCACAGCATATCTTGGGACACAAGAGATATGGCGGCGGGATGTTACGCAGTCAGAATGCAAGCGGGTTCACATGTATATGTAAAGAATATTCTGGTTTCTCGGTGAGAGAGTTATGATTATAAACAATAGTTTTTGCGAACAAATGAAAGGAAAAAAATGACCATCAAATTCGTTCGATTTTTAAGTTATAAATCATGCGTGATGGCCAACGGCATTACTCGACAGGTGCTTAAACCTTTTATCGCCGGTCTTTTCGCGGGCAGTTTCACTCTTGCCGCGGGACAGTCAGAAAACGTCACATTGACCGCCGCCAGCGTCGTTTCCGTTGATGCGATCACCAATACGATTATTATCGATGACGGCATGTCCGAATTTGACACTCTTGCGGTTATCGATTCGACTGTCATGGAGCCAAAAGGCGCCACGCTCGCGGATCTCAAGGCAAATGAGAAAGTGCTATTTTCTTACAAGATTCAAAATGGCAAAATGATTGCATCGCACGTTGTGGTGTCTCCCAATCAATCGCCCAATAGCTTGATTTCAACTTCGACCGGACCGGAAAATAACGCCGTTGTTTTAAAACCGAAAATTGAAAGATGGCCGCATAAAGGATGCTTCAACCCCGAAATGGCGTTTCAATACGGCAATGATTTGGCCGGCGTGAAAAAGTTTATTGAAGCTGAAAACAATTATCTGCAATCATTGCATTTGATGGTCCAAACAAAAAATGCATCCGGCAGCATTATTTCTACCCAACCCATTAATAGCTATAACTACGGTGACGACTTTATGGTTCTCGGGGCAAGAGCGCTCTATTTTCTGGGAAATAACACAGGTTTAGGCGTGCATTGCTTCTTTATAAATTATTCTCAGGAATTGAATGATACGGGTAATGCGACATCCGGCGGAAGCTCAGGAGAAGGAGACATTGTTGATTTGTATTTCTTTGGGCCTAGCATTACACAATTCTTATATCATAAGGGCAGATTCGGCGTATCGTTAAAATGCGATGCGGGAGTTGCAATTGGTAAAATTGCTTCCCTGCCGGCGTTAGATGCTTGGAGACAGACAGGCGCGTTAGACGGAATTTCCGGCCTTAACGCGCAAATTCAAGCGAAACACACTGTGACGAATTTGACTGGAATGCAGGCCAATATTGCCGTATCCGCAAATTGGCTTATTGCCAGATGGTTTTCCCTGGACGCTGGTTTATCTTTCTACCTGTTTTACGCGAACCTTAGCAAACAAATATGGCCGAATACTCCAACAGCGATCAGTTCCGTGACAGCGGCGCCATACGTGGGAGTGAATGTTTATTTATTCAACCATCAACCCGATTAAGGTACTTGAATTTTTAATGTCTTTACGTATCTTTTTCTTTCTCAAGGGAGCAATAATGAGACGTCCACTTTTTTTAGTCTGCATCTGCATGATTCCAATCGCCTGTTCCTCTCCAACGGCGCCAACGAAGTCAATTCAAATTACCACTGTGAGCTGGTTCTATGAAAACAATCCCCCGGATCGCAATAATGGGCATCTTAATATGGGGATAACGGTCTATTATTCCGGTTCGTCCATCCAGACAAACGATCTTTGCTCTCTTGTGATTACAACCCCGAGTCTGCATTGGAAATTATTGGCGGGATCAAATGGGGTCACCGTAAATGATTCATCTCAATCCATTAGCGTTATCCTCTATTCCAATGCATTATCCAACAATGCAAGTGTTTTACCCATAGATTCATTTTTTTTCAATACAACGCTTAACAACGGCGCATCGACCTCAAAAGCAATATCCATTTTTGCTCCAGGAATGACATCGGCGAATGGGAACAAGTTCACCTATTCCCAAGACTATTCCGGATCGGTTCCCGTCACTTTTGTTCAAACCATTCGTAGGCCCACGGTCGATTCCTGCTACCTTTCCAATAATTCAATCTTAATCAAGTTCAAAATCAATGATTCTCTTTTCTATAATGGATTTGTTTGGTTTTACAATTCATCGGGCACATATATAGGAGGCACCTCGTTTTTTAGAAATCTTTTTCTGAAGACGCTATCTCAATTCATCAATAGCGGATCTACGCTTTATTCCGATTCGCTCAATGATAATCTTGCCGTTATTGGGACGCAAGACTGCGTGTTCGGTCAGCCCTATAGTTTTAAAGACATTTACAGTGTTCGGGTAGTAACAACAGATGGTCGGCAATATCAATCAGTCCCCAATAGTGGTTATTCCTATCGGTCAGTCTCTCCATTGGTCAATCTTTCCAAAGCATCACTATCAAAGAAAATCAATGTTGGTAAATCCGCGAGCGAGAATATGCCCGATTATGATTCATTTTAACCTTGTTTTTTGAGGCAACACGAATGATAGATGAATATCTTTTACTTGTAATAAACAATCCATCGATAAGAATGCGGGCGGGATCAAGTGTGTTGGTCAAGAATATTCTTTTTTTTCGCAAAGTAAGTAACTGTTTGGCATGGCTATGGAACCTCCGAATGCTTACGAATTAAGCTGTTGTAAATTTCAACAAAAAGAGGGAATATATGGGAAAGTTTCAGGGCTGCACTTTGTCAAATGTTATTCGAACTGTTTGTGTTCCCCTTATTATCATGGTCACAACCATCCTGTTTGTTGGTTGCACTTGTTCATGGGTGGCTTACAACAATGGCAAAAGTCTTTCGGAGGAACAAGAAGCAGAAGTTACAATTAAGCAGCCTTGTGTAGTTCTGGAAGTTGATGGTAATTCGTATCCCGGTGGTTTAGGGGCGATCCCTGCCGGGACTCCATTTTATGGAATTCTGCAGTTGCTTCCGGGCCATCACAATATCAGGTTCAGCTATAACAACACAACAATTACTGATCAAGGAACATTTCAGGTAGGACGAATGGTGAGGCATGAATATAAAACTCAAACAGCTATTGGTTCACCAATTATACTAGATGTAAATGTGAAAGCTGGAAAGAAATATGTGGCGACAGGAATAAGTATAGGCAATTCCTGGTCAGTTTTGTTCGGTGAAGTCAAACGCAAGGAAAGCAAGGAGGAAAAAATACTAGAATCTGGTGTTGAAAGCTGGAATAAATGGAGAGTGGAAAATACCAGGGGTAACCCTAATTTTCAGTATGCTTACTTTCCGAAAGCCAACTTGCAGGGTGCCAATCTTCATGAAGCCGATCTGCAAGCAGCCGACCTTGACAGCACCGATCTTCGTGGAGCAAACTTTAATAACGCCGATCTCACGGGAGCCAACCTTGCGGGAGCCGATCTTCGTGGAGCCAGCCTCGCAAGCGCCGACATTCAGAAAGCCAATCTTCGGCGAGCCAGGCTTGACAGTGCCGACATTCACGGAGCCAATCTCGCTGAAGCCACCCTGCAGGGTGCCAACCTTACCCACGCTGACCTTCGGCAGGCCAACCTTCATGGAACCAATCTTGAAAACACCAACCTTATGTACGCTGACTTTCGGGGAGCAAGGCTTGAGGGAGGGATCAGCGAAGTTGTTTCTCTTTATGGGACCAAATTTGACCCTGAAAAATTGAGAAAAATTAAAGCCCTTTACCCAGATAAACTTGCAACTATCTGGGATACAACAAAACAAACTTGGGCTATCGATAATACCCTTCTTGAGCAGATCAATAGGCCTGATTGGCGTGGATGGCCAGAGGAAAAAGAACAAGCGAAAGATGCTGAAAATGTCAAGAAAACAACCATTGCAGTCATGCCGTTCAATAATCTAAATGTTTCCGAAGATGAAGCGAAAGCATTGGCCGCACGCTTTGCCGACGAAATTCAGGCCCTTGCGACCTTCACTATTCTCGAACGAGAACAGATGCGGGAAATTCTTAGAGAGCAAGGCTTTCAGCATGCGGGAGCATGCGATGAAATTTCCTGTCTGACGGAGATGGGAAAACTACTTTCGGTTGAGAAGATTATAGGCGGATCCATAAGCAAAGTCGGCAAGACCTATTCGGTGCAGGTGAGAATAATTGACCTTCAGACGGGCAAGGTCGAAAAAGCCGTCAGTCGTGACTATAGCGGTGGAATCGACGGCCTGATGACCGTGGGAATGCGCGAGGTGGCAGAAGAACTCTGCGGAAAAGTCGCCCAGCAAAACAACGTGGAGGTCCTCGTCGCACCGGAACACAAATATGAAGGGGATAGGAAATCGCCTGTTTTAGGCGGCATATTGTCAGGGGTCTGCCCCGGGCTTGGACAGGCTTATGCCAGACAATATATTTGGGGCGCGGCTTTCTTTTCAAGTTTCGTGCTTGGTGCAGCGCTTCTTGCGGCGCCTGCACAGGACTCGACGACGACGGCAATTGGTGCAGTCCTATTTCTAATGTCGTGGATAGGCGCTACGGTTGAAGCGCCATTTGCGGTTATTAAGTATAATGACAAGGCAAAGGAAAAATACAGAATCAGTTTGCAGCTCAACCCGAGTTTTCGGGAACCGGGAGTATCATTCAACTTGACATTCTAATTGATGTATGGGCGGAGAGGACTGTCGGCAATCGGAAAAACGTATATGGAGTTACTTCGTCCAGGTCGCGAAAGAAAGATGTTGAGAATTTCAATTGCAAACCTGCTAATAGCGTCAATGGCATTCCTGACCATTCCTGCAAACGCTGAAAATGTAAGGAAAGCAAATATCGCGGTTATGCCATTTAGTAATCTGAACATTTCCGAAGCGGAAGCGAACGCTTTGACCGCTCGGCTTGTTGGTGGGCTTCATGACCTTTCCATCTATGACGTTCTTGAGCGGGAACAAATGCGGAACATTCTTAAAGAGCAAGGCTTTCAGCGCACAGGAGCGTGCGATGAAACTTCTTGTTTGGTGGAGGTCGGTAAGTTGCTGTCGGTCGAGAAGGTGGTCGGTGGATCTATAAGCAAGACCGGCGAAATGTACACGGTGCAAGCGAGGATAATCGACCTTCAGACCGGCAAGGTGGAAAAAACCGTCCGACGTGATTACAAAAGCGGAATCGATGGCCTGATGATTATAGGAATGTCGGAGGTGGCGGCGGAACTTTGCGGAAAGCTACCGAAACAAGGTTCCGTTAAAGTCATAATATCCCAAGAGCAAAGATATAGAATGGAAAGAAAATCGCCTGTCTTGGCATGCCTCATGTCAGCGCTCTGCCCCGGGCTAGGGCAGGTTTATTGCAAACAATATTTGTGGGGCGTTGTATTTTTTTCTGGTTTCCTTGCTGGCGTAGCAGGTATGACGACCGTACCAAGTCACTCAATAGTCACTAATACAAATCAGGGAGTTGGCGCCACGTTTGTATGTTCCATCTCCTGGGGCGCCGCTGTAATCGAAGCGCCATATGCTGTTGTTCAAAACAATAACCAGCAAAAGGAAAAATACGGAATCAGCTTGTGGCTCAACCCTAGCCCGCGGGAACCGAGATTATCACTTAATGTAACATTTTGAATGACGTCTTGGGGATGCTTTTGACTAGTAATACAGGAAAATCATATCTAAATGCGGCTAATTTGTTTTAATCATCGAACGAAAACAGTGAGAATTTCAATTACAAACCTGTTAAAAGTGCTTCTGGCATTTTTGACTATTTCCATACATGCCGAGGAAGCCAAGATAACAAATGTTGCCATTATGCCGTTAAACAATTTCAATATTACCCAAGACGAAGCGAAGGCTTTGACGATACGACTTATTGATGAACTTCAAAATCTTGCCGCTTTTGAAGTCCTCGAACGAGAGCAAATGCAGGAAATTCTTAAAGAGCAAGGCTTTCAGCATACAGGCGCGTGCGATGAGACCTCTTGTTTGGTGGAAATCGGCAAGCTGCTGGCGGTCGAGAAGATCATCGGCGGATTTATAAGTAAAATTGGCGAGACGTACACGGTGCAAGCTAGAATGATTGACCTCCAGACGGGCAAGGTCGAAAAGATCGTTAGTCGCGATTACAAAGGTGGAATCGATATTTTAATGACTTTGGGAATGCGCGAAGTAGCGGCAGAGCTTTGTGGAAAGTTGGCGCGACAAACCTCAGTGAAGGTCATAATAACGCCGGAACAAAGATATAGAATGGAAAGAAAATCGCCTGTTTTAGGATGCCTAATGTCAGCGCTCTGCCCTGGGCTTGGACAAGTATATTGTAAACAATATATTCTGGGCGCAGTTTTCTTTTCAAGTTTCTTAGCTGGTTTTGGGTTTTTTAATCAAACTCAATACTCGGGAATGGTATTATTTTTTTCATCGTGGATTGGCGCCACAGTTGAAGCGCCATTTGCGATTATTCATAACAATGACAAATTAAAGGAAAAATACGGGATCAGTTTACAGCTTGACCCCAATCCGCGTGAACCCGGAATATCTCTAAATTTAACATTTTGATTGATATTCCTCCTGTACGCACAATGAATACGATATTTTTGCCGGAGACGGTTATTCATTGAATTTGAAGATAAAAGTCTTTATATTAAAACAGCATAAAGAAATAGTAGATTTAAATTTATCGAGGAGTATTTCCATGAAGTCAAATTCTTTTCAAAAGGCGTTAAATGTTTTTATTCCGTGTTTTTTAATTCTTGTTGCTGCGTGGACTTCAATTTTTGCACAAATCAAGCACAAGTTTATTTTGGCGGATGGAGAATTGGGCAAGATATTGCTTGTGGACCAATTTAATCCTGCCAATAATTGGGATCTCACGCTGACAGGTAAGAATTGCGATTTTCAGCTTGTGGGAAACAATCGTCTTATGGTGACTTTTGAATATGGAACGAGCAGCGAAACAGGTGGCTTTCAGGAAATAGATATTACAACGGGTAAAGTGGTGAGGAAATGCCTGAATTTAGTCGCCAAAGCCCATGGAATGTCGGCCCGGAGATTACCAAATGGGAACACAATATTTTGCGGCGATACCCTTATCCCCGGATTGAAGGGTATCGCAATAGTTCAAATGGATTCAACAAATAGTACAGTGATCAGAAAATTTTCGTATCCGGGCTATATGGGGCCGCGGTTAATGCGCCGTACCCCCATGGGAACATTTTTATTCGGAGCGAACACATCCCACATTTGCGAAGGGGATTCCACTGGCAAAATTATCTGGGATAAAGCGGTTCCCGGGGGCGACGATGTGTACAAAGCTTCCCGTTTAAAAAATGGGAACACCCTTGTGTCAAGCGGCTATGGTGCGACCATTGTCGAATTTAATCCATCGGGCACGGTCGTCAAAACATATGGAGGCTTAAACCAACCCCAAGCCGCAACAATCCTGCCGTATTTTTATGGATGTTTTCAAGTGCTTTCAAACGGTCATATTGTTTTAACTAACTGGCAGGGACATTTTACCAATCTCAAGGGACAAGGTATTCAAGTATTGGAATATGATACTACCGGACAAATGGTGTGGTATTGGAAGGATTCTACGCGATATTCATCGCTTCATACCGTAATTGTCATCGACAGCCTTGATACTAAATATCTTTATGACGACAGAAACGGAGGAGTGCTTCAAACTGACCCACTTACTGTAGCGATAAATTATACACCAGGATACCAGGTAAATAATCATGAGAGAAATGCATTGCAACAGGCCGGAATAAATTGGCCATGCAACTATTTTGACCTTCAGGGCAGACTTGTTTTGAGAAAACAAGAGGCCTTTAAATCTGTTACCGTTTTAAGAAACGGCATTTATCTTAATGACGGTGACGGCAGGCAACAGGCGCATATTCGAAATTGACAAATAAAAGTTTATTCGGCCCTAATGTTAGTTCTTCACCACAATCTCCACCGGCCCGGCGTTCGGGCTCCGGTTGAACGCCCTGTCGACCGAGCGCACCACATAGTCTATAATCGAGCCCTTCGGCATTCGCGCGACGGTGTCGCTGAACAGTGTATCGTACGAGATATAAACTGTGTCGTCCGGCACGGTGATGTTGATCCTTTCAACTTCATACCAACGCAGGCTGTCGAAGACGACTTTCTGCCAACTCAGGCGCACGATCCCCGCCGCGGAGTCGTAGTGGGCGCTGAGGCTTTTTGGGGGCGACAAACGCGGCACGGCCCGCAGAATAACCGTATCGAGTGTCGTATCAACGCCCGGGTTGACGAGGATGTTTTCCCGTTTTGCCGAATAAAAACCGTCCGTGGCATAGTAAAAGAGCGTATATGAACCGGCAGGAAGATTTGCAAATGAGTATTTTCCGTCCGGCCCCGTGATCGTCGACCGGTCGATCTCGCCGATCTTGACCTGTATAAAACCGTCCCTCAAATTTTGATTGGTCTGGTTTCCCGCAATACCCCCGCGTGAAACAACGCCCTTGATTCCTCCAGGAGCGACAAGGATGATCGTGTCGGAATATTCGGGCTTGGCCGGCTTGATGGTTGAAATCGCGATATTGGTCGTGAGCGCCGAACGATTGTTGGCGCTGTCGGTAGCTTCCAAAGAATATGAACCGGGAGAAATATCTTCAAATGAACATTTGCCCACGGAATCGGTTTGCCGCACGGCAATGTTAATGGCTGATGACGGCTGCTGGGTGGAATCGCTGAGCGTTGAAACGCGGTACATGATGACCGTGGCATCCGTGACCGGATGATGAACGTCATCGACAACGACTGCGACGATCTGGGGATTTCCCTGTTCGGTGGTAGGCCCGGCAAGCCTTGAGTCCGTGCAAAACGTCACAAAAAGCAGCACAGTTGCCGGGATTATAAGAAATGCGGAGGCCTTCATTTTTTTATTCTCCTTTTAGACAAAGGAAAAAGCTGAACGTTGACCTGGAAGGCCCTTTCCTCGCCGCTATCGGCCTGCGAAATCGCCATGAGGCGTTTTCTAAAAAGCCTGACTTCCTCCTTGATTTTTTCAAACCCGGAATTCGACAAACTCATGGTGACCCCGGAAATGTCGCGTTCGTTTGAAGGAAACGCGTCGATTGCCCGCTCGGATAGCTTCAGACTTTGCCTATGGAACCTGAAAAGCGCGGTTGACGCCACCTCGTCGCCGGTCGTCAGTGACAATATAGGCACAATATACTTTCCGGATTCCAACCTTTGTAATATCCCCAATTGCAGCAGCAAATTCACGGCTTTTTTCGCCTGGCTGGGAGTTAAAGGCGGGTCCAGAAATTTGCCAAGCGCGGCGAAATCGTCTTTGAAATCCATGACCGGTAAAATTGATCGGATCGCGCTGTAATACCATTCGGAAAGATATTCAAACTGGTCCTGCCGGAGTTTCTGCGATTCCCCGAATTTACGTATGGCGGATATTTTGTTGAAGAAGAACTCTTTTTCGGTGGGTTTTTTCGCCTGGTTGAACCCGACAAGGTTAGTAAAGTAGTCTGCTTCTTTTTCAGAAAAACTGATGGCCTGAGACAACATGCACACGCCGGATTGCGAAAGATTGCGCGAACCGTTCATTACCCGAAGGATATAGTCACGGGCCTTGAAACCGGCCCGGTCGGCGATGACCTTGAACGAAAAGCCATTGCTATTGAGTTTTTTCTCATGGATATAGTCCTTGAGAAAAAGCCGGTAATCGGTATAGGTAAAAATCGACTCCATCACGCGCTCCTTCATGAATAAGTATACTATAAAGCTGTATAAAAATGCATTTTTATTTTAAAATATGTTGTCTTTAGACAACACTTTCTATTCTTTAGTGTTGGTTTTTTTAAAATTGTATCGTAAATTATGTATGAAGGGAGTGGATATGAGCCTTTTTCAACGTCGGTTCATCATCATATCGATTTTAATCCTATCGTTATTATTCCAAGGCGACGCATTCGCTCCAATTAATGTCTCTTCGCTTGCAACCTCGAAAGGACGCCTTTTCGCCGGAACATATTCGGGGAAAATTTTCGTGTCCCCGGACAGTGGGCTTCATTGGAGCGACGTGAGTGTTGGTTTGTGCGATTCGTCAAAATATCAGTATCAAAAAACAATCAAGTGCATCAAGGTGGCTGGAAATGACTCGATTCATGCCGTCACCGCCTGCGGTGAATTTGTTTCCACCGCTCCGGAAATCTATTGGAAACAATTATCCGCCGATAGCTGCGTATTGGAATATTGCCCCAAATGCATAATGAATATGAAATATTACGCGCAAGTGAATGCATGGGTGATAACCGCGGACATCTCCGGTCAGATAGATTGGTCGCGAGACAGCGGGAAAACAGGGACCAATGCGATTCCCGGATGTTCCGTATGCAGCATGCCTATTATTCAAAGCCTTTATTTTGACACGATCAGCGCGCTTGCCGGCCTTTACGGCGGTTATGGTTCCGCGATAGGCTACCATTCCAATATCATTATGTCAACAGATTCCGGCAGGACCTGGCGGGTAACGGGTTTGGCAGAGGATGCTTTGAGCATCAATTCAATTACACGCATGGGTTCAATCGCTTTCGCGAGCTCGGAAAAAGGCATTTATGCTTCCCGCGATGATTTTACAACGTGGTGGGTGATCGGCGAATCATCCGAAGCCGAGCAAATAGCCTTCCAAGAGCCTTTGAAAAAGCAAACGGCAATTGCATTTTTTAAAGGCGCGTCACGATCCGGTTTCGTTGTTTCACTGAACCTGAATGCAGCCGCCTTGACCTCGATTTCCCTGTGCGACCTTTCGGGAAGGCGCGTTGCCATGCTCTTAGGAACAACGACATTTTCTGCCGGAATTCACCGGATACCATTGTCTCTAAATGAGAAATTTGTTCCGCATGCCGGCGGAATCTTTATGTGTGTTGTCAGGGTCGGCGGAGTTGTTGAAACATTCAGGATACCGGTAATCAGGTAATAATGCACTTTCCAAATAATTTTCCTTTATAGTATGCGTTATTATAAATTGTACTGTACGGAATTGAAAAAAAGAGGCTGACTTTATGAAAAACCGAAAAGCAAGAAAGCCTGTTTCGCGGTTTACTTATCTTCCAATTGTTTTGATGATTTATTCCGTTTCATTCGCGCAGCATCCGGGATGGACGGTGTATGACACCACCAATTCCGGTTTGCCGAAAAACGATATCAATGCAATAGCCATAGACGCCGGCGGAAATAAGTGGATCGGGACTAATGGCGGTCTTGCGAAATTCGACGGAGCTCATTGGACAATATATTCTTCTTCAAATTCCGGTTTGCCGAATAACTTTATAACGTCAATAGTTATAGATGAAAACGGAAACAAGTGGATCGGGACGATTCTTGGCGGTCTTGCGGTTTTTTCCGGCGGCAACACAGCCGTTACCATGAAACATGGAACAGCATTAAATCCACTTAGTCCGATTTGTGGCAACTATCCCAATCCTTTCAAGCAAAAAACACTCATAAGCTATAATGTCCTCGAAAACGGTCCCGTCTCTCTGAGGATATATTCACTTGACGGGCATTTAGTTCAAACGTTGGTTAACGCGAGACAAACAATCGGACATTATACGGTTTCCTGGAATGGCGCAAATGATCAGGGTAAAATAATGGTTTGCGGAGTATACCTGTATCGATTAATAAACAACGGCGGGATTATTTCGAAAAAGATGAATTTTATTGAATAAGTCGTGATTGGTACAATTGCGTCACACGAGCTAAAATATTTATGGTCATTAAATAAGGAGTCTTTATGCGCTTTTCAAGAACGGTTGTCCGGATCGAAAATATCTTGTTGTTGCTTGCAAGTGTTTTTCTATTGTCAGTCAATGCCGCGCCTCGCAGGGGACTTATCGAGACATACTCGTTCCAGGATTCCCTCGATTTTTCCGCCATTAATGATTCGTGTCAAAAAAGGCCTGCTTCGACCGGCGGATCGTGGAGCTTCTACGGGTGCGTTATGGCAAAACCCGATGTCAAAATGACGCTAAACCAGACTTACGCCGCTTTCGGCATACTCGATTTGGGTAAATGCCCGGACACCGGATGCATCGGCACATTGATAAGCGTCCCGACTTCAGGGTATCTTGACTCGGCTGATTTTTCCTACAATAAGATGGGCCACTTATTCACGATACGAACGTCGGAAATGAATTATGCGCTGCTTTACATGTACGCATGGGGCTCCGGACTTCCGTTCAAGGCATTCAAGTGGGCATACCAGCCCGACGGGACGCCGGATTTCAATAAGCCCGTTGTTTCCGATGTCCGCTCGGGTTTTTGGACCCTAAACCAGCCGAGCAGCGACACCATGTTTACCCATATAGATTTCTCGGAGCTAAAACCCTTTATGTCTCCCAGTATAGCCATGACCGATTGCTTCTTTACTAATGACAGCATTATCGCACCCTATGGCGTCTTTTATGATTCAACCGCGGGCGACCAGATACAATCCCGGTATATAAACGGGAAAACAATAACCCTCGATCGCGAAGGACTTTTTTATCTTGATTCCATGATGAAGCTCTTCACCCTGCAAGCGCCTCAAACGGGATATTCCATGTCGTGTCCGACAAGAAATGCCCTTCTTTCAAAAAACGGCGTTTATTTCATTAAGACAAGCGAGAACAGATATGCGGCCCTCGTTAAAACCGGACAGTATATCGGCGGGATCGACAGGACCTATTTTTACTGGGCGTATCAGCCGGACTCCGGTACGAAACTATATAAAAACAATTTTTTTCAACCACCGGACTCGCTCTTTTTGACGTTCGACGCTTTTTCAGGCGCCTCCAGCCCCATTTTCAAACTCATCGATCCGCAGGGTATTTCAGAAATCGTCCTCCAGACATATCTTTCAGTGAATACGCTCCTTGATTCGACGAGAAAGCGGACTGGCGGCGGCTCGTGCATGCCGGGCCTCGGACAGGGGAGTTTGTGGGTTTCGGGTATGTTCAGTCCGGTAGCTTCATTCAGCAGTTATTTGCCATCAGTTCAAATGTGCAATGGATTGATTACCTATTACAATATAGCGCCAATGTCGGAGGTCCCGCCGCGATTACTGTATGACAAAAATTCCGAGCTCGAAAAACTGATTATTCGCGTATGCTGCAAAAACAATCTCATGTCAACCGACGGCAAAGTTCGATTCTGCGATCTGGTCCCCGACAGTTTGAAGCCCGTTGTTCCCGCTATTCATGAAGACATCCGATCCAGTCCTCAAAAGGCGTTTATTGCGCTGCAGGCAATGCCGAAAGGCGTTGCCTATCACGTCGCCCAGGCGGGCCGTATTCGAATCGAGCTTTTCGATTTGAAGGGCAAATACGTTGCAATGATCGCCGACCGTTATCACGATTGCGGGGATTATTATGTCGATTTCCATGGCAAATCTTACGCGCCCGGCGTTTACTTCTTAAAATGTTCGCGTTCGGGACCAATGGACAGGAAATTGGTTTTTCAGCTTGTCATCAAGTAGAAAATATGCCGCATCACATTGAATGCGGTTTCGTATTACCGAGTTGCCGATAGTTGTTCCTTGAGCAGCACGATATAAATCCCCGGGGAAAGGTTAAAGTCCTTGCGCACATCAAGGGTCCTTTCCCGGACGACCGCGTTTTTCAGCAGCCTTCCCGAAATGTCAAACACGGCGATGGCGCTTGGCTTTCCTGAAAATTCGGGAGAAAGCGAGGTTATATCATTGGCAAGAGTTAAAAAAACCCCGCGTGACGGCGCATGGCTTTTTATGGATGAATTCGGCGCCCCACGTCCATAAACCATCGTGGGCGCATTGCCGGAAACGAGGGTAATCGAAGCAGGAGTAAGACCCGAAGACGATGCGTTTACCGTGATCGTTCCGGCAATTGTCCCCGCCCTGACCCACGTGGCGAGTTGCCCGCCAATCATTGCGATGCTGGTCGGGCCTATGATACTGCCGGGCGCGGTGGCGCTGATCGTTACCTGGTTGGTCGCGGTCGGGACCACGGCGCCCGCTGCGTCGACAACATCGATCCATACCAGCCTTGTGTCGCTGCCGTCGGCGATGAGCGTGTCATTCGCTTCGGGCCGCAATTTTATCGCCGCCGCTGATCCTGGGGTGGATCTGGCGTAGGTCGCTTTTACCACGTTTCCGATCAATCCGTCGGCCCTGAGCGTTCCCGAAACGAATTGGGGCACGGTAAAGGTAAAGGGCGGGTGCAGCAGGTTCGTGCAATTGACATCAGCGTCGGGCGACCTGGTTTCGACAAGCGCATTGTTAAGGTACAGCGACACCTTCTCGCAATTGCTGAAGACCCTGACGGCCGTCGGCGACTGCGCGGTCCACCGGTTGGCGATGAACACCATGGGGCCGGAATTGACGTTAGGCATAATGATGGCGGGATCGCGCTGGCTCTGGAAAAAATAGTAGGAAAATTTCGGTATCCGGCAATAGTCGACAATTCCCGGGATGCGGCCCTGGTTGAGCGTGATCGTGTTCAGATATCCCGAATAATCGGAATAGACCCAATAGCCGTTGGCGCTGTACCATGGCATGGCGCGGTTTTTGTTGTGCGACATCTGTATGTTGGTGCATTGCTGGAGCAGGGCCGCGTCCGGGTCCTCGCGGTGGACGGAGCTTGTCCCGTTCGCTCCTCCATAGGAAAAACTGCCGTATTCGCAGATAATGATCGGTTGCGCGGCGGTGGTATTGCGGATCGAGGCCTGCTCCGCGCCGATAAGCACGTCCCATGCGCACGCGCCGGTCAAACCCATTCCGGTGGTTGTCCCGCAGGTAAACATCTGGTCGCCGGGATATTCGGCGTGGGCGAGGGTGTTGACCGCCGCGGCCCAGGCGGCGGTATATGATGTCTCGTTGAGCTGCGTTTCCCACACGATCACGCTGGGATGGTTGCGGTCGCGCCGCAGCATGCCCCGTACTTCCTTATACGTATTGTTCTTGAACGGGTCGGTGTCGGCGAAAAACTGCCATCCGGTCATGCAGTCCTCCACGAGAATGCCGAATTCGTCGCAGGCGTCGTAGAACATCGGGTCGTGGGGGTAATGCGAGCCCCTGACGAAATCCAGGCCGCCTTCCTTGTACCTTTTAAGGTCATAATAGATCGACTTGACGCACCGCGCATTGCCAAGACCGTAGATGTCCTGGTGCAGGTTCGATCCGCGCGCCTGGAAACTTTGCCCGTTGATCTGGATGCCGCTGCCATGGGTCCACTGTATTCTTCGTATGCCGATACGCGTTTTGTAATAATCAACGGCGACGCCGGCGTCTTTAACCGTCGTGTGAACGGTATATAAATTAGGGGAATTCGGATGCCAGAGTTTCGGGGACGGCACGGTGATGGTCTGGGAAAAGGACGTGTCGACGCCCGCGCTTATGGTCATGGCGCCGGTTGATGAACCCACGAGATTTCCCTGTGCGTCGACCAATTCCGACAGGACCGTGCAATTTTTACTCGCCGTATTTTCATTGATCACGTCCGTCTTGATGGAGACCGTCGCCGAAGCGGTTGACACCGCCGGATAGGTGACGAAAACGCCGCCGCCAGCGACTTTGTTGGCGTATAGTGCGTCGGTGACATGCAGGTTATTGGTTATATGTAAAGTAACATTGCGGTAAAGCCCGCCGTAATATTGGAAATCCGGGTTTTCCCTGCCCGGCGCCCAATTGGCATTGGACCTGCTGTCGGTTTTTATCGCAAGCACGTTGTCGGAACCGCCTAAAGTTACGGAGCTTGTTATATCGACCATGAACGACATGTATCCGCCCTCGTGATGTCCAATGCTTTTTCCATTGAGCCATAGATCGGCAACCTGCATGGCCGCCCCGAATTCCAAAAAAACCTTTTTCCCCGCATTAGCGCTGCTCAGTGTAAAATGTTTCCGATACCAGCTGATCCCTTCATATGCCGTCATGGCGGAATGTGTGACCCATTTTGTGCTGTGCGGCACGGTGACCGCGGTCCATGAAGCGTCGCTGAACGAAGCGGCGTCCGCTCCGGTCGCGTCACCCTCGTTATATTTCCAATCGGTGTTGAAATTAACGTCAACCCTGTCAGTGACCGGCGGAGTGTACGCGAATGAAGCGCCATAATATATAAGCACGGCGGTTGCGATGAGCACTTTATGTTTAATCATGCGGACCTATTCCTTAACAAATACAAGAGGCCCGTTGTCTATCCGGCCAAAATACACGCCGCGCGAAAGCGTCCCGACGGGGACGATGTTGTCACGCTTCGTAAGCGTCCAAAAGCCGACCAGTTTGCCCTGGGCATTATACAAAGTCAAGTTCAAGGCCGGATGTCCCGCGCTTTCGGCCCTTGGCAGTTTCACGCGAAGTATTGATCCGATCCGGCTCATTGAAAACCCGGAATTCCGGGCAATTGAGCGCGCGCCAAACAAATCGATGACGCCTGTCGTTGGGGAAACGGTTGACGTCACCGTTGCCGTGCTTGTAGTCAAGCCCGACGCCGCGGCGGTAATGGTAATGGCGCCGCCGGTAGTTCTTGACCGCAGCATAATCGTTGCGATTCCAGCCTGAGCGGCCACCGGGTTGGTTCCCACAAGGTCGCCGGGGCCGCTGGAAACGGCAAACGTGATGGAATTGCTTGCCGCGGGGAGCACAGTGCCATTCGCGTCGAGAATCGACGCATAGACAAGTGCGATGTCGGAACCGTCGGCAGAGAATTGCGTGCTTGCGGTATCGATGGCCACAGACACTTTCGATGCGGTTCCCGGCGTGGTGACCGAATATGTTGCCTTGACAGCCCCGCCGATCAATCCATCGGCGCGCAGCGTTCCCGATTGAAACGAGGGTATGGAAAAAGAAAACGGCGGATGTTCCAGATTGGTTCCGGTCGTAGGGGATTGCGTGGAAACAAGAGTATTGTTAAGGTACAGCGAAACCTGGTCGCAATTGCTGTAGACCTTGACCGGGATGGCCGATGAGGAAGTCCACGATGACGCTATAAAGACCATAGGCCCGCCTTTTGCCGGGCCGGGTTCGAGCGTGTCGGCCGGGCTTCTCTGGCTTTTATAAAACCATGCCGAATATTTTGGAATGCGGAAAATGTCAAGAGAACCGGAGGTGGTATACGGGGCCAGGCTCCATGACTGGTAATCGAAGGCGGACCATAACGCATCAGCGGAGAGCCAGGAAAGCGCCCTGTTAAGGCTGAGCTGGCTTGCATGGTTCGTGGCCTGCCTTAGCAGCGCGGCTTCGCCGTCGGAGCGCACGATCCGGTCGGCGCAACCGGTGATTGACGTGCCGTAAACGCAACCAAGGTCCCAGTCGCCGTATTCGCAAATAATAATCGGCCGGGAATCCGTGGTGCTTCGAACGCCGCCCTGCGACGCCGCGCAATATACGTCGAACTGGGTCGTCTGCCAACCGGTCGTAAACATCTGGTTGCCGGGATATTCCTGATGTGCCGCGGTGTTCATCTGTGTGGCCCATGCGTCGGTATACGTGGCTTCGTTCAGGCTGGTTTCATAGACCACGACCGACGGATGATTACGATAGCACCGCACCATGGCCCGGAGCGCGGCCTCGCAGTTGTTCGTAAAATCCGTAGTGCCGGCATTGTATTGCCAGCCGGGCAGGCACGCCATGCCGAGGACGCCGTATTTGTCGCATGCGTCAACGAACCCCTGTGACTGGACGTAGTGGCACATCCGCACGAAATTAAACCCGTACTGTTTCATGCGCAGGGCGTCGCGCAGTTGCGCCGAGATGGGCGCCGCATTGCCGAGGTACGGGTAGGCCTGGTGGCGATTGGCGCCCCGGCCGATGATCCGCTGCCCGTTGATCTGGAAACCGCCGGAGTGCGTAAAGGCGATCGTCCGGATGCCGATCGTCGTAGTGCAGGTGTCTACCAGCGTGGAACCGCTCAGCACCTGCGATTTGAGTTTGTACAGGTAGGGCGTGTTGGGGCTCCACAAATGCGGGCCCGACACGGCGAGGCTCTGGGTGAAGGTCGAGGCCGCGCCCGCGGCAAGGTTTTGTTCAGTCGAGGAATTGCTTGCGACGGACGTTCCGTTGGAATCAAGAAGCGTGGTGGTGACCATGCATGATTTTGCCGCTGCGTATTCATTCATGACGTGCGTTGCCACCTGGACCGTGGCCGAGGCCGTGCTTACCGATGAGTAGGTCACGAAAATGCCGCCGCTTCCCGGAATGTTCGCCAGGAGCGCGTTGGAAATATGAAGGCTGTCCAGAACATGAAGATATACGTCGCGGTAGAGCCCGCCGAAATACAGAAAATCGGGATTGGAATTTCCGGGAGGAAAACTTGCCGACGGGTTATTGTCGAGCCGAACCGCCAGGACGTTCGACGCGCCGAAGTTCAGGGATTTGCTGATGTCAAGAACGAACGGAGTGTAGCCGCCCAAATGCGCGGCAAGCAGCGAGCCGTTGAGATAAACCTGGGCCGTTTGCATTGCCCCGCCGAATTCGATATAGATTTTTTTTCCCTGAAACGACGGCGCCGGGGTGAATGACTTGCGGTACCAGCAGACCCCCATGTAAATCGACGAGGTGGCGTAATTGAGCTCGATGCGCGGCGTGTGCGGAAGATAGACATTGGTCCACGACGCGTCGCTGAAGCTTGTCTGCTGCGCGCCGGACGCGTCGCCCAGATAAAATTTCCAGCCGTCGCTGAACCGAACGTCTTGTCCCGCGTACAAACTGGACGCCATCAGACATAGAATCCCGATAACGGAGATCTTTTTTTTAAAAGCCATTCGTTGCCTTTCTAATAAACAAGAAACTTCCCTCATCCTAAAAGTAATATAAGAAAACTTGCTTTGGAAATCAATATTTTTTTTATTTTATTTGTCAATATTTGGGGATCATGATTCAGATGGAAGCATGTATATTTTTTTGTTGTTTTTGTTATGCTATCAGGGAACAATTGCAATTGAAGAAAAAAAAGGACGGGTTTAAAACCCGTCCTTACTTCGCGCACCCTTCGAGAACCTCAGGGTGCGTCTTTTTTAAACGTAAGCGACTAATTATTTAATCATGCTCCGCGAAGCGCACCGTGTCTGGCCTACGGTCCCATAGATCATGTATAGACCCGGGGCCGCCCTCAATCCTAAATCAAAATCATGTTCCCCTTGTGAAACATTGTTTTTCTTCAGGCGTCCGATGAGGCTGCCGCTTAAACTATAGACCCCGACATCAATGTCGGCCTGAGAGGCGAGCGTCATGCTTATTCCGATCGATGCCCCGTGATTTCGTAATGCGGCCTGGACGATCCGCGGCGAGGCGCTCCAAACGATGTTAGCATTTTTTGGATTGCTACCGCCAACGATGTCGGTCACGTTCCCGCCGTTTACGGTGATGGTTTTATTGAGCCGTATATCGGCGGAGGAGGCGCCTACCATTAATTTGACTTGATTGCTTTCAACCACGAAACTTGTTTTGGTTGAGTCCCAATACGCAAGGTTCCTTCCCTTGAGCATCATGGTCACGGTCTTCTTTGTTCCCGCCGGTATGGACTCGCGCGTGAACCCCTTAAGCTCCAATGTCGGCCGCGCGACTGCCGAGGTCACATGCTGAACGTATAGTTGGACAACTTCTTCGCCATCTTTGGTCCCGGAGTTCGTTACGTCGACGTTGACGGCAACGGAGCCATTAGCGTCCAGGGCGTCGGCGCTTGTCGTAAGGTTGGAATACGTGAAGGTCGTATAGCTCAAACCGTAACCGAAGGGATACTGCGGCGCGCCCTTGAAATACATGTACGTCCGGCCGTTGCGGATGTTGTAATCCATCATGGTCGGAAGCTGAGAAATGGATGACGGCCATGTCTGGGTGAGCCTGCCGGCCGGATTGTAATCGCCGAAGAGAACGTCGGCCAACGCGGGTCCGGTTTCCTGGCTGCAAAAGGTCATATGCAAAATCGCGGGGATCGTGTCATTGACATACTTCATAACATAAGGATAACTGCTCATGAGCACTACGATGGTTTTCGGGTTTGCGGCGTATACCGACTGGACCAAGGTTACATCGGTTGCTTCCATGTCAATGGTTTTCCTGTCAATACCTTCCTTGCCTTCGCTGGATAATGCGCACACACCCCATCCGGCCGCGCAGGTCGGATGGCCGCCGACGAAAACAATCGCCACGTCCGAGGCCTTCGCGGCGGTTGCCGCGGCGCCGCCGGTGTTGTTCGGCGCGTAGTTTACAGTGACGCCGGTCCCGACCTTGGCAATGATTCCCGCGCGCGAGGCGGTTTTATAAGGAGCGGTGCCGCCGTACCAGTCTTTAGCGACCGTGTCCGCCAGCGCGCCGACAATGGCAATGGATTTTATCGTGGCTTTATCGAGGGGAAGCAGATTGCCGGTGTTCTTCAGCAAAACAATCGATTTCTCGCTCACCAGTTTCGCTGCCGCCTTATGCGCGGCCGATTGGGCCGGGTCGGCGGTCCCTACGTTGGTATAGGGCACCTGGGCAGGCGGGTCGAAAACGCCCAGCCTCATCTGTGTCCTTACAACGCCTTTTACGACGGAGTCGAGATCGGCGGCCGTTAATAATTTATCGGTGATTGCCTGGGGAAGGGCCGTCGAATACGTTCCATCCAAATACTGGTTTACACCCGCCTTAGTACAGCCTACGCATGCGGCTTCCATGGTTGGATACCATTTGTGGCCGCCGTTGACCATACCCGCGCTTACCGCGCTACCGTCGGTGCTGACACACCCGTCTACGCCCCATTCTTTTATCGTTACTCTTTTTATCACGGGGTGGACGGTGCACGGAGTATCGTTATAGGCATTGTACGCGCACATATAGCTCGTGGAGCCGCCTTCCATGACGCCCATGCGGAAGGGGACCGAATAATATTCCCGAAAGAGCCGTTGATCGAAATTCGAGGAGGAACCCATGCGGCCCGCTTCATTGCTGTTTGCCAGGAAATGCTTGACCAGAGTTATTGCCTGGTAATATTTGGGATCATTTCCCTGTACGCCTTTTATCAAGGCAACGCTCAAACTGCCGACTAAATAGGGATCTTCTCCATAGCATTCTTCGGTCCTTCCCCAGCGCGGGTCCCTGCCCAAATCCGAATTGGGGATGCGTATAATGAGGCTTCCCGAGTTGTTATGATGCCAGACGTACCGGTATTCGTTGGCTTCGATCAATCCTACCTGCCGAAGCATGGCAGTGTCCCACGTTTCGCCTATGCCGTATGCCTGGCAAAATTGCGTGCACGTGCCCTGGCCGGCGCCATGCAGTCCTTCGCAATGACCGGACATCTTAAAACCCAGACGGGAAAAAGTCTCGGCGGGCCAGTCCTTCATGAGGGTTATTTTTTCGGTCTGCGTGGCTACGGAAAGAAAATTATTGATTCTGTCTTCCATTGCCAGCGTGGGATTTTGAAAGGGAAAGGTATATGTCTGGGCAAAGGAAGCGGTCAATCCGATCGTACTTAACAAACAAAACGCCGAAATCCAGGAACATACGGATTTCATAAAAGTCCTCCTCTTGTTATTTTAACGTTTAACTGACCCGATTTTTTAAAAGAAATTACGTACTGATATAAACCAACCCAGACCAAACATACAATATAAGCATAAAATGGTCTTTGCGCCATATTTTTTATCTTTTTTTTCCTATAAAAAAGGCCCGATTCTGGTTCCAAATTTAAGCATTAAATAGTATCTTTGCCATATTTTTTATCTTTTTTCCTATAAAAAAAGCCTGATTTTTGGTTCCAAAAAATAAGCAGGCTTTTTAAGTATTTGCATGAGCTGAATACATTGTATATTTACTACAATGAAAAACCTTTTTATGGCCTTCTTTTCCGTAGTCCTCACGGTCCATGCCGCCGTTTACAAGGTGCCTAAAAACGGTCCCTGGACCATCGACAGCGTCAATGCCGTGTCGCTCCATCCGGGAGACAGCGTGTTTTTCGAACGGGGCGGCGTCTACCGGGGCACAGTGATCGTTAAAGCATCCGGCAGCGCGGGCCTTCCCATTACCTTCGCGCCATACGGCGCCGGCGCGAATCCCATTATCAGCGGTTCCGTTCCGGTAACCGGATGGACATCGGGAACCGGCAATGTCCAGCAGGCTTCCGTAGCGCAGAACATAGGCCTCCTCTTCAGCGACGACATTCCCTTGACTTTAGCGCGTTATCCCAATCATGGATACAGGACCATTTCCGATTCGTTAAGCGAAACCGTGTTCCGGGACACGGGCATCGACGCATCCAGGAACTGGACCGGCGCGATGGCGCATCTTAGGACCATGCGCTGGACGATCTCAAGCAAGACCGTCGTTGGGTTCAATGCTTCGCAAAAAAGCCTTACGCTGAGCGCGGCCCCGATCTACGGCATCAAATCGGGCTGGGGCTATTTCCTCAACAACACTGCCGCGGCATTGGACACCTCCGGCGAATGGTATTATGATTCCGTGGCGCGCACAGTGAAAGTCATCATGCCCGACAATGGAAGCGCTTCCGGCCATGTTCTCGAAGGCTCGGTGTACAATTACGGATTCGACATCCGGAATTGTTCTTATATCACCATCAATGGTTTCTCCATTCGCAATCAAGTCTTGACCGGCATCAATGCTTCGGGTGGTACGAACATCACGCTACGCAACAATACCATCCTATATGCCGACGCCTACGGCATTGACCTTGTCGGCGGCGGATCGGGCCAAATGCTGGACAGCAATTTCGTGTACGGGTCGAACACCGGCGGCATTAACGCCTTGTCAACAAGCTCCGTTTTCTCCAACAACCGCGTCAATGCCACGGGGCTTTTACAGCGCCTCGGCCGGGCGGGCATGGGCGACCAGTGCTGTTCGGGCAGGGGCATGCAGGTTGAAGGCGACAATAACGTGATCCGGGGCAATTCGCTCGACAGCACGGGTTACATCACCATAGGATTCTACGGGCAAAACACGCTCATCGAATACAACTTTCTCAACCATACGTGTTTGACAAAAGACGACGGCGCGGGCATTTACACCTGGAACGCAGATTACCTTCTCCCCGCAAGCGCCGGGTCCATTGTCCGCAACAACATCGTGATCAATTCCGTGGGCGCAACGGCGGGCACCGATGACGCCTCGTATGTTCCGGCCAACGGCATTTACATGGACGACCGCATCCACGACGTCCAGGTATATGGCAACACCACAGCCTGGTGCGGCTATTGGGGTTATCAACTCCATAACAACTACAACCTTACCTTTACAAACAACACCGCCTTCGGCAATAACAACGCCCAGATTTCAATGAACGAGGACTTTTATACGGCCGCGGACAGCATGATGGCCAACCGCGTGTTTGGTAACCGCTTCTGTTCAACTTCGCCCATAGCGCCCTGCCTGTATGCCACCAGCACGCACTCCACGGCTAACATGGGAACGTTCGACTCAAATTATTACTGCAACCCGTATTCTTATTCTCCTATCAGCTACCTCGGCGAACAATTCAGCTTGTCCTCCTGGAAAACTTTTTCAGGGCAGGACGCTTCCTCAAAAGACGCGTTTGTTCATTGGGACCGGTTTACCATTCTCGACACGTTAAGCGGCGACATGATAAAAAACGGGACATTCGAAGCCGGGTTGACAAGCTGGAGTCAGTGGCCCGAGACGTCGGTTTCGTCCGTGGATTCCGGGCATGGCATGGATGGCAAATGCCTTCGCGCGAAAAGCGCCTGGGACGGCTCGCGCCAGCCCATTTTCAACTCGAACGATTTCAAAGTGATTTCAGGGAAACAGTATTTGCTCACGTTCAGCGCATGCGGCGTTCGGTTTTGGGATAAAGGATAAACTTTTAAGTTTATTTTTGATGATTTTAAAAGTGCGTAATAGTATGTCCTATCGGAAGTTAGGAAAAATACCTGAGCACCAAAAGAAAAAATGCGCGCGGAAAACAAGAAATCCGAATAACTTTAATAACGGTAAAACCAAATGAAAAGAATTACTGAAAAACAATTTATTGAAATACTAAAAAGTATAAAAATTGAAATAGACCCGAAATATCCAAATTCGGTAATTTTATCATATTTGAATTCAAGTTATTCCCGTTTTTGGTCCATTCCTGAAGAAGCACGGAAAATTCCTTACTTTATAGAGACAATTATTAATGCAATCGATGAATGGAAAAACATTTACGTTTGGAAGCATATGGGGAGCTGGACAACAAAAATTAGAGGAAACCGAGTTAATGATGACGTACAAGCAATAATTTACAAAGGGATTGGTATTCCTGATGATACGGCAGATATAATTCAATTTGACAAAAACCAAATCCCAGAATTAGTAACACTTGTATTTAATCAACTTGTTTTTGGTTGGAGTGTAGGTGACGACCTTTATATTATTCCAGACCATGGAAAATCAATTTTGAAAACGGATCATCATGATGTTATTCATGCGGAATTTTCCACTGAAGAAACATTAAATCAATTTATAAATGTAATGAAAGAAAATGATTTCAATTTACCGGCAGATATTCCAGATGAAACTTTCAAAAAGCCTGAATGGATGAATCAAGAACCAGATAAGTAAATTAATGAATAGGAAATAAAAAGCAAAAAACCGCGCGCAAAATTCAGAGAAAGGTGCCCAAGTACATTTCCTAACAGCGGCAAGCCTAAATTGACGGTCGGGGACTCAGCACGTCCGGCAGCAAACCATGTTTCACAGGTTTGCTGCCGGCCATGTCCTTCGCCCCCCCCCCCCTTGTCGGCTTTCAGCCGGCAGAACTTCGGCTGTGCCGCGAGACGTTGACAATATGGGCGAGGAAGATAAAAAGAAAATCTTGCGGCGAAGAATGCACGCCATCCTAGGGCGCAAAACTAAAACTCTTTTTCCAAGTGTGTGCAAGATATAGTTTATATAAAAGACTTTTATACCATATCTTGTGTTTTGATAACGCATTATGCCGCAATATGATCCATTATCTAAAGTGCAACGAAGCGAGCGAATGTCCAGAGTTAAAAGTAAAAACACTGGCCTGGAAATCATTGTACGAAAGTTTCTTTCAGCATCTGGTTTTAAATATTACAGGCTTAATGTCTCCCGTCTTCCAGGCAAACCAGATATTGTTTTTAGCCGGCTAAAAAAAGTAATCTTTGTTCATGGTTGTTTTTGGCACCTTCATTCATGTAAAACCTATAGGATTCCAAAAACAAGGAAAATATTCTGGACAAACAAACTATCTTCCAATATTTCAAGAGATAAACGAAACTACAAAGAATTAAAAAAGCAAGGTTGGAAGATACTTGTTTTATGGGAATGTCAGTTAAGGTCTTCTAAAATTGAAAAAGCGGAAAGAAGAATTAATAATTTCTTTAGTCAATAGGAATAACGCCATGAAATCAATTGAGCTTTTTTCTGGGGCCGGCGGGCTAGCTCTTGGTTTAGCTGAAGCGGGAATTGAGCATGAATGCCTCGTGGAAAAAAACGAAGACGCTTGCGCGACGCTTTTACTGAATAAAAATCAAGGACCAAGTATAGTTAAACATTGGAATGTTTTTAGCGGTGATGTCCGGCACTTTGATTACAAACCCTTTTATGGCAAAATTGAAATAATCGCTGGCGGACCTCCCTGTCAGCCGTTTTCTCTTGGCGGAAAACACCGCGGCTATGACGACCACCGTGACATGTTTCCCGAAGCCGTTCGAGCGGTAGCAACCATCAAACCACGTGTTTTTATTTTTGAAAACGTAAAAGGGCTTCTCCGTCAATCATTTTCTTCTTATTTCAGTTATATTTTGCTGCAATTGAAATATCCTGAATTAAACAAGAAGGAAAATGAAGATTGGAAGGAACACCTTTCAAGGCTGGAAAAATATCATACAAAGGGGAAGCATGACGGTTTGCATTATAGAGTGGTTTTCCGACTTGTTAATTCCGCTGATTATGGCGTTCCACAAATTAGACAAAGAGTTTTTATCGTTGGTTTTCGGAATGATCTTCGTAAAGAATGGTCTTTTCCAGAATCGACGCACTCTCTGGATAAATTGCTTTACTCGCAATTTGTAACAGGTGAATATTGGGATTTGCACCGCGTCGCGAAGAAAGATCAGGCTGAATTAAACTCTCAAATTCTTCCTCGTCTTGAAAGAATTCGTTGCGAAAACAATTTTATTACCGGGCGTGCCGAAAGGTGGAACACCGTTAGAGACGCGGTAAAAGGGCTACCGGTACCAATGCCCAATAGCAATTTCTCCCATATTTTTAATCATGAATATCGCACCGGTGCTAAAGCCTATGCTGGGCATACTGGCAGCTATATTGACGAACCGGCTAAAACATTAAAGGCGGGTGATCACGGTGTTCCTGGCGGAGAGAATATGCTGCGTTTTCCAAACGGAAAGCTTCGATATTTCACGGTTCGAGAAAGCGCAAGAATACAAACATTTCCCGATGATTACGTTTTTTCCGGGTCATGGACCGAAGCCATGCGCCAAATTGGTAACGCAGTACCGGTAAAATTAGCCGAAATAGTTGGCAAAAGTATTACTAAATTTCTGTCGGAGAACTAATGAAAGAAAATCACAGCCATCCCATAATATTTTCCGACCTTTGAATTCACATTAAATTCGCCACATTTCGTTTAATTTTCATCGATATCAGTTCAGACATTTTATCTGTTTATCCTTATGCTGTCCCACAATT
>Ga0182017_10000015_pt1 | contig 118269 bp, 107 predicted proteins | sample 712E3DmetaG_FD_120492 | JGI IMG/M metagenome (GOLD analysis project Ga0182017, IMG submission 120492) | Permafrost microbial communities from Stordalen Mire, Sweden - 712E3D metaG | ecosystem: Environmental > Terrestrial > Soil > Wetlands > Permafrost | place: Sweden: Stordalen | collected... | reverse complement strand
GGCGGCGGCACTGCGGCTTCACCCGGCGTGCAACCCGGTGGCGGTGGCGGCGGCGGACACCACTTAACCATCACTCGCCCCGCAGCCGCAGGCGCACCCGGCAAAGTCATCATAAGTTGGACACACCTTTAGGGCTTCTAAGAGCGCGTTTCAGGACGGCTTTTAACCCAAAGTTCATCAAACCTGCCGCAAAGCTTCAGATGCGCCCACGTGGGGTGAACTTCATCCTTCATCCTTTATCCTTCATCCTTTATAGTCCCGCCATGGCGGTCCAAAACCGAATCATCAAGATTCAAAAGCGCAACCGGGCGCTGGTGACGTTTGATGAAGGTCGCATCGTGCGGGCGATCCTGCGCGCTGCGGAATCCATCGGGGGGTTCCGTGAGGATTTCCAGGAACCGATCAACGGCAAGATATTCGAGGCCTACGGCGCCGATGACAAAATCGCCGCGTTTCTTGCCGATGCGGTGGTCATTTGTCTGAACTCCGACCCGCATCATCTCATCTCCAATTTTCCGCCGACTATCGAGACCATCCAGGACGAAGTCCTACACGCGCTGCGCAGTTACGGGTTTCAGAATACCGCCGATGCCTACGAATGTTACCGGTGGGGCCGGCACTGGTTGCGCGAAGGCGCAATCACCGAAACGCAATTCGTCGGCAACGGGTTTCCGAGGAAGCGGATGGAGCGGATCCTCGACTGGAACCGCCAGCGCGGTTGCGACACCGTCGCCGGTCTCAATGAGATTGTTCGGGGCGGCAAAATCAAGTCGCTCGTGGATGAAACGCTCGCTGTGTACGAGGCGTCGCTCGACGAAGCGGCCCGCAAAGTCATGGCGCGATTTAGCGCCGGCGACCGCATTCGTCTGATCTGGATCAGCGGGCCGAGTTCGTCGGGCAAGACCACCACCACGGTCAAGCTTACGCAACGGCTGGAGAAACATGGGCTGCGGTTCCTGACGTTGAACCTCGACGATTATTTCTGGGCGTTGATCGAGCACCCGACCGACTGGATCAACGACCGCAATTTCGAGACGCCGGAGGCCCTCGACATCCAGTTGCTAAATCAGCATCTCAAGGAACTGCTCGACGGCAAGACGATCGAGAAACCAGTGTACGATTTCAAGGAAGGCCGTCACGTCGTGTCGAAAAAGCTCAAGCTGGAGAAAGACCAGGTGCTGTTGCTCGATTGTCTGCATGGACTTTACCCGCCAATCACCGAAGGCATCGATCTTTCCGCGCAATTCCGGTTGTATATCGAGACGCTCAATGTGTTGTACGAGGGAGACGGAAGCGGCAAGCGGTTGACGAAATTCACCGACATCCGTCTGATCCGGCGCATGCTGCGCGACGTGCAACACCGCAACCACAGCCCGCTCTCGACGATCTTGCACTGGCATTACGTACGGGCGGGCGAACTGTTTTCCATTATCCCGTTGATGGGTTTGGCCGATCACGTCGTCAACAGCGGGCTGCCGTTCGATCTGCCCGCGCTGAAACGATTTCTTGCGGGTCCCGACAGTTGTCTGCCGCAGCCCGAAGACTTCAAGCCATACCGTGGTTTCCTCGACGCGCAGCTACGGTACGAGCGCATCAAACGCCTGCTGGATTCCATCGAGGGACTGACAAAGGAACAGGCAACCTCAATGTCCGTCATCCCCGGCGATGCCGTCATCCGGGAATTCATCGGCGGTTCGACGATCCAGATTCCGCACAACGAATGAGCGATAACAGCAAACTCATCGCCGGGCTGCGCGCCGCGTGGCGCGACGAAATGGCCAGCGCGCGGAACTACCGGGCATTGGCGGAACACGAGGCCGATCCCGACAAGCGCGCCATCCTCCAACGGCTGGCCGAGGCGGAAGACAGACACGCCGCCAATTGGTCGGTCCAGTTGCGCGTGCTGGGAGTCGAGCCGGGCGAATACACCGAGTCGGTTGCGGAGCGGTTGCGGCGTTGGACTTTGGTGCAGAGCGGGACAACCACGGCCGTTGTCAAACTCGAGGCGGCGGAGCAGGGCGCCGACAAAATGTACGAGGAATTGATCCCGGTCGCGCCCAACGAAGCCGTTCGCAAACAATTGCTAGATACCCAGCGCGAAGAGAAATCCCACAGCATTGTCCTCAACGATATGGTTGGCGGGACGGCGACCGCACAACGGAAGCTGGACAAAATTCTTGGCGCGGAAAAATGGCACGTCACCGGTGGCGGCTGGATTGGCCAGGCGATTTATGGTGCGAACGACGGTCTCGGCTCGGCGTTCGGCGTTGTTAGCGGCGTTGCAGGCGCAACCAACGTCAACGCCGAATTCGTATTGCTGAGCGGTATCGCCACGGCGATTGCGTCGGCGCTTTCGATGGGCAGCGGCGCGTATCTCGCCACGAAATCCGAGCGCGAAGTGTATCAGGCGGAGATCGAGCGCGAACGCCACGAAATCGAGACGAATCCCGCCGAGGAACGCGAGGAAATGGCGTTATTCTACCAGTTGAAAGGGTTTTCACCCGAAGAATCGCACAAGCTGGCGGACAAGCTCGCTGAGCAACCGGAGCACTTGCTGAAAACCCTTGTGCACGAGGAGCTTGGGTTGTCGGAGCGAACGTTCCCGAATCCGTGGCGGTCAGCAGTGAGCGCGACGTTGAGCACAGCGTCGGGCGCATTCATTCCGGTGATTCCGTTCTTCTTCATGTCGGGCACGCCTGCGCTGGTGGCATCGTTCATCATTAGCACGGCGGCACACTTTGCGGTGGGTGCGGCCAAGGTGATCGTCACGGGCAGGTCGTGGCTGAAGAGCGGTATGGAAATGACGCTGGTCGGTCTCGGCGAAGCGCTCATCACCTACGGCATCGGTTTGCTGATTGCGCCAATGCTGCACTGATTGTTGCTCGCGCGCATCTGAGCGCCACGATTGGGGCCGGAGAAAATGTGGCCACGGCGCTCTGTCGCCGTGCCGGAATGCGCCCCGACGGAGCGGGGCGGCTACAGTACAACCAATTTCAGCTCACGGCGGAAGTTTACGATTGCGCCCCTTTTTGCTTGTGCCATAGTTATATGACACAAGCAGCCGTCCTGGCCGAGGGGAAACGGGGATATGGTTACGCAATCTCACAAAGAGAAAGACAGAAGCACGCCTTACCTCCTGGCGCTGCTCTTCGTTTTTCTGGCCGCTGGAATCGTCGTCGCCGGTTCCCTCTATTACCAGAACCAGAAGAGGCATTACCGGACAGACGCGGAACAAGAACCGTCGATCATCGCGGATCTGAGCACGGACGACCTCGCGCGGTGGTGGACGGTTATTCTCGTGGGCGCCGCGTTCTTTGGCGCAGGCGGGTGTGTAGGCCTGATCTTGGGACGACGGCGCACACAGTTCTACAAAGAGCGGTCGAAGGCTGCGGAGGCGATCCGGGAATCGGAAGCGAGATTCCGCGTCTTGTTCGAACAGGCCACGGATGGGCTTTTGCTTGTGGACGCGGAAACCAGGCGTTTCATTCTCACCAATCGGCAGATCCAGAAAATGCTGGGCTACTCGGAGGATGAATTCCTTCGGTTGGGCGTGTCTGACATCCATCCGGCAAATGATTTGCCGCGCGTCCTCGATCAATTTGAAAAGCTGGTTCGTCGTGAAATCGCGATGGCATCCAACATTCCGGTGAAGCACAAAGATGGCACGGTGTTTTTCACCGACATCGGCTCAACGCCGATCCGCTTGCAGCAGCGCGATTGTCTTCTTGGCATTTTTCGCGACATTACCGAGCGCAAGCGGGCGGAGGAGGCGCTCGCCGAGCGCACGAAGGAAGTCGTCCAAAAGAACCTGGAACTGGCCGGCACCAACACGACCCTGCAACAGCAAATCGCCGAGCGGGAACGCATCGAACAAGTCCTGGACCGGGATCGCCTCCTGCTGCGCACGCTCATTGACAACCTGCCGGACTATGTTTATGCAAAGGACACCGAAGGCCGATTTGTCATAGCCAACATGGGGGTGGCGCGCCAGCTGGGGTTTTCGTCTCCCAACGAGGTTATTGGAAAGTCGGATTTCGACCTTTTTCCGCACGAATTGGCGACGCGCTACCATGCCGACGAACAGGAGATCATTCAGTCCGGACAAGGGTTGTACAATCACGAAGGCCCCACTGTGGACGCAACCAAGGAAGAGAAAAACAGATGGGTTTCAACCACCAAGGTGCCCATGCGGAACGCTCAAGGTGAGATCACCGGGTTCATCGGTCTGGGCCATGACATCACTGAACACAAGCGGGCGGAGGAGGCGCTACGCCGGAGTGAAACTCAGATCCATACAATTCTCGAATCCACCGCTGACGGGATTCTGGCTGTGGACAACCAGGGGAAAGTGATCAAGGCCAACCAGCGGTTTGCGGAGCTTTGGCGGATTCCCCAATCTCTCATGAAAGGCGGCGACGACAAGGCCTTGCTGGATTTCGTGCTGGATCAATTGACTGATCCCGACGCGTTCTTGAAGAAGGTGCAGGCGCTCTACAAGACGCACGCGATTGACATGGACACCATCACCTTCAAAGACGGCCGTGTTTTTGAACGTTATTCCTCGCCGATGACAATGGAAGGGGGCGTCGTTGGCCGGGTGTGGTCATTCCGTGACGTCACCGAGCCGAGGCGGCTGCAACAGAAGCTTCTCCAATCCCGTAAAATGGAAGCCATCGGCCAGCTCACGGCCGGCATCGCCCACGAGTTCAACAACCTGCTCACCGCTATTCTCGGTTACTCAGATCTTGTTTTGGCGCGCCTGCCGTCGGATAGCCCGTTACGCCGCGATCTGGAGCAGATGGAGAAAGCCAGCAACCGGGCAGTGGTGTTGACCCGCCAGTTGCTGACGTTTGGTCGCAAATATCCGCAGGAACTCAAATCCATCAACCTCAATACCATCGTGCTTAACATGCAACAGATGCTACAGCCCCTGCTCGGTTCGACGATTCGCCTGACCGCGTCGCTGGATCCGGCTCTCAACATCGTGATTGCCGATCCAGCCCAAATGGAGCAGATCATCATGAACATGGCCGTCAACGCCCGGGATGCAATGCCGCACGGCGGCGAGTTGACCATTACCACCGCCAACGTTCATCTCGATGAAGACATGGCGCTCCGGCACCCCGAGTCCGTACCGGGGTCGTACGTCCAACTCACGGTAAGCGACACCGGCGTTGGAATGAGTGACGAAGTCAAAGCTAGGCTTTTTGATCCATTCTTTACGACCAAGCCGGTGGGACAGGGCACCGGGTTGGGGTTGGCCACCTGCATCGGGATCATCAGACAAACCGGCGGCTTCATTGATGTGGACAGCGCCCCGGACAAGGGTACGACGTTCCAAATCTTCCTGCCTCAGTCGCGCGCCAACACCGGCGCCACCCGACCCACCAACCAGTGATTCAAGCCATTGCCAAAGAGTTCTGCATTGGCGGCAACCTCGTGGAGGCGACGCCGCTTGGTCACGGACATATCAACGACACGTTCGTGGCGACGTACAGTCGAGCGGGCCGGTCTGCCCGGTACGTTCACCAGCGCATTAATCAGCACGTGTTCCACGACCCGGAGGCGGTGATGGACAATATCGCGCGGGTGACACAACACATCCGCGCCAAGCTGCTCGCCGCGGGCGCGCCCGACGCGGCGCGGCGCGTGTTGACGCTCATACCGGTGCGTGATGGCAGGACGTTTCATCGCGCCACCGATGGCAGCTATTGGCGCACGTACCTGTTTATCGAGAACGCGCATATCCAGGATGTGGTCGAAACTCCGGAGCAGGCGTATCAAGCGGCTTTGACGTTCGGCCAGTTTCAGCAGCAATTGGCTGATTTGCCCGCGCCGCGGCTCGCCGAGACAATCCCGCATTTCCATGATACGCCAGATCGGTTCGCAAAACTCGAACAGGCGGTCGCGCGCGACACCGTCAACCGGGTCTCACAGGCAAAAGCCGAAATCGAGTTCGCGATGCGGCACAAGAAGATGACAAGGACGTTGCTGGATTTGCATGCGCGCGGCGCGATTCCCGAGCGGATCACGCACAACGACACGAAATTCAACAACGTGATGCTCGATGACGCGACGGGCGAAGCGCTCTGCGTGCTGGATTTGGACACCGTCATGCCGGGGCTTGCCCTGTACGATTTTGGCGACATGGTGCGCACCGCGACCTGCCCCTGCGCCGAGGACGAGACTGACTTGTCGAAGGTGCGGATGGAGATACCGATGTTCGAGGCGCTCGTAAGAGGCTACCTCGCGGCGGTCGGCGGCGTGCTCAATGCCACTGAGAAACGCCATCTGGCGTTCGCGGGCAAATTGATGACGTTCGAGGTTGGCATCCGTTTCCTGACCGACTACCTCGAAGGCGATCACTATTTCAAGATCCATAGGCCTGCGCACAATCTCGACCGGTGTCGTAACCAGTTTGCGCTCGTGGCGTCGATTGCCGAACAGGAAGAGACGATGAACCAGATTGTAGAACGGGTGGCGGCGGAATGATGACGCCACCCACAACATGTGCTAAGATTGCGAAACGTTATTAGGGCGACCATGCCGGAAGGCCAATACACAACGAATTTGCTCCGAGCGGGGTTGAGCACCCGGCATGTGCCGGCCCCGTGCGTGCTTGTGATTTTTGGCGCGACGGGCGACCTGACGCATCGCAAACTCGTTCCAGCTCTCTACAATCTCGCCCACGAAGGCCAGCTTCCGCCGTCATTTGCCATCGTCGGGTTTGCGCGTCGCCCGAAGACGAACGAAGAGTTTCGCGCGGAACTGGAGCAAGGTGTTCAAGAATTCTCCCGGTTCAGTCCCATTAATCCCGCCGTCTGGAAGGCGATGGCGCAAGGGATTTACTATCATCGTTCCGAGTTTACCGATGACAATGGGTATGATTCATTGGGCAAGTTGCTGGAGAAAATCGATCGGACCCACGGCACGGCGGGCAACCGCCTGTTCTATCTGGCGGCCGCGCCGACTGAGTTCACCCATATAATCCAGAAGCTTGGCGCTCACAAACTCGTTCATCGAGGCCGCAACCAGCAAGTATCGCAGCGAATCGTTGTCGAAAAACCTTTTGGTGGCAGCCTCGACACGGCGCGCGAACTGAATCACGTATTGGCGGGCGTGTTTGATGAACACCAGATCTTTCGCATCGACCATTATCTCGGCAAGGAGACCGTCCAAAACATCATGGCGATGCGGTTCGCCAACGAGATTTTTGAGCCATTGTGGAATCAGAAATACATCGACCATGTCCAGATAACCGTCGCCGAATCCATTGGCGTGGAAACGCGCGGCGGGTATTACGACGGCTCGGGGGCATTGCGCGACATGGTGCAGAACCACTTGATGCAGTTGCTTTCGCTGGTTGCCATGGAACCGCCCGCCTCGTTGGAAGCGGAGGACATCCGCGACGAAAAAGTGAAGGTGCTGAGGTCGATTAGTCCGATTGCGCCCGCGCAAGTCCGGGAATTCACGGTGCGCGGTCAATACGCACGCGGTTCAATCGCCGGGAAACCGGTTGTCAGCTACCGTGAAGAACCGAAAGTCGCTCCAGACTCGCGCACCGAGACGTTCGTTGCGCTGAAATTGTTCCTCGACAACTGGCGCTGGGCTGGCGTGCCATTTTATCTGCGTCACGGCAAACGCCTGCCCAAACAGGTCGCCGAGATCGCGATCCAGTTCAAAGCGCTGCCCGCTGTGCTTTTTGCCGCCGACCAGGCCGCGCCGGTGCAACCCAACGTGCTCGTACTGCGTATCCAGCCCGACGAAGGCATCGCCATTCGCATGAACGCAAAAGTACCCGGCAACACGCTGACTATTCAGCCAGTAAAAATGGATTTTCGGTACGGCGGCAGCTTCGGCGCGCAATCGCCAGATGCATACGAGCGATTGCTGCACGATGTCATTGTCGGCGACGCGACGCTGTTTACCCGCCGCGACGAGGTGGAATGTTCGTGGTCGATTATGGACGCAATTCTCGAAGGCTGGTCCCTCGATGGCGGAGCGCCGCCCGTCGCGTATGAATCTGGCACTTGGGGGCCGGCTGAAGCGGACGAGTTCATCGAGAAGGACGGAAGACAATGGCGACGGCCCTAAATCACCACCAAGGCACCAAGGCACAAAGGATTTCTTGGCGTCTTGGCGTCTTGGTGTTTCATTATGCCTGACACTAGACAACTGGAAACCTTTGCCGCCGGCGTAGAGACGGCAGTAGACGTGGCGGGGATCGAACGGCAACTCCACGAGTTGTGGCAGTTAGCAGCCGAATCCGAGAAGGATCCATCACGACGACAAATCACGCGCGCCAGTCTGTTCAACCTCGTGGCGTTCTGCGAAACGGACTCCGGCCGCGATCACGCCACGGAGACGATCAGTGCGTTAACCAGCCGTCATCCGTGCCGGGCGATTGTTTTGATGGCCGAGCCGAATGAATTGCGGACGGAACTGTCGGCATCGATCAGCGCGCATTGTCATCTCGCGGGCGGCGGCCGGAAACAGGTCTGCTGCGAACAGATCTCGATCCATGCATCTGGAAAAAGCACGAATCAGGTTGGCTCAGCGGTGTTGCCGCTATTGGAGTCGGACCTGCCGACGATTCTCTGGTGGCAGGGAAACTTTCTGGAGTCGCCGGAGTTGTTCGGCCATCTCGTCACGGTGGCCGACCGCGTTGTTTTCCACACGTCGCAGTGGCATAAACCGGAGACGCACCTCGCGGCACTGCATCGCGTAACAGTGGAACAGCGGCGATGCGTCTTCACGGACTTGAGTTGGACCCGGCTCGGCATCTGGCGGAAGCTCACAGCAGAATGTTTCGATGAACCGCCCGCGCGCGCGGAGCTTGACCAGATTCGCTCAGTCGAGATCGGCTGCGGCCACGGCCCGGGCGGGATGATGAGGGCGACGTTGTACGCAGCATGGCTGGCCGCGCAACTCGGCTGGTCACCGGCGGTCGCATCAAGCCGTATCCACCTGACGCCACAGAAGGGCGGTCCCGACACGTTAACGATGGGCATCATCTCGGTCGAGCTGAAAAGTCCGTCTGCTACGTTCTTGCTGCGGAAAAGTCTTGGCGAATGGGCAGCCAGCGCCACAGTGATCATGCCGCAGATGTGCACTCTGCCGCGCAAACAGGCGTTTGAGCTGAACGACGACGCTTCGTTGCTCTCGCAGGTGTTCGACCAGCCCGGCCGCGACCCGGTGTACGAACGCGCCCTCGCGATGGCGGCTGCGCTGACAGAAACTGAACCCGACCCCACAGTCTCGGGGTACTGAAACGGCTGCCCGACATCCGATGTCAGGGTAGGGCGCGGTGGCCCCACCGCGCCGCCACCGTTCCCGTCATTCTCTACGGCGGGCTGGGCCAGCCCGCCCTACCGGGAAACTGATCCTTGATTCAGCGATAGCATCTTCCGTGTTGCTGTCAGAGGCGGTTTTCCCTACAGTGCGCCCTGCGTATTTATGAAAGTCTTGGTGATTGGCGGGGGCGGCCGCGAGCATGCCTTGGTCTGGAAACTCTCTCAGAGCGACCGGGTCACGCAACTGTTCTGCGCGCCGGGCAACGCCGGTATCGCCGAGCAGGCCGAGTGCGTGCCGCTCGGCGCAACGGACATCGAAAAGCTTGTCGCGTTCGCGTCGGAGAAACGCGTTGATCTCACCATTGTCGGCCCCGAAGCGCCATTGTGCGCGGGTATCGTGGACGTGTTTCGAGCAAAAGGACTGCGAATCTTCGGGCCGAGCAAGGCGGCAGCGCAATTGGAAGGCAGCAAGGTTTTCTCCAAACAGCTTTTGCTGAAATACAACGTGCCGACGGCTGCCGCGGAGGTTTTTGACAATGCGCCCGTGGCGAAAGCGTGCATCCGGAAGTTTCACACACCGGTTGTGGTAAAGGCGGACGGGTTGGCCGCGGGCAAAGGCGTGATCGTGGCGCAGTCGGTCGCCGAAGCCGAACAAGCGATCGAAGAGATCATGGTCAAACGCGTGTTCGGCGGAGCAGGGGCGCGGGTCATCGTCGAGGAATGCCTGCAGGGCGAGGAAGTCTCGGTAATGGCGTTGGTGTCGGGGCGTACAGTGAAGGTATTGGCCACGGCGCAGGATCATAAACGGGTGTTCGACGGTGACCGCGGACCGAACACTGGCGGGATGGGCGCGTATTCGCCGACGCCGATTGTCACGGGTGAATTGAGCGGGCGGATTCACGAGATATTTCATCGGACACTGGCTGGACTTGCGGCGGAAGGCATTGAGTACCGGGGCCTGTTGTACGCGGGGCTGATGTTGACGGCGGACGGGCCGAAGGTGCTGGAGTTCAACTGCCGGTTTGGCGATCCTGAGACGCAGGTGGTGGTGCCCCGCATGGATTTCGATCTGGTTGACGCCGCGGTGGCAACGGCTGATGGCCGTCTCGAAGCGATGGAGTTGCGCTGGAAACACGAGGCCGCAGTCTGCGTGGTGCTGGCGGCGGGTGGGTATCCGGGCCATTACGAGAAGGGCAAACCGATTGTGGGATTGAAAGAGGCCGCGGGATTGACTAACGTTAGCGTGTTTCACGCGGGCACGAAGCCCGGCGCCAACGGCGCAGTCGTCACCGATGGCGGGCGCGTGCTGGGCGTGACGGCGCTGGGCGACGGAATCGAGGATGCGGTGCGCCGCGCCTATGACGCCGTGAAACGAATTCAATTTGACGGGATGCAGTATCGGAAGGACATTGCCGCCCGCGCATTGCGGTCGACCCGGCCCGAGTGCCGGGGTTGAGAATATAAGATGAAAATAATGAGCATCAAAATTTGGGTCGGTTTGGCGTTGCTGGTTCCGACACTTGTGTCTGGTCAGACAACCAGGATCGTGTCGGCTACGCAGTCGCGGGAAGCTGAGGATACGGCATTGCCGCAGGCCGCCGAGATCATCAACGTACTGAAAACGCGGTACGTCGATCACGACACGCTCGATCCAAAGTTGCTAAACGACGCGACGATCACCGGCGTGCTGCAAGCGTTGGGCGCGGGCGCGACCATCGTGACGCCGGTACCCGCCGTCACGAACGCGGTATCGGCGTCCGTGTCGAACGCCGCGCCTGTTCCAGTGGACGCGGGACGGGCCGAGGTGATCGAGCCGGACATAGGTTACATCCGCATTGCCGACGTGGTCGAGCAGGCGCCCGCGGGGCTGGACGCGGAATTGAAGAAGTTTTCCCAGGCCAAGATCAGCGGCTGTGTGTTGGATTTGCGGTTCGCCGGCGGTACAAATTACGCGGCGGCGGCGGCCGTGGCGAGCCGGTTCCTCCCTGAAGACAGGGAATTGTTCACGATAAAACGCGGCGTAGGCGCGGCGGAGACATTTTGCACGCGCGTGGCGACGACGATTGGTTCGGCACAAAGCGATGTGCCGCTGTTGGTGCTGGTGAACGGACAAACCCGCGGTTGCGCCGAGGCGTTGGCAGGCGCGTTGCGGGCGCAGGAGCGCTGCATCCTGATTGGCAACCAAACAGCCGGCTCGGCGGTGGCATGGGACGATATTCCGTTGAGCGACGGACGCGCGCTACGAGTGGCGTCGGCGAAAATCGTATTGACCACGCACATGCACAGATGTGCGGGACAATCCCCGAATTCTTCAGGGCAAGCGTTGGCGACCACGAACGCTGTGGTTCATTCGACAAACTCGGAACAGACCGTCATGAACATCTTCCCAAAGGGGCTGACGCCCGATGTGCAGGTAAAGATTGACGCACAGGTTGAACGCGACGCGTTATTGAACGCGCCGACCAACGTGACACTGACCGCCAGCTTGGAACCGCACAAAGCCCAGAAGTGGATCAGCGAAGCCGAATTGGTCAAAGCGTTCCGCGGCGAGGCATTGGTGACTGAAAAGCCCGCGGCTGGAAACCAGACTGAGGGAGTGCGAGACTTGGTGTTGCAACGGGCGGTGGATGTGTTGAAGGCCATACGGGTACTGGCGTCGCAGCAGTGACGCGCCGGCACGGAACGGTTCGAATGGGCGAAGCGGAATAAATCATTCATGAAGACGATCTTGTTTGTGTGCGCTGGCAACGTGTGTCGCAGCCCGATGGCTGAGGGCATCCTGCGTGAAATACTCAAGGGACGGTCGGACATGCGCGTGGTGTCGGCGGGTTTGGGCGCGTTGGAAGGTCTTGCGGCGAGCGGGTTCGCCATCCAGGCGATGACGGAACGCCGCATCGATATCAGCGGATTTCACAGCCAGCCGTTGACCAAAGAATTGGTCGGGCAGGCCGATTTCATATTCGTCATGACCGGTGCGCAGCAGGATACGCTGCAGATGTTGTATCCAACCGCCGCGGAGAAGACGTTCATGGTCCGCGAGTTCGAAGAAGCGGAACTGGGCGCAAGCAAGGACATTGCCGATCCGATGGGCCAGCCGGTGGAGGCATATCGGCGGACGCGCGAACAGATTGAGAGGGCCATGCCTGACATCGTCAAGTTCATCAACGAAACCAAAGCCGTGGCGGGACCATTCCGCGTGGCGCTGGCGGGGGATCACTGGGGCGTGTCGATGAAGGCGGCATTGAAAGACTGGCTGGCTGCGCACGGATATCCGTTTACCGATTTCGGGACGGACTCAACCAAGCCGGTGGATTACCCCGACTACGCGTTTGCCGTGGCGAAGGAAGTCGTCGCGGGCAATTTCGACCGTGGCGTGCTCGTCTGCAAAAGCGGCATCGGCATGAACATCGCAGCCAACCGCGTGCTCGGCGCGCGCGCGGCATCGGTCAGCAATGAGGAATGGGCGCGACTCAGCCGCAGCCACAACGACGCCAACATCCTTGTGCTGTCCGCCATGGAACTCGACAACGAAAAAGCCAAATCCATACTGTCGGTTTGGCTGACAACCGAATTTGAAGGAGGCCGCCACGAGCGGCGCGTAAAGAAAATGGATAATCCGCCCGTGTGTTGCTGTGGAACTGGGACCGACTCGGCGCTGGCGCAGGCCGACCCCGAAATCTACGACGCCATTCAGCGCGAGAAACGGCGTCAGCAGGAGAACATCGAGCTGATCGCCAGCGAGAATTTCGTGTCGCCCGCGATCCTCGAGGCAGCCGGCTCCGTGCTTACCAACAAATACGCCGAAGGTTATCCGGGCAGACGGTACTACGGCGGTTGCGAGTTTGTGGACATCGCCGAGCAACTGGCAATCGACCGCGCCAAACAATTGTTCGGCGCCGAACACGTCAACGTCCAGCCGCATTCAGGCTCGCAGGCCAACATGGCGGTTTATTTTGCCATGCTCCAGCACGGCGACACCATTCTGACGATGGAGCTCGCCCATGGCGGCCATCTCACACACGGGTCGCCTCGCAATTTCTCAGGAAAATTCTACAAGGTCGTTCATTACGGCGTACGGAAGGACACCGAGACGATTGATTACGATCAACTCGCCGAGCTGGCGAAACAATGCCGGCCCAAGATGATCACCGCCGGCGCGAGCGCTTACCCGCGTGTGATCGATTTCCCCCGGATGCGGGAGATCGCCGACAGCGTGGGCGCGTTACTCTTCGTGGACATGGCGCACATCGCCGGAATGGTTGCCACGGGTATACATCCCAGCCCCGTGCCGCACGCCGATTTCGTCACCACCACGACGCACAAGACGTTGCGCGGCCCGCGTAGCGGCCTGATCCTGTGCAAAGCGAAGTATGCGAAGGACATTGATTCATGGGTGCTGCCCGGCATTCAAGGCGGCCCTCTGATGCACATCATCGCCGCCAAGGCGGTCTGTTTCCGAGAGGCGATGAGGCCGGAGTTCAAGGAATATCAGCGCCAGATCGTCAAGAACGCCCAGACGCTGGCCAACGCGCTCTTGGCGGGCGGGTTGCGGATCGTCAGCGGCGGCACCGACAACCATTTGATGCTCGTCGATCTTCGCCCGAAGAAGTTGACCGGCAAAATCGCCCAGGAGTCGCTCGACAAGGCCGGCATCACCTGCAACAAGAACCTGATTCCATACGACACCGAAAAACCGCTCGTCACCAGCGGCATCCGGCTCGGCACACCGGCTGTCACCACGCGCGGCATGAAAGAAGCCGAGATGGAACAGATTGCCGGGTTCATTACCGAGGTCTTGGAAAAGCCCAGCGATGTTGCAGTGCAAGCCCGGGTCAAAGACAAAGTCCGCGCGCTGACTGCGAAGTTCCCATTGCCGTACTAACGACGGCCATCTCGCCCGAACAACTCCTTCCTTGGCGTTGCGGTGGAATGTTGCGTTTCAAAGGAACGTACGTTCCTCTAGAAAGCAACATTGAAGATGGCGGAGGCAATGGGTTGGTTTAGTGAAGGAATGCCGCCTGAGTTCCGAAGTTCGCAAGCAAAACGTCTCTGCCGTTCTGATTTTTAGGCCATACCTTTGCTGACTCGCCTCGCTTTGGCAAGATGCCGTGCTCCTTCTTTCTTCCTGTCGTGATTTCGTGATACAGTTCGCGGCATGTCGCGGCGACTGGCAAACAAGATGGTGCGAACCGGCAACTGGCTGTCACTGGCATTGGTGCTGGGGGCAGTTGGTTATGCGGCGTTTGTGTACATCCGCTGGTTGTACCGGGAACAGCTTTGCAGCAAGTTGATTGCTCAGATCGCCCCGAACTATGACGTGGACGAGGCTCTTGTCAAAGCTGTGATGCGTCAGGAGAGCAATTTCAACCGGTTCGCCGTCAGTTCGAAGGGCGCAATCGGATTGATGCAGATCATGCCGGGAACCGGCAGGGAATGGGCACGGCTGACCGGCCAGACAGATTTTGCGGATAACTCACTCTGGACGCCTCGGGTGAACGTCGAGGCTGGCACGTGGTATTTGGCGCGGTCGTTGGCGTATTGGCGCGCGCAAGGGGTGGACGATCCTGTGCCGTTCGCGCTGGCAGAGTACAACGCCGGCCCGGGGTCGGCGCAACGCTGGCGGGCGGCGACCGCTGCGGAATTCATGAACAATATCAGCTACCCCGGCGTGCGCCGCTACATCGAGAGAGTTATGGGATACTACGGAACCTATCACGCGAGCTCCGTATCTCCATCGGAGGTTGAGAGCAACGAGACCTCAGACGTCAGAGATAGCAGCCAGCCTCAACAGTAACGATTCAGCCGGTGTTGTGCGCCGGCGGAAACCCGCCGCGCAAAAAGTCCCGCCAAAACGGAACGATCATTCCATTTTCGCGGGACTTTTAGACGGGATAAGCTTTCAAAAGACTGCGATTGCTCGTGAACCGACGGCGACCTCTCTGGGAGGCCTGGTGAGGCTAGGAGAAGCGGGTCGCCGTTTGGAGATGTTCACGAGCAATCACAATCCTCTCGCTCCTTTCTCAACCTTCACCACTTTCGACCCTACTACCCCCGCCGCCGTTCAATTTACCGGAAAGAATTATGGGGTCAATATTGGACTGTGTTGCCCAAATGGTGTTTGTTGTTGTAGCCGCGCTTCTGTGAAGCGCGGGATCTCCGTTTTCTGAGCGAATTCGGCGCTTCGCAGAAGCGCCGCTACACCGGAAGAGACAAGAATGGATTTGGGCAACACGCCCAATACCGGAACGAAGCAAACCGTTCCGCCGTTAGCCTCGCCGGGCCGACAGCCCCGAACTTTTCGGGGCAAGCTTCCGGTTCTTGGCGCGGGAATCAACGGCAAGACGGGCTTTGAACTTCGCCAGGCGGCCTTGCAGCGTCGGGCTGCCCAATGCGAGAATTTCCACGGCCAGCAGCCCGGCGTTCTTTGCGCCGTTGATCGCCATCGTGGCGACCGGCACGCCCGACGGCATTTGCACAATGGACAGCAACGAGTCGAGGCCCTTCAAGGTTTTGCCCCCGATTGGCACACCGATCACAGGCAACATCGTGGATGCCGCGATCACCCCGGGCAGGTGCGCCGCGCCACCCGCACCGGCAACGATGACGCGCAGGCCGCGTTTGGAGGCGGTGCGCGCGTATTTCGCCACGTCGTCGGGAGTGCGATGCGCCGACATCACGCGGACCTCGCATGGCACACCGAACTCCGCGCACACGTCGGCGGCAGCTTGCATGGTCGGCCAATCTGAATCGCTGCCCATGACGATGCCCACAAGTGGTTTACCCGGTTTTTTCATTATTGGGTTCCTCGTTTCCGTTCGGTTCACTCCGAGAGAGTCTGCAAAACCCGCTCTAGTTCAAGTCTTTTGTTTTCGCGGAACGCGTCGTCGGTCTCGGGTGGGACAAATATGGGCGGCCCGAACCGGACATGGCACCGGGCAAACGGGATTGGAATCATAAACCCATCCCAACTGTTCAACGCGATCTTGCGCGACAACGTGTACGAGACCGGGACGATGCTCGCGCCGGTCAACTGCGCCAAACTGACTGCGCCGATCTGAGCCTTGTAACGCGGGCCGCGCGGGCCGTCGGGCGTGATGCCGATGTCATAACCATCCTTTACCGCGTGGGCCAGTTCGCGCAGCGCTTCCCTGCCGCGATGGCTGGTTGAACCGCGTATGCAAACAAAGTTGAATCGGACCAGAACGCTCGCCAGTTTATCGCCGTCCTTGCTGACGCTGACGAGCGCGGCGGCCCGGCGCCGGCGCGATTTCCAGTATTTATGGAACAGGTAGGGCATCAGAAAAACGCGGTTATGCCAGAAGGCGAAGATGACGGGTTTGCCGGTGGTCAGAGCGAGCACGCCAGAGTTGTCATCAATCTGCCAGCGCAGCGTGCCGCCGAGGACGCTCACAAAAACACGGATCAGCCAGCCTGTCATGGAGTGAAACCGGGAACGTTAAAACCGTTAAAACCGGAAAAACCGTTAAAACCGGGAAAAGTTATCACCGCGTCTTGTAACGGTTTTAACGCCTTAAACATTATCACACATTGAACTGCATCTCGTGGAGTCGCATGTACGCGCCGCCGCGCTTTAGCAAGTCGTCATGCGTGCCGCGCTCGACGATGCACCCCCCATCGAGCACCACGATCTGGTCGGCATGCTGTACCGTTGACAACCTATGCGCGATGACCAACATCGTGTGTTTCTTGCTTTGGCGCTCGCCCCACATCAGTTCGTCGAGAGCAGCCTGCACCGCCCGCTCGCTCTCGGTATCCAACGCGCTGGTCGCCTCGTCGAGCAGTAGTATCGGCGGGTTCCTGAGAATGGCGCGCGCGATGGCGATACGCTGGCGCTGGCCGCCGGAGACCTTCACGCCCGCGTCCCCGACGAGCGTATTGTACCGTTCCGGCATCTGCTCGATGAACTCATTCGCATGAGCGCGCCTGGCGGCGGCGATGATCTCTTCCATGATCGCGCCGGGCTTGCCGTAGGCAATGTTGTTGGCCGCGGTATCGTTGAACAAGAACGTTTCCTGAGTGACCAGCCCGATCTGGTTGCGCAACGATTTGAACGTGACAGCCCGGATATCCACGCCATCAATCTTGATCGCCCCGGCGGTCGGATCATAGAACCGGAGGATCAGATTCATCAGCGTCGTCTTGCCGGAGCCGCTGGAGCCGACCAGCGCAATCACCGAACCGGCTGGGATATCGAGATTGATGTCGCTCAGGACGTCAACGCCGGCCGCGCCGTGATAGCTTTCAGGATAATGGAACGATACGTTTTCGAGGCGGATGGCGTTGCGGAACGGCGGCAACTCGAGCGCCCCGGTCGCCTCCACCACCGAGGGTTGACGGTCGAGCACGTGGAATATCCGTTCCGAAGCGCTGAGCGATTCCTGGATGGCCAGATGGACCCGGCTCAGTTTCTTGACAGGCTCATACAACTTATACAAGCCGAGGGCCATGACTAGCAGGAGACTGCCTTTCATGCCCCGGCGGTAGGCGTACATGAACGCCAACGCCACGCCCAGTGCCGCCAGCAGCTCGATTATCGGCCGCAACAGGGCAGCCGCGCGCACAACCCGCATCTGCTGGCTGAACACCTTCTGGCTAACCCCGCGGAAATCCTCCGTCTCGCGCTGCTCGGCGTTGAACGCCTTGACGACGCGCAATCCGGCGATTGCCTCGTGCAAAACACTGACCAGCGAGCCTTGATGTTGCTGTGCTGCGCGGCTTGCCGCCCGGGTTTTGCGGCCGAGGCTGATGATCGGCGCAATACAGATGGGAAGCAACACGAGCGCCGCCAAGGTCAGTCGCCAGTCTTTGTACAGCATCAACGCAATGACGCCCACCAGCATGAACGGTTCCTTGACCAGATCCTCAATGAACGTGGACAACGCGCGTTGGATCAGGCCGACATCGTTTGTCACGCGCGAGATGAGATCGCCCGAGCGCGAGTCGGTGTAGAAATCAACCGACAACGATTGCAGGTGGGCGAATACCTTCACGCGCAAGTCAGTCACGGCGCGCAGACCGACCCAGCTCATCAGATAAGTATTCAGGAAGTTGCAGACACCGCCGGCCAGCATCACCGCCGGCAACAACATGGCCACCGCGAGAAGCTCAAACCAATTGAGCGGGCCGCCTGTCCGTTCCATGATGCTCGCCCAGACCGTTTGCACGACTTGCAGAAACGCTACATTCGCCAGGGCGTACAACAAGCCGAACAGCAGGGCGCCGGCCAGCCGCGCCCGATACGGTTTGACCAGCGGAAGCAGCCGCCGGTACAGAACCCGAATTTGCTCAAGACCCCCCATAACCAAGCCAGTATAACATCCTCAACGCCCCAGCAAAGGTGAATTCTTGGGAGGAAACCTCGAAAGGACGGACGGAAGCCAGCATGGATTATCACCACAGAGACACAGAGAACACAGAGAGACCACGGTAAATTGTAGCCGCGAAACGTTTTCGCGGCTCTGGGTAAGACATTCTTCACCACCCCGAATCCGTTTCGGGGCCAACTTAAGCAACTACGGACAGGGATAAGGAGCGGTTGCGCTCGGATCGATTCTGGGGAACATCTGGTCCTCGCGAGAGCCAGCGAGCCAAGTGGTGGTATTCAGACCCTGCACCCATTCAACGTGCCCGTCAAGGAACAGAAAGTTACCTGCCAATTTGTCTTTCTTCTCGTGCAGTGAACCTGGATTAAGCGGGCCAAGATATGAAATATGGATGTAGGGATAGGTACTTGTTTCGACAAATGGCCCGGTCGAATCAGAGACGACATAAGATTCCCCGACGATTGCGACTGCGCTGTTTGTAAGCCAAGGGCACGTCAGACGCGAACCGGCGATCCATACATCGGTGAGCGGGGCGTTCGCTGCCGGAGATTGATTTCCGACGCAGATCGCGTACGAGCGCGGGGTTCTCCGATCAAGATATGCGGGGGGGGTGCCTGGGATCGTTTGGCGCACGTCATCTGGACACTGGAAGGTTTTCGCCGTGATATAGCCGGCGTTGACCAGCGCCTGGTACCAAGGCGTTGAGCCGCCAGTCCAACCGTACGTGGGGTTACCACTGTTGTTCAGAGCCGACGGTGTATGATTATCATTGTCGCTCGCAAACGCCAGAATCGCGATTCCTATTTGGTGGAGATTGTTCGAGCAAGCCAAGCGCCTGCTTTTTTCTTTCGCTGTGCCAAGCACTGGCAGCAACAGGCTACTGAGCAGGGCGATGATGGCGATCACGACCAACAATTCGACCAAAGTGAATCCGCCGTCGCCAACTCTCCTTCGCCCGCCAAAGCAGCGGAGCTGCGGCGAGCGGGGGAGGCTATGGCGGACGAGTCCGCCTCGGCGCAAGAGTTTCAAGGTTCGCATAATAACTTTCCCCTACATTTAAGTACTCTCCTAAATGTCATTCGTCAAGGGGACTTTGCACCGTCGCCTGAGCGCTATGGTGCACAGGTGCGCCGTCGCCTGAGCGCTATGGTGTACAGGTGCCTCTGCACAAAACAATCCTCACCACGAAGTTCACCCCGCTCCGAGCGGGGCAAGCGAAGTTTACCCCGAATCCTTTTCGGGGGTCACGAAGACGGCGTAATCACGCCAAGACGCTAAGGCGCAAAGAAGAGCAAAGACTTGACGCTACGGCGCGCCCGCTTCGCAGTCAGAAGACCCGAACCGAAGGCCCATTGAACAGAAGGCAACGAAGACAACCAAGTGAGAGAACTATGAGTTGCGGGGATTAGAGACATGGGCTAGACTGCACCGCCGTGAAGGTGTATCTGGACATGTGCGCTCTCAAGCGGCCGTTCGATGACCAGACGCAGGGGCGCATTTTAATCGAAACGTTGGCGGTGACGCGCATTCTGGATGCGGCCTCCGCCGGCACACTGGTACTCTGCAATTCCGCAGCTTTGGAGTTTGAGAACCGGCAGAATCCCAACGCCCAACGTCGCGAGCGTGTCGCATCGCTGCTAAAGCGGATCGGTCGTCCGGAACCCGCCACAGTGCGAGTGTTTGCCCGGTCAGAGGACATTGTGCGTCTGGGCTTCAGCGACATGGATGCGCTGCATTTGGCATTTGCAGAACATCTCAAGGCCGACTATTTTGTGACGGTGGATGGTGAAATGCTCGCGCGAAGTCAACAGGTCCAATTGTCAGTCAAATTCCTCGACGCCGTCGGGGCGGTAAAGGAGTTGGGTTTATGAAGAAGAAAACCTATCGAACGCCACATGAAGTCGCCGTGAAGGGCTTTGAAGCTCTGGTGGATAAGCTCGGACCGGGCGGGGCGCTGGAATTCATCCACCAGTACGAAACAGGGCGTGGCGATTACACACGCGAGCGCAAGCAGATCCTACGCGGTTTCACCCTGCGCGAGTTGAAAGCAGCTTTGCTCAAGTAATCGCTCCGAGGTTCGTCTTGGCGGCTTTGCTCCGACAGGAGTCGCGAGTCCTTCTCGGACGTGAGACATTCTTCACCACGAAGTTCACCCCGCTCCGAGCGGGGCAAGCGAAGTTTACCCCGAATCCTTTTCGGGGGTCACGAAGTCGGCAAGAACGGCAATTCCTGAAAGACTTGACGGTGCGGCGCGGTTGCCGTACAAATCGCTCCGAGGCAGCCGGCGAACCGAACGAAGAGCGCCTAACAAAACCGGTAGCCGCAGGCTTTAGCCTGCGTCCGAAGCGCACCCATGAAGGGTGCGGCTACAGTGTCGCGAAGCAAGAAAGGTGTGGAAAACTCGCTATACGTATTGACAATGTCAATACATTGTGTGATGTTATGGCAGCAAAGAGAGGAAAAGCATGATGAAGGCAGAAAGCAGGAGTCAGGGACCCGTCCTCCATAGTCCCGCCTTGCGGGACGAAGGAGGATTCACCCTTGTCGAGATCCTGACCGTCCTTGCGATCATCGCTATGTTGGCTGCACTGACTTTGGGTGTGGGAGGATACGCGCGTCGGAAGGCCGGAAGTTCGCGCGCGAAAGCCGAAATCGCCGCCATGGAAACGGCGCTCGAAAGCTTCAAGAACGATAACGGGACGTATCCGATCACGGGTAGTACGACCCCGGCCACGACGGTTAGCCGGCCGCTCGACGCGACCGTGGCGCAGCATTACGGGAATTCAACGTTCCTGTATACAGTTTTGGCAGGCGGTCCGAACTATCCGAAGACATATATGACTTTCAAGCCTAACCAAATCCAAGTTCCTTCCGGGACCATAACCAACATCGTGGATCCTTTCGGCACGCCGTATAACTACTATTGCCGCCCCAGTGCTGGCGACCAGATAAACAGTGTTACGTTCGATTTGTGGTCTTATGGACCAGACCGCAATTCAAGTGTGGCTGCTGATAAAATCGACGACATCACGAATTGGAAACAATAACAGGAGATACAATGAGAACATCTTCTCACCGCAACGCGGGCTTTACCATGGTCGAGATGCTGACAGTGATCGCCATCATCTCAATCCTTGCCGGGGTGCTTTTGCCTGTCTTGAGCACGGCGAGGAATAGGGCGAACGTTGCCAAGGCGCAAGCAGCAGTTAGTAGCTTGACGACGGCGTTCACAGCCTACTACACCGAGTACGGCAGATGGCCTGTCACCGATGGAACGCCGAATGTTACGTACATTGTTGACACCAACATGGTTATTCTGCTGCAGGGCACCGATGTGCCGACTGGTACGCCGGCAGTTACTCCTACTGGTACTTTGGGAACCCTCGGAGGTAATCCCCGTAGGATCGTGTTCATGAATTTTAATGCGAAAGACCTCAACAGCGCCGGAGCCTTTGTGGATCCTTGGCAGGGCATCTATCGCTGTCGATTCGACACGCAATACGCCAATCAGATTCAAGATCCGTTTGTCGCTTCAATCAAGCTCATAACCGCTGGCGCATTGCTTTGGTCAGACGGTCCCGATAAGAAGCCAGCTAATGGAGTGGCGGATGATATAAACGGGGACAAGTCGGCTGCAAACGCAGACAACATCATAAGCTGGTAGCGTATGAGGACGGACGAGCGAAGAGCGAAGAGCGAAGAGCGACAGCGTTCCATGTTCAGATCGCGCGGAGCTGGGTTCGGCGTTCATGGTTCGCGGTTCACTAATCCCTTTTCCCTCTTCCCTATTCACTCTTCTCGCCGCAACGCGGCGTTTACCCTGGTCGAGCTTCTTGTCGTCATGACGATTATGGGAATAATGGTGGGGATCGGAATTCCTGCGGTTACCAACCTTATGAAATCCGGCGGCTTGAACGCTGCCACGCGTCAGGTCTCCAACACCTTGGACCAGGCCCGCCAATACGCCATCACACAGCGCGTCAGAACGCGCGTGGTTTTTCCGTTCGATGGGACGATTACGATATGGACAAACCAAGCTCCAGCCTATCTTAGTTATTGCGTTATGACCAACAACCCTTCGACCGGCATATGGGGTTACCTCAGTAAATGGGAGTTTCTTCCAGTCGGTGTCGTATTCCTACGAAGTGGTGGGATCGGCTCATTGAACGGTCTTTCCATGCTCCCAGCAAGCGTTCCCTTTCCCAATGCGATCCTTGGTCCTGATCAACTCAAATACATCGAGTTCACACCCACGGGTGCAGCTCTTCGGAACGACACGCTGGTAATCCAGGAAGGTTACATGAACGGCTCTCTGCCTAACCCAACAGGCGTCAATGCTACCACTGCCACCGTTGACAACGTCGTCGGTCGCATCAGGGTGACCCGGTGATGAAACGCTTGATGAAAAACGTGGTGCGGCGTGGCTGCTGCGCTTTTACACTGATCGAAGTCGTAACGGCGCTTGCGGTGGTGACACTTGGGGTTGTTGCGGTTCTCGGCCTGATCCCGGTTAGCCTAAAATCCGCGCGCGACGCCGCCGACAACACACTCGCCGCTACTATCGCACAGGATTGTTTCAGTCAGATGCGCCGGTTGGCACTAGTGACCGGCGCGTGGCCCCCCGCAGGTTGGCCCGCTTTGCCACACACCTACTGGTATGACGCTGCCGGCACGAACCAGGTTGCCGGAGTGTCGCCAGACCGCTATTTTCAAATACAAGTAACGTCACCATCACCGTTGCCGTCTGCGCCACCGAATTTACAAATTATTGCCGCTACCGTCACTTGGCCTGCGAAATCGGCAAATCCGCCCAACACCAACGTCTTTGTCACCGAAATCGCCCAGTACCAATGAAAGCGCGCTTTTTTAACGATGTTGGCCAGAACGGCGGCGGAGGACCTGCCCCGACCGGCTGGTCGGGGTTTACCCTTCTTGAGCTACTTTCGGCGCTAACGATCACGAGCATGATCGTGGTGATGCTGTTCGCGGCATTCAATCAGGCGAGCAAGGCGTGGACTGCCGCCGAAAACCGGGTCGAGACATTCACCGACGCCCGCGCCGTGCTAGATATCATGGCGCGTGAACTCTCACAAGCGGTCGCAACGCCGAACATCACATTCCACGGCGACAACCAAACCGTTTGTTTTATTGCGCCTGTAAACTCCGACCCGGCGAATTACGCAGATTTGTGCAAGGTCGGATACGAGTATACAACGGGGTCGCCGTATGAATGGAAAATCGTGCGCCATTTCACGGCACCGACCGCTGTTGGTGGTGGGCTTGATTGGGATTTTTATACAAATCCAAATTGGTGGCAGAGTTCTGACTTTGATCCGAACGAAGACTCACCCTTGGCCACGAACAGCATCTTGAATCTTCAATTCACGTACCTGAATGCCAACGGAACCCCGTATACCGTTGTTCCATTCACCGCCAACACCCTTCCCGCAGCTATCGTGATCTCACTGGATGCCATAGACTCGCGCACGGCAGCACGGTTAAGACTGGTTAATCCAGCCGCTTGGCTGCCAATCACAAATTCAGCGTTGCGAAGCTTTACGACCACCGTTTATATGAACCAATAACTATGAGCAAGAGCACTATATCTGGCGCTCAGCGCTCGCGGAAGCACGGTATCGCCTTGGTGATGACGCTAGGGATCCTGGCTATAGTCACGCTGCTGGTGATCGCATTCGCCACCAGCATGCGGGTGGAAAACATGGCCTCGAAGAACTTCAATGATGCCATAAAGGCCCGCGAGCTTGCCCAAGCTGCCGTGGATCAGGCGGTGGCCACAATCCGCCAGTCAACACAGCTACGAACAAACAGCCCGGCTGTTTCCACGTATGTGACGTTTCCCGGCTATGCGATGACTAATCACAACGGCGTCGTCGGGCCGATTGCGCTTTATTCCGCTCCGCTTTCGGTTGACATAGTAAACATGAACGATGGTTTTTGGATTACGGGACAGAATCCCGTTGAGTACCCACCCCCGACCGCTCCGCAGATGAATGTGGGATGGATTTACGTCGATGAGAATGGCAATGTCGGCCCTACTACGCCCCTCTCCACGCCTGCCGTGCCTCTTGTCGGACGCTTCGCCTTTTGGGTGGATGATGAAGCATCCAAAATCAACATCAACACGGCTTGGACGCGAGGGCCAGCCAATCCCGTAACTCTCGACCCTTTCAGCACAGCTAATGCCGCTTACGGTGCTCCAAACGAAGTGGATCTCAGCGCGTTGTTGCCGGGTCTAAACGCGTTCGTCGGCGTTATCCAAGGCAGGCAGACGTTACCACCGGGATTCACCACAATCGAAGAGGTCAAACTCGTGGATACAAGCGTCCCGCCCATCCCCGATAGTAACTTCAACACCAATCGGTTTTACCTGACGACGTATTCGGACGACGCATATTTTCCGGGCTATACGGCTGATCTCGATGTGTTCGACCGGCCACGGCGGGTTCTTTCCAGCCTCACGAACACGCCTGACATTGACGGCTCAGCCGACGGTGCTTATACGCGCTTGGCAGACCCGCTCCTAGCCAAGGTGTTTTCCCCTTCAGTCGGCGCGCCCGTGGGCAGCTTCGCGACCAAATATGGCGCAAACGGCCTCAAGCAAATCATCGCCAACATCATCGCTTATCAGATTGATCCGACCACCACAGCACCACCCGATGATGCTGCTAATACACCGCCAAACTATCTTGGCCTCGCGAGGACACCCTACATCAACGAGGCGCAGGTTAGATACGATACCGCGCTCGATCCAGCCACCGGTAACACCAATGTGACGCAAATAGTGTCGGTGGAATTGTTCTACATGTACAACGGTACATACGCGCCGGCTCCTGATACCGTGACGATCCCAAGCGTAGCCGCCGTTGCGGGCCTTCCTGCGGGACCATTTGTTTTTAACATTCCAGCAGCGCCGGCGTTTTCCAGTGGGTCCATTTATTATTATAGCATCACAAACGGACCAGTACAGGCCACCACATGGCCCCAGCCGATTCCCGCGCAAACGATCGACATCACCTATGGACGACTGTACGGTGGCGTTCCCAAACGTTTGGATTTTGCGCGGGTGCCGCTTCCCCCCGGAGCAGATCTTAACGCCTTCCCCATGAGCTCCATTCAGGGCGCTGAAGCCAACGATCCTGCGGTAAATGATAATGGGGTCACTACACCTAGCGAGTGGACGCCCTACACGTCCGCCGGGACCTTGGGGGTCCAGAATAACGCGTACAATCCGCCCGCCGACCCAACACTTTTGCCGAAAGCGCTTCCCTCCAAGGCAGTCATGCGCATCGGGCCAATGAATTCCATCGGCGAACTCGGCTTTATCCATACGCCGAATAGCTGGCAGTATCTTACGCTGCAACCCGGCGGCGGGGCGACCCCCGGCGACGGCCAGATTCCCGACTGGGCCATCTTGGATTTTTTTGCAGTCGGCGCTCCTTACGCTGGTCCAACTCCAACGCGCGGACGCATCAACATTAACAGCAGCGTTCCCCTGCTCCCCATCGCCACCACACGGCTGATACCCTTGGAAGCGTTACTGAACACCTTGGTACTACCAGCCACTCTGCCCACGGTCGCAGCGGATATTTATCACGACAACAATACAGTCCGCACGGATAAGTACGGCATGCAGGCCCCTCCGGACGGTGTTTTTGATACGATTGGCGAAATCTGCGAAGTCCTATCGCTTGCCAACGGCGCAACAACCCAAGCTGGTAAGGAGGCGACTATCCGCCGAATTGCTAACTTGATCACCGTCCGCTCCAACACGTTCACCGTCTGGGTTATTGCCCAAAGCATCAAAGAGCCAAACCTCGCTTCGGGACAAACTTTTGGAACGTTCCAGCCGGGCGTTGACATCATCACCGGCGAGGTCAGGGCGCAGGCCGTTGTGGAACGGTATGAGGATCCGCCTCCGCCATCGGCTACCGCCGTCAAATTCCGCACGAAATACTTCCGGTACATCTATCAGTAATCCTCCTTCGCCAACTCTCCTTCGCCCGCCGAAGCGGCGGAGCTGCGAAGAGCGGGGGAGGCTACGGCGGACAGGTCCTCCTTCGCCAAAGCTTCCACCTTCGTCCCGCAGACGCAGGACTTCGGCGGATGCTACGGCGGACAGGTCCTCCTTCGCCAAAGCTTCCACCTTCGTCCCGCAGACGCAGGACTTCGGCGGATGCTACGGCGGACAGGGGCGAAGGGTGGAAGTTTCTCCTCTGCGGCTCTGTGTGAAACATTCCCCGTCCGCGCTGGCTCAATAAGCAGGTTAACGTTGCTCTTGCCAAGCCGACGTTAATCGACGAGAGTACAACATGGAACGCGTTCACAGAGACAAACACATGAGCGAGTTGATTTTTCTCGTAGAAGAAGCCCCAGATGGAGGCTATACCGCCCGTGCACTCGGTGAATCTATCTTTACCGAAGCTGACACCGTGGCGGAATTGCAGGCCAATGTCCGCGACGCTGTCCGTTGCCACTTTGATGAAGGCCAACAGCCCAAGGTTGTTCGGTTGCATTTCGTCCGTGAAGAAGTACTGGCGGTATGAAGCTCCCTCGTGACCTTTCCGGCGATGATCTCGCCAAGGCACTTCGCAAACTTGGCTACCAAGTCACCCGTCAGACTGGCAGCCACTTGCGCTTGACCACACAGCAAAATGGCGAGCACCACGTTACCGTGCCTCGACACAACCCAATGCGCGTCGGCACGCTCGGCGGCATCCTGAGCGATGTCGCCAACCACTTTCAGATTACCCGCGACGAACTCCTACAGCGGTTGTTTTAGCCGCAAGACGCCGAGAACGGCGGATGCGGCAGCGGTTTCTCCTCCGTGACCACGTGAAACGTGGTGAACCTCTGCTCCGACAGGAGTCGCGAGTCCTTCTCGGACGAGAGACATTCCCCGCCGGAACGCCCGTCCTGCTTGCACTGGGTGGCGCGTAGCGGTATTAATAGCCGCCGATGAGCACTTTCGACAGCAGGATTCATGAGTTCGTTTGGTCCGGGTTCACGCAACATCACGATCAATCCCACGGCTGCGCGGTAAAGGATGATCCCGAGTGGCGCAAGCTCCGCGATGCCGGAACGCGTCTCTGGCTCGATACCGGCGACATTGACGAGGCGGATAAACTGTGGAACTCGTCGTTCGAGGCGTTGACGACCAATAACACGCTGCTGAACAAGGAAATCCAGAAAGGCATCTACGATACGCTGATCGTGGAAGCCACCCGCGCGATCCTCGCCGCCGCGCCGGGTCTTGACCCTCAGAAACTTGTCCTCGAAATCGGTTTCGTACTGAACGCGCACCACGGTCTGCGGCTGGTCGACCGGTTCGATGCGCATGTCAGTGTCGAGTTGCACACCGATCTCGCGCAGGACGTCGCTGCCACGGTGGCTTATGGGAAACGGTACTTCGCGATTTGTCCCAAACGGTTTTATGTCAAGGTGCCGCTTACACCGGCGGGTTTTATCGGCGCGCGCGAACTGGTGCAGGCCGGTGTGCCGATCAATTTCACGCTCGGGTTTTCGGCGCGCCAGAATTATCTCGCGGCTCTGTTGACCAAGCCACGGTACGTCAACGTGTTCATGGGCCGGCTCAACTCGTTTGTGGCCGATAGCAAATTGGGCGACGGCGTGAACGTTGGCGAGAAAGCCACGCTGGCAACGCAGCGCGAGGTGCTCCAGCTCCGGCAGGCTGGACGGACAACCAGTCTGCTCATCGGCGCGAGCATACGTTCCGGCGCGCAAATCGGCGATTTGGCCGGCATTGACGTGTTTACGATGCCGCCCAAGGCCGCCGCCGAGTACCGCGCCAAGCCGCTTCAACAAGTCACCTCGCGTGTCAACGATGATCCCGCGGTCACGTGCGCCCCGGGTGTGACCCTGAAACAATTCAATGGCGAGACGTTGTGGGCTGTGCCGGCGGGGTTCAAGGATTGCGTCGAAGCGTTGCTCCGAAAGGATACGGACAAGCTCACACCGGCTGCGTTGCAATCGCATTTCGCCAAGGCCGGTTTTGGCGATTTCCTGCCGCGCTGGTCGGACAAGGACATTCGAACGGTGTCGGCCGACGGCAAGATTCCGGTGTATCCGAAATGGCAGGCGCGTTTGGAATCGGGCAAGATAGGTTTGGACGCGTTGATGAACGTCAGCGCGCTGCAATCGTTTGCGGTTGACCAGAAGGCGTTGGATGACCGGATACGTTCCGTGCTGAAGGCGGCGGGGATTATGTAGCCACGCCGCTCTGCCGGCGTGCAAGAAGGAAGCGGTGGGATTGAGGTGGCGCGGCAACAGGCCTACTCCGCCGTAGCAGCTACGGCTGCGAAGGCTGGGAGCGCCGCGGCTACAATACGACGGGCTATCCCGCCCTAACACCCCGTTTCACGGGGTAAATTTTCGGGGTTGCCCGTGCGCGTGTGAGCGGCTATTCTTTGGTTTGTCATGGAATCGGACCATAAATTAATCAGGCAGCGGTTGGAGAAACGCGCGAAGTTGTTGGAAGACGGGATCGACCCGTACGGCGGTTTTTTTGAGGTCAGCGGTTCGATCACGGCGGCGCGTGCGAATCCCATGCCTGACCGCGAGGTGCGTCTTGCGGGTCGGTTGATGAGCCACCGCGATATGGGCGGGAGCATGTTCGCCGATATCAAGGACGGTTCAGGCAAGATCCAGATTTACGTGCAGAAGAAGACGCTCACCGAGAAACAGTTCGATCTGTTCAAGCATTTCATTGATATCGGCGACATCGTCGGCGTGAGCGGCAAATTGTTCACGACACACGCGGGCGAGCTGACTTTGCGGGTCGAGCAGGTGACGTTGTTGAGCAAGGCGATTCGGCCGTTGCCGAAGGAGTGGTACGGCCTCAAAGACCCCGAGACGCGTGTGCGCCAGCGGTATCTCGATCTGATCCTCAATGATACGGTGCGGGAGACGTTCCGCATTCGCAGCCATGTCATATCCGAGGTCCGGCGGTTCCTCGACGGGCACGGATTTATCGAGGTGGAGACGCCGATGATGCAGCCGTTGGCGGGCGGCGCGGCGGCGAAACCGTTCCAGACGCACCATGACGCGCTTGGCATGGATTTATTTTTGCGGGTGGCGCCGGAGTTGTACCTGAAACGGTTGTTGGTGGGCGGGTTGGAGCGGGTTTACGAGCTGGGCCGCAATTTCCGGAATGAAGGCATTTCACGTCGGCATAACCCCGAGTTTACGATGCTCGAGGTGTATCAGGCCTACGGCGATTACGAGACGATGATGGAGCTGGTGCAGAACATGGTGACGACCGTGGCGCAGAACATTCTCGGCAGGTTGATTATTAAACGGTACGACGGCGAGGAGATCAACCTCACGCCGCCGTGGCGGCGCGTTATCTACAGCGAGATCGTCGAGGAACGCGTCGGCAAAGACTGGTTCAAGATCACGCCCGAGGAACGCAAGGCGCGCGCGACGCAACTCGGCGTCGAGTTTCCGCCGAACTCGCCCGATTACGAGGTGACCAACGCCGTGTTCGAGAAGACCATCGAGCCGACACTGGTGAATCCGACGTTTGTAATGCGGTTGCCGTCGGACCTGGTTGTGCTCGCCAAGCCGAATCGGGAGGACCCGAGCGTGGTGGACGTGTTCGAGTTGGTCGTGAACGGACAGGAACTCGCGCCGGCCTACTCGGAGTTGAACGATCCAGTTGTGCAGCGCGAACGGTTGGTGCATCAGGCGGAAGGTCACACGGAAGGACTCGACAAGGATTTTCTCGCTGCGCTCGAGCACGGAATGCCGCCCGCAGGCGGCATGGGCGTCGGAATCGACCGGCTTGTGATGATGTTGACGGGCGCGGAGAGCATCCGCGACGTGATCCTGTTTCCGCAACTGCGACCGCAACTTCAGCCGCAACCGCAGCCGCAAGAAGAGGCGGACGAGGAAAATGCGGAGCCGGAATCGTAGTGGAGTCGCGCAATTGACGCACGGCGTTCCAGCGTTCCATGGCTCAATCAACCTATCGGGTTCATTATGACCCGGCTGCCTTTTGAACTGTTTCTCGGGTTGCGGTATCTCAAACCGAAACGGACGTTCGTTTCGGTCATCACATTGATTTCGCTGATTGGCGTTATTCTCGGTGTGTGGGTGCTGATCGTCGTTATTGCTGTGATGAGTGGGTTCGACCGCGAGTTGCGCGAGAAATTGATGGGCATGAACGCGCATGTCACGGTGACTGGCGGGATGATCGAGAACCACAAGGAACTGCTTAAAACCATCAGCCAAGTACCGCGCGTGAAAGCCGCCTCGCCGTACGTGCTCGGGCCGGTGCTGATCGAATTTAATCGGCGCGCGCACACGCCGTACCTGAAAGGAATCGATCCACAGCGGGAGACGAGCGTCAGCAAGCTCGGCAGCTATATCACGCAGGGCAAACTCGATCTCGACGGCGAGAAGGTGCTCATCGGGCGCGAGTTGGCCAATCAGTTTGGGGTGTTTATCGGCGACAAGATCACGGTGTATTCGCCCCGGAATTTCGAGAAACGCGGCCAGGAAGTTTATCTGCCGATGGAACTGACGGTCACCGGCATCTTCGATTCGGGGATGTTCGAGTACGATTTCGGGTTGATCTTCACGTCGCTTGAGACGGCGCAGGACCTCTACAATCTTGGCACGGCGGTGCACGGCATCGAGGTTACGACGGATGATCCGATTGCTGGTGCGCAGGCGGTCGCGCGGACGTTGAACAAGCAGTTGCCGCCCGGGTTGCACGCGCAGACGTGGGCCGAGATGAACCAGCGTCTGCTTGGCGCGATTCAGGTCGAGAAGACTGTGATGTTTTTCATACTGATCTTCATCATCGTGGTCGCGGCATTCGGCATCATGAGCACGTTGATTACGGTAACGGTGCAGAAGACTAGGGAGATCGGCGTGATGAAGGCGCTCGGCGCGACGCCCGGCAAGATTCTGCTGGTGTTCCTGCTGCAAGGGTTTGTAGTCGGCGTGATAGGCGTGATGATCGGGATGGCGCTTGGGGAATTGACTGTTCACTACATCAATCCAATCAACGGTTTCCTGTCGCATGTCGTGGGAATCGAGTTGTTCCCGCGCGAAATTTACAATTTCCCGGCGATTCCGACGTTTTTGACGACGGGCGACCTGTTTACGATTGGTGGGTCGGCGCTGTTGATTTGCACGCTGGCGGGGCTGTTGCCGGCATTGCGGGCGGCGCGGCTCGAACCCGTGGAGGCGTTGCGGTATGAGTGACACAATTCTCACCGCGCAAGGGTTGAGCAAGACTTACACGCTCGGCAGGCAGCGGCTGGAGGTGTTGCGCGGGATCAACCTGCAGGTGCGCCGGGGCGAGGCACTAGTGATTGTTGGCGCATCCGGCGCGGGCAAGACGACATTGCTTCATTTGCTGGGCGGACTGGACTCTCCCGCAGCCGGCGAGGTCAGCCTCGATGGCGTATCTGTGTTCGGTCTTTCCGGAGCGGAACGGGCGCGGATGCGCAACGAGCGGGTCGGGTTTGTGTTCCAGTCATACAATCTGTTGCCTGAACTCGACGCGCTGGAGAATGTCTGTTTGCCCGCATTGCTTGCGCGTGGCAAACGCGACGCCGTGCAGGCGCGCGGAATGGAACTGCTTTGCGCAGTCGGGTTGGGGGAACGGCTTGAGCATCTGCCGTCGGAGTTGAGCGGCGGCGAACAGCAACGCGTGGCGGTCGCGCGGGCTATGATGAATCGGCCGGCATTGCTGCTCGCGGATGAACCGACTGGCAATCTCGACTCAAAAACGGGCGAGGCGATTCTGGAATTGTTGTGGCGGTTGCGGTCTGACATAGGAACCACGCTTGTAATGGTGACGCACGACGCGCATATCGCGCAGCGCGGCGACCGGGTGATGGAGATTGCGGATGGCAGGATTTTGGAGTAAAGAGCAGGAAAGCTTAAGGGACAAATGAAGATATTTTTAAATGGCAAATTCGTTCCGCTGGATGAGGCGAAGATTTCGGTCTTCGACCATGGGTTATTGTATGGCGACGGCGTGTTCGAGGGAATCCGGTTGTATGGCGGGAGGATTTTCCGGCTCGACCAACACCTTGACCGGCTGTTTGCGTCGGCCAAGGCGATCATGCTCGACGTGCAGATGACGAAGGCGGAGCTGGTTGAAGCGTGCTGCGAGGTGTGCCGTCAGAACGAGTTGCGCGACGGTTATCTCCGGCTCGTCGTGACCCGTGGCGTCGGCAACCTCGGCCTGGACCCGTTCAAATGCCGGAAACCGTCGGTATTCATCATCGCCGACAAAATCGAGTTGTACCCGGAAAAGGTATACCAAAACGGGATCGAACTGATCACCGCGTCAACGCAACGCGTTCACCCGGCGGCGATCAGTCCGGCCATCAAATCGCTGAATTATCTGAACAACATACTGGCAAAAATCGAGGCCATACACGCCGGTACGATCGAGGCGATCATGCTTAACAGCGCCGGCTACGTGGCCGAGTGCACTGGCGACAATCTGTTCATCGTGCGCGGCGGCAAGTTGGAGACGCCGCCGGTCAGCGATGGCGCATTGGTCGGGATCACGCGCTCAGTCGTCCTGGAACTGGCTGCCAAACTGAAACTGACTGTGACCGAACCGCATCTGACGCGGTACGATCTGATGACTGCCGACGAATGTTTCCTCACGGGAACCGCGGCGGAGATCGTGCCTGTGGCGACGATCGACAGCCGGCCAGTCGGCCCCGGCAAACCGGGCCCGGTAACCTTGAAATTGACGACCGAGTTCCACAAGCTGACGCGCATGGAAGGCACGCCGATCACGGCGAAGTAGTCATGCAATGCGACAAATGCAAGAAGAACGAGGCCAGCGTTCACTTGACGCAGATCGTGGACGGCAAAGTGCTCAAGGTGGACTTGTGCAAATCCTGTGCCGGTGAATCCGGCGTGCAGGACACAACCGGGTTTTCGCTCGCGGATTTGCTAGTCGGTCTCGGCGCGGCGGACGAGATGAAGAAGGAAGGGCCGGGCGCGCGCTGTCCGGTGTGCGGGTTGACACAGGCCGATTTCAAGAAGACGGGCCGGCTCGGCTGCGCAACGTGCTGGGAGACGTTCGCGCCGGGGCTGGCGCCGTTGCTGAAAGCGATGCACAAGGGCGACCACCACATCGGCAAAGTGCCGACGCGCGCGGCGCACACGCTGGTCATCAGCGAGAAGATCCGGCAGTTATCGGCGGACCTTGAGAAGGCGGTGCGCGCGGAGAAATACGAGGACGCAGCGGTATTGCGCGACCAGATCCGTGAGATGGAGACAAAACTGGAGGCCGCCGGCGCGGCCCAGAAAACCGCGTGATGCGTCCGATGAAACTCGATCAACTGTTAAAAAGCACGAGCGAGTGGGTGCAATCCGAAGGCCCGCAGAACCGGATTGTGTTGTCGAGTCGGGTGCGTATGGCCCGGAACCTCCGCCAGTACGCGTTCCCCGGCTGGGCGAAGAAGGCCGAGCGGCAACGGGCGTTGGAAACGATGCGGCCAGTCGTCGAAAGTCTGCCGGAGATGGCGGAATGTTTCAGCGAGTTGATGGATAACATCGCCGCGATCGACAAACAAATGCTGGTTGAGCGTCATCTGATCAGCCGTGAGCACGCCGTGAAAAACGTCGGCAGCGGCGTGGTTGTCGACGCTGCGGGCGCGATCAGCGTGATGATCAATGAAGAAGATCATCTTCGGATACAGGCGATCCGGGCGGGTCTCCAGATCAAGGACGCGTTCAAGCTTATCGACCGGGTTGACACGGAGTTGGAAGGACAGTTGGAATACGCGTTTTCGCCGCGGCTTGGTTATCTGACTGCATGCCCGACCAATGTCGGCACAGGGATGCGCGCCTCGGCGATGGTGCATCTGCCGGGGATGGTGTTGAGCGACCAGATCAACCAGATCATACAGGCGGTGAACAAGCTCGGCTTGGCGGTGCGCGGCCTTTACGGTGAAGGTACCGAGGCGCTGGGCAACATGTTTCAGGTGTCGAACCAAACTACGCTCGGCGAGCGGGAGGCCGACATTATCGAGCGGTTGAACAAGGTGGTATTGCAGATCATCGAGCACGAGGAGAGCGCGCGGTTAACGGTGCTTGAAAAGAAGCCGAAATTGATTTACGATCATGTTGGTCGGGCGTACGGTATCCTGACCAACGCGCATGCTGTCACCTCGAAAGAGGCGCTGAATCTCCTCAGCCTGTTGCGGTTGGGCGTGGATTTGGAACTGCTCCCCGCGTCGGTCCGCTCGGTGGTGGACGAGTTGTTCGTGCTGGCGCAGCCCGCGCACGTGCAGAAGTTTGCCGAGCGCAAATTGAGTGCCGAGGAACGCGACATTTTGCGGGCGGATTTGATCCGTGGGCGACTGTCTGTTATGCCGAAGCCGAAGATTGGCGTCGTGCCGCCGCCTCGTGACGGTCCGACTGAATGATAGAAGGACGGTGATGGAAATGGGCAACTATACGCCGCGCGCCCAGCAGGTGCTGGCATTAGCGCGCAAGGAAGCCGACCGGTTCAACCATAACTATGTCGGCACGGAACATCTGTTGCTCGGTCTCATCAAACTCGGCCAGGGCGTGGCTGTCAACGTTCTCCAGAAGATGGGTCTCGACCTCGAAACCGTCCGCATGGAGGTCGAGAAGCAAATCGGGACCGGCCCCGAAACCAAGATGGTTGGCAACATCCCGTACACGCCGCGTGTGAAGAAAATTCTCGTCCTCGCGCAGAAGGAAGCCAAGGCGCTCAATCATAACTACGTCGGCACGGAGCATATTCTTCTAGGATTGCTCCGCGAAGGCGAAGGCGCCGGGGCGCGCATTTTGAAGTCGCTCGACGTGGATATCGAGCGTTGCCGGAACGAGATTTTGAAGGAGCTTGACCCGAACTTCCAGCCAAGCGAAGGCGGAGTTGAAGAAGGCGACGCGCCGGGCAGCCCGAAGAAGGAAGGGAAGACGCCCGCTTTGCGGATGTTCGGGCGCGACCTGACAGAAATGGCAAAGAAAGGCGAACTTGATCCCGTTGTCGGGCGGCAAAACGAGATTGAGCGGGTCATCCAGATTCTCTGTCGCCGGACGAAGAACAACCCAGTGTTGCTCGGCGAGGCCGGTGTCGGCAAGACGGCCATCGTCGAGGGACTTGCGCAGGAAATCGCCAAGGGCAATGTCCCCGAGATTCTGGCCGACAAACGCGTGGTCACGCTCGACCTCGCGCTCATGGTCGCCGGCACCAAGTACCGCGGCCAGTTCGAGGAACGCATCAAGGCGGTGATGGAGGAGATCAAGCGGGCCAAGAACGTCATACTTCTCATTGACGAGTTGCACACCATTGTCGGCGCAGGCTCGGCCGAAGGCGCGATGGACGCCAGCAATATTATCAAGCCGTCGCTTTCGCGCGGCGAATTGCAGTGCATCGGCGCAACGACGATGAACGAGTACCGCAAATACATCGAGAAAGACGCCGCGCTCGAGCGCCGTTTCCAAACGGTCATTGTCGAGCCGCCGACTGTTGATCAGACCGTGGACATTTTGAAGGGGCTCCGCCCGAAATACGAGGAGCACCACCGCGCCAAGTTTTCCGATGAGGCGCTCTTGTCGGCGGCACGGCTCTCTGACCGCTATATCACGGGTCGTTTCCTGCCTGACAAGGCGATTGACGTGATGGACGAGGCCGGGGCGCGCGCCCGGATTCAGTCACTGACGCGTCCGCCGGGTTTGCAGGAGATGGAACGCGGGATTGAGAAGGTCAAGGAAGAGAAAGAGGCTGCCATCAAGGCGCAAGACTTCGAAGTGGCGGCCGGGTTGCGGGACAAGGAAAAGCAGGCCCGCGAAAAACTTGATCAGGCCATGGCAGAGTGGAAACAGGCGCGCGACGAAAAGGAGGTCGTCATCTCCGACGACGACATCCTGCAGATCGTCGCGAAATGGACGGGTATTCCATTGGATCGGATGGGACGGAAAGATGCCGAGAAGCTACTACACATGGAAGATGAACTGCGCAAGACCATCATCGGACAGGACGAAGCGGTCATCGCCATCAGCAAGGCGTTGCGTCGGAGCCGGGCCGACTTGAAAGACCCGAACCGGCCAATTGGATCGTTTGTGTTTCTCGGACCGACGGGTGTTGGCAAGACGTTGATGGCCCGCGCGCTGGCGGAGTTCATGTTTGGCGATCAAGACGCGCTCGTTCAGCTCGACATGAGCGAGTACATGGAGAAGTTCAACGTCTCGCGGCTGGTCGGTTCGCCGCCGGGCTATGTCGGCTACGAAGAAGGCGGCCAGTTGACGGAGAAAGTCCGGCGCCGGCCGTACTCAGTGGTGTTATTCGACGAAATCGAGAAGGCGCATCCCGACGTGATGAACATGCTGTTGCAGATTCTCGAAGACGGGCGCCTGACCGATTCGCTCGGCCGCAAGGTGGATTTCCGCAACTGCGCGATCATCATGACTTCGAACATCGGGGCCGAACAGGTGCGCAAGGCGGGCGGACTGGGGTTCACGTCCACGAAGGAAGAGCACACCTACGATCAGATGAAGATTAAACTGCTCGAAGAAGCCAAACGCGCTTTCAAACCCGAGTTCCTGAACCGGCTCGACGACGTCATCGTGTTCCGCAGCCTGAACAGGGCAGACATGGACAAGATCGTCGAGCTTGAGGTTTCCAAGGTCAAAGGCCGTCTGAAATACAAGGACGTCGAGATCGTGCTCACGCCTGCAGCGACCGAGTTCCTCATCGAGAAAGGTTACGATCCGCAGTTCGGCGCGCGACCGCTGCGCCGTGCTGTCGAGAAGCATTTGCAGGACCCGCTCGCCGAGGAAATTCTGCGCGGCAGCATCAAGCCGAACGAGACAGTCGAAGTCAGCGTCGCCGACGGCAAACTCGTCTTCAATCAAATGGCCGCCCACGCAAGCTGACGCGCAAAACCATGCTGGTCCGGTACAGAGGGATACAGCGGGGCTTCGCAGGGTCATACGGCAGCGCCGCCGGGGCCGAGGATGGGTTACCCCAATTGACACTTACTCTTCACTATTGAGAGGTCATTATGGCTGAGATTCACAAAGTAGCGGCGCATGGCGATGTAGTCAGGCTCACCAGCATACTTGATGGTAACGCAAAGTTGGCAAATACAAGGAAGTGGCTGAGCCGAAAGACGCCGCTCCATTTCGCTGTGGAGACTGGTCGTAAAGATGCCGTGGCACTTCTGTTGAACAAGGGCGCAATAGCGAGTGCCACAGATGCGCGTGGAGACACTCCGCTGCACCGATTATACCGTTATGTGTATGTCGATCGTTCCGGCGGTTATGGGACGGCGGATAGTCAGACGATTGCCGCCATCGTTGATCTACTGGTGACGCACGGCGCCAATGTTGACGCCGCCAATAATGCCGGAGCCACGCCTCTCTGTATGGCGGCATTGGCTGGATGTCGGTTCACGTGCGGCCATTTATTGAGCAAGGGAGCGAGTATTAATGGCGCCACGAAAGGCTGTGCCACGCCGTTGCATTCGGCGGTCATACGCGGTTTCCCCGACCTCGCAGAGTTTTTGCTGGAAAAAGGCGCCGACGCCAATGCCCGGGGTACATTTGGACGATTTGTCAACTACACGCCACTGCAAATGGCCTACGAAATGAATAAGGCTCATGACGCCGGGAAAGTGTATGAACAAATAATAAACGTGCTGAAACAGCACGGCGCGAAGTAGCTCGAAAATGGGCCAACTCATAATTTTGACGCATTGAGGGTTGTTCAAGCGAACCTAAACTATGGTTTGACCCTTGTCCTAATTGCCGTCTGCGCAGATCGTGACAAAGTACGTGCTAGGCTGCGAATAATCGTAACAGCGAGCGCGGATGGAGCGGCGGTGGTAGGGGCGAAGATTGTTAGGGCACGGCATGCAGCCTTCGTAGCTGGTGCTACTTCGGCGGAGTAAGCTGCCGTGCCCCTACACGTTTACGGTCGCACGGGCTTGAATCGGTGGTTCTTCCCGCAACAATTCTTCTACCTTCCGTTTCGTCTCTTCCATCTTGGGATAACGGATTTCGCGGTAGCCGCGGACTTCCTCGACGCAACGGAGAGCTTTGACGTAACGGTCGTAGCTGGCGCGGTCGTCGTAGTGGAAATTTTCAACGAGCCGGATATACCAGTCGCGAAATTCGCGTTCGCTTCGGTGCCATTGCGGCATCGCGTAACGCATCCAGCGCATGTGCTTCAGAATGTTCAACTGCCATTTCTTCGGGCTGAATTTAAATCGGATTTGCTGGCCCAAAAGAACGAACTCCGGACGGTTGAGATGACGGTAAATGATTTTATCGCCGCGCGTCGGGTCAACATGGTAGCGGTGGCGGTCGCGCAGCGTTTTCTCTTCGCTGGTCATGAGGTGGGCTACATAGACCTCATCCTTGATGATCATCGCCTTGTGCAGGTTCCAGATGACGGCCTTGGTCGCGGCATGGTCGTGCTCGGCGCTGTCCATCGCATACACCTTTTCAACGAGGTCGAAATACCGCCAGGCGTACTTCCCGGCGCCGAATTCGATGAGATCGTAGAGTCGCCAGACGAGATCGCGCGCGGTTTGTTCGCCGAGTCGGATTGAACGTTCGCTCCGGCCCACTAGTTCCTCAAACTCGCGCGCCCAGCGTTTACCCCAACGATGGTTGCGCGTCAAAACTTCCACGCGCTTGGCGATAAACTGTTCATACGTTTCGCGCAACTCGTGTTTGTGCGCCAGCTCCGGCTCAAAAACGAGTTTGCGACCGAGATGGAGCGCCTTGATGTTGTCATCCGCTGCGAACCCCATCGTCTCGCGCAGGCCCCATTCAATGTTCTCAAGCGTCAGCGGGAGCAGCCCTTTCTGAAAAGCGATACCGAGCATGACGACGTTGGCATACAACTTCGTGCCGAAGAAATGTTCGCTGATGCCGCTGACGTTGAGGCCGAAATAGTCGTCGGCGCGGGTGCAACGCCGGATAATCGCCTCCAACTCGGCCACGTCGAAATCGTCCTTACCGAGCAACGTCAGGATGGTCGGGGTCTTGTAGGTGTTGACGACCGCCACGGTGTGCTGCGGACTTCCACAACGCTGATTGCCTTTCGGGTCGAGACAGCGCGCGGTCTCGAGCGGGTCAACGCCGATCAGCAAGTCGGTCTTGCCTTGTGGGATGATATTGGAGACGGGCATTCCGTCCTTGGCGAACGTGATTTGGGAATAGACGCTGCCGTTGCGGATCGCGAGGCCTTTCTTGTCACAAAACAGGACGCGATAACCCTGCCTGACACCGGCCCGGACGAGTGTGGCCGTGCTGACGCCAATACCCATGCCGCCGACGCCAGAGAGGTACGCATGCCACACATCATCGAAATCGCGCAGCACCGGCTGCGGGATGTTGGTCAGATCAATCGAGTCAATTGGCGCAGGCGGTTTCTGGTTGCGGACAACGGCGATTTCTTCGAACGACGGGCAGGCGTAAATCTTCGTGCAAGCGGTATCGGCAACGCACCACGAGAAATCGGTCTGAATTTTCGTGCCGAACGGCGTGTCCACAATGGTCAGCCCCGGGCAGCCTGTTGCCAGCGTGCATTCGCGGCAGAACTCGCACACGTCGGTGTTGATATTGATATAACTTTTTTTCCGCAGGAAACCGCGTTCCTTGATCTCGGCGCGTTCGGCTCTGGCTTCGCGCCGGTGGAACGTGATGCCGCATTCCTTGTCGGCAACGATGACTTTGACGCCGTCGCGGAGGATAGTTTCCTCAAGCATCTGCCGCCACGTCTCGCGATAAGCGGGATTGGCGCGGACAACGGAAACGTCTTTGCCGAGCATCGCTTCGGCGATCCGGTCGATATTCTGTTTGTAGGTATGTTCGCCGACGATGTCCACGTCCATGCTGGGCGTCGGCTGATGACCGGTCATCGCGGTGGTGCTGTTGTCGAGAATGACGTAGGTGATGTCCTGTCCCTGTTTCAGCGCGTTGGAGATACCGAGCATCCCGCTGTGGAAAAACGTCGAGTCACCGAGAAATACTACCTGTTTGTTGGTGATGAACGGATCTATCCCGGCGCCCGTGCCGCCGCCAAGACCCATGCCGCTGTAGTTGTGCATCAGGTCCTTGGTCGGCTCGAACATCAACATCGTGTAACAGCCCGTGTCGCCGTGAAATACGAGGTCAACCGGCCCGCACCCGTGCTGACGCCGCATGTAATAGGGGTCGCGGAACTGCTTTTTCATATCAACCAGCACGCTCGCCGAGTCGCGATGTGGGCAACCGGGGCAGAACGTCGGCGTCCGGGGCGGGATACGGACGTCAAATGTCTCGGTCTGGCGAATCAACTGGACCGCCGCATCGATGCGCCGCGCGTCCAGCCGCAGATTCGGGTCGTGGAAGAACTTGGCAAGCGGCGCGAGCCGGTCAATCAGAATGCTCGGATTCAAGCCGCGGATGGATGGGATTCCTTTTAGTCCGGCGGGGAACTCCTTGCCCCAGACGTTGGTGCGGCCGGCGGCAATGGATGTCTGATTGAGTTTGCCTACAATCTCGGCAATCTGCTCTTCCATGAACCCGCGCCGCTCTTCGATGACAAAAACGCTGCGTACCTGTCGGATGAACGATTCCACCATTTGCGGGTCAACGGGGTAACTGACACCGAGCTTGAGGATCGGCACCTGGTCGGCCACGCCCAGCTCTGCCAACGCATGTTGGAGATAACAAAAGCCCGCCCCCGACGCGACCAGCCCGATTTCCGCGCGCCAGTCGCGTCCTTCCTTATCGCACGGATTGACGATGCAATTGACACCGTAACGGCGGGCGCTCTCCCAGAGTTTCTCGTAGCGTGACGGGAAGTTCGCTTCCCGACTCCACGTGCGCGGCGGGAGCAGCACCGTGTTCTCTAGATCAATGGTCGCGGTATCGAGCACATAGCGGTTTTGCGTGTTGATTACAGGAAAATGGTTTGGCCGCACCGTGACGGTGCCGCCGCCGTCGACCTGGTTGGTGGTAACGAGGTAGCCGATGTAAACGTTGGCCTCACGCGAGAGCTTGTAGCCGAGATCGATCCAGTCCTTTAGTTCCTGCAGGCTGCTTGGCTCCAGCACCGGCATGAAAAGGTGTTTGCAGAGGTAACGCGAGTCGGCTGGGACCTGTGTGGAATCGCTCCACGGGTCGTCTCCGATAAGGACGATCGCCCCGCCTTCGGCATTTGCGCCGGCAAGGTTGCCCAGCGCCAGCGCGTCGGCAGCGACGTGCAGGCCAACCGATTTCATGGCGATGATGGCGCGCAACGGGCCCATCTGCGTGCCGTTGAGCATCGCGGAAGCGAGCGCCTCGTTATTGGCTAGACAGGCGCGGATGCCTTTCTCCTTGAGCAACGGGGCAACGTCCTCCATCGCATCGAAGAAACCTGCGATGGGCGACCCGGGATAGCCAGACAACAGGTGAGTGCCACCTTCGGCCTCCAAAGCCCCCTTGATCAGCAGTTCAGCTCCTGTGAACGCCTCGATTCCGGCCTGTTTCAGAAATCGTGGATCAACCCTCATGATTATGTTGTGGCCGAGAACACCATAACATAGAATCCACCGGTCATGCAAACTCATAAAATCTGGCTGGTTATACCCCTGCTGATCGCGACGAGCTGCGCCATGTTTGGCAGCCACAAGCAAACGACGCTGCGGATTTACGAACAAGTCGGCACCGGATTGCCGGAAGGCCACTGGCGCGAGGCGAAGATCCCGAAGACGGAATTAACGCTGCGTGTTGACCGGTTTCCCGTGCTAACCGAGCGCGACGTTAAGATGGCCGAACCGTTTGAAACCGTTGGCGGCGTGGCGGTGATGCTGCACTTCGATGCCCACGGCATGTTCATGCTCGATGAGCTTACCACGCGAGACCGTGGCCGTTATCTCGTTGTATTTCTCAACGACCGGCCGGTCGCCGCGCACCTGGTGGAGCGGCGTCTCGTCCACGGACAATTCCTGCTGGAAGGCGATTTCACCGATGCCGAAGCGCGCCAACTCATCGATGACCTGAACAAGATGGCCAAGAAACGCGGATGATACGCTGCCGTCTTGTAATTATCCTGTTGTGTCTTTCGATTGCGGGGAAAGTCTTCGCACTCGACCTTTGTCTGCCCACCGCAAATGACGCGGTGCTGCGACCGGGGCACGATGCTGAGTTTTTCCAGCCGACAGTGGAAGGCACGACGGAGTCCGGTATGTTCGGCTGTGTGCGTCGCGACGGGGCGCGGTTTCACGAGGGCGTGGACATCAAATGCTTGGAACGCGACAAGCGCGGCGAACCGCTCGATCCCGTGCACGCTGTGGCCGACGGCGAAGTGGCGTTCATCAACACGAAACCCGGGCTGTCAAACTACGGGCGATACATCGTGCTGCGCCATCATTGGAACGGCGTGGAGGCGTACACGTTGTACGGGCACCTGAGCGAGGTGGCGAGCGGCCTTGTCGTGGATCAGCCCGTCAGCAAGAGTCAGGTGATTGCAAGGATGGGCCATTCCACCAACACGCGCGAAGGAATTTCCCGGGACCGCGCACACTTGCACTTCGAGTTTGATCTGTTGTTGAACCCGAACTTCCACATCTGGTATCCGAAACACGACCCGAAAGCGCCGCCATTCGGCAATTACAACGGATTGAATCTGTTCGGCATTGACCCCACACCGCTGTTCCGGGCCGCTGCTGCCGATGCCAAATACAGTTTTGCGGATTTTGTGGCCCAACAACCGATCGCGTTCGCGGTGCTGGTCGGGGCGCGACCGTTCCCGTGGTTGACGATGCACCCTGAGCAGGTCCGACCCGTGGCGGGGAAGCCCGGCCCCGTCGTCGCATATGAAGTCGGCGCAACTTCGTGGGGATTGCCCGTCTGCGTCTGGCCGCGCACCGCCGAGGAGATCACCGACGCGCAGCGGCGTGTCCTGCAACGCGGCATGCCCGTGCTGGCGCGCGTCAACGAAGCCTCCTTGACAAGCATCGGAAACTGCTGCGGTATGGTTCGGCATCGTACACGCGGCCACGGCTGGGAACTCGGCGACAAAGGCCGCGAATGGGTCGAGATGTTGACCTACGCGCCGTGAGGAGGAGTAAACGTCCAGAGTTCAGGCACAGCTGCCGGAATCCCGCACTGCTGGATTGAATGGAATGATGACGAACGAATTTCACAAATCAACCGCAACTAGCAGGGGCAGCGGCTGTTGCCTGCAGCACGTTGGTTAGGCGACATATCACCAGTTCATTTTGCCGTGGCTCTGTGTTCGTCTTGTCGCGCTATTTCTGCAAGTCCACAACCCGCTGCATACCGCACGTCCGGATCAGGGTCAGAAAGGCAATTAATGAGCGCTGGTTTTGCCTCGTCGCTTCCTCCCGTTCTGCAACTCGTCCCAAGGATCAGAACTGTATCGAAGCGAAGCGGTGTCGATCGATTGGTCGCCAACATGCTGAGCGCCGCGACACCCGGTGGCCCGATGTAGACAAGTGCGTATCTCGCATTGATTGCCGCTTCGTTCAGTTGTTTATATTGCATGACTATGTTCATGAGGCCAGGAATTGCCGGGGCAGCGTTTGTGCCCAGTATTTGAAATGCGCGCATAGCTCTGTTTGCCCTCGCCAAGCGCGGCGGCGTATACGGTCGACCAAAGCCGAAACCGATCAAATCCATTATTCGTTCAGGTGCCGTATAGCTCACATTGATCCACTTCACTAAAAAAGGCGTGGCATTGGAGCCGATGGCGCAAATTGCGGTTGTGGCGTTAGTTTCCCGCGTTCCACCGGTTTTCTCCGCAGCTTTGTATTCGACAAGCCATTCCGACAGGGTTCGTCCGTTGTAGCGAGGTTCGGAATGGGTGGCAGGCCCGCAGCCTATTGCCATAACTACAGCGACCGCACACAACGTAACTAAAGGAAACTTTGTCCTGAGTTGCACGACGGAACATTTCGTAAGCGTGAAGTCGCCTAACATTATATTTAGGACAAAGTAAGCAGCGAAAGACAAAGTGCTTAATCCTTGTCCGATGGCGCGAGGATAGGGCGCACCGGTTGTTGCGACAAGCAAATTGCGTGGGGGCGCATTTTGATAATGCCACCGGATTCCAAAGCCTTGTCATTCTGAGCTTGCCCCGAAAGCTTTCGGGGCGGGCGAAGAACCTCTGCACCGAAAGCAGACCCATGGGTAGTTCCATTGCGAGGCCCTTCGCTTCGCCTGTGGCTCCGCTCAGGGTGACCGGACTATGGTGGTAGCGTCGAGTTTGCGCCCGGTCTTTTGTTGACTGCCTTTTTTCGCTGTTGACTTTACCAAGCTCGTCCGTTACCTTGCACGCCCCTTACGAAACGGGGATTAGGGAATTCATGAGTACGTTTTTCGCAAAAAAAGAAGAGCAGAAGCCGCACTGGTTCGTGATTGACGCGGACGGCAAGGTCTTGGGCAAAGTGGCCGTCAAGGCCGCCAATATCCTGCGCGGCAAAGGCAAGGCCACGTTCACGCCGCACGTGGACACTGGCGATTTCGTGGTGGTCGTCAATGCCGAGAAGGTCGTGTTGACGGGTAAGAAGGAAGATCAGAAACAGTACATGAGCCACTCGCAGTACCCGGGCAACGAGAAGATCATACTGGCTAAGAATCTGCGGGCGCGCCTGCCTGAAAAACTGGTCGAGCACGCGGTCAAGGGCATGATCCCGCACAACCGTCTCGGTCGTCAGATGATTACGAAACTGAAAGTGTACAAAGGCCCAAGTCATCCGCACACGGCACAGAAACCTGAGCCGTTGGCGGTCTGACGTTAACGATTTCACAAAAGCTGCAACATGCAAACCACGACAAGCTACACGGCCATCGGACGACGCAAGACCAGCGTCGCGCGCGTCCGTCTCGCCGACGGCAGCGGCAAGTTCACGGTCAACAGCCGCCCGCTCGACGAATATCTGACGATCCAGAATCTGCGAATGCACGCCGCCGAGCCGCTGGTGGCCACTGCCAACGCCACCAAGTACGATGTAACGGTGTCGGTGCAGGGCGGCGGGCCGACTGGACAAGCGGGCGCGATCCGTCTCGGCATTGCGCGCGCCTTGCTAAAAGTATCGGCCGACTTCAAAACTGTATTGCGCGAAAAAGGCCTGCTCACTCGCGATCCACGCGCGCGAGAGAGAAAGAAATACGGTCAACCCGGGGCGCGTCGGCGGTTCCAGTTCTCGAAGCGCTAGACGCAGCGTTATTCTCCACTTGCAACGCCAAGCCCCGAGTTTGATAATTCGGGGCTGGTTGCTTTTGGGGGATATTTTGTAACCGCGAAGGCCATGTGAAACGTGGTAAACCTTCGCGGCGTGGATGAAGAAAGGGCCGCGAAAGAGTTTCGCGGCTACAATTGCAAATGAAGAAGATAAAAATAGCCATTGTCGGTGCGAGCGGATACTCGGGTGAGGAACTCATCCGCCTGTTGCTGCGTCACCCGCATGTTGACATCGCGTGTTTCACGTCGCGCCAGTACGCTGGCAAGGCGGTGGCCGAGGTGTTTCCGAAATTCCTCGGCTTGATTGACGCGACATTCGTCGAGCCAAGCGTCGAAACGGTCCTGCAATCTGGCGCGGCGACGGCGTTTCTGGCTTTGCCGCACGGCGTGGCCGTGGAGTACGCGCCGGCCCTGCTGGCAAAAGGCGTGAAGGTGCTTGATCTGTCAGCGGATTTCCGCCTGAAATCGGCGGCGGTGTACAAGGAATACTACGAACACGATCATGCTGCGCCCGACCTGCTCAAGCGCGCGGTGTACGCACTGCCTGAGATACGTCGCGATGCAATTCGCAAGGCCGACTTGCTGGCGTGCCCGGGATGTTACCCAACGAGCATTATACTTGGCTGCGCGCCTGCATTGAAACACAAGCTCGCGAAACCGGATGGCATTGTTGTCGCCAGCCTCAGCGGTGTCAGCGGTGCCGGGCGCAAAGTGTCGGCGGAATACATATTTCCCGAATGCAACGAGTCGGCTCGCGCCTACGGCATCCCGAAGCACCGCCATCTTAGCGAGATCGAGCAGGAGCTTTCTTTGCTGGCCGGCACGGAACTGAAAATCAGTTTCGCGCCGCACCTGATTCCGCTGAATCGCGGAATCATCAGCACGATTTATATGGATTTGGCAGATGTAGAGGCGCCCGTCCTCGGGCGCAGTGTGAAAAGCGCCGCCGTGGACGGCGGCCGCTACACTGAAAAAGTCTTGGCTGTCTATCGCGAGTTTTACAAAGGCGAACATTTTATCCGTGTGACCGAGTCGCTGCCGGACACGAAGAACGTCGCGCTGACGAACTTCTGCGACATCTCCGCGCGTGTTGACTCGCGCACGGGCAAACTCATCGTCGTCACGGCCATTGACAACCTGACAAAAGGCGCAGCCGGTCAGGCCGTGCAGTGCATGAACCTTGTGTTCGGCTACGACGAAACCACAGGATTGCTGTGATGAAAACGCCATTCATGATCGTTAAAGGCTCGGTCACGGCAGCGCGCGGGTTCCGCGCGGCTGGCATGGCCGCCGGCATCAAACCGAGCGGCAAGAAAGACCTCGCATTGATCGTGTCGGACGTGCCCGCGACGGTGGCGGCGACGTTCACAACCAATCAGGTCAAAGCCGCACCCGTCCAGCTCGATATTCAACACGTCGCGGCAAGCGGCGGCATGGCGCGCGCGATTGTCGCCAACAGCGGCAACGCCAATGCGTGCACGGGCAAGATCGGCAATATTCACGCCCGCGCGATGGCGGTGGCGGTGGCGCGACGCATCAAGTGCCCCGAAGAACAGGTGTTGGTGTGCTCGACGGGGCGGATCGGCGTGAACCTGCCGATTGTGAAGATTGAGACGGGCATCAAGAAACTTCTCAAGACCGTTTCACGCGCCGGCGCGCGCGAAGCCGCACAGGCGATCATGACATCCGACACGCGACTGAAAGAAGTCGCGGTCCGGTTGAAACTCGGCGCGCGCACCGTTCACATCGGCGGCATCGCCAAGGGCGCCGGCATGATTCATCCGAAGATGGCGACGATGCTGGCGCTTCTGACAACGGACGCGACGATGACGCGCGCACCGTTGCAACGCGCCTTGAGCGCGGCGGTAAAACAGTCGTTCAACCGCATCAGCGTGGACGGCGACACGAGCACCAACGACACGGTGCTTTTGCTCGCCAACGGAGCCTCGGGCGGCAAACCGCTCACAGGTCGCGCAGTCGCGAAATTTCAGGAAGCGTTGAATTTCGTTTGCCTCGAACTGGCGAAGAAGATGGTGTTTGACGGCGAAGGCGTGACGAAATTCGTGACCGTGAATGTGCGCGGTGCGGTGAACGATCGCCACGCGGAATTGGCGGCGCGCGCGGTGGTGAACTCGGTATTGGTAAAAACGAGTTGGTGCGGCGGCGACCCGAACTGGGGGCGAATCATGGATGCCATCGGATACTCGCGGGCAAAGGTGCGCGGCGAGTTGGTGGAGATCGCATACAACGGCCTGTTGGCGGTGCGTCATGGCGTGACGACAAAGGCGCCGCCGCAGAAGCTGCGCAAGATCGTGAAACAACCGGTCTTCACGATTGACGTTCATCTGCGCCTTGGTCGCGGGCATTGCACGATGCACTCCTGCGATTTGACGGAGAAATACGTGGAATTTAACAAGGGAGAATAAGTTAAAACCGGTATAACCGATAAAACCGTTATAAAACAGAACCGGGCGTCTCAGGTCTTTTAACGGTTTTAACCCTTTTAACGATTTCGACATGCAAGAGATCATCCATAAAGCCGATGTGTTGTTGGAAGCGCTGCCGTACATCCAGCGCTTTCGTAGTTCCATTTTCGTGGTGAAATATGGCGGCAGTTTCATGGACTCGCTTGACCCGAAGGTTCGGACTGGCGTTGCGGCGGATGTCGTGTTTCTGGAGGCGGCGGGCATCAATCCGGTCGTCGTTCACGGCGGCGGCAAGGCTATCACCAAAGCGATGGAAGCCGCGGGCATCAAAGCGCAGTTCGTCCAGGGGTTGCGTGTCACCGACGAGGAAACGATGAAGGTCGTCGAGGACGTGCTCGCGAACGTCATCAACCGCGAGATTGTCGAGATGATCCAGAAACTCGGCGGCAAGGCGCGCAGCTACAACGGTAAGGACGTGTTCCGTTGCCGTAAGCTGTCGGCCAACGGCGCGGACCTCGGTTATGTCGGCGAGGTGATAGATGTCCAGACCGAAGCGATCCGTAAATGTATGCGGGCGTCGGTCACGCCGGTCATCAGTCCGATCGGGCTTGGTGAAGATGGCCACGCGTATAACATAAACGCCGATGCGGCGGCGGCGAAACTGGCGATGGCCATTGGCGCGCGCCGATTGGTGTTCATGAGCGACGTGCCCGGGTTGTTGCGCGATCCGAAAAACCCGGCAACGTTGATCTCGAGTTTGAATGTCGGCGAAGTGCTGGAGTTGAAACAACAGGGCGTGATTGACAAAGGTATGATCCCGAAGGTGGACAGCGCCGTCGAAGCGGTGCACGCGGGCGTCCGTCGCGTGCACTTCGTGGACGGACGTATTCCGCATTCCGTTTTGCTGGAGATTTTCACCGACAAAGGCATCGGCACAGAGGTGGTCAAGTGAGCAAGGCACAAGACATCATCGCACTGTTCGACAAGTACGTGATACCGACGTATGCGCGGTATCCGCTCGTGTTCGTGCGCGGCCAGGGCGCCCGTGTGTGGGACGCCGACGGCAAGGAGTATCTCGATTTCGGCGCGGGTATCGCCGTGGACGTGCTCGGGCACGCCAGCCCGGTCGTCAGCGCGGCATTGGCGAAACAGTCGGCAACACTCGTGCACACGTCGAATCTGTACTACACCGAACCGCAAGGATTGCTCGCCAAGAAATTGGTGGAGCTGGTCGGTATTGATGGCAAATGTTTCTTCTGCAACAGCGGCGGCGAAGCCAACGAAGCGCTGTATAAACTCGCGCGCAAGTTTGGAAACGGAGGCTCGCCCGCCGAAGCTTCAGCGAAGGCGGGCGGCCGTTACGAGATTCTCACGTTCCTCAATAGTTTTCATGGACGCACACTGGCTGGCATCAGCGCGACGGGACAGGAAAAGGTCAAACGCGGTTTCGAGCCGATGGTGGACGGGTTCCGCCATGTGCCGTTCAATGATCTCAACGCAGTCGCGAAAGCCGTCGGACCGAAGACGGCGGCCATTCTGCTGGAAGCGATTCAGGGTGAGAGCGGGGTCCAGCCAGCGAACCCCGATTTCCTGCGCGGTCTGCGCCGATTGTGCGATGAGCGCGGATTACTGTTGATGCTTGACGAAGTCCAGTGCGGCATCGGTCGGACGGGCGAGTTCTGCGGGTTCAAAGCGGTTGCGCCCGACGTTGTGCCCGACGCGATTTCGTGGGCGAAAGGTTTGGCGGGCGGATTCCCGATCGGCGCGATCTGGGTGCGCGCGCCGTACGCGAACCTGCTCGGACCGGGGACGCACGCCTCAACGTTCGGCGGCACGCCGCTGGCCTGTGCCGTGTCGTTGGCGGTGTTGGACGCCATCGAGCGCGACGGATTGATTCGCAACGCGCGCGAAACGGGTGCGTATTTCGTGAAAAAGCTGCGCGCGTTGGCGGCGAAACATTCCGCGATCAAGGAAGTGCGCGGATTCGGCCTGATGATTGGCATGGAGTTCAACGTCGAGGCACGACCGGTTGTGGCGAAGCTGGCGGAACGCGGTTTGCTCGGCATACCGGCAGGAGCGCATGTGGTGCGATTCCTGCCGCCGCTGAACATCACGCGCGCCGAGGCGGACGAAGCCATTAAGAAACTGGACGCTACACTGCAGGATCTGGCGGTGAAATAGGACGCAACAATCTGCGGACGGAGTAACCGATATGAAGCATTTACTAAGCATCGAACAGTTGAGCGCGGCGGAGATCGGCGAGATTCTGCGCCTGGCAAAGAAACTCAAGGCGGCGCGCGGGAAATCTGCGCGGTCGCTACCGTTGCAGGGCCAGGTGTGGGCGCTGATGTTCAACAAGGCCAGCACCCGGACCCGCGTCAGTTTCGAAGTCGGCATACGCGAACTCGGCGGCGCGACGTTGTACCTGTCGTCGAACGAAATCCAGATGGGCCGAGGCGAGACCGTGGCCGATACGGCACGTGTGTTGTCACGCTACCTGCATGGCGTAGTCATCCGCACCTATGCGCAACGCGATGTCGAAGAATTCGCGCGGGTTGGAACGATTCCCGTAGTCAACGCGCTGACTGACGAGGAACATCCGTGCCAGATTCTGGCCGATCTGTTCACCATCAGCGAAAAAGTAGGGGCACGGCATGCCGTGCCGCTACGGAGTTTGCATGGACTTAAAGTCGTCTTTTTCGGCGACGGCGCATGTAACGTCTCCAACTCGTGGTTGTTTGCCGCGGCAAAACTTGGGATGGAATTGTGGATTGCCGCGCCGCAAGGATTCCAGCCGTCCACCGCATTGGTGAAACGCGCCGGCGGCGACGTCTGCGTGACCGAGGACGCCATCGCTGCGGCATCGGATGCCGACGTGTTGTACACCGACACGTGGGTTTCGATGGGCAAAGAAGGGGAGGCCGCTGAGCGACTGAAACAGTTCGCGCCATACCAGATCAACGAAGCGGTGGTACGCGCCGCCAAACGCGGTGCGTTGGTGATGCACTGTTTGCCCGCATACCGCGGCAAAGAGATCACGGCAGGCGTGTTCGAAGCGCACCAGCAAACCATTTTCGACCAGGCCGAGAACCGTCTGCACGCGCAGAAAGCCGTCCTGACCCTGCTTGCGCGTTAACGCCGCGCGTCTTGATATGAAACATTTCACGAAAGAGAATTGCTGGCGATGGTTTTTATTACCGTTCAAAGCCTATCTCTTCGCAATGCCAACCGCGCTGTTGATCTGCCAGCAACTTGCTAGGCAACGTATGCTTTCCGAGTGGCCAGACACAGTTTTGCTCCTGATAGAGGATGGATATATTGTGTGTTTTGTTGTGTTATTGATCAATGCAGTTTTCGCAGTTTCCACGCGTGACAAGAATAAGATTCGCCCGGCGCTAATGTTTGCGATACTCGCTCTAATATCGGCGGTTGTTGTTTACCCGTTCACTGTGGTCGCGCCGACAAGGTAGTCGTTCTAGCCATGGGATCGCGTCTCACAAATCATAGATTTGGCTCGGTTTGCCGGCGCCGGATTACAGCCACGAACAATCTTGCCAGCGTTTTCCGTGACGGCCGCTCCGTTTCACGCCGCCAGTACAACGTCCCTAAAAAATGGAACAATCGTTCCATTTTATATGGACGTTTCAGCTAGGGGCCAACTGGTCTAGTTGCGTGTGCAGCAAATCCCGAAACTGCGCGTGGCGTTCCCATGTTTCGCAGCCCAGATAGCCATCTGGTAACAAGGTGCGCGGCAGCAGCGGGTCGAGCGAGAAGGCAAAGGCAAACGCCTGACGTTCCAAGCGCGCCACCCCTGCCAATGCGGCTAGCGTGGCTGCCTTCTGAAGCGCAGCGCGATTGGCGGTCAGGTGTGTCAGGTAAGTCCGGTGTCGGCGGGTGATCTCTTCCCAGTTCCAAGCTGTAGCCACGACCTCCGCATGGGTGCAAAGAAACAATTCCGGAGCTGTGAACCCACAGAAGTTCTCCGGCAAACCCTTCACTTGAATGATCTCACGCAGGATCTGCGTCAGGTCGTGCGGCCAAATCCAAACGCTGCGTTGCAGCAAGCCCAGGTTGCGCGAGCGCAAAGCCCGCCAAAGCAGCTTTCGCTCCTTACTGCGCGCCTCGGGCACGTCAAAAACGACAACACGCCATGCGCCGTCCCACGAATGGTTCCAATTGCGTTCTGGATTGCAGACTTGCGCACGTTCCCAGCCCTTGGCAGTAATGCAGAAAGTGGTCGCTGACTTTTTCCCGGAACGATTGATTAACGCAGCCTGTTCAAGGTGGAGAAGGACCTGGGTACTTTGGCGGCGATGCGCATACTCCTCATAACCAGCCACCAGGTTGCAAAAGGTTGGGCGGCTTAATTTGTCCATCCCCCAACAAAACAGGTCCAAGATGTCCGCATAATTGGCTCGCGCCATGCCCTATTCTTAACCGGTTGGCAGCCATGCATGCAATTGAAAACGTCCATATAAAATGGAACGACCGTTCCATTTTATATGGACGTGTGGTGGCGCGAGCGCAGCCTTGCCACGCGGGTGCGGGGTCAGCATAATCGTAGCAGTGAGTCAGTCACTCGAACAATCCTACGACCGGTGCCGGCGCATTGCGCGGCGCACGGCAAAGAATTTCTATTATTCGTTTCTTGTCATGCCGCGGGCGAAACGCGATGCGATGTGTGCGATCTACGCGTTCATGCGGCGCAGCGACGATATCGCCGACGGCGCCGCGAATCCGGCGGTGGCGTCGGAAGGACTGCGCAAGTGGCGCACGCAAGTGGACGCGGCGCTACGTGGCTCAGGCGTCTCGCCTGACAATCTATTTGGGGCGGACAGGCGAGACGCCTGTCCCACCATCGACCCAATTCTACCGGCGCTGGCGGACACGGTAGGCCGTTACCAGATTCCGCCCCGACATTTTCACGAACTGCTCGATGGCACCGAGATGGATCAGCGGGTGACCCGGTACGAGACGTTCGACGACCTCTACAAGTACTGCTACCACGTGGCGTCGGTGGTCGGGTTGGTTGTGCTGCCGGTGTTCGGGTACACCGACAAGGCGGCACTCGTGCCAGCGGAGGCATGCGGCATTGCGTTTCAGCTCACCAACATTCTCCGCGACGTGAAAGAGGACGCGCAGATGGGCCGTATTTACCTGCCGCGCGAAGATCTTCGACGGTTCGGCGTCACGGAGGACGACATCATCAATGCTGCTGCCAACCCTTCGGCCATTGAGAGCGAGTTTCATTCGCGATTTGTGGAGCTGATGAAGTTCGAGGCAGGGCGGGCACGGGAATATTATCAGAAGGCCGAACCGCTGCGTGGAATGATCGAACCCGATAGTCGCGGGACGTTGACGGTGATGATTGGGATTTACGGTGGCATCCTGCGCAAGATCGAGGAACGAAATTATGCAGTGTTGAACGAGCGAGTTCGGCTTTCAGCGGCGGAGAAACTGTGGATTGTGCTGAAGAACTGGGGGAAACGCTGACAATGAAGAAAAACAGTTCAGCCGCGGCAAGAATGCTGCTCCTACGTGGGATTGCGTTTGTTCTATTGTCGGCCACCGTAACGTTCGCCAACGGCGGCGGACCAAAATTGTTTCTGTTCCTGAAAACAGGTGAGAAATTTGCGACGCAGGAAGTGGCTGGGCCGACGGTGAAAGGTCTGACCGATTACATCGGGCAGAAGCTTGCTGTGTCATTCGATCCGAAGGTAATGAACGATCCCGTGAAAGCGGCCGAGTTGTGTGGAACGGACAAGCTCGCGGCGGGCATCGTGACACCGGGTTTTTATCTACAACACGGCAAGGCGCTTGGATTGGAACCGGTATTGGAGACACGGCGCGAAGGCGTGACGGCGGAACGGTACGTTCTGGTCGTTCGCAAGACAGCCGGCGACGATCTAAAAACGTTGAATGGCAAGACCGTGGCCACGACGTTGGCGTTGGAGCCGCGTTATGTCATCGGCGTAGTTTTGCAAGACAAGCTCGGTAAAGAAGTGCGCCTGAAATCCACGATGGACGTCGAAGGCGCGGTTTTTGATATGGCTGACGGCGCGAAAGACGCGTCGGACGCGGTATTGGCGGAAGAAGCCGCATGGAAACTGTTTGAGAACGACCCGGAACTCGGGCCGAAACTGAAAACGATTTATCGCTCTGAGGAATTGCCGCGCGATTTGGTCGTCCGGTTTGGCGGCGACACCGCGGGAGTAGACGCGGAGAAGCTGAAAACCGTGTTGAAAGCGATGAATGATAGCGAGGAAGGCAAGACGATCCTCCGAAGCATCCGGGTCCAATCATTTGTGGACTTGGACAAGGAACGATTGGCCAAGGCGGCGGCGTTATTCCTCGGAAAGTAAGACCAATGACGCGCGCAATCATCGCTCCCGTTTGTCTGGCAATCCTCGTCGCCATATGCGGCTGCAAGAGCATTGGCGGCGTAAGAACTGGGCCGCGACAACCGTTGGCGTTGACGCCCGAAGAGGCGGCGAAATCCCTCGAAGAAGGTCGTGCGTTATTTGCCGAGCAGCCGCGGACGCTGGAGCGGGTGGTGCGCGCCGCTCAACTGCTCGAACAATCTGCTCGCACGTTGCGTGACGATTACGATCCGCAATGGCAGGCTGCGCAGGCGCTGGCGTTTTTGGCCGAGAACGGGTTGCACCCGGTGATCCGCAAGGATGCAGCCAAACGCGGCATCGTCGTTTCGCGGCACGCGCGCGAGTTGAAACCAGACCGCGTTGAAGGCCATTACTGGTACGCGCTCAATGTAGGCCTACTCGCGGACGTGGATCGGTCGTACGGACTGAACGCAGTCACCGAGATGCAGATGGCGCTGAACCGCGCCATCGAACTGGATGAACGTTACGATTTCGGCGGGCCGCTGTGCGTGCTCGGTCTGCTGCATTTGCGGACGCCCGCGCCGCCGGTTAGCATCGGCAGCCCGCGGAAAGGATTGCGCCTGCTGCAACGCGCAGTCGAATTATTCCCCGATTACCCGGAGAACTATGTTTATCTTGCCGAGGCGTTGCGAGACACGGGGAAACCTGACGAGGCGCGAAAGGCAATCAACGTGGTTCTGCAAGCCCCGCCATTGCCCGATCAACAGTTCGAGAGCGCCAAGTGGAAGCAAGACGCACAGAAGCTATTGTCAGAACTTCCCGACCCGGGTCCAATGAACCAGAGCTGGATTCAATGAACGTTGCCGGTCTCATTGATCACGCGCTGCTGAAGCCAGAAGCCACTGCGACCGATATCGAACAGCTGTGCCGCGAGGCTATGGAGTTCGGGTTTTGGTCGGTCTGCGTTAATCCGTTCAATGTTCGGCAGGCTGCGACATGTTTGAAAGGTTCGACCGTCAAAGTCTGCACGGTCGTCGGGTTCCCGCTTGGCGCAAATCTGACGGAGACGAAGGTGTACGAAACGCGGTTTGCCCTCCGGGACGGCGCGAGCGAGATTGACATGGTGCTCAACGTCGGCGCGCTCAAGGCGGGCGACGATAGCGTGGTGCGTTCCGACATCCAGACCGTCGTGCAAGCGTGCCGCGAAGGTCACGCGCTTTGCAAGGTCATCCTGGAGACAGGTCTCCTGACCGATATTGAGAAAACAGGGGCGTGCCAACTTTGCGTCGAGGCCGGCGCAAACTTCGTGAAAACTTCCACGGGATTCGGTACTGGCGGCGCGACGGTTGCAGACGTGGCATTGCTGGCGCGGCTCGTGAAACCGCACGGGCTGAGCGTAAAAGCGGCGGGCGGCATCCGTTCGTTGGCCGATCTCCGGAAAATGGTCGCGGCCGGCGCGACGCGCATCGGCACCGGTAGCGGTGTGAATATTTTGAAAGAAACCCAACGGTCGGACTGCGCGAACTAGGTGGTTATGATCATCTATTTTGTCAATGCAGCGAATCGCGAGACGATGGACTTGTACTTAAAGTCATGGGGAGCATCGTTGCGGCCGATGATCAAGATTGCAACCTACGATCGGTTACCGGCGCTGCCGACGTTACCAGCTGGCACGTACATTTTCTCGGACTTGGAGCGCATGAATCCCATCCAGCGCGCTCTTGCCACCGAAGTTTGGAACCAGCTCAGCGCCGCCGGTCCCAATGTCCGGCTGCTCAACCATCCTGCGCAAGCCCTCGGTCGCTTGGAATTACTGCATACTCTCCACGACTCCGGCCGCAACCAATTCAATGTCTACCCGGTCAGCGAAACCCACTCACCGCAGCGGTTTCCTGTTTTCCTGAGGTGCGCTACCGATCACTTGGGCAGCCTCACGAAGCTGTTGACGACGCAGGAGGAACTGGATAGCGCCATATTGGCGGCACTGCTTCATGGGCTTCGCCTGGACGATCTGTTGATTGTCGAGTATTGCAGTGCAGCCGATGCCGATGGCGTCCATCATAAGTTTGCTGCGTTCTGTGTCGCGGGTCAGATCATTCCGCGGCACCTGATTTTCAGCCGCGACTGGATACTGAAACTTCCGGACCTGCTCGATGCCGACAAACTCGCCCGCGAACGCGAGTATTTCCAGACAAACCCGCACGAACAAACACTGCGCGAGGTTTTTCAAGCCGCCCACATTGACTATGGCCGATGCGATTACGCCGTCATCAACGGCAAGATCCAGATTTGGGAGATCAACACCAATCCCGTCGTGATGCTCCTGCCCAAGCAGTATCAGCCCGATCATCTGCCCGTTCAGAAAGAGTTTGCCACGCGCATCCGGGCCGCATTTGAGGCAATTAATCTGCCAGTCGATCCGGGTCAGCAAATCCCGTTGCGCCTTGATCCGGCGATCATCACGCGTCTTGCTCAGGCCGACGCGTGTTCCAGCAGATAACCGATTGTCAGGTTGTCCAACAACGCCGAGCCGGTGGAGATAAAGATCCTCGTTCGTCCAGTCACCGGACGCGGCCCGTCGCGCCACAATCCCAGCAGGTCCGTCAGATCGCGCTCCACGACCAGTCCCGCTGCAAGCCACGCACGCACGTCGCCCACGCGCCTGCAATCCGCGCCGTCCACGTACACGTCTGCCACGCAAGGCCAGTCCGGCGACAATTCATGTTGTTCCTCTGTGTCAGCGCCGAGACTGATTACGACTGCCGCCTTCGTTGTCGCCGGTTTGCAGAATGGCGTCTGTGCCGTCGTTGCCAGAATTAGCGCGTCGCAATCAACCGGTTCTTCGACGGTCTCAACTCGGCACCGGGTGCCGGTGAATGCCGCAGCCGCCACGCGTGCCCGTTCCGGTTGAGCATCGCGAAAGACAACCTCGTCCACGCCGCCGAGTGCAGTCGTGTATAACGCCGCGTAATATCCCACGCGTCCCGCGCCGATCACCGTGACGCGCCGCCGCACGGGAGCCAACCGTTGCAGGGCCAGCGCGGCGCACAACCCGGTCCGCGCCGACGACAGTAAACACGCGTCGAATATGTGGGTGATGAAATTCTCCTGCGGGTGCAGATGAAACGCCTTGCCGACGGTAATCTGGTCTGGGACTTCGCGTTGCCGCCGGTTTGTGCCAACAAGTTTCACCGTCTTGATGACCTGCGCGCCATGGCGCACTACACAAGGCATCACGCGGAAATCGCCGCCGTCGAGCGTGACGGCATCGGTCCAAATCCATTTTGGCGGCAACTCCAGCGTCGCGCGCCCGTCAGCGAGCAGCGTCAGCCAATTGCCAACGTAAGCCAGATAATCAGCCGGCGCTGCGGTCAACGCCCGGTGCACCGTCGCATCTTCCACGTAGATATGCGGCTCGTCGTGTGCGCGAAGCACTTTGGCAAGGAGATTTGTCATGGTTTTACAGTGCTGCCAAGCGACTCTACGGCAATGGCGGCGCGGAGAATTGATCTTTGACCTGAATACCGAGGTCGGCCCGCATTTTTCTCAGGTACTCGGTCGCCACGCGTTTCGCTTCAAAGTATCGCGCTGGCGGCGGGCTGGATTCCGCTGAAGACGACTCCATTGGCTTAAGGGATTGGAGTTTTTTCCTGTGTTTGGCGCGGAGAAGCTGCAGTAATTGGACGCGTTGCGGAATGTCGTTCAACAGCGTGATCCGCAAGTGGGGCAGACGCGGGTACATCTTTGGGATCAGTCGGCGCGCGGTCACGACTCGCTGTGGCCGGGTTGCATTGAACCAATCCGCCCAAAACGACCATTCGCGCATGTGGTGGGTGAGACCTTTCCCGTGTGGGTTTTCCAATGCCGCCTCCAGCGGCAACAAGCAGCAGATCATCTGGGCGATTTCATACAGCCAGGCGTCGCTGAACCAAAATGGTGTAAACGGTTCGAAGAAGAAACCCAGCTCATGGATCATCGCCTGTGTGACAATCGGGTACGTAGGGAACCCCTTGTGCAGCGGATCCTTGAAATACATCACCCCATAACTGCCGGGCATGACTGACGCGGCTTCCCTAACCAGGTCATCCCACTTGCTGGTTGCCATCCTCACATCGTCCGCAAAAAAGCCGACGATGCTGCAACCCTCTGTCGCTGGCAGCATCAGGTGGACCCGGTGATTAAAGCCGAGCGCCTGTGGCTTGACATCAATGGTTATTGTGTACGGAGCGGAAAAACGGCGCACCGCTTCCAGACTCTCGGTATCGTCATTATCTATTCCGACCACCACGCGGAGAAGCTCCGGACGGGCCGTTGTGGCCGCGATGGACTGCAAGGCTTCGATGGCCGACTGCGGCCGGCCCCGGGTCGGCAGCAGGAGCGCGATCGTGGCATCGTGATTCATGTGGTTGTTGTCCCGCGAACCGTTGCGCAGCCTACCAAGAATTGATACCGCTGCCAAGTGGCGAGCAGATTTCAAATGTTACGAGAGGGGCGATTGTGGTATGATAAACACCCAATGAAACGCTGGGGAATAACATTGGCGGCGCTGGCGTTTGTTTCGGCTGTCGCTTACGGGAAGACCGAGAAGGTCTGCCTGATCAAGATTGACGGGGCCATCGGTCCCGGCACAGCCAGTTACATTTCGCGGGCGATTGATGACGCTGCTACCCAGGACGCGCAGTGCTTGATCATCCAACTCAACACGCCGGGTGGAATGTTGGACTCCACGGAACTGATTGTGCAGAAGTTCCTCGGCTCGCCCGTGCCTACGGTGGTGTACGTGGCACCACCGGGGGCGCGCGCCGGAAGCGCGGGTTGTTTCATCACGATTGCGGCTGACGTGGCGGCCATGGCGCCGACAACCGCGATCGGCGCGGCGCATCCTGTCGCGGCCATGGGCGGCGAGATAGACAAGACCATGAAGGAGAAGCTGGAGAACTTCTATGGCAGCTACATCGAGACCATCGCCACGAAGCGGAAGAGGAACGCTGAATGGGCGAAGGCGTCGGTGCGGGAAAGCAAATCGATCTCGGCAGAAAAAGCTCTGGAACTTGGCGTCATAGATTTGATCGCCAAGGATATGCCGGATTTGTTGAAACAGCTCGATGGACGCGAAGTGGACGGGAAGAAACTGCAGACCGCCGGCGCTAATCCCGTGGAAATCCCGAAAACGTTTCGCGACAAGATTTTCCAGATCCTGTTCTCCCCCGAGATGTTGTATGTGCTCGGGCTGTTTGTTCTATATGGCGTCATTGGCGAACTTACCAATCCGGGCGCCATCCTCCCCGGAGTTGTCGGCGTGATTGCCCTTGTTCTGGTTCTTTACGTGGCTTCGGTGCTGCCGGTGAACGGGGCGGGCGTGGCGCTGATCGGAGTGGCGATTGCGCTGTTTCTTATAGATGTGTTCTCGCCGACGCACGGGATATTGACGGCAGGCGGCGTGGTGGCGTTTTTTCTAGGGTCGCTGATGTTATTTGACCGCAACGATCCGTTCTACCGGCTGTCGCTGATGTGGATTGTGCCGGCAACGGCCGTGACGGCGTTGTTTTTCATGTTCGTCGCAGGGGCGGGACTTCGGGCGCAGTTGCGGCCGGCAAAGGTCGGCACGGGAACGTTGGTCGGCCAGATGACGAAAGCGCTGACGGCGATTGACGCGAATGGCGGTAGGGTGTTTATCGAAGGCGAATATTGGAACGCGGTGAGCGACACGCCGATTGCCGCGGGGCAGGACGTGGAGATCGTTGGCGTAAAAGGGCTGATGTTGAAAGTGAAACCAAGAAGTTTCTGAAAGGAGATCGATCATGGAACAACTGTTTAGCAAATTTGGCGGATGGGTCGTGCCGGTGGTCATTCTGGCGGTAATAGTGTTGCCGCAGGCAATACGGATACTGCGTGAATACGAGCGGGCGGTGGTATTTCGCTGGGGCCGGCTGCAGGCGGCAAAGGGACCGGGGCTGATTTTTCTGATCCCGTGGGTAGATCGCATGGTGCGGATGGACCTGCGCGTCATCACGATTGATGTGCCGAAACAAGAGATCATGACCCGCGACAACGTGCCGGCGACCGTGGATGCCGTGGTATATTTCCGCGTGGTGGATCCCCTGGCGGCGGTGACGAAGGTGGAGAATTTTCTCAAGGCGAGTTCGCTGATTTCGCAGACCACATTGCGCAGCGTGCTCGGCCAGTCGCAGCTCGACGAATTGCTGGCCCAGCGCGAAAAGATCAATCTACAACTTCAGGAAATCATTGATCGTCACACGGAGCCATGGGGCGTGAAGGTCACGGCAGTCGAAGTCCGCGACGTGGTGTTGCCGGACAGCATGAAACGCGCGATGGCCAAGCAAGCCGAGGCCGAACGCGAACGCCGCGCCAAGATCGTCAACGCAGAAGGCGAATTCCAGGCGGCCGAGAAGATGGTGCAAGCAGCCGGCATGATTGCCGAACAACCGATCGCGCTGCAATTGCGGTTCCTTCAGACAATGGCCGAGATCGCCAGCGAGCACAACACCACCACGTTCGTGCCGATCCCGATTGACCTGTTCACGCCGTTCCTGAACAAGCTCAGCAGCGCGCCGCCGAAATAACAACAGTCTCACGCAGAGGCGCAAATGGGGTTGTAGGATAGGGCGCGCTCGCCAAGCGCGCCGCTGTCGTTGTCGCAGTGGGAACTGACTACGGACGGCTCAGGCGTGAGCCCCCGTTGGGGGCAACGTCCCCCTCACGGGGCGAGCCGTCCCTACCAACAGCTTCGCCAAAGTACCGGCGCTGGAAGTAGAGCGCCACGTTTACCAAACCGATTAATACGGGCACTTCCACCAGCGGTCCGATGACAGCGGCAAACGCCACGCCGGAATTGATGCCGAACACCGCAACCGCAACGGCAATGGCCAACTCGAAGTTATTGCTTGCCGCCGTGAACGACAGCGTAGCGGTCTTCGAGTAATCCGCACCAACCTTACGACCGAGCCAGAAACTGACCAGAAACATCACAACGAAATAAATCAGCAGTGGGACGGCGATCCGCAACACATCGAGCGGGATGCGCACGATCCGGTCGCCCTTGAGGCTGAACATCACCAGAATGGTGAACAGCAGCGCAATCAGTGTGATCGGACTAATGCGCGGTATGAATGTGTGCTCGTACCATTCGCGGCCTTTTGCCTTGAGCAGGAGGAACCGCGTCGCCAGTCCCGCAAGAAATGGGATGCCGAGATACACAAACACGCTCTTGGCAATCTGGGCCATGCTCACGTCCACGACATTGCCCCGGAGACCGAACAGCGGGGGCAACTTGGTAATGAAGATCCACGCGAACAGGCTGTAGAACAGCACCTGAAACACGCTGTTGAATGCGACCAGACCGGCGCAGTATTCAGTGTCGCCCTTGGCCAGTTCATTCCAGACGATCACCATCGCAATGCACCGCGCCAGCCCGATCATGATCAGTCCGACCATGTATTCCGGGTAGTTGTGCAAAAAGATAATCGCCAATGCGAACATCAGCACCGGCCCGATCACCCAATTTTGAAGCAACGACAGGCCGAGCACCTTCCAGTTGCGGAACACGTCACCGAGTTCCTCGTACTTCACTTTTGCCAGTGGCGGATACATCATCAGGATTAGGCCGATGGCGATGGGAACGTTGGTCGTGCCAACCTGAAACCGGTTGATGAATCCCTCGACGCCGGGGATGAAGTACCCCGCGCCGACCCCGATGCCCATCGCCAGGAAAATCCACAGCGTCAGGTACCGGTCGAGGAACGATAGTTTTTTGCTGATACGTTCGATCATATCTGTCTGATTTGGTTGCTATTTTGAGTTAGAAAAAGCTGCTGCAACTTGTTGGGTCCTACCGGTTCTTCGACAACCCAGGGCACGATGGCGGTTCGCTTGGAGAACTTGCCGATGACTTCTCGGATGTAGGGGATCTCGTCCGCGCCGCGCGCCACGAGTAACGGGTCGCGCGAGCCGCTTTCCGCGAAGCTCTGGTTGATGACCCACGCGAACGGCTCGATCTTGGCGCGGCGCAAGTCATCTTGCAGCGCAGCGGCTTCGTGGACGGGTGTGGCTTCGGGCAGCGTGACGACGAGGACGCGGGTGAAGCGCGGGTCACGAAGCCGGGGTAGAAGTTGGAGCACCTCCTCCGGCATGTCGCTGGCGTTGCGAGCGATCTCCCGGTGGTAAGCCTCGGTGGCGTCGAGCAACAGCAGCGTGTGTCCCGTCGGCGCAGTGTCCAGCACCACGAACCGGTCCTGTCCTTGCGCCACGACGTGCGCGAAAGCGCGGAAAACCGCGATTTCCTCGGTGCAGGGCGAGCGCAAGTCCTCTTCCAACAAGGCGCGTTCGTTGGCATCCAGGTCCTTGCCGGCGGTGGCCATGACTTGTTCGGCGTAAGTCTTCGTTTCTGCCTGCGGATCAATCCGGCTAACTTGCAGGCCGGCAGCTTTGCCGGCCGCGGCGGCCACGTGCGCCGCTGGATCGGTTGTGCTCAAGTGAACTTTGTGTCCGCGCCGGACCAGTTCAGTCGCGATGGCGGCGGCCACGGTAGTCTTGCCCACGCCGCCTTTGCCCATCGTCATGATGACGCCCCGGCCCGACCGCACCAGGTCATCCACCAATGCGGACAATGATTCGAGCGGCGGCAAATCGCGGTTGGGGTCTCCGTCTGTGACGGGTTCCGTCTCGCCGCTTTGAATCAGTTTCCGCAGGGCCGGGATGCCCACGAGATTATGGGCGCGTAGCGGCACTTCCACGACCGGCAACCGCTTCAGAAAATCCTGTTTCGCGGCCAAGCCGCTTGTGCCCCGGCGTTCCAGTGCCAATGCAAGCGGGTCCGAGTTGGCGGCGCGGAACACGCCGTTCAGGATCAGTCGCTGGTTATGCACACCCAGCGCCGACAGTTCACCGCTGGTGCGTTCGGCCTCATCCAACGCGGCCTTTTGCGGTCGGCTGACCAACACCAGCGTCGTGCGCGCACCGTCGGCCAGCGTCGCGACCGAGCTTTCATAAATCGCCCGTTGCTTCTGCAAACCGGCCAGCGGACCGAGGCACGATGTGCCGGAGGTGTTGTTCTCCAAGAACCCAGTCCAGGCTGTCGGCAAGGTCATCAGTCGCAACGTATGGCCGGTGGGCGCAGTGTCGAAAATGACATGGTCGAAGTCGGTTGTGGCGGCCGGCTCACCCAACAGCCGGGCGAATTCGTCAAAGGCCGCAATCTCCATGGTGCAAGCGCCCGACAATTGTTCCTCCATGCTGCGGAGGAGCGCCTCCGGCAGCTTGCCGCGATACGGACCCACCATGCGGTCACGATAGGCTTGTGCGGCGGCTTCCGGATCAATGTTCAAGGCCCGCAATCCATCCGCTCCGGGAATCGGCGTGGGGGTGCCATTAAGTTTCTGTCCCAACACCTCGTCCAGGTTGGAGGCCGGATCGGTGCTTACCAGCAGCACCTTGTGGCCACGGTCGGCCAAAGCGACCGCAGTGGCGCACGCCAGCGAGGTTTTGCCCACGCCGCCCTTGCCAGTGAAAAACAGGAAGCGCGTGGGATTGTCCAGGAAGGCGCTAAAGGGATTAGCGGGTTTGCGGAGAGATTCAGTGTTTGTGGTTTCTGTAGCCATAACGTGGTTCCTCATTGGAGAACCGCGGCGGCTGGGCCACTGAGGCCGACCATGGTAGCCAGTTCTTCTTTGCGGGGATAACGGCCATGGCTGACGATCTCCCCGTCAACAAGGATCAGCGGCAGGCAGTCGGTGCCGCTGTCGTTCACGGCCTTTACGACCTTGGTATTGCTGACAAACGCTTCATATTGCTGGGCCGCATTATACCGCTGCACCTCAACGCCCTGCGCGTTCAACCACGCCAGCGCGGCGCTGAACTCAACGAGTTTCTTGTCCACTTTCGGCCCGCAAACTCCGCTGGAGCAACACATGGGCGGATCGAACACTTCGATTTTCTTCATCATGACTTTCCTTTTCATAATTTCAAAACGTCGCCAACAGATAGAACCCTGCGCACACCAGCAACACGCCTGCTATGTTGCGGATCGCGACCTCGGCCTTCTGCGCTTTGATGGACGCTTTCCCAAACGACACGCCGAACAGGATGGCACCGAGCGGCAGGCTGAAACCCACACCGAAAGCTGCCATCAGCGCCATGCCCCAGAGGATATGGCCCATCAATACGCTGGCGCCGATGACGACGAAGATTCCAGGATTGCAGGGTAGCGAACTGGCCGCCACCCCGCCGCCCAGAAACAGCCCTCCCAGCACCGCGCCCATCTTGCCTCCCGAGACGGAAGGTTCGCCGTCCTTCCGAGCGCGGCTCGGTAGGTTGAAGGGAAGTAATTTCAAAGCTGCCAAGCCCAGAAGAATCGCCACAACGCCCGCGAACAACTTGCAGTAGCGTCCGAGAAACGCCTGCGCCGTCTGGCCGACCAGTCCCGCCACAAATCCGAGAAGAATCAACGACAACGTGGTGCCGACCATGAACCAGATCGCGGATGTGAATGCCGTTCGCCGGTTCACATCCTGACGTGTCCCGGAATAGGCCACCAGCATGCCCATCGCCGGCAAGGTGCAACAGGCGCTCGCCATCGCGCTCACCAGCCCCAAAAGGAATGCCAACGGCAAGGCCGCCGGCCCCGTACTGACTTCTTGGAGTAAGTTCGTGATTGTTTTCAGCATCTTCCGGCATTCCTACTTGCAGGAAGTCGCACCGCCGCCACAGCATCCACCAGCACTCGATGCTTTCACATAAGCCTGAAGCAACTTCGTTTCCGTGATCTCTCCGGTTACAGGAACCATCCCGCGCCCTTTGACCAGTGCGAGCACGCCCGGCACGGTGATTTGCGCCGCAACTTTTTCATAGTCAGGCGAGTTTATCTTCAGCGTGAAAATTCCGATCTTGCCCCGCACCTTGGGTTCTATCGTTTGAGCCGCGCCCCGGATTTGCGACGTCGCCGCTTGGGCGTTAGTCTCGCTCTTGGCCGGCAAGAACACGAAAACCCCGGCCATATCCGTTGCAACCGTGTTCAATTCGGAAAGCGCGCCGATCTCTTTTAAGGCAACCGTGTCTGATGTGGTCGAGACAGGAGCGGTTGGCTGTCCGGTGAGCGCCGTCGTCGTGAATCCGGCCGCGGGCGTTGCGGCCGATGCCGCATTGTTCTTGATCACAGCCCGCGCCACCATCGCCCCGGCGGCGATCAGGACGATGACACCCAGCACGCAACGTTTTTTACTCGACGCCCCGGGAGCGTGGCAGCCGCATCCGGGACCACAGGCCGCGGCCTGTTGCTTCAGTGTTTCCATATTGTCTGTCGGTTTACGGTCTTCATTCGGTGGATTCATCGGTTATTTCTCCTCTTTTAGCGTTGTATTAGACTCTCTGGTATCGTCGCGACAAACGACCGGATTTGGTCACGCACGCGACGGTAAATCGCCAGTTTCGCTTCGTTATCCGGCAAACCCACCGCTAATTTAGGTGGATCATCAAAGCCAACGTGCACAACTTTGGCTTTGCCGGGGAAGACGGGACAATGTTCGTTTGCGTTGCCGCAGACGGTGACGACATAATCGAATTCCAGCGGTCCAAGTTCCGCAACGGTCTTGGAGTGTTGTCCGGTGATGTCCACGCCCGCTTCGGCCATGACTTTGACGGCGTGAGGATTCATACCGTGCTTCTCGATGCCGGCAGAGTACGGCTCGATCACGTCGCCCTTGAGATGCCGCGCCCAGCCTTCAGCCATTTGGCTGCGGCAGGAGTTACCGGTACAGAGAAACAAGACCTTCAGCTTAGGCACGGCATCCTTTCGTTTTGGTTCCGCGTGACCGGTTGCGGCGTGCGGGTGTTCCGCAGGTTTTGTTATTCCAGAATATCGGTTTACTTTGGTGATCGCGCTCGATGTCGCGTTGTAAAAACCCGATCTTCGTGAAACAACCTCGCAGACAGCGCAACAGGGAAGCGTGTACGGCATCGCGCGGCTCGGCCAACGAATACATGATCATTTTACCGTGACGTTCGATCTCGACCAAACCGGAGCGGCGCAGGTAGGCGAGATGCCGCGAGATCGTTGGCTGCGGCACCTTGAGAATCTTCTGGAACTCGCAGACACAATGCTCGCGCTGCGCCAGCAGGTTCAGGATCCGCAACCGCGTCTCGTCCGAGAACGCCTTGAAGAGTTGATTCGGCTTATCCATCGCACGCCTATCATATTCGCTAAAGCGAATATGTCAAGCGTCGCTGCTCAGAACCTGAATGTCCATTCGAGCGAGGAATAGCAGGTGTTGTAGGCCGCCTTTGTGAGGCGGCGCACAGGTGAGCGTGGAAAGCAACGCCGACTCACAGAGTCGGCCTACAATGGGGGCGGGTCTTGATGGTTGAACAGGCTGGTGATATTGTGTGTCTGAAGTGAGGTAGGAAACAGTGGAAGGAGCGTTGACGATGAGAAGGCACATCTCAATTGGAATGGTGGTAATTTCTTTGGCGCTGGCTGGTTGTTATACGCCGGAAGGGCGGCCGGACCGCACTGCGACAGGCGCGTTGACGGGCGCCGCGCTTGGTGCGGGCACCGGGGCGATCATTGGCGGTCGCCATGCCGGTGAAGGCGCGCTGATTGGTGGTGCAATTGGCGCAGTGACTGGTGGCATAATCGGGCAGGGCATGGATCAGTCGGCGCGCGAGCGGGTGGAGCGGGAATACCCACACACGATGCAGCGTTTTGATCAGGGACAGCCGCTCGGTCTGGCTGATATCAAGGCCTTGTCGAAGGCCGGCGTGAGCGATGAGGTCATCATCAGTCAGATCCGCAATTCACGGGTGGTTTATCGGTTGTCCACGCCGGAGATTATCGATCTCAAAGATGCGGGTGTCAGCGAGCGTGTGATCGATTTCATGATCAACACGCAGAGTCTGTATCCGCCGCAACCGCCGCGGTACTATTATCGGTACTGACAGTTTTCGGGCGACACGTTTCGGATTCTGCATCGGTCTTTGCCGGTAGGCGAAAGATTTGCGTCGGCTCATCTTTTCCTTTAAGATAGACGGTACTTGAAGGGTTTCCCCGTGGGCGGTCGGGGAGGAGGTATGGCAGTCATGAAAAAGATGGATCTGCTGACAAGAACGAAAACGGAATTACTAAAGGTGGCGCACCGGCTGGGGTTGCGCGGCATCTCGACATTGAACAAACCAGAACTGGCGGCACGGATTCGACGGGCGCAGCAGGCGCGTTCCGTCAAAACCATGCGGCCCTCGCTGGGCGTGGCTGTGGCGGCCCATAAACTCACCAACGACTTGAAACGTCGCGCTATCCGCAAGCGCGCCAAGGCTGCGGCTGCGCGGGCGCGCGCGGCGCGCAAGTCCGTGTCGCCGGCCCGGAAGATCAAAGCCGTCGTCAAATCGCCAAAGACCGCCGCCGTGCTTGGAACTGATCAGGCGCCGGTTGCCACGTCTGCGGCAGTGAAGGAATTATCGGCGCACAAATTCGATGTCGCGCCCACGCCAGCGGCGCGGAAGCAGGTATTTATCGAGGATAACCTCGGCGACTTGCCGGAGGCGTACGGAACGGGACGATTATTCCTCGTGGCGCGCGATCCACACTGGTTGTTTGCGTATTGGGATTTGAGTTGGCAGCAGATGGCCGACGATCGCGGGCAGGCCGTGGACGGCCGGCTGGTGCTGCGCGTGTTTGAGAAGAACCACGCGGAGCCGGTCCAGGAATTGACGCTGCAGCATGATTCGCGCAATTGGTATATCCACGTCGGTAAAGCGGCCACCACGTACAGCGCACAGCTTGGTTACTGGCGACAAGGCGGCGGATTCAATGTGATCGGCCAGTCGCGTGAGGCGACCACGCCTGCGGCTGCGGTATCGCCGGACACGACGGCGCGATTTGTAACGATCCCGCTCGATTTTTCATTTCGTGAACTGACGAATATGCTCAAAGGCCACGTGCGCGATGGCGAACGGTTGGCCGATGCGTTGCATCGTCTGGAGCTGGCGGGGTTCTCGTTCCCATTCAAGGTCGAGGTGGCGCTCGGGCCGTGGACGGCGGAGCAGGCGGCGGCGTTGGAACGGTTGCTCGGCGGAGACCTCTGGCGGCGGATACGGATGGGGTCATTCGAAATCAGCGAGTGGTTGCGGCGGCGCTTGCTGGAAGAACTTGGTTCAGGAACTGTCCGGCCGCGGAATGATTGAACGTCGCGCGTGTCAGCCAAACTCACGGAGATTATCCAGTGCCACAGGGATATGTCGCGCTAATCTTGCATGCGCATCTGCCTTTCGTGCGTCATCCCGAGTACGAGGAATTCCTCGAAGAGGACTGGCTCTACGAGGCAATCACAGAGACCTATATCCCGATTATCCGGGTGATGGAAGGGTTGGTGCGGGACGGCGTGGATTTCCGTCTAACGATGTCAATGACGCCGCCGCTGTGTTCGATGTTGCTGGATCCGTTGTTGCAGGACAGGTACGTGAAACACATCTCGCGGCTGATTGAGCTGACCGGGAAAGAGATTGAGCGGACGAAGCAGGACCAGGCCTTCCACGATCTTGCGTGGTTTTATCACAACCGCTTCAAGGAGGCGCGCGCGACGTTCTGCGATGGGTATGGCCGGAACCTCGTGGGCGCGTTTCGCAAGTTCCAGGAACTCGGCAAACTGGAGATCATCACCTGCGGCGCGACGCACGGGTTTTTGCCGCTGATGCGGGAACACCCGCAGTCGATCCGCGCGCAGATCATGATTGCGCGTGACCATTACCGCCAATGTTTCGGCTGCGATCCGCGCGGCATCTGGCTGCCAGAGTGCGCGTACGAGCCGGGCATCGAGGATTTCCTGCAGGAAGCGGAGATCCGCTGGTTCACCATGGACACGCACGGGATCATGTTTGGTCATCCGCGTCCGCGCTATGGTATCTACGCGCCGGTGTACACGCCGGCGGGCGTTGCGGCGTTCGGGCGCGATTTGGAATCGTCCAAGCAGGTGTGGAGCGCCGAGGAAGGGTATCCGGGCGACTACGAGTACCGCGATTTCTATCGCGACGTCGGGTTCGACCTCGATTTCGAATACATCAAGCCGTACATCCATCCCGACGGCATCCGGTGTTTCACCGGGGTGAAGTACTACAAAATCACGGGCCGCACGGTCCACAAGCAACCGTACAATCGTGGCCGCGCGCTGGAGAAAGCCGCCAGCCATGCGGGCAACTTCATGTTCAACCGCGAGAAACAGGTCGAACACCTTTACGGCGTGATGCGGCGCGAACCGCTCATCATCTCGCCGTACGACGCGGAGTTGTACGGGCACTGGTGGTTCGAGGGGCCGGAGTTTCTGGACTACTTCATGCGCAAGGTCGCGTACGACCAGCACGTGTTCAAACTGACGACGCCGAGCGAGTATCTCCGCATGTTCCCGACACAGCAGATCGTCACTCCGAGCGCGTCGAGTTGGGGCAACAAAGGTTACTGGGAAGTCTGGCTCGAAGGTTCCAATGCGTGGATCTATCCGCACCTGCACGTTGCGGCGGAGCGGATGACCGAGTTGGTCCGGCATTTCCATCGCGCTGATCCGCTCGGCCAACGCGCGCTGCGCCAGGCGGCCCGAGAATTATTGCTGGCGCAGTCCAGCGACTGGGCGTTCATCATGAAGACCGGCACGACAGTGCCGTACGCGGTCAAACGCACGAAAGATCATCTCCTCCGTTTTACCCGCCTGTACGAACAGATCAAGTCGGGTCATATCGACGAGTCGTGGTTGGCCAGTGTCGAGTGGCGCGATAATATTTTCCCCGACCTCAACTACCAGCACTACGCCTGACGAAGAAAAAGCAGCACCGGCTCTTCGTCCACGACTAGGATTCTCAGGGGTAAGACTGGCGAGGAGAGACCCTAGTCAGGAGCCCGAACCGGTGCCGCAAAAAATAACTGGCAGGCGAGTCCACGTGTTCCGCAATTGTTGGAGAAAAGGCAGACCTTTGTCCAAGGTCCTTCTGTTGTCGCTGCGCCTTCTTCCCTTTGTACCCGTTCATGGCACCTCGCCTTTGCCACTACGCCCGATCCGGCGATTGGATTCGAGCCGATTAACAAACGACGCTAATCCGCGCACAGCAGTCTGGCTATACTGTAAAGTCAGTATTTCGGGGTAGGGAAAGCCAGTATGACGAGGCGCTCAAAGACCGCGGCAATGATTCGGGCTACGGCTCGATGATGTTGTTGCGGATGGCGTAACGAACAAGGTCAGCGATGGAATGGAGCCGCAGCTTCTGCAAGACGTGAGCGCGATGGGTTTCCGCCGTGGTGACGCTGATGCCAAGAACCTTGGCGATTTCTTTGTTACTCTTGCCTTCCGCCAGCAACTGGACGATCTCGCGCTCGCGTGGCGTAAGCGCCTTGCCTTCCGCTGGAAGCGGTTTCCGTCGTTGTCCTTTCAGGTAACCATCGAGAACAATCCGAGCCACGGAAGAACTGAAATATGGTTTGTGCTGGCTCAATGCAGTAACGGCGTTGACCAGTTCGCGGCCGGCGTCAGATTTCAGGACATAGCCTTGGGCGCCGGCGTCGAGAATCTCGCGGACGAGTTGTTCGGCCTCGTGGACGGTGAGGATAAGCACTTCGGTGGTCGGAGATTCGTGGCGAATCTGGCGCGTGGCCTCCAGTCCGTTAAGGTCCGGCATGGAGATGTCGAGCACCGCGACGGCAGGATGCAACTGTTTAGCTTTTGTCACTGCCTCGCGGCCTGTGGCCGCCTCGGCGCAGACTTGCCAGCCGGGCTGTGCCGCCAGCAACGTTCGCAAACCTTGCCGCACGACTTCATGGTCGTCGGCGATAAGGATGCGAAGGGCGCTCACGCGATACCTCCAGCAAGGGGCAATGTCGCCCGAACCGTCGTGCCTTTCGGCCCGCTCTTGATGCTGAGTTGCCCGCCCAACTCCTGCATGCGCTCGCGCATGCCCATGACTCCTACACCCAGGTCGGTCGGTTGTCCATCAGTGCCCGCGATCGCCATGCCGTGACCGGTATCCTGTACTTCCAGCACGACGCAGTCCGGTTGTTTGGCGATACGGATGGCGGCCGTGGCGCTACCCGAGTGGCGGTGGATGTTGGTCAGGCATTCCTGAATGACGCGAAACAGCGCGATCTCCACTTCCTGCGGCAAACGACCAAGGTCGGCCGGCACCTTGAGGTCCACCTGAATGCCGCTGCGCTGGCTAAATCCGTCCGCGTACCACTGGAGCGCCGAGGCGAGACCGAGTTCGTCAAGCATCGGCGGGTGCAGCAAATATGACAGGATGCGAATTTCACGGGAACACTGATCGGCAAGCAGAAGACAGGTGGACAACGATTGCCGCGCATCTGGCTGCAGGTCGGCCGATGATTCGCTCAAGCGGGTGAGATGCATGGCCAGCGCGGCGAGGTTTTGGCCGGTGCTGTCGTGCAACTCGCGGGCGATACGGCGGCGCTCGGAATCCTGCGATTGGAGCAATCGCGTGGACAATCGGTGCAGAGCGTCTTCAGCGCGTTTCCGTTCGGTAATGTCTTCGGCGGTGCCAACATGGCCGCGCGCCTTCCCGGCTTCGGTCAGCATGGGAACAGTGCGGAGATGGACCCATACGGTCTGCCCGTCGCGGTGTTGCAGACGGAACTCGCGCGTAAACGGCCGGCCCTCACGCAAACAGGCGAACCATTCGTCGCACACCGTCGAGCGGTCATCAGGATGCACAGCCTGTGTCCAGCCATCACCGATCGTTTGCTGGAGCGTGAACCCCCATAGTTTACGGCACCGCGGGTTGGCGTACTCCCATCGGCCCGCAATATCGGTAAGAAGAATTCCAAGTGGCGACGATTGACTGAGCGAACGAAACAATTCCTCGCTCTCGCGCAGCGACTGCTCGGTTTGTTTATGCTCGGTAATGTCCATGTCCACACCAATCATACGTACCGATTGCTGCTGGTCATTGCGTTGAACCATGGCCCGACAGGCGCAAACCGTAACAACGCCACGGACAGACTCTCGAAAAGATCGCGGTAGGAAGTTGCTTCCATTACCTCACCGCCTGCAATCTGCCAGTTTTCGGCACAAACCGCAAGCGCGCTTAAATGGAAAAACTCGTCGCATCAGCGCGCCAAATTCGCTATCGTCATGGCACAATGCAGTTGTTTTACAGGATTATTCATGCCGTGGGGTTTATGCTGCTCAGCCCGGGTTTCCTCTACAAGATGTGGAAGCGCGGGAAGTACCGCGAAAACTTCTCACAGCGGTTCGGTGGCTACGCCCCAGAATTGCGCCAACGGCTGGGGAAAAAGTTGGAGCCGCGCTGCTGGATTCAAGCCGTCAGCGTCGGCGAGGTCAACCTTGCGCTGCTGCTTATCAAATCGCTCCGCCGCGCATTTCCGCAACACCGGTTTATCCTGACCGTGACCACCTCCACCGGATACGCGCTCGCCCGCGAACGATTGCCGCGTGAAGTTGAGTTGCTCTATTTTCCGCAGGACTTTTTGTGGACGGTGAAGCGCGCTTACAACCTGATCCAACCCGATTTCGTCGTCCTGATCGAGTCGGAGTTGTGGCCGAATCATATCTGGGAAGCCGCGCGCCGGCGTGTCCCGGTTTTTCTTGTCAACGGCCGCATGTCGCCCCGTTCCGTACGGGGCTACCAGAAGGTCGGCTGGTTGTTCCGTCGCGTGTTCGGCGAGTTACGCCTCGTCTGCGCGCAGAGCCAGCAGGATGCGGAGAACTTTCTTACTGCTGGCGTGCCGCGCGACCGGCTCCACATGACCGGCAACATGAAGTACGACGCCGCGCTGCCGCAGAATGGCGCTGTCGCGAAGATTGATCCCGCGCAGATTCTTCGTCAAATCGGTGTCGCGCCGACGCGCCCCGTGCTCGTCGCGGGGAGCACGCACCCCGGCGAGGAAGAAATCCTGTTCGACGTTCTCCAGCAACTCCGCGCAAAGTTCCCCGAGCTGTTTCTCGTCTTGGTGCCGCGACACGTCGAGCGGACGCCAGAGATCGTCGAGCTGGCAAAACGCAAACAGATAAGCTTGGTGCTACGGACGGAGGTCGAAGCGGCGCGCTCGGCGAGCGCGCCCTACCACTGTCTGCTGGTGAACACGACCGGCGAATTAAAACGGTTCTACGAGATTGCCACCGTGATTTTCGTCGGCAAAAGCCTTGTTGGAGTGGGCGGCCAGAATATCGTTGAGGCCGCGGCGAGCGGTCATCCAGTCGTGTTCGGCCCGCACATGGAAAATTTCCAGGAGATCTCGCAACAATTCATTGCCGAGAATGCCTGCGTGCAAGTGCAGGATGTTTACGAACTCCGTCACGCTCTCCAGGATTTACTCCAGGACGAGCCTCTCCGCGCGGGAATCACTTCCGCCGCCCAGCGCGTCATCACCGCCAACGTCGGGGCGACCGACAGGACGGTGGAGCTGATTGCCGGCGCGATCAAACCGTAGATGAAAAAGGTAGGGGCACGGCATGCCGTGCCCCTACATTCGTGCGCTATTCGTGTGAATTAGTGGCTTGCCTCTTTCATTCGCACGATGACGAAGCGGCTGCCGCCTTGGCGTTTGATGAGCATTAGGATGCTGTCTTTGTCTTTCGCCTTGGCGATGGCGTCTTTACATTCGGTCGCGGTGGTGACTTTGTCACGGTTGATCTCCGTGATGAGGTCGCCGGGACGGAGTTCGGCCCGCGCAGCGGGGCTGTTGTCCTCGACTTCAGTGATCAGCACGCCTTCTTCCTTTTCGTACCCGAGTTCCTTGGCTTTGTCGGCGGTCAATGGTGCAACAGTAATGCCGATGCTGGAGGTGACCTCCGTTTCGCCGGTTTCTTCGGCGCTGGCGCTGCCTTTTTCAGCGGTAAGCGTCCCGACGGTCACGCGAAACGTCTTTTCTTTGCCATCGCGGATGACAACGATATCGGCTTTGGCGCCGGGCGCCGTGGCCGCGACAAGGTTACGGAGGGAAGACGTGTCTTCGATCTGTTTGTCATCGAACCGGACGATGACGTCGCCGGTCTTGATGCCAGCTTTCTCGGCTGGAGAATCCTTGTTCACCTGACCGACGAGTGCGCCTTTGGCGTCGGACAGACCGAACTGTTTGGCGAGATCGGAATCCATCTCTTGAATCATGACTCCGAGCATGCCGCGGGTGACTTTGCCGCCTGTGAGAAGCACTGGCATGATTTGTTTAATCATGGAACTTGGAATGGCAAACCCGACTCCCGCATACTGGCCGATACTGGTGGCGATGACGGTGTTGATACCAACAACCTGGCCATCGATGTTCACCAACGGGCCGCCGGAGTTGCCGGGATTGATTGCGGCATCGGTCTGGATGAAGTCCTCGTAGCTTTCGAGCGCGCCTTTATCATCGCGCATCAGGCCCACCACGCGGCCTTTGGCGCTGACAATGCCGATGGTCACCGTTTGCGCGTAACCAAATGGCGCGCCGATGGCCAGCACCCAATCGCCAGTCCGCAGCACCCCGGAATCGCCCAGCTCGGCAACGGGCAGATCGTCCGGCACTTTGCCTTTGATCTTGATTATGGCCAGATCGGTCCTTGCGTCGGTGCTGACGATCTCGGCGTCAAAGACGCGTTTATCGGCAAGAGTCACTTTGATTTCATCGACGTCGCGGACGACGTGGTTATTGGTCAGGATATGGCCTTCTTTGTCCACGATGATGCCTGAACCGAGGCCGCGTTGCGGCATGCGGTACACGTGAGGACCGCGTTGCCGGGGCGAGCGATTATCTTGCTGGTCGTCGAAGAACCGCCTAAATGGAGAATCTTCACCGAATGGGAACGACCATTCGAACCCGGGCACTTTGACCACCTTTTCGGAGTAAACACTGACCACGGCGGGCTGCACGCGTTCCGCGGCCGCATTGAACGCGTCGCTCAACGCCCGAGCAGCGGCAATACCGGTTGCCGGGACAGGAGGTGCGGGTTTGGTGGCGGCGAACGCGGTGGCGCTGGCCAGAATCGTTACCGCGCCGAACAAAATGACAATTCTTTGCAATGCTTTACTATGGTTCATCGTGGATACCTCCAATTATATCGGTTCTCGCCATGTCTGACACCGTTGAGGCTGGCAGCGTTGAACGAAAGTTGAAGCACGACGGGAAAGCCTGGCTCGCTGCGGGCGAATCGGATTGAACAAGCTTGGCACTCTGTTATAATCGCATCCACAGAGGAGAATGACAATGGCGGTATTCGCAAATCGGTATCCGAAGAACGTGCCCGGCAAGTATTACGTGGACGACCAGTGCATTGATTGCGATCTGTGCCGCGAGACTGCGCCGGAAAACTTCACACGCAACGAAGATGGCAGCTACAGTTATTTGTTCAAACAGCCGACCACGCCCGACGAGGAAACCCTTTGCAAGGAAGCCAAGGAAGGTTGCCCCGTGGAAGCCATTGGCGACGATGGCGCGGCGACAAAATGAGGCAACAACAGTGACCCCCGCGTTGCGCAATCGAGTCCTGCGGGAATGGCATCAACTACCGACGCGCGAGCCGTTCGCGCCCGGCAAATCCGCGGCAGCGATTAACACGCTCGTGCCGTCGGTGATGAAGGGGCTGGGTCTTGAGAAACGGCTGCAGGAGTCGCAGGTGTTTTATCTTTGGCAGCAGATCGTTGGGGCAGATGTCGCGAGCCACGCCCAACCAGTCAGTTTGCGCAACGGCATTTTGATGGTCGCGGTCGATCATCCAATCTGGCTGCAGGAACTTCAGCGGTTTCACAAGGCCCTGATGCTCCAGAAAGTTCAGGAACGCGTCGGCAAAAAAGCCATACGCGATATCTTCTTCCGCATCGGGTGACGTGAAACCTCTCCACCGCCACCTCCCGTTTTCCGCTGGGTCCGTGTTCTTGTTTCTGATCGTTATTGGTTTTTCCGGTTGCGCCACCGCACGTCATGCCGCGTCCCGCTCCGCGCCCCGAGTCTCTCGGGGCAAGCTCGATGTTCCTTTCATCGCGCAGAAACCAAACTTCTGCGGACCCGCGGCGCTGGCGATGCTCGCCAATTATTACGGAGAGCGTGTGACGCAAGATGAGATCGCCGGGGCGATTTATCTGCCGGAAATTCGCGGGACATTGACAACCGAACTCGCCGATTACGCGCGGAGATCCAACCTATGGGTGCGGCAGTACACCGGTTCTGAGACCGATCTGCGACAGAAATTGGCTGCTGGCGTGCCGCTGATCGTTCTCGGCAAGTTTGGCAACCAGTATCATTACTTCGTCGTGCTCGATGTGGATGATTTCCGACAAACTGTGACGGTGCATTCCGATACCCGCGCGGGCATCGAGTTTTCGCAGGACGAGTTTATCCGTTTCTGGGAACGCGCCGACCGCTGGACGCTGCTGGTTTGTCCACCCGACCTCGCCTCGAATCCTTCGAGGCGCGCAACGTGGACGCTGTCGGCGGATGAGCACAACGATCTTGGCGTGTTCTTGGAGCGAACTGGTCAACTGGCAGCCGCAGCGGGGAACTACCGTGAAGCAGCGGAACTCAAGCCGGCCAACTCCTGGTTCCAGATGAACCTCGGCAACGCGTTACTCAAACAAGGGCTTTTTGCCGAAGCCGCGTCGGCATACGCGCAGGCTGTGAAGCTCGATCCTGAGAACGCGGATGCCATGAACAATCTCGCGAATGCATACGCCGAGATAAGCGCAAACCTCGATCAGGCCGTTCAACTCTGTCGGCGCGCAGTCGAGTTAAGCCCATCTCATCGCGCCTACTACCTTGACACACTCGGCAGCGTTCTGCTCAAGCAGGGGAAACCGGGCGAAGCCGTCGCCGCATTTGAGTCGGCGCTGGCGGCGACCACCGAACGCCAGTCAGCGTTGCGCGCCGGCATCCAGAAACGGCTGGCAATCGCTCGCGCAGCCGCGGGAAAGAACAACGAATGATGTTTGGAAGACAATGAAACCTGAATTCATCGACGAAGCGATCCGACTTTCACTGGAATCCATGCAACAGGGAACAGGCGGCCCGTTTGGCGCCGTTGTGGTGAAAGATGATCGTATTGTAGGGCGCGGCGGCAATCAGGTGACTTCCACCAACGACCCGACGGCGCACGCCGAGATCGTTGCCATCCGCGACGCCTGCCGGAATCTCGGCAGTTATCATCTCCGTGGCGCAGAAATCTACACCAGTTGCGAACCGTGCCCGATGTGTCTGGGAGCCATCTACTGGGCGCGGCTGGAACGGGTTTACTACGCCCTCACGCGCAAAGACGCCGCCGCGATGGGATTCGACGACGCGCTTTTGTACACCGAACTCAGTCTCCCGATTGGCCAACGCAAACTGCCGTTGCATTCGCTGGGCCGCGATGCCGCCTTGTGCGCTGTGCACGAGTGGAATACCAAACCGGACCGGACATTGTACTGAGGCGTTCAGAAAAACCCGGACTATTCTCGGGGCTACTACTTTCGCATCCGCTCGGAGAAGAACAGGCATTGCTGAGCCCAGCCGGCGTAGGGACCAAAGTGTGAGCGGGCGAATTCGCGCAGTTGCCGGTGCGTCACATTGTGTTTTCGGGGAAAATACAGCCGGCGCAACGCGCGTTCGATCCACACGTCTATCGGAAACGCCTCATCGAATCCACAGGAGAACAGTAACACGCAATTGGCGATCTTCTCGCCGACACCGGGCAGCCTGACAAGTTCCTCCAGTGCGCGTTCATATTCCATCGAGCGCAGCGCGTCGAGCTTGACGTCGCCGTTGTCGATCATGCGCGCCGTCGCCAACAGGTATTTCGCGCGGAAACCGAGCTTACAGGCTAGAAGATGCTCGTGCGAGGCGCGCGCAATAACGCCAACCGATGGGAAGCTGTGGTAGGGCTCGGTGGCCTCACCGAGCCGCGGGTCTTCGGCGCGCTGTGGCCAGCGCGCCCTACCGTCCGCGTTCGTGATCGGTTCGCCGAATCGGTTCGCCAACAGTTCCACGATCTGTCGAATCTGGACAATCTGCTTGCTGGAACTGGCTATGAACGACGCGAGACATTCCCACGGCTCCTGCCGTAACACCCGCAATCCCCAGTGCCGCCGTACCGCAGCGTGCAGCGGCGCGTTATCAACAGGAAATGTGGCTACGATAGCCGGCAGCGAGCGATCAAGGGAAAGGTACTTGGTTATGTGCATCTCGGACAACCCACCCCCGGCCCCTCCGGAGGAGGGGATCACGGAATCCCTGTTCTTGGTGCAGAGTCCGGAGTTTCTCTTCTTGGAGTGGAGTCCGAAGTTCCCCTCCTTGGAGGGGTTAGGGGTGGGTTTCGGATCCGTTTCCCACTCGAGTGTGTGACCCTCTTGCCGCAGCCGCCAGACTTCGCGCCCGACCACGCCTACATACCACGCGTCCCCCCCGCGTTTCCAACGGAATGCCTGGCCACAATCCAGCGTTGCGGCGAGATCGAAATCAGGAACGTTGATTCTCTGGCGCATTCTTGTTACAAGCCCTGCGGGGAACCCTAAAGGATGTTGCACAAGGAGGTCAACTCGATCCACTTCGTGGGCGTGTGCGGGACGGCGATGGCATCGGTCGCTGCGCTGTGCCATGACCTGGGTTATGCCGTCACCGGCAGCGACGCGAATGTCTATCCGCCGATGTCAACCTTTCTGGAGTCGCGACGGATCCGCATGCAATCTGGCTACCGCGAGTCGAACCTCGATCACCATCCCGAGCTGGTGGTTATCGGTAACGCAGTCACGCGAGGCAACCCAGAGGTCGAGCGCGTGCTCGACGAAGGATGGAATTACTGTTCGCTGCCCGAATTGGTGCGCGAGTTTTTTCTTCGCGGACATCACTCGGTGGTGATTGCCGGCACGCATGGCAAGACGACCACCACTTCGCTGCTGGCGTGGGTGCTGGAATTGGCAGGGTTGTCGCCCGGGTTTCTCATCGGTGGCATCCCAAACAATTTCGGCTGCGGGGCGAGAGCGTGTGTAGCCGCGGCGCTCTGCCGCCGCGATGAAGCACGCCGACAGGCCTACTCCGCCGTAGCAGTTACGGCTGCGAAGGCTGGAAGCGGCGTGGCCACAGGTGAAAACGGCTTCTTCATCATCGAAGGCGACGAATATGACACCGCGTTCTTCGACAAACGCAGCAAGTTCGTCCATTACCAGCCCGGCACGGTCATCCTCAACAACATCGAGTTCGATCACGCCGATATCTTTCCCGATTTGGCCGCCGTGAAACGCGCGTTCCGCCAACTCGTGGCCGTCGTGCCCCGGTGCGGTCTGATCGTGGCCAACGGCGACGATGCAAACGTTCGCGAGGTCGTCGCGGGAGCGCAGTGCAGTGTGAAATTTTTCACGAAGGCGGACTTTGACGGATTCACGATTCTGCTCGCCGGCGAACACAACCAGCGCAATGCGGCCGGCGTCGCAATCTGCGCCGCCGAGTTGGGACTTTCTCACGAACAGATCCAGCAGGGTTTTTCGACGTTCACAGGCGTGAAACGTCGCATGGAAGTGCTCGGCGAAGCTGCGGGCGTGACGGTGATCGACGATTTCGCGCATCATCCGACGGCGATTGTGGAAACGATCCGCGCGATTCGGGCGAAATATCCTGAACGGCGCGTCTGGGCGTTGTTCGAGCCGCGGAGTAACACGACCCGGCGGAACGTGTTTCAAAACGAGTTGGCTGACGCGCTTGCCGAGGCCGACGGCGCATTCGTAGCGAAGGTGAACCGGCTCAACGAACTGGCTGAGGCCGACCGGCTGAATCCCGAACGGATTGTGGCGACATTGCGCGAGCGTGGCAAAACAGCCGTGTACGCGCCGGATACCGAGGCCATCCTCACCGCGCTGATGCCGCAATTGCGCAACGGCGATGTGGTGGCGGTGTTCTCCAACGGCAAATTCGACGGCATCCACGACAAACTGCTGACACGCCTCAGAGGCGTGTCACCCTGAGCCCCGTCGAAGGGTCTCTTACTAAACGACTGAGATTCTTCGCCCGCCTCAAACCCGCTTGATTTTCCTGCGTTCGCCTGTATTCTAACTCCCGTTTTGTGTGGCCCTATCGTCTAGAGGCCTAGGACTCCAGATTCTCAATCTGGGTACACGGGTTCGAATCCCGTTGGGGCCGCCAAAGACCGGCGCGTTGCTTTTAGGCTGATACTCTACTAAAGTATTGCCGATGAAAGCGGTCACTACCGCGCAAATCCGTCAGCTCGACCAGCGCACCATCGCCACCGGCGTGGCCAGTGCCGAACTCATGGAGCGGGCCGGCGCGGCGGTCGCCCGAGCCTGCACCGGCCTTCTGCATTCGCACGCGGCGCGTTCCGTTCTTCTCTTCGCCGGCAAAGGCAACAACGGTGGGGACGCGATCGTCGCGGCGCGTCATCTGGCGAACATGGGCTGCCAGCCGACGCTCATTCTGCTCTGCCGACGTGATGAATTGCAGGGCGATCCGTTGAAACATTTCCAGCGGCTTATTAAGGGCGTTCACGTTTTTGAATTGCCAGCCGCGAAGCAAATGCGGGAGATCGTGACTGAAGTCCGACCTGTGGTTATTATAGACGGGTTGCTCGGCACGGGACTGACCGGTGCCGTGCGTGAGCCGTACCTCTCAGCAATCAGTTTTATCAATGAACTTGGCCGGCCGGTGGTGGCAATTGACATTCCGTCCGGCATCGACAGCGACCCTGGCAAAGTCCGCGGGGTCTGCGTACGCGCCGATGTGACGGTGACAATGGGCTTGCCGAAGATCGGCCTGCTGCAGCCGGCGGCGGTTGATTACGTCGGTAGAATCGAAGTGGCCGACATCGGGTTCCCGCAACAGTTTGTTGGCGGAATTAAGACGACCGTGGAACTGATTTCTGCCGGTGATGTGGCGCCGATGTTCCCGGCGCGACAGCGTACCGCGCACAAGGGCGATTTCGGTCATTTGCTGATCGTTGCCGGCTCCGAAGGTTACACCGGCGCGCCGGTATTATGCGCCCACGCGGCGGCACGGTCGGGAGTCGGGTTGGTCACGCTTGCGGTACCGCGCGCGATTTATCCGATTATCGCGGCGAATTGTCCGCCGGAAATCATGCCGCAACCGGTCGATGGAGTTCCCGACACAACTGGATTCGATGCCATGGCGGTCGGGCCGGGTTTGGGGCAGGGCGCGGATACACAGAACATGGTGCGCGAGCTGATTCGCCATAGCACGGTGCCACTGGTGCTGGATGCGGATGCGTTAAACGTGCTGGCGCGGGATTTGTCGGTGCTGAAGAAGGCGAGTGCGCCAATTGTGGTGACGCCGCATCCCGGCGAGATGGGCCGGCTGATCGGAAAAACCGCCAATGCGGTCCAGGCTCATCGCTGGGAAATCGCAAAACATTTTGCACGAAAGTACGGTGTTGTGACGGTGCTCAAGGGCGCCGGCACGGTTGTCACGGACAAATCGGGAAAACTCTGGATCAACGCGACTGGCAATCCCGGCATGGCCAAAGGCGGGATGGGCGACGTTCTGACGGGAATGATCGGGGCGTTCCTTGCTCAAGGTCTGTCGCCATTGGACGCTGCGCGAGCAGGGGTGTTCTTGCATGGGTCAGCCGGCGACATTGCTCGCGAACGCCACGGCGAACAGGCGCTGCTGGCCAGCGATTTGATTTTGAGTTTGGGCGCAGCGTTTGCAGAACTAGTGCTCAGTCAAAGTTGATTTGACGGGTGCATTTCGTAGCCGCAAGCTTTAGCCTGCGCACCCATAAAGGGTGCGGCTACACAGCAAATGAAGCGTGATGCGGCACTAGACTAACTGCGAAAGGAATGGCATGTTTCCAGCAGTGGAGCGTTTGCCTCGAGGCATTCTAGATATTACACGGGGGAGTTCATGAACCGCCTATTGCTTGTTGACGACGACCACGATCTGGCGCAATTGCTGGCTGAGATATTGAGGCGCGAGAATTGCGTGGTTGACATCGCCGGCAACGGCGTGGAGGCGCTCGAACAAATGCGGGCCACCGATTATGACGTGATTATCAGCGACGTGTCGATGCCGGTTATGGATGGTGAGGAACTCCATCGCGTCGTCGCCAGGGAATCCCCATATCTGGCTGACCGCTTTGTGTTCATTACGGGGCACTTGGAATGGCGCAGTAACCTTATGGACTTCGCCGAGCGGACCGGCAACATCCTGCTGACCAAGCCGTTTCCGGCTGAGCAACTGCTAGCTGCGGTGAAAGGTGTTCTGAGCCGTTGACCCCGGAAGCCCCCGACGATGTCAGGGTAAACTTTCGGGGTTGAGCGCCGGGTTCGCAGCACTGGACTAACCGCGGAAGGAATGGCATATTTATAGCTGTCGAGCGTTTGCCTCGAAGCATTCGAGGTGTTACATGGAAAAGTTCGCGGCCGACGTAGCTCAATGGCAGAGCAGCTGATTTGTAATCAGCAGGTTGTCGGTTCAAGTCCGACCGTCGGCTCCATCTTCGTTGCCTGGATACGATGCACGGGAGTACAGACCATGGCCGAGAAACAGCGCACCAAAGAGTTCATGAGCCGCCTATTGGTTGTTGATGACGACAACGATTTGGTGCAGTTGCTGGCCGAGGTGTTGACGCACGAGAATTGCGTGGTTGATATCGCCCACAACGGTATGGAAGCGCTCGAACGAATGCGGATGGCCGATTACGACGCGGTTATCTGCGATCTGTTGATGTCGCACATGGATGGCGCGGAACTTCATAACGAGGTCGCCAGGGAATTTCCGTATCTTGCCGAGCGTTTTGTATTCATCACGGGCCAAATGGAGCGGTGCAGCAGGTCTTCGGACTTCATCATGAGGAGCGGCAACACCCTGCTTATCAAACCGTTTGAGATCGGGGAACTGCGCACGGCGTTGAAAGAAGTTCTGAGCCGTTGACCGCCGCGGTTCTACCCGTATAATGCCGCGGTATGGCGACGCTTCCGGCAGGCCAACAGTTCACTCCGATGATGCAGCAGTACCGCCGCATCAAGCACCAGATTCCCGGCGACGCGCTGCTGCTGTTCCGTCTTGGCGATTTCTATGAGATGTTTTTTGACGACGCCGAGCGCGGCTCGATGCTGTTGAACCTGGCGCTCACGCATCGCAACGGCGTCCCGATGTGCGGCGTCCCGCATCACGCCGCCGAGACTTACATCGGCAAACTGCTGCAGCTCGGTCGCAAGGTGGCCATCTGCGACCAACTCGAGGAAGCCCGGCCCGGCAGACTCGTCAACCGTGATGTCACGCAGATCCTCAGCCCGGGCACGCATTTCGACACTCACATACTCCATGCCGAACGGAATAATTTCCTCGCGGCGATCTACCCCGACGTTGCAGCGCCCGCCGTCCCCAGCGGCAAGGGAACCGGCAAAGCGTCCGGGACGAACGCCGCCACACCATGTCGCTTTGGTCTCGCATTAATTGATCTCACGACCGGCGATTTCAAAGTGACCGAGCTCTCGGTCGCCGAGCAGCTCCATAACGAACTCGCCCGCGTCCGGCCCGCCGAGATCATTGTCCCGGCCGAATGGTGCGACGAAGCGAGATCATTGCTCGGCGCCCGCCAATCGTTCCCCGTCACGCCATATGACGGCTGGACGTTCGAGCGCGAGACGGCGTTTCTCACGTTGCGCGACCATTTCAAGACGCAATCGCTCGACGGGTTTGGCGCAACCGATCTGTCGGCGGGCATCTGCGCGGCCGGCGCGGTGCTGCATTACCTCCAGCAATCCCTGCGGAGAAATACCAGTCACATCCACGGCCTGAAGGTCTATAGCGTTACCGATTACATGGTGCTCGACGCCACGACGCAGCGGAACCTCGAACTGCTCGAACCGCCTCGCACACACCTTGACACTGGCGCGTCGGGACGGGCCGCCAAACACACGCTTCTCGGTTGTCTTGATCGCACACTGACGCCGATGGGCGCGCGCCTGCTTCGCGAGTGGTTGACGCATCCATTGAAAAACGTCGAGCAGATCGAGGCGCGCCAGAGTGTTATCGCCGCGTTCTGCGCCGGGCCGGCCGTGCTGACCAATTTCCGCGAACAACTCCGTGTCGTGCGCGACATGGAACGGATGCTCGCTCGTCTCAGCGTCGGCACGGGCAACGCCCGCGACCTCGTCGCGCTCAAGGATTCGCTGGCGGCAATGCCGAAGGTGAAAAAGACCTTAAGCAGTGTAGTCACCGCCGTCCCGGTGGCACCGGGTGAGCTTGATGCGCCCGGGACGGACGCCACTACGATGCTTATGGCACGACTGGCCGCGCAAATTACCGAACTACCCGACATCGTTGATCTGATCTCGCGGGCGATTGCGGACGGGCCGCCGATGGCGTTGAAGGACGGTGGCATCGTCAAGCCCGGGTTTAACGCCGAGCTGGATGAACTGCGTCACGCGGCAACGGACGGGAAGGCATGGGTCGCCGCGCTCCAGCGGAAAGAGATCGAACGCACGGGGATCACATCGCTCAAGGTGCGGTACAATCAGGTGTTTGGGTACTATATCGAGGTCACTAAGGCCAACCTGCCCAAGGTGCCGACCGATTACATCCGCAAACAGACCATCGCCACGGGTGAACGCTTTTACACGCCCGAGTTGAAAGAGATGGAAAGCAAGATACTTGGCGCGGAAGACAAGGCGAATGGACTTGAGTACGAGCTTTTCCTGCAAGTCCGCGACGCCGTGGTGGTGCACACGGCGCAAATCCAACAATCGGCTGCGGCGCTAGCGGCGCTCGACGTGCTGGCTGGGTTCGCCGAACTGGCGCGACACCAGAATTATTGTCGACCGACCATCAACGACGGGGACCGCATTGAGATTGTGGACGGGCGGCATCCGGTGCTCGAACAGACGTTGATCGAGGACCGGTTCGTGCCGAATGATTCACTGCTCGACGGCACGGAACAGCAGATACTCATCATCACCGGCCCGAACATGGCTGGCAAGAGCACTTACATCCGGCAAGTGGCGCTGCTGGTGTTGCTGGCGCAGGTCGGCTCGTATATTCCGGCGGCGCGGGCAACAATTGGATTGGTGGACCGCATCTTTACGCGCATCGGAGCGACCGATGATCTTGCCCGAGGCCAGAGCACGTTCCTTGTTGAGATGAACGAGACGGCCAACATCCTCAACAACGCAACCACGCGCAGTCTGGTGGTGCTCGATGAGATCGGGCGCGGCACAAGCACGTTCGACGGTCTGAGCATCGCGTGGGCGGTGGCCGAGCATCTTCACAACGTCGTCGGCGCCAAAACGCTGTTCGCCACGCACTACCACGAGTTGACCGAGCTTGCCGTTACGCTGCCTCGCGTGAAGAACTACAATGTCGTTGTCCGCGAATGGCACGACAAGGTCATCTTTCTCCATAAAATCCTGCCGGGCGGCACCGATAAAAGTTACGGCATACAGGTTGCCCGGCTCGCCGGTCTGCCGAAAGAAGTCGTTGCCCGCGCCAAGGAAGTATTGGCAAACCTGGAAGAATCCGAAATCTCCGCCGAAGGCCAACCAAAGATCGCGGAGCGAAAGCAGAAAGCGGAGAGCGAGAATCGCGAAGCGAAAAACGAAGTCAAAGAGCCGCCACAGATGTATCTCTTTGGCGATAAACCGCCAGCATAGTAGTTTTCACCGTCGCGCATAACCCGTCTCCTCCGCTCAAAGCGGGGTTGACGCTGGTGGGCTGTGGGATTATCAAGAGAGCGGTGAAACTCCGCGCGCATTATCTGGGCAAAACCATCGGAGCGCTGCTGGTTGTGGCGCTCCTGTCGCTCGCGTATTTGCACGAGGTCGGATTTCCATCGTGGCTGACGAACATCGTGGCGGGACAGTTGCGGCGGGCCGGGATCGCGGCGCAATTCGGATCCATTCGACTGGTTCTGTTGCGCGGCGTGGTAGCGACGAACGTAGTGCTTGCCGATGCCGCAAAACCCGATACACCGCTGGCGCGGATTGATGAGTTGTCGTTGCATTGGAACTGGCAGCGGCTGCTGCACCGGCGCAATGCGGTGGACACCCTCCAGATTGACAACGCCCGCGTAGCCGTGCCGACTCCATCCGACGGCATCAGCACCGAATTTTTCACCGCGGCGAACGCCTCAACAGTTGTGCTCTTTGCCGATGACGGGACGATTCATCTCGAGCGGCTCACAGGCGTGTATTGCGGCATCAAACTGCAAGTGAAAGGGACCTTTAAACCGCGGGCGGCATCCGCCGCGCCTGCGCCGGGCAAGCCTGAGACGGGTCGCCCGCGGGAGGTTAGCATTGCCCAACGATTCGTTGGGGTGACAAAGGTTGTGCGCGAGTTAAACAGGCTACATGGGACGTTCCCGCTGGAATTGGCGGTCGATTTTGCCGCAGACCTCGGACAACCGTTTGCGGCGCAACAGGCCCGGGCGCGATTGCGTGGCGCGGGGTTGCAATATCGGGGCGTGAAGGCCGACTCGGTGGCGGTGGATGTGCAGTTGACCAACGGCGTAATCGAGGTCCAGCAGTGCGACATGAAGTTGTACGATGGGGCGGTGACGGTGACGGGCCGGTACGACGTGGTGGCCGGACAATTCGATCTGCAGATGACAAGCACGACGGATCCGACGGCGTTTGCCCCGGTGCTACCCGCGTCGGCCGCAAATGAGTTGCGTCAGTTGAAGCTGGAGAGGAACCCGAAGATCGTTGCGCGGCTGGTGTTGTCGCCCGAGACGGGCAGCCTGCCTCAGTTGCAGGGGACGGTTGAGACGGGCGGGCTGGAGTTTCACGGCATAAAGTTCAACTCGATACAGTTCGCTGTGGCGAGCAAAGAACGCGAACTGTTCTTTTCGGATGCGGTGGTGGTGACGCCCGAAGGCCGGCTGACTGGGCATGGACAGATTCACGTGGAAAGCACCGATTTCGCCTACGAGATCGACAGCACGCTTGATCCGACGAAACTGTTGCAGGTGATGACGCCCATGATGCGGCGATGGGTCGGGCCGTGCTGGTTTGGGACGTCACCGCATGTGATAGCAAAGGTTTGCGGGGATTTTGTCGATTCGGACATGTTCGCTTACGACGCGGTGGTCACGGCGGGGCGATGCAGTTACCGGGGCGTGCCGTTGGAACGGGCGTCGGCATCGTTGCGGCTGCGGCGGAACAAGCTCGATGTGAGCAACCTTGTGCTCGGGCGGCAGGACGGTGAATTGCGTGGTGAGTTAACGGCGGATTTCAGCGCGCAACGGCTCAAGTTCAACGGGCACAGCACCGCTGACCCCGCGCCGATGGCGGCATTGCTTGGCAGCAAAGCGGCGAAGACGATGGAGCCGTACCGGTTTGGCTCGAACACTACAGCTCAGGCGACCGGGATTGTGGATTTTGCCGACCCGAAACAGACGGCGTGGACGGCGCAACTGGCAAACGACGGATTTGCGTTCTGGAAGTTCAAGACCGACCACGGCGAGGGTACGCTGGTGTTCACAAACGAAGTCCTGCAAATGCAGTTGGCAGGGAACGGGTTGACATGGTGGAAGCTCAAGGCTGACCGCGCAACGGCAAACCTGTCGGCATCGGCAGGCGCGGCGCAGGTGGATGATTTCGCCGCGGACTTGAGCGGTGGCAAGTTGCGTGGCAAGGCGACATTTACGGGCGCAGACACCAACATGGAGTACCGGATTGAGTTGGGCGCCGAGCATTGCGATTTGCATAAGACGTTGGAATCGATTCGTGGGAAACCGGGTGAGGCGAGCGGATCGTTGACGGGACACATCGAATTGCAGGGGCGCGGGTCGGACCTGGCGGCTATGCAGGGCAAGGGCCACGTTGAGATCGCCGACGGCGTGCTGGCCGAAGTGCCGCTTTTTGGAGTTTTTTCGCAGATCCTGAACAGCCTCGCTGCGGGACTTGGCTCGACCAAGATCACCAGCGCGCAGTGCGCCTACACGGTGGCGGATCAAGCGGTGAAGACCGACGATCTTATCGTTGACGCGGGCGCGTTCACGTTGCGGGCGCATGGGAAGGCGAAGTTCGATGGAAAACTCGATTTCCGTGTGAAACTGCAGTTCCTGCGGCTCTTGCCGGGATTCAACCTGCTGTGGGATATCATCATCGGCAACATATTTGAGTACAAAGTCGGCGGCACACTCTCCGCACCGAACTACCGGCCCGTGAATCTTCCGTCGGAAATCATGCCGCACGGCAATATCGGTGGCGATAAACCGAAGGAGAAAGCTCCCGAACAGCCCGCGCCCGAACAGCCTGCGGACAAGACGCCTGCAAATTGAGGATGAACCGACAGTGAAGATCGAATTGATCAATACAGGCAGCGAATTACTGCTCGGCTTCACCGTCAACACACACCTGAACTACATCGCCCGCAAACTCGGCGAGATCGGTCTGCGGTTGGAACGACAGATCACCGTCGGGGACGACCGCCCCGAGATGCGCGCCGTCATCACAGAAGCATTGCAGCAATACGATGTGCTTATTATTACCGGCGGACTCGGCCCCACTGCCGACGACGTGACGCGCGATGTGGTGGCCGAACTTCTCCAGCGCAAGCTCGTGCGCGATGAAACTGTCGCCACGCGCATTGCTGAACGCCTCCACAGGCGCGGGGTTAAGTTTCCAGATTCAATCTATGTTCAGGCGCTTGTGCCAGAAGGCGCGAAAGTCTTGCCCAACCGCAACGGTACCGCACCCGGGCTTGCCATCGTTGTAGAGGCCGCCGTCCCGGCGGCAGACACTATTTCCCGAGCCGCCGAGACGGCGGCTACTACACCGAACCTTATCGTGTTATTGCCGGGCCCCCCGCGCGAACTCAAACCGATGTTCGAGGAATTCGTATTGCCGATGCTGCGGCAACGGTGCGGCGTGAAGACCAAGTTCGACTGCCGCACGTTCAAAGTCGTCGGTCTGCCGGAATCAATCGTCGAAGAGAAAGTCGCCCCTGCGCTCGTCGACATGCGCGATGTCGAGCTTGGCTATTGCGCGCGACCGGGCGAGGTGGAAGTGCGGATTATTTCGAGTCACAAATCCGCCGCCGACAAAGCTGAGAAACAGATCCGTAGCGCGCTGGGCGCAAACATTTTCGGAATAGGCGAAGATCGTCTCGAGGAAGTCGTCGTTAAAAAGTTAATTGCGGCGTGCAAGACCATCGTCACTGCGGAATCATGCACGGGCGGCATGATCGCCAATCGCATCACCAACGTCAGCGGTTCCAGCGAAGTTTTCCTCAACGGCTGGGTGACGTACTCGAACGATTCTAAGATGAAGCAGCTCGGCGTGTGCGCGGAGACGTTGAAGAAGTTCGGCGCGGTCAGCGAAGAGGTCGCCCGCGAAATGGCCGAATGCGCCCGGCAGCGCAGCGGCGCCGACTACGCCCTCAGTGCGACCGGCATCGCCGGGCCGACCGGCGGCACACCGGAGAAGCCGGTTGGTCTGGTGTTCATCGGCATGGCGACGCCGCAACGCACCGTGGTGCAACGGCACACGCTGGTGTTTGACCGCGAGACGTTCAAGTTCTTCGTCTCGCAATACGCCCTCGACATGGTGCGACGGGAATTGCTGTTGGACGCGATTAGCGATTCAAGGTGAGCGACCGCGAGCAGCGTCAGCAACTCGCGGTTCACTCCAACGCGTTACGCCTCGGTGTGCGTATATTGTGACTCCTAGTCGGGCGCACTCCAAAACCATGCAAGTACCCAAGAAGGCGCGATACACAATTAAGTCTTCCGATCCGATAAGTCGCGGGATGAAATTGAGATACCAGAAAGAAAGCTGAAGTGTGTAAAAACGAAACGGAAATTGAACATATGACAAAACGACTGCCCATCTCCTCCGTCGAATCAGACCATAGGAGGAGAAGGCAAAAGAAAGCCACATGGCGAGGTTAAGTAGAGCTACGACGAAATGAATACCGAATACCGGATTAAGCGAGGGCGCAAAAATTATGAGGTCGGGGGAAAAACTCAGAAAGGCGGCCCCATCCACAATACCGAAAAACACAAGTACCTTTTCTAGTCGAGGCATATTGTCAGTCTAATAGTAAATGGACAGACTGTATGAACCGTTAAAGGCAGACTGTCTGGTTTCTCCCGCGTTGCCATTGTTCTGGACGGCGGCATTCCACCAGATAGCAGGCGCAATGTCAACCCGGTGGGCGGTGTCTTAATTTGCAGTTTGGAGGGACGCGCTCCGTCGCGTCCGTTCGCGAAATGCGGCCACGACAGAGCGTGGCCCTCCAGATTAGGACACAACACCATCTTCTACTGACGTGACAGAGATAAGTTGATTGTGTAAGCTGGTGGCGGTGAAAACCATGTCGGATAAAAAGAAGTCAGGCAGCTCCCGCGACTGGCGGCGACGGTGGGAGCCGATCTTCCGTGCGGCCGAAGAGGGGCGATTGCCAAACAATTTGGCTGGCGTGCTTGAGGCGATGCAATGCCGTTGCGCTGCCAGGCGCGGTCGGTTTGTTTCCCCGACAGAACGTGTGACCCGGAAATGATGACCTATCAGGAAATCCTGCGCGCCATTCATGGCAGTGGCGCCGATTACGCGTGGATGGGCATGAACGCCGCCGGGGCTTATGGCGCCACATCTGGATCGCTTGATTTTGATTTCTTTGTACGCCCAGATCCAAAGCACCTGGACAAAGCCAGACAAGCGTTTCGGGCAGTTGGGATGAGTGAACTGTGGCCCAAAGTCACTTCCAGTAATTTGATTGCCATGGGTGCGACTGACACTTTTTCCGATCCATACGGTGGTCCAACCGTGGACTTGATGACAGAGATTTCAGGTCCAAGTTTCGAAGAAGTCTGGGCCAAGCACCGGGTGATTAAGTTCAGTGGGGTTACGGTTCGGATCGCGAGCTTGAAGCACATCGTTGCTTCGAAGCGCGCGGCGAACCGCGAGAAGGATCGCTATGCGCTGAAGCAATTGAAAAAGGAACTTGGGCACAAGGTCGAAGAGATGGCCGCGAAATATCGTGTCTCGAAGAAAAAGAAGAAGTGATCCGCGCCTTTATTGCCATAGATATCCCTGAAAATGTTCGCGCCGCGATAGCCGAGGCGCAGGCACGGCTGAAACGGGCGTATCTCGGCGTCAAAGTTTCGTGGGCGAAAATCGAGAACGTGCATCTGACGTTGCAGTTCCTCGGTTACGTCGAAGAACCGGTGGTGCCGAAGATCTCCGAAGCGCTGACTGTCGTGGCCGGACAATACGAGCCATTTGATCTGACAGTGCAAGGTGCCGGAGCATTTCCAAATGAAAAACGGCCCCGGGTATTGTGGGCGGGGTGCGATGACGTCTCGATTGTAGGGGCACGGCATGCCGTGCCCTTGCGAGACTTGGCGCACGCGGTACAGACCGAAATGCAACAGTTCGGGTTCGAACCGGAGCATCGCGAGTTCTCGGCGCATCTGACGCTGGGACGGATCAAAATCCCGAAGCCGGACGATGCGTTGACAAGGGCATTGGATTCCATTAAGGATACCGACTTCGGAACGATGCACGTGGACGCAATTCATCTTTTCCAAAGTCAACTGCATCCCGAAGGATCGATTTACACGAAACTGTCATCGCACACGTTCACAGGAGGTCATCATGCCGTCGAAACCTGATACCAAAGAAAAGGAAGCTGCCAAACAAAGCGCGTTCAAGGACAAGAATCTCCAGTCGGCTGTGGCCGCCATCGAAAAACAATTCGGGGCCGGCTCGATCATGCGGCTCGGCGATGAGACGGCGCGCGTGGATATCCGGGTCATTTCGACGGGCGCTCTGTCGCTCGACCTCGCGCTCGGCGTCGGCGGTCTGCCGTGCGGGCGTGTGACCGAGTTGTTCGGCCCCGAAGGCGGCGGCAAGACGACGTTGGCGTTGTCGGTGATTGCCAACGCGCAACGCGCGGGCGGGTTGGCGGCGATGATTGATGCCGAACACGCGATGGATCCGGCGTACGCAAAACGGATCGGTGTGAACCTCGACGATTTGCTTATCTCGCAGCCCGACAGCGGCGAGGAAGCGTTGACGGTGGCGGAGACGTTGATCCGCAGTAATGCCGTTGACGTACTGGTGGTGGACTCGGTGGCTGCGCTGGTGCCGCGCGCCGAGTTGGAAGGCCAGATGGGCGATGCGACCGTTGGCGCCCAGGCGCGGTTGATGAGTCAGGCAATGCGGAAACTGACTGCTGTCATTCACAAAGCAAAGACCTGCTGCATTTTCACAAACCAGATCCGGGAGAAAATCGGCGTGATGTTCGGCAACCCAGAAACGACGCCCGGCGGCCGGGCGCTGAAATTCTACGCCGGCGTCCGATTGGATCTGCGCCGCGTCAGCGCCATCAAGGATTCGATGGGCAAGGTCATCGGCAGTCATGTCCGCGCCAAGGTCGTGAAGAACAAAGTCGCGCCGCCGTTTGCCGAGGCGGAGTTCGACATCATGTACGACCGCGGCATTTCGCAGGAAGGCTCGGTCATAGATGTGGCGACGGACCTCGGCGTGATGGAGCGAAAAGGCTCGTGGCTGGCGTTCGCGGGTCAACAGATCGGTCAAGGCCGCGAGTCGGCAAAGGATTTCCTGCGCGAGAACCCAAAAACGCTCGACCAAGTTATCGCGGCTATCAGGGTAAAAGTCGCGGCGGGTGGGCTAGTGGGCAAACGGATCGGCGGCACGTCGGAGTAAAACGGCCTTCTGAAGCTGTTACCCTGATCCCGTCTCGAGGCGCTTGCGCGCTCGGGGCGGGAGAAGGGTCTCTCTCCAACGACTGAGATTCTTCGCTTCGCTCAGAATGACAAAGTTGCTACATTAACTCCCGTGATGAAGTCATCCGAGATTCGCCAGAGTTTCCTCGATTTCTTCAAATCGAAGCAGCACACCATTGTGCCGTCATCAAGCCTGCTGCCTGATTCGCCGAATCTGTTGTTCACCAACGCTGGGATGAACCAATTCGTGCCGATTTTCCTCGGCCAGACGAATTGCCCCTACAACCCGGCACGCGCTGCCGACACACAAAAATGCATCCGGGCCGGCGGCAAGCACAACGACCTCGAAGACGTCGGCTTAGACACCTACCATCACACGTTTTTCGAGATGCTCGGCAACTGGTCGTTCGGAGATTATTTCAAGCGCGAGGCGATCGATTGGGCGTGGGAACTTCTCGTAAGAGTCTGGGGGTTTCCGAAGGAACGGTTATACGCGACGTACTTCGGCGGGGATGAAAAGATTCAGGCCGACGCCGAATCGCGCGACCTGTGGTTGCGGTATCTGCCTGTCGACCATGTTCTACCGGGCGACCGCAAAGACAATTTCTGGATGATGGGTGACACCGGCCCGTGCGGACCGTGCAGTGAAGTTCACGTGGACTTGACGTCCGCTGGCAACGGCGGCGCAAAGCTGGTGAACGCCGGCAGTCCGCAATGCATCGAGATCTGGAACCTGGTTTTTATCCAGTTCAGCGCGAACCCCGACAGCTCATTGTCGGGATTGCCGGCGAAACACGTGGACACCGGCATGGGTTTCGAGCGCGTGTGCGGCATCATCCAGTGTACAAAGAATTTCACGGACTTTAGCGGCGTTATCTCGAACTACGAGTCCGACGTTTTTACTCCAATCTTCCGCGAACTGGAGAAGCTGAGCGGCAAGAAGTACGGCTCGACGTTACCAAGCGATGTGGGACAGGCGTCTCGCCTGCCTGCGCATGGAACGATGGACAGGCGAGACGCCTATCCTACTATGAACCAGATCCAAACCGACATCGCTTTCCGTGTCATCGCCGACCATATCCGCTGCCTGAGCTTTGCGATTGCCGACGGCATTCTGCCGTCCAACGAGGGTCGCGGCTACGTGTTGCGCCGGATTCTGCGCCGCGCAATTCGCTACGGACGCAACCTCGGATTCCATGAACCGTTCTTCTACAAACTGGTTGGCGTTGTGGTCGCTGAATTTCGCACGGTATTTCCGAATGTGTGGGAGAAGCGTGAGCAGATTAAGAGGGTTATCCGTGCCGAGGAAGAAAGTTTCAATCGTACGCTGGATCGGGGTATTGATCGGTTTTACGAATATCTTTTACAGACGTTGGATGCTCCGCTTGGATCACCCACACTTTCCGGAACTGAGTACGATTTAGTTTATAAAAAAAGTTCGATGGCACAAGGCGGTCTGAATCCGACTTACCGAATAAATGTTGAAACTGACTCTGCTGAACATATCAAAGGAATATTTAGTAAGCACGGTGTGTCGATTCCGTTGTATCCGGGAAAGTACGCCTTTGAGCTTTACGACACCTATGGTTTTCCGCTCGATCTCACCGAGTTGATGGCACGGGAGCGAGGGTTGGCGGTGGATGTGGCCGGTTTCGAGAAGTTGATGGAGGAACAGCGTCAGCGGGCACGGAAAGATCACGCAAAGAAGAAGACAGCTGTCACCGTCGCGACCGAGAACCTGCAGGTCGAGCCGACGAAATTTATTGGTTATGACAATCTTGAAGCGGAGGCAGTAGTTGTAGCCGCGAGCCGTGCTCGCGATGGGGAAGACGGCCGCGAAGACGCTTCGCGGCTACAAAAGGATGAATTCGAAATCGTTCTCGACCAGACGCCGTTCTACGCTGAGATGGGTGGGCAGGTCGGCGACACCGGGATGATTCATGTGCCCGGCCATGATCGAACGGAGGCAGGCCGGTTGGAAGTGCTCGATACACAAAATCAGAACGGCGTGTATGTTCACCGCGCCAGACTGGTAAGTGGCCGCGCGCCGGAGGTCGGCGAAGCAGTGCGTGTGGCAGTGGATAAGTTACGTCGGGCAAACATTCAGCGACATCACACTGCCACGCATCTATTCCATTTTGCCTTGCAGGAAATCGTGAGCCGCGATGCGCGGCAACGCGGATCACTGGTTGCTCCCGATCATTTTCGTTTTGATTTCAACCATCCCAAGAAACTCAGCAGCCAACAGATTGCCGATATCGAGCGGATGGTTAACAAGCGGATACATGAGGACGCGCCGGTGTCCTGGACCGAGGTGCTGTACGCCGAGATCAAGAATCATCCGCAGATCCGCCAGTTCTTTGGCGAGAAATACGGCGATGTAGTACGCGTGCTGCAGGTGGGCGGTCATCCGGGCAAGTTCGATGGTTTTTCGATGGAATTGTGCGGCGGAACCCACGTGCGGAACACGGGCGACATCGGGTTGTTCAAGATCGCACGTGAGTCGGCGATTGCGGCGGGCGTCCGCCGTGTTGAGGCGGTGGTTGGACAGTTTACGCGGGAGTTCATCGAGAAAGAGCGCGAGCAGGAAAAGGCCGAGGCGGAGAAGGCCAAGACGCGGGAACGGCAGAAGGACGAAGAGCGAAGAGCGAAGAGCGAAGGACAAAAACGCGCGCCGGAGATTGCAGAGCGGCTTCTCGCAGAGGCGCAGAGGCGCGGGGACATCAATCTCATCGTCAGCAATCTTGGCGACGCGAACGCGGAGTTATTGCGGGCGGTGGTGGATGCATTGAAGCCGAAAGTGACGAGCGGCGTTGTGGTTCTCGGCACGGTATCCGAAGGAAAAGTCTCGCTGATCTGTTACGTCACGCCCGATCTCGTGAAGACAGGCAAGCATGCCGGTAAAATTGTCGGTGAACTGGCCAAGTTATGCGGTGGTGGCGGCGGGGGCCGTCCTGATTTGGCGCAGGCTGGCGGGAAACAGACGGAGAAACTGGCGTCGGCGTTGGCTGAAGCGGCACGGATTATTGGAGTCTAGCACCTGCTAGCGGTCGCCGCGTTCGCGGAATTCTATCTCAAGTCGCTCGCTGATCCACTGTTTGATCATGCTCTGGTAATTGAGATACCGGGAACGAGCCAGCCGTTTGACGCGTGACAGCATCCGCGGATCAATACGCAACGTGATGGTGGTGGATTCTGATTGATCGGCGCCAGCGACCGATTCCTCGATGAGTTTGGCATCCAGTCGATGCGTCAACCAGTACTGCACCTCTTCACGTTCGGACGCGAACGCCGGAATCTCTTCCCATTTGGTTACGAGGTCCATCTGGTCCTCCGAAAGCACCAAACACTAAACCACAAATCCCAAACACGGCGGACGTGGCATTTCGCCTTTGTGGGTTGAGATTTGGGATTTGGGATTTGCCTCATGACGTCCATTCTGAGACCTTCCTGTCGTAGAAGTATTCTTCTTCGGCTGTCATGGGGCGCGTTGCCACAACGCGGGTCATCTTGCCATCGGACCGGTAAACGCTGAACACACCCCGACCGCTAAGTGTCCGGCCGAGGCAGAACGCCCGCGATTCTTGCGCGAACCGCGGCGAGTCAGGGTAAAGCCGTATTCCCATCGGATCCTCAAACGATTCTTCGACCTCCCGAGGCGTCGGGAAGGCTTTTGCGTCGAACGGAGGGTTCAGCCAGTCGAAATCCATCGGTTCACCGTACTGACACAGTATGTGCGGTGTATTTACCGCGCGTCAACTGCTTTCCGCTGTGGGCGTATTCCGGCGCAGACCCGTGGAACGCTTGCGCTTGCTCCGGTCTTGGGCGTATCATGCTTGCCATGCTCGATATCAAGCTGATCCGGGATAATCCCGATGCGGTGCGGTCGCGATTGGCCTCTCGCGGTCGCGGCGATGAAACGCGCGTTAACGAAATCGTCGCGCTGGACGAACAGCGGCGCAAACTGTTGACTGAATCCGAGGGACTCAAAGCAGAACGGAACAAGGTCAGCAAAGAAATCGGCCTTCTGAAATCGAAGGGACAGGACGTCAGCGCGGCCATGGCGCGGATGAAACAGGTCGGCGACCAGATCACATCGTTGGACGCCGAAGTTGCCGGCCTCGACGGCAAACTCCAAGACATCGCCTTGATGATTCCGAACCTGCCGCACACGAGCGTGCCTGTCGGCAAGGACGCTGCCGACAATCCCGAAGTGCGACGGTGGGGCGAGCCGCCGAAGTTCGCGTTCGCGCCGAAACCGCATTGGGAGATCGGCGAGAAACTTGGTATCCTTGATTTCCCGCGTGCGGCGAAGATTTCCGGCAGCGGATTCATTCTGTACAAGGGCGCAGGCGCGCGGTTGGAACGCGGTCTGATTAGTTTCCTGCTCGATCTCCACACCCGGGAACACGGTTACACGGAAGTTTCCCCGCCGTTCCTGATCAACCGCAACGCTATGATCGGCACCGGCCAGTTGCCAAAGTTCGAGGAAGACATGTACCGGCTCCGGGACGACGAGTTTTATCTCGCGCCGACTGCCGAAGTGCCCGTCGCGAACATTCATCGCGAGGAAATCCTCCGCGAAGAACAGTTGCCGATCTGTTACTGCGCTTATACGCCGTGTTTCCGTCGCGAAGCGGGCGCAGCCGGCAAGGAAACGCGCGGCATGATCCGTGTCCACCAGTTTGACAAAGTCGAGTTGATCAAGTTTACGAAACCAGAGACCAGCTACGATGAACTGGAGAAACTGGTCGCCAATGCCGAGCGCGTGCTTCAACTGCTCGGCCTGCATTACCGGGTCATACTGCTGTGCACGGGCGACATGGGATTCGCCAGCGCGAAGACTTACGACATCGAAGTCTGGGCGCCGGCGTCCCGCGCCGGCGGGACGTACCTGGAAGTGTCAAGCTGCTCGAATTGCGAGGATTTCCAGGCGCGCCGGGCCAATATCCGGTTCAAAAGTGACGACGCCAAGCGCCGGGGATTCGTACACATACTCAATGGCAGCGGCACAGCGCTGGCGCGGCTTTATGTTGCCTTGCTGGAAACTTACCAGCAGGCCGACGGCAGCGTGAAACTGCCGGAAATCTTGTGGCCATACATGGGCGGAGTGAAAGAGATACGCGGAGCGTAGGGTTGTCATTCTGATCCCGCTTCAGCGGGAGAAGAACCTCTGAATCGCAATCGGTTGCGAGGCCCTTCGTTCCACTCAGGGTGACAATGTTAGAAAAAGCACGAACAGCACTGGCACAACTCCTTTCCACCGACGAACCGCTACTCGCCGGCGTGTCCGGCGGCGCGGACTCCGTTGCCCTGCTTCATGTATTGGTCCAGCTTGGGCGGAAGCCGCACATTTGTCATCTCAATCACCAACTTCGCGGTACGGACAGCGACGGCGATGCCGAATTTGTCCATCAACTGGCCCAAAAATACGGTCTGCCGTTCACCATCGAGACGTGCGACATTGAAGCGCTTGCTGCTGACCGTAAACTTTCTCTCGAAGATGCCGCTCGGCGCGTCCGGCACGAGTTCTTCGCGTCGGTCGCGGAACGGACGGGCATCAAAACGCTGGCGCTGGCGCACACGGCGGATGATCAGGTTGAGACGTTCCTTCTAAAATTGCTCCGCGGCGCCGGTGCGACGGGGTTAAGCGGCATGGAAGTGGAGCGCGAACTTGGCGGGATCCGTGTTATCCGTCCGTTGCTCGGGGTGCGCCGGAGCGAGATTCTGGAATATCTGGCGGCGGAGAAATTGTCGTGGCGTGAAGACGCGTCCAATGCCGACCCGCAGTTCACGCGGAACCGGGTCCGCCACGTGTTGCTGCCGCTGTTGGAACGCGAATTCAACCCTGCAGTCCGCGAGACGCTCTTGCGGACCGCGGAAATCCTGCGGGACGAAGATTCATATCTGACGCGCCATGTGAGCGAAGCGATTTATTCCCCGGCATATTGCGGGGAAGGGATCGACGTAGAAGCCTTTCGAGGCTGGTTGCCGGCGGTGCAACGTCGCGTGGTGCGCCTGTGGTTGGGTCAAGAAATCGAGTTGGGTTTCGAGCACATCGAGGCGGTTCGCGAACTTGTGCTATCGGATAATCCAAGCGCCGAAGTGCATTTACCCGAAGACCTGATCGTGTACCGCGAGTATGACGAGTTGAAAAAGGCGCGACGGGAGGAACTGGAGCCGGTGCGAGGTAAATGGCCACTAGCGATTGACGGCGAGACGCGAATCAATGCGCTTGGTGTTTCCTTTGTTTGTCACCCTGAGGCAGTCAAAGGGTCTCGGTCGTTACCGAAAGAGATTCTTCTCCCGCGACTGCGGGATCAGAATGACAAGAAGAACGAAGAGAGCTTCGACGCCGATTCTCTCGGCGATTCGCCGTTCATCCGGACATGGCAGGAAGGCGACCATTTCCAGCCGCTCGGGATGAGCGGCGAGAAGAAGCTTCAAGACTTTTTTGTGGACGAAAAGGTGCCCCGAAGAACCCGGGGTCGGACCCCGGTGCTATGCGCGTCGGACGGTCGGATTGCCTGGGTCGTTGGCGTCCGCATTGCTGATCCCTTCAAGATTGGCAAGACCACCGGGCGCATCCTACGGATTCAGGTGAAGCTGTTATAGCCGGATTGCCGCGACTTCAGGACTAGTTGGACACGCATCCCGAATTTAATTCGTGGTAAACTTGACACACGCACCGCCGCAGATTTAGCCTGCCGCGCGAGCGGGTTGTACTTGACCGAGCTTTATCATTGGAAGGTATTTTATGAACGCACGTAAACTTTGGTCGCGGATTCTGACCATTGTCGGCAGTATCGCCATGCTCGTCGGCGCTCTTGACCCGATGGAGGGATCGCTAGTCATCCTTCCCGGCAGCGGGCTAGTCGCGCTCGGTACCTTCCTCGGCCAAAGCGAACGCCGGTTGATCGCTTACAGGGTGTGGGTTTTCATTCTGATTGCGATTGGGGTGGGAGCGATGTTGGGGCTGACCCAAGTCGGCGGCTTTGGAGGCAATTCGGGACGTTCCATGTGGTGGGGAGTGCTGGTTCTGCCTTATCTGATTGGCTGGTCGATGGGTATTTGGGGGCCGGGATCCCCGCGCTGGTTGTTGCTGTTGGGTATCGGGGTTGGCCTGTGGTATCAGGCGATTCTTGTGATAGTTTTGAGGAGTCCAAGGCTGCATGGCGGAAATCTGCCAGGCATCATTATCGCCGCCATCGGCGTGCTGACCATCGGCGGTTGCATCAGCCAACTGAGAAATCGAACTGCAGAGCGGCAGTAGCTTGCAATGGCTATGGCCTACAGAAGGTTAGACAAACTTCCCGACCTTCAGAAACTATTCCCATTCAATCGTGCTCGGCGGTTTGCTGGAGATGTCGAGGCAGACGCGGTTGACGCCTTTGACTTCGTTGATGATGCGCGTGGACAGGCGCGCCAGAAGGCCGTACGGCAGGCGCACCCAGTCGGCCGTCATGCCGTCAACGCTGTCAACAGCGCGAATCGCGACGACGTTGTCGTAAGTGCGCTCGTCGCCCATCACGCCGACGGTCTTGACCGGCAACAGCACGGCGAACGTTTGCCAAATCTTGTAGTAGAGGTCGGCCTTCTTCATTTCATCAATAACGATCCAATCCGCTTCCTGCAAAATGCGCAATCGTTCCGGACTGACTGCGCCGAGGATGCGGACGGCAAGCCCGGGACCGGGGAACGGCTGACGCCAGACGATCTCGCGCGGCAGACCAAGTTGCGCGCCGACCTCGCGGACTTCGTCCTTGAACAGCGCCCGCAATGGCTCGAGCAACACAAATTTCATTTTCTTCGGCAGACCGCCGACGTTGTGGTGGCTCTTGATCATCGAAGCGGGATTGCCTCCGATGGAAACGCTTTCGATGACATCAGGATAAGTTGTGCCTTGCGCGAGAAACCGTGCTGCACCTCCTCCTCGGGCGGCTCGCCGAGCCGCCCCTACCGCGGCCTTCTCGAACACCTCGACGAACGTGCGTCCGATGATCTTTCGTTTACGCTCGGGATCAGTGATACCGCGAAGGCGGGACAGAAAAGCGTTGGTGGCATCCTCGTACTGGAGTTTCATGTGAAGGTTCTTGCCGAACACGTGTTGGACGCTTTCGGCTTCGCCCTTGCGCAGCAAGCCGTTGTTGACGAACACGCATGTAAGCTGGTTGCCGATGGCCGTATGAAGGAGCGCCGCCGCGACGCTGGAGTCAACGCCGCCTGATAATCCAAGGATAACACGGTCGTCGCCAACCTTTGCGCGGATGTCCTCAATGGATCGTTCGATGAACGATTTCATTGTCCAGTTCCGGCCGCAACCGCATACACCGTGAACGAAGTTCGAGATGATCTGTTTGCCGTTCGGCGTGTGATGCACTTCGGGATGGAACTGCAAACCGAACAGGCGACGCCGTCGGTCGGCAATGACGGCGTGAGGCGCGTTTTCGCTGCAGGCGATCCGCCCAAATCCCACGGGCAATTTCGCGACGTGATCGCCGTGGCTCATCCAGACCTTCTGGCGGCGGTCCATGCCGGCAAACAGCGGCGAGTTGGCTGTGATCTTGAGCTCGGCATGGCCGTATTCGCGTTTGTCGCTTTTCACGACGCGTCCGCCGAGTTGGTGCGCCATCAACTGCATCCCGTAACAGATGCCAAGCACGGGAACACCCAAATCCCAGATCGCGGGATCGCAATTCGGCGTTTTCTTGCCGTACACACTTGCCGGGCCGCCGCTGAGGATCAGGCCGCTCGGCCGGAGCGCCATCAGTTTCGATGCGGGCGTATCGAATCGCAGAATCTGCGAGAACACGTGGCACTCGCGGATCCGCCGTGCGATGACCTGTGTGTACTGCGAACCGAAATCGAGAATGATAATTTGTTCTGTCATGGATTTATCATTGTGCTTCTATCACGATCTTACCGCGATTTCCATACCTCTCGCGCGCATCTGGACGCCAACAGGAGGCAACCGTTTTTGTAGCCGCGAAACCTTTTCGCGGCAAGGAAAGACCGCGAATGAGATTCGCGGCTACAATCCGGCGGCAGCGTTAAGAAACGCCTATACCCTCTCTGAATCGGATTTTCGCGGTTGTGTCTGACCGGCAGCGGCGTAAACTTCGCTCGGGACCAAGATTGTTCAATGAGACACACGGCGATGAAGACAACGGCTTCTGTTTGGAAAGACGACAAACTGGCGCGGCGGTATTTGGAGGGGGTCCGCGGCGCTATCCCGCAAGCGCGTGAGCAGCTGGTGGTGATGCTACAATTGCTCGGCACGCGCCGTCAACCCGTGCGCCGGTTTCTCGATCTCGGCTGCGGCGACGGAATTCTTGGCCGGACAATCCTGTCGGCTTATCCGAAAGCGCGCGGCGTCTTTGTGGATTTCTCGCCAACCATGCTCGCGGCGTGCCGGCAACGGTTGCAGCGGCGCGGGCGGCCCATGACGGTGTTGGAGTTGGATTATGGAAAATCCGGTTGGCAGGAAGCGGTGCGACCACGCGCGCCGTTCGACGCGGTTGTGTCCGGCTTCTCGATTCATCACCAGTCAGACGCACGGAAGCGGCAGCTCTACCGGGAAGTGTTCGACTTGCTCGCGCCGGGCGGCTGGTTCATCAACCTGGAGCACGTGGCACCGGCCGGTCCGGTTGCACACGCGTTGTTCGAGCGGGACATGACCGAGAACATCTGGCGTCTGCACCAGCAGCCGGGCCAGTCTCTCAGCCGCGCCGCGGTGCGCCGGCGCTTTGTGCGGCGCAAGGACCGTCACGCCAACATCCTCGCCCCCGTCGAAGCGCAGTGTGCCTGGCTGCGGCGGATCGGATTCGCTGACGTGGATTGCTATCTGAAACTGCACGAACTGGCGGTGTTTGGGGGACGCCGTTCCCGTACCGTCTGAATCAGATTTTCGCGGTTGTGTCTGACCGGCAGCAGCGTAAACTGGCGGTGTGACCGCCGCTTTTAAATGGGACACGACTCGGACGCTGATAATGGGCGTGCTAAACGTCACGCCGGACTCGTTTTCTGATGGCGGCAAGTTTTTCGACGTGGACCGCGCCGTCGCGCATGGCCGGGCGCTGGCGGAGGCGGGCGCGGACATCATAGACGTCGGCGGCGAGAGCACGCGACCCGGCGCGGCACCCGTCAGCGCGGAAGAGGAATTGCGGCGGGTGATTCCGGTCGTGGAGCGTTTGAGCGTGAAGCGTGGGGCGGACGGCGCGCCCGGCGGGCGCGCCCTACCATTGGTTTCCGTGGACACCACAAAGGCCGTGGTCGCCGAGCGTGCGCTGGCGACGGGGGCGCGGATTGTGAACGACATCAGCGCGTTACGGTTCGATGCGCGGATGGCGAACGTGGTGCTCGAGGCCCGCGCGGGCGTGGTGTTGATGCACATGCAGGGGACACCGGCCACGATGCAGGTAGCGCCGCATTATGACGATGTTGTGGCGGAGGTGCGTGCGTTTCTGGCCGAGCGGATCGGGTTTGCCGAATCGCGCGGCATAAAAAAATCGCAGATCGCCGTTGACCCCGGCATTGGATTTGGCAAAACTGTCGTTCACAACTTACAATTGTTGGCGCAGCTTGAGGAGTTTCGGGCGCTGGGTTGTCCAATCCTCATCGGCATGTCGCGCAAATCGTTTATCGGCAAAGTGCTTGATCCGCTCCGGACGGAGCAGGGCAGCGAGCCGGCGGAACGGCTTTGGGGTACGGCTGCAACGACGGGGTGGGCGGTGGCGCACGGGGTGAACATTGTCCGCGTGCATGACGTTGGCGGGATGGTTGACGTGGTGCGGATGACAGAGGCGCTTAGCGCGGCGCGTTAAACTGGCTGAATATGGAACGGGTAATCGAGATTATTATCGACAACTGGAAGGCAGGATTTGAGATCCTGCTTCTGGCGGCGGTGATTTATTATTTTCTGCTGTTGTTCCGTGGCACGCGTGGCGCGGCCGTGTTCACGGGGTTCATCATCGTGCTGCTTGGCGTGATCGGGCTGACGCAGATTTTTCAACTCGATGTGATGAGCTGGATTCTCGGCCGTTTTCTCGCGTTCCTGGCGATAGCCGTTCTGGTGATTTTCCAGCCCGAACTGCGGCGCGCGCTGGCGCAGGTCGGTAGCCAGCAGTTTTTCGGCAACCCATTGCAGCGCGGCGAATTGATTGACGTGCTGGTTGAGACAGCGCGGTCGCTGTCACAGAAACGTTTCGGCGCGTTGATGGCCATCGAACGCGAAATCGGTTTCCGCGGGTTGACGGAAACAGGCATTGCGATTGACGCAAAAGCCACGGCGGAATTGCTGACGACGATTTTCTTTCCTAACACGCCGTTGCACGACGGCGGGGTGGTATTGCGCGGTGACCGCGTGGTGTCGGCGGCATGCGTGTTCCCGTTGACGGTGCGGCAGGGGTTGAGCACGCAACTCGGCATGCGCCACCGCGCCGCCATCGGCCTGACCGAGGAGACCGACGCGCTGGTCATCGTGGTTAGCGAGGAGACGGGCCAAATCTCGGTCGCGTACGGTGGGCGGCTGGAACAGGATCTGGGGGCCGACGGACTGCGCGCGTTCCTGGCGAAGAAGCTGACGCCCACGCAACGTCGCGGTAACTGGCTGATAGGTCACGCCCGACGATTTCTCGGTTCAATAATTCCTGCAAGATCAGTCGACACAGACGCGGCCGCCGCGGGAACGGAGTCTGGCGGCGACACAGTCGAATCAACAGCCGGTCGGGAGGATCACATCTGATGCGCCCGTTCGGAGACAATTTCGGATTGAAAATTATCGCCGTGGCGCTGGCGGCGATGACATGGTTTTTTGTGAGAACGATCACCAGCGAATCGCGCGTCATCGAGGACGTGCCGCTTGAGGTCCGCGTCAAGCCGGGTATGTCGTTGATGCAATCCGGCACTCCAGCCGTGAGCGTGACGTTGAATGGGACGCGCGAAGACGTGCGGCAGGTGCAGCATGGCGAGTTGCGCGCGGTGCTCGATCTTACCCAAGAAGGGACCATCGGCAAGGATCTGACGGTGCAGATCAGCCCGAAGATGATCAAACATCCGCCCCGGGTCCGAGTGGTGGACGTCGTACCGGCGCAGGTGACGGTGCGGATCGATCAGATGATCGAGAAAGAACTGCCGGTGCAGCCGCAGCTCACGGGAGAACCGATGGCCGGTTACGGTGTAGAACGTGTGCTAGTCCATCCGCAGTCCATCCGCATGAAAGGTTTGAAATCGCAACTCGACAAGCCGAGCGGCATCGAGACGTTGCCAGTTGATCTCACGGGTCGCCGCGCGTCGTTCCGCGAATGGGTTGAACTCGCGCCGCTGGAGCCAACCGCCGGTCCGAAAGACCGCCGTTGGGTTGAGATTGACGTGCGCCTTGCCGAGACCAAGGCGGGTGAGGCGACCGGTCACACCGGCGGACAAGGAAAATAATGAAGACGACCAACGACAGAAGGATTTTCGGCACCGACGGCGTTCGCGGCGTGGCGAACATCGAACCGGTCACCGCCGAGACGGCGCTGAAAATCGGCCGGGCCGCGGCGCACGTGTTCAAGAAACGCGCGCCGATTGCCAAGGACCATGGACGACACAAGATCGTGGTCGGCAAAGACACGCGGCTCAGCGGTTATATGCTGGAGAACGCCATTACGGCGGGCATCCTCTCGATGGGCGTTGACGTGCTGCTGATTGGGCCGTTGCCGACGCCGGGCGTGGCATACATTACCCGTTCATTGCGCGCCGATGCCGGTCTCGTGCTTACCGCCTCGCACAATCCATACGAGGACAATGGGATTAAGTTTTTCCGGGACGACGGCTATAAACTCGACGACGCCATCGAGAAGGAAATTGAGGATCTCGTGTTCAGCGGAGGAATCGAACACATCCGTCCCACCGCCGAGGAGATTGGCAAGGCGTTCCGAATCGACGACGCGCTCGGGCGATACGTCGAGTTCGCCAAGGCGGCGTTTCCAAAAGGAATGACACTGGAAGGATTACGCATCGTTGTGGATGCCGGCAATGGCGCGACTTATCACAGTTCGCCGTGCGTGTTGAGGGAACTCGGCGCGCGAGTCACCACACTCAACAACGCTCCCGACGGAACCAACATCAACAAGGATTGCGGCAGCACGTACCCGGACGTCATTTGCCGCGCGGTCAAGGAACTCGGGGCCGACATCGGCATCGCCCACGACGGCGACGGCGACCGCGTCCAGCTTTGCGACGAACGTGGCGCCCTTGTGGATGGCGACGACGTGTTGGCGATCACGGGACTCGACTGGCTCCGACGCGGCGAGTTGAAGAAGAAGACGCTCGTTGCCACGGTGATGAGCAACCTCGCCCTCGACCACGCCATCCGTGACGCGGGAGGGCAGGTCGTCCGCACCGCTGTTGGCGACCGGTACGTCCTTGAGCGGATGCTGGCCGACGATTTGAACGTTGGCGGCGAACAGTCGGGTCACATGATCTTCCGCGATTTCGCGACGACGGGCGACGGCATCGTCAGCGCGCTCCAGGTGTTGCGGATCATGATGGACACCGACAAACCGCTCAGCGACCTGCGCAAGGTCTTTACCAAGTTCCCGCAGGTTGTTATCAACATGAAAGTCAAATCCAGGCCGGCATGGGAGACGTTGCCTGAGGTCATGGCGTTGGTGAAGGGTGCCGAGAAGACGCTCGGTGACAATGGCCGCGTCCTGCTCCGCTACTCCGGCACCGAACCCAAGGCCCGTCTCCTTATCGAAGGCCGCGACGAAAAACAGATCAAGACGTTGGCCGCTTCCATAGCCACAAAAGTTCGCGAGAAGATTGGTGCATAACTGTTGGATGGTCGCGCTCAGAACTTCGCGGTGCCGCCGGCCCAGAATGTGCGGCCGAGCGCCGGGTAGCCGAAGATTTCCTCGTAATGGTCGTTGAGCAGGTTTTCAACGCGCCCGAAGACAGTGAAATGTTTGCTGATATCGCAACTCAAGCCAAGATCCACTTTCACATACCCATCGTTGGTCACCCGCTTCATCGCGTAGGTGACCGGATCGAAAAAGGCGTCGGGGCGTGGACCCACCATCGTCGCGTCGAGGTTGGCTGTAAACCGGTCGAGGAACCGGTAGGTTACGCCGAAACTGCCGCTATGTTCGGGCCGGCGCAACAGGCGCTGACCGGTAATCGAATCTTGCGCATCGGCCAGCCACGTATACGCGCCGCGCACGATCAGGTTCGTCAACGGCGTCCAAGTGGCGAATGTCTCCGCGCCCATCGTCTGGGCGCGATTGATGTTGATTAGCACGTTGGTGGCCGCGCTGCGGCCGATGAGGTGTTCGAACTCATTCTGAAAATAGGTCGCGCCAATGCGCAGTTTGCCATCGAATAATGGCTGCTCGACACCGGCATCCCAACCGAGACTGTCTTCGGGTTTGAGGTTCGGGTTGCCGCCGAACAACGACGGCGAATACAGATCGCGGGGCGCTGGCGCGCGAAACCCGGTGCCGACACTGGCGCGCAAGATCGTCTCGGTGACGGGCGTGGTCCAGCGTCCGCCGAACCGGTATGTGGCATGTGAGCCGAACGTGTTGTAATCGTCCAACCGTCCGCCGGCGGTGAAGGTGAGGCGCTGCACGGGCGTGAACTCATACTGGCCATATACAGCTTTGTCGGTGATTGGCCGGTCGATTTTGTTCGTCGAGGCGAAACCGGTCATGGAAAAAAGCTGAAGATCATTGGCGCGCGTGTCGTCGTAGGTGCCGCCAATCAGAATCTTGTGCTGATCGTTGATGGTGAATATGTTCTGTAAGTCCACCTGATCGCGGCTCACCGTTGTCAACTCGGTGAAAGTGCTGGGGAAAGAGCTGCCCGGATTCGGCGGCGAATCGTAAAAACTACGGTCGCGGCTGTGCGCCAGCGTCAGTTTGATATCCCAGAAATCCAGCGGCTGGCCCTGTAACGTCAGGCCGACCATCGAGTTTTCGTTGCGCAACCAGTCGTTGGGATCTTTCGTGAACCGGTCGCCCGGCGAACCGGCTTTGGACTGCAGGTAGGTGCCGAGTAATGACGCGCTGAAACGATCGCTGACCTGCCACGTGGCGCGACCCGAACCATCCCACGAGTTTAGATAGTTGTTGGGCCGTGAATTGTCCGTGGTGAAGTAACCGCCGTCGCCTCCAAGCGTTATGGTGCCGGCGTCATGCGTCTTGATCGGCTCCATGAACTCGACGCGCGAATGCAGGCTGTTGTAACTCCCGCCTTCAACTGTCGCCGCGCCTGTAAACGTGTCGGCGTGTTTCCTCGTGACGATGTTGATGACGCCGCCGAGGGCCTCCGAGCCGTACAACGTGCTTTGCGGGCCGCGGAGAACTTCGATACGCTCGATGTTGTCAACTGGGAGACTGGTAAAATCAAAGGCGTTGTTGAACCCGTTATTGACGCGGATGCCGTCGATGAGGACGAGCGTGTTGTCGTAGTTAGCGCCGCGCATATAAACCGAAGTCTGCTGACCCGGTTGGCCGGTGCGGGCCACCTCGATGCCGGCCTGATTGCGCAACACATTGGCCACCGTGGTAGCCTGTTGCGCGGCAATCTGGTCGCGTGTGATGACGCTGACGGATGTTGGCGTTGTCTCTGCGGCGGTTGGCACGCGCGTGCCGGTGACGACCACTTCGGGGAGACGATTGGTGGAGGCCGATTCTGCAGGCGCAGCAGGTTCTTCAGCCAGAACGGCGGACGATACGACGAGCACGGCACAATACGACATCAAACGAGACTGCATGAGACGATTCCTTTCCCTTGGTTCGAAGGTTTGGGTCCATCGCGTCGGCCGTTATTCTGACTTCCGGCATTTTACCCCGACCCGCAATTGCGGGATTGGGGCAGGCCTACTCGCCTCGCCTTCCCCCGCTCTTTCAAAAGTTTTCTGCATCGCTTGTGCAATCGCCTGCTTCAGATGCTTTGACGCCTCTGATTGCTATGCACGGCTGTAGAAAGAGCGGGGTGGCACTTGGGGCTTTCGTAGCCGGTTACAGCAGCGCCACTGTCGCCGATTTTCACGGCGTTCCCTGCGCCGACGCGTTACATCACATCACAAAGAACAAAGACGCCCGGGACTTGCGCAACTCGCCGTCCCGGCATCTCTTACGATTGTCGATCCACCAGTTGAAAGCGGATTGGCACTTCGACCGACGAACTCACCGGTTTCCCGCCGGCATGCGCCGGCATGAACTCCCCGGCTCGCACGGCTTCGACCGCTGCATTGTCGAGCATCGCATAACCCGAACTGTGCAGAATCTCGACTGTGCCGACGTGGCCGTCACTGCGAATTTCAACGCGCAAAATTGTCCTGCCCTGCCAGCCGTTCTGTCGAGCGACAGTCGGATAATGCGGTTGCGGGATGCGCAGATAATCAGGATGCGCTCCGCCAAAGCCGCCGCGACCCGAGCCGCCCGTGCCCACGACTCCATCGCCACTGTCGTCGCCGACGCCGGTACCGGTACCGTGGCCAAGCCCGGAACCGGGTTGCGCGATAGACCCGACGAGCAGCGCCGAATCAGGCGAAGGATTAGCAGGTTCATCGGCCACCGATGACGTCGATTCCATAAAATCTTCCGGGTCGGGCACCGGAGCCGGCGCGGCGACGACGGTCACTAGCCTCACCGGCGCCGTTGGAACTGCGACAGGCGTTTGTCCACCGGCATTGAGATTGCCGTCCGAGTCGGCCATCCCGGCAAATGTGAACTGGACGGCAATCGGCATCGCTTTCGTTGCCGGCGCCGTGAACCGCAACGGCACCGAGGCGAGAATAGCCAACAGCGCGACGTGCGCCGCAACAGCCACCAGCAACGCGGACGCGAGCCCGCGATGATGTTGGGGGGGAGTCGGCGGCGGACTATGGCGGAGCCGTATTGTGCAAACGCCGTTTGACGGTTGAATCTTCACTGGAATCAGCGGTTGCGAAGATGAGGCAAATGAGAGGCGCGAAGGCGCGGCGAAAACAAATGGACAGAAGACATCATCTTTTTCCTTTGGTTCGAAGGTTTCTGAACTTCTCGCGACGGCCGTTATTCTGACTTCCGGCATTTTACCCCGACTCGCAGTTGCGAATTCGGGGCGAGCCTACTCGCCCACCTTCTCCGTTTGGATGGTTCTCCCCTGTGTAGCCGCAGGCTTTAGCCTGCGCTTGTCCGACGCACCCATAAAGGGTGCGGCTACAGATTCCGGGTTGGGTTTTCGTAGCCGGTTACAGCAGCGCCACTGTCGCCGAATCTCACGGCGTTCCCTGCGCCGACGCGGTCAAAAAGAACTGGCGGAAGATTAGCAGGGCACCGGCACCGGTCAAGCAGTTTTCATTTACGGCCGACGCGGAGAATGCAGAGCGCGTTCGAGGCGTTGGGCGATACATTCGAACAGGTCGGGGTCGTCGAGTATCGGCCCCGTGATCTCATGCGTGACACCGTGATGATCCGCCAATGCCGCTGCGATCATCGCTGGGATATCTTCATGGAGATGCTTGCCCGGTACCAGGAAAACCGCGTAAGCGAAAATGTGATTACAACCGTGAGCGAGGAGTCGTTCAATGGCCATGGAGATTGTCGGCTCGTTCTGTTCCATAAAACACGGCTCGATCAAATCAGTGCCGAGTCGAACCCGGAGCCGTTGAGCCACCCGTCCCATAATGGCGTTACCCTCGGCCGACCGCGACCCGTGCGTGATCATGATGGCGCCCGTCTTCCGTTGCATGGCGGCAGTATAACACATCGTCGCCTTCACGCACGGTAGCATTGCGGGCGAGACTCCAAAAAAGTCCCGCGAAAATGGAACGATCGTTCCGTTTTCGCGGGGCTTTTACGCCATTGGATTTTCGGGCGGACGTGAGTCAGTGCTGGTTGAGGAGGTCGATCAGGGAGCGGAGGCGGCCAAAGCTGGCGCGGTTGAAGGGGAAGACGACGCGAGGCAGGTTGACTAGTTCCGGTTCGTTCTTCTCTTCAGGCAGCGGGCCGCTGGCACGGAACGCACCTCCGCTGTTGCAGATGTCGCCAAACCGCGCGTTGAGCGTCCGCAGCAACCGCTCTGTGACGGGATGTTGTACGCGGATGGCGAGCGCGTCCCTGACGTAACGCATCGAGTGATAGTTGCTGTAGAACTGCGCGATCTCGGTGCAGGCTTCCTCGACGTCGTCGGTCACTTTGAATAGCGCGAGGTCTTCCTTGCCGACGAGGTCGCGGTCGAGGAGTTGGTCTTCGACGAACCGCCACCATGTTTTCCAGTAATTGCCGCGTGGCTGGTCCACGAACACGAGCGGTTTGGGCTGGGCCTTGCCGGTCTGCATCAGGGTCAGCGCCTCGAATCCTTCGTCGTGCGTGCCGAACCCGCCGGGGAACAGCGCGATGGCGTCGCTCTCTTTCATGAAACACAGTTTGCGTGTGAAGAAATACTTGAAACTAATAAGCTTTTTGTCGCCCGCGATCTCCTCATTCGGTTCCTGCTCGAACGGCAGGCGTATGTTCAGGCCGAAACTGTTGTCGCGACCCGCGCCGCGTTGCGCCGCGCCCATGATGCCTTCGCCGCCGCCCGTGATGACCATGAACCCGCGCGCGGTGATGGCTTTGCCGAACGCGACGGCTTGTTGGTATTCGGGTTCATCGGGCTGCGTGCGCGCGGAACCGTACACGGTGACTTTGCGGCGGCCGCGATATGGAGCGAACACTTTTGCGGCGTAACGCATCTCTTTTAACGCCGAGTTAATGACTTTCATGTCGAGCCGGGTGGCGCCGTCGTCGGCAAGCCACAGGGCGGTCCCGATGATGTCCTCGACGAGATCGGCGTTCTCCATGGCGCGGCCGCTCGCGTGGGATTGAAGAAGCTGCTCGATGAGCGCGTGATCGTGTTTGCTTAAGGGCATGGTTTTTCTCGTTGGTCTATTCTAGCCTGGATATTTCACACTTGCCAGAATGTAGTCGCGAAATATCCATCTCGGGAGCGCCGCGCATGGGGGCGCGATGCTCCCGAGGCCGACGCACTCTGTGCGTCGGGGCTGCCCCGACAATTCGGCAGCTCTCGCCGAATTGTCGGCCCTGCGGGTGCATATTTCACACGGGCATGTGATGAAATATGCGGGCTAGCGCCATTGTCGGCGGAAAGAAAGATTTGCAAAAGCGCGCGGCGGAATCTATGGTGGAACAGAGCGAAGGAGGCGTATGAGTAAGGTTGCGATCTATCCGGGCAGTTTTGATCCCATCACCAACGGTCATCTGGATGTGGTGCGGCGGGCAGCCCATTTGTACGGCCGGTTGATCATCGCGGTGGCGCATGACACAGACAAGGCATCATTATTCACACTGGACGAACGCGTCGCGCTGGCGCGGCAGGCGGTTGGTGGACTGCGGAACGTGTCGGTGGAAGGGTTCAGCGGGTTGCTGGTGAAGTTTGCCCAGCGGAAGAAGGCGGCAGTTATGGTGCGCGGGCTGCGTGCGGTATCGGATTTCGAGTACGAGTTGCAGTTGGCGTTGTTTAACCGCGAACTGGATCCGAGGATCGAGACGGTTTTTCTGGCGCCGAAGGAAGACCTGGCATTCGTCAGTTCGCGAATGGTGAAGCAGATTGCGGCGCTCGGCGGCGATGTGAACGGTTTTGTGCCGCGAGCGGTCAAACAGGCGTTGAAACGGAAGTTGCGGGTCCGATAGCGGACGCGCCATCGCCCCGCTCTTGCGCGCAAGAGCGGGGGAAAAGGAGGACGCGATGAAAATCAACGTCAGACGCATTCCTGAGGGCGGGGAAATCCTGCGCGGCGCCGAATCCGCCGCGATTCTGGATCTGGGTGACCCAAACGTCCGGTTCGAAAAAGAGCTTGAGTACGAGTTGCACGCGCAAGTACAAGGCAACGCGTTGCTTGTAACAGGCACGTTGCGCACGCCGGCCACTGCCCGGTGCGGGCGGTGCCTAAAAACGCTCAAACTGCCGCTCGTGATACAGGATTTCGTGTTCCACCACGAACTGCATGGCGAGGACTTCGTGGACTTGACGGAGAGCATCCGCGAAGATATTCTGCTGCAACTCCCGCAGCGGACGTTATGTGGCCGGGATTGCAAAGGGTTATGCCCGGAGTGCGGCCAGGATCTGAATGTCCGCCGCTGCTCGTGTGAGCAGCCCCGAAAGGTTTCGGAGCGATGGAGTAAGTTGGACGAATTGAAACTGAAATAGATTACAGAGAGCGAGAACTGCATGGGTGTCCCAAAACGAAGAATGTCCAAAATGCGGAGGCGCTCGCGCAAGGCGGCCAACCGGCCCCGGGCGCAGCAAACCTCCAAGTGCGCACAATGCGGCGCGCAAGTGCGGCCGCACCGCGTTTGTCCGTCCTGCGGTTACTACAAAGGGCGGCAAGTCGTGTCGGTCAGCGCCGCGTAACGTCTGATCATGAAGATCGCCGTCGATGCGATGGGTGGCGATTTCGCGCCGGCGAATCCTGTCGCGGGCGCGGTTGAAGCACTGCGCAGCAACGACCACATTTCGCGTTTATACCTGGTTGGCGACAAAACTCGGATCGAAGCGGAACTAAGCCGGCTCGGGTTTACTGACTCCCGCGTCGAAGTTGTCCACGCCAGCGAGATCATCGAGATGCACGATCCGCCCGTGCAATCGGTGCGTCGCAAGAAAGACAGTTCGATGAGCCGCGCCATCGACCTTGTCAAACAGGGCGAGGCAGACGCGGTCGTCTCGGCGGGCAACACGGGCGCGTTGATGACGGCAGCGTTGTTGAAGCTGCGGACGCTGGAAGGGGTGGATCGGCCCGGTCTGGCCGTGCTGATTCCCGCGCCAGAAAACGTGTTCGTGCTGATTGACGTGGGCGTAAATCTGGAGCCGCATCCGGAACACCTTGTGCAGTACGCGGTGATGTCCAGTTTATACTCGCAGCAGATTCTGAAGTACAAAAACCCGCGCGTAGCGGTGTTTTCCATAGGCTCGGAAGACATGAAAGGCAATGAGTTGACCTTGGAGACGCACCGGTTGTTGAAGCAAACGGACTTGAATTTTATCGGCAACATTGATGGACACGATTTATTTGCGAACATTGCCGACGTAATCATTGCCGACGCATTTGTGGGCAACGCAGTACTGAAATCCTGCGAGAGCACCGCGCGGGTGGTTGGCAAGTGGCTGAAGCAGGAGATGACGAGGAATCCGTTGCGAATGCTTGGCGGGCTTCTGGCTCGTGGCGCATTTCGTGCCATCCTTCGCAAGGCGGACCCCGACGAGTATGGCGGGGCAGTGTTACTTGGCATCAACGGCGTTTGCATCAAAGCCCACGGCGCGAGCACGCCCAAGGCGATCAAGAACGCCATTCGACTGGCCACGGAGTTCGTCGAGGGCCAGTTCAACGAACATATTGTAGAACGCATCAAACACGTCCATGACCAAATCAAACAAACCGAATCTGCGCAATCCCCGGTCCAGACAAACTCTTAGGCCAACGCACATCGTCGGCACAGGGTCGTACGTGCCGGAGCGAGTGTTGTCCAACGCCGACCTGGAAAAGATGGTGGACACGACCGATGAGTGGATCACCACCCGGACCGGCATCAAGGAACGGCGCATTGCCGCGCCTGAACAATGCACTTCTGACATGGCCGTCGAGGCGGCCCGTCGGGCAATAAAACAAGCGGGCGTCAGCGAGAAGGACATCGATCTGATTATTTGCGCCACCTGCACGCCCGACATGATATTCCCTTCCACGGCATGTTTGGTGCAACAGAAGATCGGCGCGAAACGCGCGGCGGCATTTGACATGTCGGCGGCGTGCTCGGGCTTCCTGTACGGGCTGGAGATTGGCCAGCAATTCGTCATGTCGGGCACGTACAACACCGTACTGGTCATCGGCGCGGAAAAACTGTCGACCATCATAGACTGGGAGGACCGCAACACGTGCGTGTTGTTCGGGGACGGCGCGGGGGCGGTGGTTCTCCAGAATCGCGGCGAGGAGCATGGGATTCTGACGACGTGCATGGGCGCGGACGGATCGCTGGCCGACCTGTTGCTTATCCCGGGCGGCGGTGCGCGGTTCCCCGCCTCGAAGGAATCGGTCAGCGGCAAAATGCACTGCATCAAAATGTCGGGCCGCGAGGTGTTCAAGAACGCCGTGGTGGCCATGCAGAACGCGGCTGAAGAGGCGTTGCGCCGTTGCAACCTGACCGTGGCGGACATCAAATGCATCATTCCGCATCAGGCGAACCTGCGCATTATCCAGGCGACAGCAGACCGGCTCGGTGCGCCGATGGACAAAGTCTACGTGAACCTCAACCGTTACGGCAATGTCTCGGCCGGATCGGTGGCGATTGCGCTGGACGAGGCGGCGCGGGAGGGGCGGTTCCAGCGGGGCGACTTGATTTTGTTGGTTGTATTTGGCGGTGGACTGACGTGGGCGTCGTGTGTCATCCAATGGTGATGGTAGGCGCAGGACGTTGACAATGGCTCGGTATGATGTTAGGGTGACTGCGTAGTTTCCAATAGAATCATGCCTGCGACCAAACAAGACGATTCGGGTGTATTCAGTGCCGAGTTGAAGGCAAAACAACCCCGGAAAGAAGCGGTTCTCGACCAGGTTTCCCACCTAAGCCTTAAAGGCGTGACGTTTTTGACGGAGCGATTCCTGCCGGAATGGACGGAAGTCGGCGTAGAGATGCATTTGCCCAGGACTGGGGCGCGGCGCGATCAGCATGTAGATTGTCGCGGCGTGGTCGTGCAATGCGTGCCACAGCAAAAAGGCAAAGGATTCGAGGTGTCGCTGGTGTTTTTCAATCTCCCGAAGCGCATCGGGCTGCAACTGGCCGGGACACCGTCTAAACCCTCCCGCGTTTCCATCACCTGCTAGGCCGGTATGGAATATCTACACAGCCTGTTGAAGTTCGCCATCAACATGGGCGCCTCCGATATTCACGTCAAGGCGAACCATCACGCCACCATCCGCGTGGCCAGCCAGTTGTTTCCCGTGCAGGTTGATCCGCCGACGCTGGAGCACATGAAGGAGATCGTCCACCACATGCTGCCGCAGCATTTGCAGGCGCGGTTCGAGCGGGAAAAGGAAGTGGACTTCTCCTATTTTGCAGACAACTTCGGTCGCTACCGCGTGAACGTCTATATGCAGCGTGGCGAACCAGCGGTCGCGATGCGTTACGTCAAGCCGCACATACCATCGTTCAAGGAGCTAAACCTGCCCGAGCAACTCGGCAAGATCGCCAACGCCGAACGCGGGATTGTGCTGGTCACTGGCACGACGGGTTGCGGCAAGTCGAGCACGTTGGCGGCGATGCTCGAGCACATCAACCTGACCGAGAAATGCCATGTCGTCACGCTCGAAGATCCCATCGAATACATTTTTGAAGACAAACAGTCCGTGATCGAACAGCGCGAGGTCGGGCTGGACACGCTGAGTTTCGACCGGGCGCTGGTCCACGTCATGCGCCAGGATCCTGACGTCATCATGATTGGCGAGATGCGCGACAACCAATCGTTCATGGCGGCGCTGGCTGCGGCCGATACGGGGCACCTGGTATTGACCACGCTTCACACGACCACGGCGTATCAATCCATCGGCCGCGTTCTGGATTTCTTCCCGGCGCACGAACGCGACCAGATCCGACGCCAGATGGCAGGGACGCTGCAGGCGGTTATTTGCCAGCGGCTGGTGCCGGCCATTGCGGGCAGTGTGGTGCCGGCGGTGGAAATCATGATAAACACCGGGACGGTGCGCAAATTGATCGAGGACAACCGACTCGACAAACTTCACGCCGCCATTGAGACCGGGACCGAAGACGGCATGCAGACATTCAACCAGGCGCTCTATGCCTTGGCGAAAGCCGACCTCATTACGGAAGAAGAAGCGTTGTTGAAGGCCACTAATCCCGAGGCTTTGCGGATGAATTTTCGCGGCATCTTCCTCGACGAATCCCGCCGCATTCTTGCATCCGCCTGACCCTTTGCGGGCGACAGCCGGGCGGGCGCATTTTTCTCTTGTATTCTCCATGGCGTAGGGGTAAACGACGCGCCAGCGATGGGGTTCTCTAGGTTGCAGGTCGTTCGTCTGCGGATTTGACGGGCAGAAGCGAAGACCGGCGAAAAGAATGGGGCAAACATCGACTAGGAGGAAAAACAGTCATGAGAACGAAAATTGCGATGCTCGTCGTGGTGTTGGGGGTTTGCATTTGGGGTGGCTCTGGTGCTTTTGCCGCTGATGGGTCACTGAACGCGCCGGACAACCATTCGGTGTTGATCCTAAGCAATACTGTGGTTGGCGGCACCGCCTGTGTCGAGGCGGTCCAAGCTCCATTGGTAGGACTTACGCCGGTGGTCGTCAGTAGCAATCAATGGGTTTCCATGACTAGGGCGAACTTTGCCACGTACCGCGCGATCGTTCTCGGAGATCACCAATGCGGAGGCGACTATAGCGCCGCTGCCGCGAACGTCGCCACGTGGGGTGCCGCTGTCAACGGCGACATCATCTTGATCGGCAGCGACCCGGAGTTCCATGCAAGGTTTCTGCCGGGACCTGTAACGCTGATCAAGAACAGCGTCGGTTTTGCGGGTGCGGCGGCGAAGAAGACGGGGTTGTACTTTGCGTTCGGTTGTGAAATAGATGCCGAAGCGGTCGTAATAATTCTTAACGCCCTCAGTCCCGGTGGGTTTGGTGCGATTAGTGCCGATTATGATTACTGTCACATTGTCGCCACGCACCCGGCGCTAGCCACACTAACGGATGCCGATCTTTCCCATTGGTCCACTTCCGTGCATGCAGTGTTCACCAACGTGCCCAGCGATTACATCCCGTTGGCGGTGGCCGCCAATGAATCGTTCACAAACAATCCGCCGCCGACCGGTAAGCCGTATATCTTGGTCAAAGGCCAGGGTGTGGTGTCGATCGACTCGTCGAATGACTGTTCGCTGGCGGCGGTGACTAGCCAAATCAATGAGCTGAATCTGACACAGTCCCGAAAGACGGCCCTGATAAACAGCGTCAACGCGCTTCATCGCC
>Ga0182017_10000014_pt1 | contig 118451 bp, 111 predicted proteins | sample 712E3DmetaG_FD_120492 | JGI IMG/M metagenome (GOLD analysis project Ga0182017, IMG submission 120492) | Permafrost microbial communities from Stordalen Mire, Sweden - 712E3D metaG | ecosystem: Environmental > Terrestrial > Soil > Wetlands > Permafrost | place: Sweden: Stordalen | collected... | reverse complement strand
GAGTAAAATGGCCGAGTGAATGGTATTGTCAATCGATAGGAAAATATCGGTACGGTAATCGATAAGATCGACAAGTTTAGTGCTATGTTATTTAAATGTCAATATCGCGTATTTTGAAGCATACAGTTTTATGCATCTTCGGTGCATAGGTTAGGTAATATATACTCCGCTGTTCGCTCAAATTTAGTAAAAAAATGTTGCAAACGCCATGATATAATTGGTTTGTTTTCAGCATTGACATGGCCCGTGGCCCTTCCTCTAACCCCAATATATTTTATACGCATGAAATATTTTATAGCATTGACCCGGCATATCGCCATTCCTTTTCTCTTTTTAGCAAGCGGGGGATTTTTTTGCGCGCCCCCGCATTCCGGAACGGACAATAAACCACCGGCCCCTCCCGATAAACAACTTGCCGCGGACACCGTAGCTCCCGTGCCGTCGGTCATCAATATTCCGGTACGGATGCGGACCCGTGTTATCGAGCAAATGCTCAACCAGCAGCTTTCCGGCCTTTTATATAGCTGCGATACGCTTTCGCTCGGGGCAATCAAACCCGTTAAAATCAAGGTGTGGAAAGGCGATTCGATCAGGATCAGCCTGGAAGGCAACGAATTGCACTACAAGGTCCCCCTGCGCTTGTGGCTCCAGTTTTCCTTTACCATCGCCGCGCTGGGACTGTCGCATACCGAGTATCAGGACTTCGAGGCCTCGCTTGCCCTGGAGTTCCATTCCCGGTTTTTGGTGGACACGACCTGGAAGCTGTCGACGATCACCCGCTCCGACGGCTATACCTGGCTTTCCGACCCGGTTGTCAAGGTCCGGTTCCTTACCATTCCCATCAAGCCCATTGCCGACCTTCTGCTCACGGGCCAGGAGAAAACCATTTCGTCGGTCATCGACAAGCAGGTAAGCGAAGCCTGCAATGTCAAGGCAATGCTCCTGCCCATGTGGTCAAAGATCCAGGAACCGGTCCTCATTTCCAAGGACCCGGCCGTATGGCTCAGGCTGTCGCCCCGTGAAGTTTTCCTGACGCCGTTTATCGGTATTGACAGCATGATTATCAGCTCCGTGGGCGTCAAATCGGTAGTGGAGACTTTTTTCGCCGACAGCCCCTCGTGCAATAAAGCGGATTCCCTGCCCGCCTTTAAAATCCCTACCGCGCTCGATTCCTCCTTCACGCTCAACCTTTACAGCGAAATAAGCTATGAAGCCGCCACGCAGATGCTGCGAGGCCTGCTTGTAGGCAGGGAATTTAAAAGCAAGGGCAGGGAAGTCATTGTCAAGGACGTTACCATGGCAGGGGTCAAGGGCTACGCCCTCATCTGCATGGATTTCATCGGGTCCTATGAGGGGCGGGTGTTCGTGTACGGCAGGCCGCAGTACGATCCGTCAACCACGACGGTCTCCATCGAAGACCTCGATTTCGACCTCTCAACCAAAAACTTCATGCATAAAGCTGCCAACTGGCTGTTGCACGGCATCATCATAAACAGCGTCAAGCCCTATCTCAAGTTCCCGCTCAAGGACAAATTGCTCGAAACGAAACTCATGGCCCAGAAAATGCTCAATAATTCCGAACTGTCGAAAAACATTTTCCTTTCAGGCTCCATCGATTCGCTGAGTGTGGGCGGCGTGAGGCTTACCGACAAGGCCATCCAGGCCACCGTGTTCGCGCGGGGGTCGTTGCAGATCAGCGTGCACGATTAGTCTACGAAGAATGACCCGTCTGGAGCCGCCTGATGTGCTCGGTGGCAACGGAGGCCCACCAGCTTTGGGGATTGCGCTTGTAATATTCGTTGAAGTAGTCGACGGCTTCCTGCTTGCGCATGAGCTTCATGCATGCCTGGCCCGCGTTGTAGAGCGCCGTCACATGGCCTGGATTTTTCGCGATCAGGGCCTTGAGCAGCTCAAGGCAGCGCTCAAATTTGCCTTGTTGGTAACTCACGATGCTCCCCTCCCAAAGCGCGTTTTCGGGACACGCTCCAATGTCTTCCTTCAAGAGCGCCTCAATGTCTTTGCATTTTTTAATAAATGCGTCTCTCACAAGCAAAAAAGGGCGGAATTCGAGGGGTACGGCGATTTCGTTTTTATTCGGGGCAACCTCGTGTTCGAACCATTTGCGCACTTCTTTGGGCAGGGTTTTATACCCTTTGTATTCCGACGTCATCCAGGTTATGTAGTCTTTTGTCAAGTTATTTTTCAGGCTGAAAATCGATTTTACGTCCTTGTGCTGGGGCAGTTTATTATATGAGGTCAGCAGTTGCTTTTCTTCGTCGACGTCCAGCCGGTACTCGATCATGCCGAAGGCGATTGAGGCCATGAAATTTCCCGCGGGAGGAACAAGCGGCACGATGATCATGTTATTTTTCCAGTCAAAGAGCGTGTTGCCGTTACACGGGACCACGAGCACGCTCGGGAGACCGAAAATCGAGACCCGCGTGTTGTCAAAAATACCGGGGTCGAACTCCACAACGCGGTCAATGCACGTTGTCAACTCCTTAATGGAATAAAATTTGTCTTCGGGCCTGAGAATGGAGCCGCTTTCGTTATGCAGGCGCTTGGCGGAAAGCTTTGCGAGGTCCCGCACGTATTCTATTTCCTTCCTGAGAACAGCTTCAATTTCAAGGGGTGAAATCTGCTGCTGTTTTTTCGCGACCTCCGATATGTCCCGGCGCATCCGGGCGATTGCATCTTCACCATCGATTATTTTCGCAAAATTCTCATTGATCTGGCCGGTGTTGTGTTTGACGGCCGCGATCGTTTCACGGGAATCTATCGTTACCAGAAAGGCCTCGATTTGTTCGAGGAGCTCCTTATGTTCTTTTTCCTGTTCGCAATATTGGCGTTTGTCTTTGACGGAAAGAAAGACGCCTTTGGAAATCGTTTTTTTTGTCCTTGAATTCTGCCGGTGCAGGCCGTCGGCCAGATGGATCTTGTCGATGTTCGCCTGGAGCGCGGGGGAAAACAGGTTGGGAACCGCCTCTTTATAAAACCCGCCGAGGATGGTGTCTTTTCGCTGCTGCTCGATGCCGCTGATTTCCGTTTCAAGCCGCTTGATATATAATTCCGTTTGTCTGATTTCCTTTTCAAAAGCTTCCTTTTTATCACCCGACAAGGTCTTCGTGAATACCTCCAATAACCAATCGGTCATGCGACAAACTTTCAGATGCGCTTCCGGGGCCTTGACATCGTGTAAAACCTTACCGATCTCCGATGCATTGTCCAGCACCTCGCCGGTTATCCCATAATTAATAAAATCGGATTCCTTGGATAAAAAAGCATTTAAATCCATTTTTTCATGGACATGGTTGATAACTTCCTCTTCAAGGATGGTCCAATAAAGCACCCCTGCGTCCCGCATGCATGCAGGGTCCGTGGGATTTTCCAGTAAGCTTTTTAATATCTTGGTTGCGTAGTCTTTAAATTTCATGGCGTTTTAGGATTATACCATTCTTTTTATTTGGTAACAATGCCAAGCTCGTAATCGCCCTCCGACCCCTTGATGCGCGAAACAACGAATACATACAATGGTCTTGTCATGCTGTCGGTGATAAATATCGTGTCCATCGGTTTGATTTGATTACCAAGGCTGAAAACGCGAGACAGGCTGTCAACGATATAAAAGGAGTCCTGGGAATTGATGGATTGCATAAAAACGCCCGAGGCTTTGGCCGAGACCTGTGCCGAGGCCTTTTTATCGGCGCAAAAAAACACGTCGATGTCAGCCACATTGGAAATACTTCCGAACATGACCGAATTCAGGGTGTCCGCAAGTTCTTTCGTGTCGTTATTTTCATGTTCGCGGGGGTATGTTAAAAACACCAATGAATCTTGTAAAGGACCAAGAACAACCCCGTCTTTGGATGTCACCGGTTGTGCCAATCGGATCACGTACCTCGTGTTTCCGTCGAGCATTTCCATGACATCGAGGGTCAGCGTGTCGTGCGTTGCATTTAAAAATGCAACATATCGCGCGCTGGTCGGAGGAAAAAATGCCAGGGACACCGACGAATCGGAGAGCGGGACCGAAAAAGCGAATTGCAACTGGGGGAAAACCGACACAGTATCGGTCTTTGCATTTATACAGGTCATGGTCAGCGGTTCTTCATTTCCCCTAGTATCAAAAATGCATGACACACTCATGCATATAATGACCGTCACCATTGATTTTAAACAGGGTATTTTCACTGAAAGGATGTCCTTGCATTGTTCTATTTTATTAATGGAATATTATTAACTTTTCCCGGTACTGCCTCATAAATCAAATTATAGGTAATCTTAACGAAATAAAACAAGGGAATTTTATTACGGGAGTCATTCCAATGTACGATCTTATTATTTTAGGCGCCGGCCCGGCGGGTTATTATGCCGCGGAAAAAGCAGGAGAAGCGGGAATGAGCATCGTTCTCGTTGAAAAAAGCCTTATCGGCGGCATCTGCCTTAATGAAGGCTGTATTCCTTCCAAAACCCTGCTTCACAGCGCAAAACTTTATAAGCAGGCCAAAAATTCACAAGCTTTCGGGATTACTGCAACGGATGTTTCTCTCGACATATCCGCGATAATTTCCCGCAAAGATAAAGTCGTATCCACCTTGCGTCGCGGCCTTGCCTTCACCCTGAAAAAATGCAACGTTATCATGGAAACCGGCGCCGGATTTATTCTTCCCCAAAAAAACAACATTTTCAATGTGCAGGTCAAAGATACAATTCTCGAAGCCGGGCACCTGATGGTTTGCACGGGTTCCGGGCCAATCCTTCCTCCAATTCCGGGCGCTGAACAACCCTTTGTGGTCACTAACAAGGAAATCCTCAACTCCCGCGGCGCGCCGAAAAATCTTGCGGTCATAGGCGGAGGCGCCATCGGGCTGGAGATGGCATGCTTTTTTGCGGAGACGGGAAGCAGTGTGACGGTCATAGAATTATTGCCGTCAATTGCCGGAACTATCGACATTGAAATAAGTCAACTTTTGAAAAGGGAACTTGAAAAAACCGGCATCCGGTTTTTTCTCAATTCGCGGGCCATTGAAATCGGCGATAAAACCGTGACCATTGAAACGAACGGGGCGCGAAGCATTGTCCCCGCGGACGTCGCGCTCATAAGCGCGGGCCGTAAGCCTATAACACAGGGATTCGGCCTCGAAAACCTTGGCGTGGTTATTGAAAACAATGCGATCAAGACCGACGAAAAGGGACGGACCAACGTACAAGGTGTGTGGGCAGCCGGAGACGTGAACGGGAAATCGATGCTCGCCCACACCGCCTATCGCGAAGCGCAGGTGTGCATCGACGACATGGCGGGCAAAAACAGCGCCGTGAACTACGACGCGATTCCCCTCGTAATCTATACGCACCCCGAGGTCGCCTGCGTCGGCTTGACTGAGGAAGAAGCGAAGCGCCGGGGCATTTCGGTCGTGACGTCCAAATTGCCGCTTTCATATAATGGGCGCTATTGCGCGGAAAACGACGGCGGCAGGGGCATATGCAAGGCGGTTATTGACAAATCGACTAAGAACCTTGTCGGCCTCCACATGATCGGCGGGAATTGCTCGGAAATGATTTTCGGCGCGGCCGCGATGATCGAAAACAAGCAAACCATCGACGACATTAATAAAATCGTTTTTCCGCACCCCACGGTTTCCGAAATCATCAAAGACACAGTGATGATGGCTAAATTCTAATAGTGCATTAGCACCGTTGGTTTTAAATATAAGGGAGAATAATAGTGCCAAGAGAGACAGAAGTTGCTCGCGGCGAGCGGATGGTGCGAATATATGATTATCTGGTCCGCAATAAACGCAAGGAAATTTCCACGAACGAAATACTCACCTATCTTCAGGAAACGGACCGGGTATCATTACGAAATGTTCAGCGAGACTTAAAGGCCTTGGTCGAAATAAAAGACAGCCCAATTCTCTGTTCCATCTTGCAGGGAAAAAAGCATTATTTCATTCAGCCCAGCATGATTAATAAGCTTAGTCTTCCCATCCGAAGAAACGGGCTGCTGGCATTTTTCCTGATTAAGCGGCTCCAGCCTTTTTTTGCGCCGAACGTAAAAACGCTTAATGAACTTTCCGAAGCAATAATGGACAGTGCCGGGGAAATGGCTTATGGAATGTTTGAGGATTTGGATGAACCTTTTGAAAAAAGCACTTTTCTGTTGGGCGACCAGCACCCGCTTGCGTTAGATGGCGATTTATTCAACGATCTTTTAACTTCTCTTGTAAAGAGACAAAAGCTCAAGATTCTATATCAAAAGGGAAACAGCGAAAAACCCGTTGAAAAAGTTGTTTGCCCGGCAAAGCTGGTGCTCTTTAAAAATGAGCTTTATTTTGTATGCATGTCGGAATCTGAGGGCAAATGGGATTTTTTCGTGAAGCTCTGTAGAATACTTAAAGCCGAGCTATTGGAGGATACTTTCACATCTAATCCCAAACGAGTTGCCCGCATCGAAAAGCGACTCATTGAAAGTTTCGGGATTCTGGATGCGTCGAATCCCAAGCCTCATAAAATAGTCGTCCGTTTTCCAGCAGACCCATATTATAAACTCATTTTTATAGAAAAGAAATATCACAATTCGCAAAAGATTTCCATGGATAAAAAAGGAAATATTGTTCTATCCATGAATGTCCCAATCGGTATTGACCTTGTCAATTGGGTGCTGTCGTGGCCGGAAGCGGTGGTTGTGGAGCCTAAAGAACTGAAAGAAGATTTGCGAGAAGTAGCGAGGACGCTAACAAAAAAGTACGGGATATAATGTTACTAAAACATGCAAGATTATAGTAAATTTAACGATTTGTACAATAGAAATTTATGTTTTGTTTTCGGCAATAAGAGCAAGTATTGGTAATAAATTCTTCCTCAGCTCAATTACCACCTCATTGAGATTGCCAACAGGAATGGTCAATCCAGCCCTTTGCGAGAATCCGTTCCAAAGACTGGTTTTCCCTGGGTCTTCATAGAATTCCGAAGTAAGACAAATGGGAACATCGAAGGGAAGTTCAAACTTTCTGGCTTTAAAAGTGTTTTTTAAGGCCTTTGCCAGTAATTCGGAATCGAAATCGAATAATCGAAACATCACGACCATATCATAAAAATCCTTCATCCGACTATTATCAATACCCAGTCGAGTCATTGCCAGAAACTTTTCAGCCATAGCGGTATATTTAGGGTATGCCATAACCTTAGGCCCTGGAGCATCAAGCAGAGGCGGAAACAGCAACAACTCCGGCGCCGGAGTTATTGCATCTCCGAAACCAATGTCTATCTGCAAATCAATTCGGGCGCGTTCAAGAAGCGCCCTGATCTTTACACGCACGCCGAAATATTCCTGATTATCCTGAATGGAACTTGTTTTTACCGAGGCGGCGTCAAAAACCAGCCCATCAATTTCCAGAGTATTTTGATTACACAAATCAATAAATATCCTTTTTATGCGCTCCAAATCCGGCGAGCCGGAACCGAGGAAGTCAATGTCGCGGGTCGTGCGATAATTTTGCCCTTGCCAAACAAGAAAAAGAGAGGCGCCTTTGAGAACGAATTTTTCAAATTCTACGGAATTTGTCATTCGCCATAAAAGGCGTTCCTGTCCATACCGTAAAAGGATATGCTCATACGTTGTTTTCGTTGCCAAGGCAATTTGGTTAAGGCGGGCGGCCACGGATCGCGATTTGTTCTTAACGAGCTTATTCATGATACTACAGCCATTTCCATATAAGGCCGTATAATTCTTTCCATCCGGCAAATTTTGGCCATTTTATGAATTTCTTCTGATGGTACTTTTTTAGTAAACATGGCTTCTCGCAGCGCTTCAAGGGCCACGTCAAGACCAATTTTATTACGCATTTTAAAGCAGTCAGCAACTGTTTTTGCCGCGCTGTAAATTCGTATTTTAACACCGTCCACGAGGTGTTCTTCTATACCCGCTGTAAAAACCGCACCGGAAAACCGGTAAACGCGGATTTTGACCATCGATATCTTAGGCCTCCATGCGTTTCCTTCAAGTGCGATACAGATATGAGGCGCAACTTGTACGGTAAATTTATGAAACACAAGAGCGGTAAAAAGACAAAACACGCCGCGCGGAACAAGTTTGGAAACCTCCGCAAGGGAGATGTTTTCCGAAACAGGGGCCCCTGCGAGGCGATAAAGTCCGCGGGATATGCGCAGGACCTTTCCGGATTCCACCATGCGCCTGATGTTAGAGCGCGAAATCCCTTGCGTATCAAGATCGCAAGAGCGGATGACGCCTTTTTTTTCCAGAAGATCTATGATTTTACTATAATTTGACATGTATCATATCCTATAAGATAATATACATTATTCTATGTTCTGTACCAAATTAAATTGTCTTTTATTATTATAGCAATGCTCTGCTATCGTGGCCGGAAGCCGTGATAATGGTGCCGAAGGAGTTGAAAGCGGAATTGCGGGAGGTGGCGAGGAAGCTAACCGAGAAGTATGGGAAGTAAACAATTTTCAAAGCAAAGCATGATGGTCATTAGGCATATACCGCCTCTTGCCGAATTTCATTCTTGATATATGGCTTGAGATATTTTTCGGAATCGACAAAATATTACTCTTCAAGCATTTTGCGGTTTTCTTTGATGAAATCGAGGATATTTTCTCGTGTTACATGGTAGGTTTCTGTTGTATACTTCAGCTATCGAAGCCTTGTGCATAGGCCTTTATTTTACGATTGATTCAACAATCTTAATAATTTCTATATTAGAATTATTGATCTCCGCTAAATACCCATTAATTCTTTCGATTAATTTGACCCCAATAATATGTATTAAATCTTCCCAGGCTATAAACCCTGTAGTTACTTTCCCAGTTGATGGCATTTTGTCACTTAAGCACTTTGAACAAGCTTCTTTATATTTGTTAGGAATAATGTAAACTAAACAACCTTTATAATTACCCCTTTCATTAAGCAATTTGTAATATATTTCTTCTTTTGGCTTAGACCACATAACATTAGGAATACTTTTACCACTTTTGCTTCAAATATGATTAATTGCTTATCTATATTTGTATCGTCTATCAACATAAAATCTGGCCTTAAAAACCAATAATTCTTCAAGTAACTATCTTCAAATTGAATACCCCATTTATCCTTGTCACTTTTTATTAATGGTTTTTCGTACAAAATCTTGCTGTTTGATGCTAAATTGATTATTTCACTGAGTTTCCCCTCCTTATTTCTGGACGGAATTCTTATGGTTATTTTGTCAAATTTATTTATAAAATCAGATTGCGAGTTATTAAGTGCTTCATTTAGCAACCATTCTGGTATAACATGCGCAAATTCATTTAGGTTTAAAGTAGACATTGTTTTCTCCAGTAATTACTCCTTAAATTACGCCTCCAATTCGCGTACCAATTATTAAAATATCTTTGGCATTTTACAAAATCAATCTATTTCCCACCACACTCTTGCCTTTCAATCCATTTTTTAACCATCTCGCACGTTTCTGGCGAAGGTTCTCCATTGCACTTCAATTTTATCTGTCGGACAAAGCATTTCCCATTCTCATTTACTACATCAACCGTTGCCCGTTCAGGCGCGAGCACACGGTAAATTGAATGCTCACCGCGCATCACCCAATCCGAATACGATGCCACGCAATGGCGCATTTCATGGCCTTCGGCAAGCAATTCCTCAAAAGTCATAATTGGCTCAACGTCCTTGCATCCCTCTAAAAGCGGCATAGGAAATTCCGTTGTGCCATAACGTTTTTTAAAATCGGCGATTTGGATTTTCGCATTTATTGCATTAAGTTTTTTTGACCATTCGTCATGCAGTTTTTCCAGTCCGGCGATTGACCGGAGGCCCGTCATTCTGTTTACTGGATTTGGTATTGCAAGCGTTTGTCCAATGTTTTTTGTATCTTCCCAAAGCCCATGGATCCGTATTCTTGCAGCGCGGCCCATGTCCGCCAGCAAATTCTTGCCGACCACTTCATTCAAGGAACTGAGCCAATGAATAAGCTCAACATCTTTTTTTAAATCGAAAATCGTACTCAAAGGAATAACCGGCATTGCCTTAAAACCGGCAAAACTTTCCATGTTTTCGATTACATATCGCGCTTGACCGAATTCATACTCAGTAAATTTTGAAGTACGTATTTTTGCCACGAATTTTACACCGGATTCCGTTTCCGGTCCACCCACAAATCGTAAAATCAGTTTTCGTTTTTTAAACACCCAAGCGCATCCCTCCTCAATCGAAATTTCTTTTTTCGCAATTTTATCCGCTAAAAGCCACCCGAGAACCGGACTGCTTTTAAGGAGTTGGAGCGTTTCGGGACATTGCAATACCATCCTTAAAAGGACAAGTTGACGCCACCTGAAGGGGCGAACAGCCGCAAACACTTCAGCCGGTATTTCTTTGCAAAAATCTTCCTGCGCTGAATTGTCCGCCGTATCGCCCAAATTAAATGGAAAAAAAGTCCTGAATCGCCTTCAATAGCCTCCCATGTTTCAGTAACCGGGTTCCATAACCATACGTCCAAACCACGTTGCCATGAACTTAACCGAATGCAGGTGCTATTCGCCATTTGGAAATTAATGTAAAGGTATTGTTTAGTTTTGTCGAACCGGATTGAATCATAGAGGAAAAGGTTTTCAGGCCGCGGCTGAGGCTGCAATTCAGCTTTTTCATACACACAATCTTCGAGGGTGCATTCCAGGGACAACCCAATCATAATCAACATCCTTTTAAAAATTTGCTATCCAATGACAATATTAATGCTCGCTGGCGTCATATCGGTTTTTCCAATTGCACGAACAATCGGGTGCTTTTTTATTTCTTGAATTGCCTCCATTTTGAGATCATAAAATCTTAATTCATAGGCTACTTCATTGAATTCCCGTGTTTCAAGTTTTTTTTCAAATGCGGCCCGCACTGTCTTCGATTGCAGCTTAAATTTATTTGTTTCCGCATCATCAAAAAGTTTTAAAAGCGTATCGCTGCCCCTGGCCAATTCACGCTCCGTAAATTGCCTGTGCCCGATCACAACGACAATATGGCATTTAAGGCGCGGGTTGATCTCCTGAAGTTTTTTTGCGGTTTGTTCAAAGCCGTCTCGGATTTCTTGTAACTTCAAGCACGCCCCTTTTAAAGTAACCGTACAAGTTAATATAAGATCACAGAGCGACAATTATTGTCGCAGGCTGACCATAAGGAATACAACCATAGAGAGCGATAGGAGAAAAAATTGCGATAAAGAGCATTTTGCAATAAAAGGTTAAATCGAAATAATAATTTCCGTAAATTTTCATAAAATTGTTTCGATACAATTTTGTACCATCATATATTTTACCAACCACTATGACTACACCTGAAATCGGCGCCAAGCTTAGTTTCAACGGCCTCTCCGCGTTATATCGAATCGCCCGGATATTGGGCACGGGCGGAAGCATCGACGGCGTCATGTTGAACGTCCTGGAAATCCTCGAATCGTACGCTGGCATGAAGCGAGGCATGATTTCCATCGTCAATAAGGACAATTCCGAACTGACGGTCGACGTGGCCAAAGGGATTTCGGAAAGCAGCAAACAGCGCGGAAAATACCGCATGGGCGAGGGCATCACCGGCAAGGTGGTCGCCACGGGAAGGCCCATTGCCATACCCAAACTCCGCAATGAACCCACGTTCCTCGATAAAACGGGCGCCCGCAAAAACCTGCAGGACACCGACCTGGCCTTTCTCTGTGTTCCCGTCAAGGCGGGAAACGAAGTCGTGGGGGCGCTATCGGTCGACAAGGTCTCGGTTGAGGACGCGGTGACGCTTGAAGGCGAACTGCGGTTTCTTGAGGCAGTGGCCGACCTGATCGCCCAGGTGGTTTCCGTGCGCCGCAGGGAGCAGGAGCGCATTTCGGCGCTTGAGCGCGAAAACCTGGAGCTGCGAAAGACGCTCGAAGAAAAAGGCAAACCCGATGAAATGATCGGCAACAGCGGCTCCATGCGCGAGGTGTACCGCCAGATCGCCCAGGTCGCGCCGTCGTCGACCACCGTGCTTCTACGGGGCGAGACCGGCACGGGCAAGGAACTCGTGGCCCGCGCCATCCACCAGAAAAGCATATTCGCCGCGGGCCCGTTCGTTCCGGTTAACTGCGCCGCGCTGCCCGAATCGCTGCTGGAAAGCGAGCTCTTCGGCCATGAAAAGGGCTCCTTTACAGGCGCGATGGCCAAGCACATCGGCCGATTCGAGTCGGCGAACAACGGCACGCTGTTTCTCGATGAAATCGGCGAAATGTCGCTCTCCGCCCAGGGAAGGCTTTTGCGGGCGATCCAGTCGAAGGAGATACAGCGCGTGGGCGGCGGCGACTCCATCCACATCAACGTCAGGCTCGTCTGCGCCACCAACCGCAACCTTGAGCAGGACGTCAAGGATGGCCGCTTCAGGGAAGACCTGTATTACCGTATCAACGTGTTCACCATCGCCCTTCCGCCGCTACGCGAACGGGGGGCCGACGTGCTGCTGCTGGCCGATTATTTCGTGAAAAAATACGCCCGCAACCATACAAAGGCCATCAACCGCATTTCCACGCCCGCCATCGACATGCTGTCGGCGTATCACTGGCCGGGCAATGTCCGCGAACTGGAAAACGTCATTGAACGGGCCGTGATCGTATCGCCGGGCAAGGCCGTTGAAGGCCACGACCTTCCGCCCACGCTCCAGATGAAGGACGTCGACAACCAGGGAACCCGCAAAAACACGTTCGACGACCTCGTGGCCACCTACGAACGCGAGCTTATCGTCGACGCGCTCAAGGACGCGCGCGGCAACCAGACCAAGGCCGCCCAGATCCTGGGCGCGACCAAACGCATCATTCAATATAAAATCATGAAATACGGTATTGATTTTCGGCGCCTGCGGGGGACGAAGTAATTCAGGGCGACGCGAACCGCGAAATTCACAACATGGCCGCATGTGCGGGCAAAACTTCGTGAAAGACGCGTATGCAAATAGTTCTTCTTTCTTCATTTCAAACGCAATCCCAAAGATACGTCGAATTTTTTATCAAAACGGTTGAAGAAATAATTGATAAATACCGGATTTAATTTGAAGGATTTGGGAAAAAGAAAGGGATTGAAAATGATCAAAATATTTTTTGCATTTATACTTATTGCAGCTCTTTGGGGGTGTAATCATAATTACGAAATGAAAGAATCCGGAGGCAAATTGTACCGGCTAAATAAAAAAACTGGAGTTGTATATGTCGTAGAAAGCAAATCACTAATACCTCTTCCAGAATGGACCGGAGAAGACAGACAAGCTCTTGCATGGGCAAAGGCGAACCCTTCCGATCCACGAGCGGATAAAATTTTAAAAAAGTTGGAAGACAAAGGCTTGCTTGATCGAAAGGATAGCCCTTGGTTAAACGATCCGATTGTAAACGTTATAGATAAGGATACGATAATTAGTTTCTATGCATATCTTGGAGGTAATCCATCAGACTCAAATAATTGGAAATTCTCCGGACCATCATTTCTTACAGATAAACAAATGGACGAATTGACTAATACTCATAAACCTTGGGAAAAATATCATCACTGAATGGAAACCCGATGAAGAATAGCTATACAATAACTGAAAGCCATTTCCGGGGTATTCCTTCCATAGATGTCGGTGAAGCGGCATTTACATATGAAGACCTTTACGAACTCATTGGTAATCGTCAGTTCATGACCACATTCATCCTCAAACCTGGTCCGAAATCATCAGAGAGATTTGGGGAAACAGTAACCGGTGTCATAAGTTATCCGAAAGGACAAATAGAAGAAATTGAACAGATGCTGAAAAAGGATAAGGAATTAAATCGTAGCCTTGTCAAAATAGATGCTTCAGAGTTTAATCTCACACAGGTTCAACTTGACGACTTAAAGTATGATGGGTTATTGATTGCGGATATTCACTCAATCTGCTTCATTCCCTTAAAAAAAGAACTTGAATATCATGATACTGGAGAAAAGAAGGTTCCCAATGTCATTAAAATCAAATTGAACCCTTTAGTGGATTATGATATTCTTTACCAGAATTATATAGCCTCAGAGATCAATGACAAGAGAGAACTGATGTCGTTCGAAAAAGAGAAATTTGTCGGAATAACGCTCGGAATCAATAATTGGTATATAGATTTGCGGCTGTTAAAGTTACTTGGTTTTGATAAAGACAGTATTAATTCCAATCGAGCTGTTCTTTATCATGCATACAAAACGAGAGAGCATAGGAAACAATTAACGGAAAAAGAGAAATAGTCCCTTCTGAATATCGAGTCGTCCAAATACATGGAAAACGCTACACTTTTCATAAAGGAAATCAGTAATACCCAGCTGGACGCAAATGACGCTCAAATAATTAAAGAAGCATTTGATACAATCAAATCCTCACTATCGGAGTTTGAGCCGGGAATATTGCTTTACGGTAGAAAGAAAGTGTATTGGGATGCGAAATCCTATTTACACATTGTGTTGAGGCATGTTAAGCAACTTCAGATAGGTACATTCAAGAAAAAGTCCCCTTTTCCTTACAAATTCGAAGAGCTTCGTTTGTTGGTAGAGCAGATTATCCGCAGTATTGAAGGCGAAATCCAGCGTTTTTTCGCTGAATGTCCCAATAAAGAATTTAAGAGGGTTGGAAGCATGAGTATATTTTTTAATGGGGACCACTATTGTCTACAAATAGATGCGCGGGGCAGGCTTGAGACTATCTACGTCAATGAAAGCACGCGCCGATCAAAAGGAAAAACGGAAAAGACGGCCACACCGCAGAGGAAAGACGAAATATGGTAACTTGCCCAGCCGACGCACTAAAGCAAGAAGAAAAGCGGTAGCCCGCCGAGCTGAAAAAAGCCGGAAGACCTTTTCGGAATTTCCCTTCCCCTCCAGACCGCCCCAACACCCTTTTTTGTCTGCTTAAAACTAGGTGGTTCCGTACGTCCACTTCCTCCGCACGCAGACAAAAAACTTCCGCCCGGCGTCCGGCAGCCACTGCGGCCCGTCCCATTCAACGCTTCGGCTCATCTCAGCGCGGCGCTTCGCTCAGGGACCACGTGGGCCTCGTTTTTACATAAAATTTCTTTTGCGTCCGTTGTGCCGCCTGCCTGCCGAAGCGGCAGCGCAGGTAGGTCCCTGGCATCACACGCCCGTATGTGGGTGGAAAAAGATTAGCGGGTGTCATAAAGATTCTTTTAAATTCCCCGAATAAGTATGGACTCTGATTCAGACATAATGCATATTTCCTATAAATAATATAGGAAACATGCATGGCTCAAAAAAAGCAAACCGCCGAAAACAATCTCTATTCAATTGCGGCGAGACAAATGGGGGTTTTTACCGCCCGGCAGGCGGTAGAGGCCGGTTTTAAGGACCCCAATCATTCCTTTCATGTAAAAAACGGCAACTGGGAAAAGATCCGAAGGGGCATTTATCGGCTGTCCAGATATCCCCGGACGCCTGAAGCGGAATTCGTAGTGTATTCCCTATGGTCGCGAAACAGAGAAGGAATTCCGCAAGGCATATATTCCCATGAAACGGCCCTCAGCATCAACGAGCTTTCCGATGCAAATCCCGCAAAGCTTCATATGACCGTGCCGCCGGGCTTTAGAAGAAACAGCAAAATTCCAAAAATGTTAAGCCTGCATAAGGACGTTTTAGCTCCGATCGATAGTGCCGAATATAGCGGGTATCGCGTTACTCGACCGGTGCGCACCGTTCGAGATATTTTGGCCAGTGCATCGGCGAACCCGGAAATTATCGAACAGGCGCTGACTGATGGGTTGAAAACGGGTATCATTACGATGGAGGAGATGAAAACCCTGTATAGGAGTTTCCCCGCTCAAAAACATCTTTTCCCGAAATCCGTTAAAAAGAAGAACTGATGGCAGTCAAGAAATACTCCAGCTCAGAGGCGTTCCGAATTGCCCTTGAAACCAGATTGCAGAATATTGCAGCAAAAGAACGTGTCCCCCTCATGCGGTTTCGTCGCCAGGTCGCTTTCGATCGGTTTTTGTGCAGAGTATTCCACGAGGAGAAAGATACCATTATTTTAAAAGGCGGATATGCAATAGAGTTACGGGTTGCAACAGCCCGTACGACCAAGGATATCGATCTGTGCATTAAGAAAGGGAAGGGAACAATTCCATCACCGGAGGATTTGCGGTCATTTTTTCAAAACAAGGCTTCCCTACAGCTTGGTGATTACATGGAATTCATCGTATCGCCTCCCGTCCGGCTGCTTGCTAATCCAATTTATGGTGGTTCTCGTTTTTCGGTCGATGCCAAGATGGCAGGTCGCCTGTTTGCCAAGTTCTCGATAGATGTTTCCATCGGTGACGGCTGGATTGAAAGCCATGATAAACTCCAATCGCGCGACTGGCTGGCTTTTGCGGGGATTCCGCCGCTTGGATTTCCCGCGACTACCGTCGAGCAGCAACTTGCCGAGAAAATTCATTCGTATACGCTGCCGCGGATGAAGCCTAATTCCCGGGTAAAGGATTTGGTGGACATAGTCCTTCTTACGCGGAATTTCAAGATTAACAAAGAGCGAATGATAGAATCTTTAAAATCCACATTCAAGCTCCGTAGAACCCATGCAATTCCTGGTGAACTTTCCGCGCCTCCTGCGGCATGGGAACGAGCGTTTTCGGAACTCGCAAAAGGAAGCAAAATAGAATTTGAACTTGACGAGGCGTTTGAATATCTTAAGCAGTTTTTTAAGAATATTCTAAAATAGCCTTTTTGGTTTACTTCTTTATAGAAGTGCCTGTAAATACCTGAGGCAATTCCTTGTTTTAGGAGGGAATTCGGTCTATTATGGCTCCGACGGCATTCTCCCCAAGAGCCGTCTTCAACTCCTCAACTAATCGCCTCGTTTTTTCTTCGTCTTCGATTTTGCCCCCTTCCGCGTCGGTCACGTAAAACACGTCGACCGCCTGGTCAACCCGCGTGGACAACCGGGCCGAGGAAATATTGACGTTATTTTTGTTCAGGCACTGGACGATGCGGTGAAGGAGCCCGAAATTGTCCGCGGTTTTTATTTCGACAATCGTCAGGCAAAGCGAGGACCCGTTATCGATGCTTACGTGCACGTCGGCCTTGTCCATGACGGTACGCAGGCGCTTGAGCGGATACTGCCGGAGCCGCTCGAGGATCAGCGAATCGGCCGTGGCCGTCCCCTGGGCCAGTAAGTCCCATTTTTTCTGTACGTTCAACAACCGCTTGTCGCTTGACACAACAGGATACTGCGGCGGTTCGACGTAAAAAACATCGAGCACCTTTCCATCGGGCATCGAAAAAATATGGGCGCCGAGGATGTTATAGCCTTCCGAAGACATGCAGCCGATGATGTCGCGCAAAAAACCCATCCGGTCCCAACCGCACACGGTGATCCGTTCGAACCCGTCGAACGAGTCGCAATGGAGCTGCATTTCCCCATGCGCAAGGGCGCGCAGCCACTCCCCATGCCGCAACCGGTCTTCGGGGAGCGTATCGCGCTCGTATGAAACCGACCAATCATCGTTCCTGCACGCGTTGCCGGTGGTCGAAGTGGGCTTGCCCGCGCTGATGATGTCGAGGACGCTTTTATATAGCTGGTCCATTTGAAACGCCTTCCAGGCGGTCCACGTATTGCGACCCACGCAACGGATGTCAAGAACGGTAAGGATGTAGAGCATGTCGAGGTTTTGCGTGTCACCTACGATGGCCGCGAATTCCTCCAGGACGTTGCGCTCGGGCTCCCGTCTGAAGCATAATTCCGACATGGCAAGGTGCTGGTACACCAGGAACCGCACGCGGCGGCTTTCATCCTCGTCAAGCCCCAGCCGCTCGCACACCGTTTCGGCGATGATGGCGCCGTTGACAACATGATCGCCCGGCATGGCCTTGCCGAGGTCGTGCAGGAGCAGCCCGAGCCGAAGGACCACCTTGCTCGTGCACCGCGTATAGATCCGGGCGAGCACCGGGTCGCGGCTGCGGGACAGCTCGTCCGCTTCGACCAGGGTCAGCAGTATATGCTGGTCAACGGTGAATTCATGATATGAGTCGTATTCAACTTTACAAACCACATCTTCAAACTGCGGGATGATCCGGGAAAGCGTCCCCGTTTCGTGCATGAGCTGGAACACATGACCGACGGGCCCCTCATAGGAACAAATCTCCCGGAAAAGCCCCTCCACGTGTTGGGATTTGAAGTCTTCCGCCGGAAGCCTCTCCGCCGCGCTGCGGATGGCATTTCGAAGGGCGACCGAGAGCGTGGCCCGATACCGCATGGCCTGCCTGAAAATGGTCAATATCCTGACAGGATCAATGGCGGCCTCGACGTGCTTGTCGGTTGCGAAAAACATCCCTTCGCACATCGCGATTCCCGGCGAGGCCTCCACGGCGCTGACCCGCTTGCGTATGTTCGTCCATACGTTCGCGCCGGTAGGGCCCTTTTCGAGGTACGACAGCAGAAGGAGCCGGATTTCACGGACCGTTTTGAAGAACCGTTCCATAAGCGCGCCCGCGCCTTCGGGCCCGAACCCGCAGAGCTTCGCGATATCGGGCTGCACCGAGGTTTCTAATATGTCAATGCGCCGCCCGTACACGCGGTGCAGGCGGCTCCTCAGCCCGATTAAAAATTCATAATCGGCGCAAAACTGAACCGTCTGGGCCTCCGTAAAATAAGACCGGGCATGCAAATCGTTCATCGACGAAAGGCCCACCCTTACGCGTTCGGCCCACAGGAGCCGGTGGCAATCGCGCAGCGTGCAGATGCCGTTTTTAATGTCGGGCTCGATACGGTACAGCGCGGTTTCGGGCGAATAGAGTTCGTCGTGGAGGATGCGCCGCATTTCCTTAACAAAAGCTTTTTTCTTTTTTGCGAAATACGGCTCGATGAAGGTGTGAAAAAGGCGGAGATACAGTTCTTTATTGCCGCACAAAAACCTGTTCTCCAGGTAGGCCGTGTCGGTGGCAAGGTCCTGGCCCACGATTGAAGAGCATTCGTCGATGGTCCGCACGACGCACCCCATGGTAAGGCCGATGTCCCAGAAAAACCTTACCGCGGCCGCTATTTCCGGAACGACTTTTTTTTCGTCATGAAGAATGAGCAGATCTATGTCGGAATAGGGGCACAGTTCTCCGCGTCCGTATCCTCCGAGCGCGATAAGGCACATCGGGGCGCCGCCGCTCGGCGGACCGACGAAAGTATTGAATATTTCGATCAGGACGGCATCGACGTCGCGGGTATAGGCGTGGACATCATGCAAAGCGGAAAGGCCGCTCCCTTCCGAGCAAAACCATTGCTCCCTGCTTTTGTGCAAGGCGGCCTTATAACGTTCAATGGATTGGTGCATGCATGGCCGATTAACCCACAAGGTGGATAAGAATCTGTAAGGTTAAATTATCTACGCATGCCGCGTAGATAATTCAAACACGGCTTCTAAAGCGCCTCGGCGCCCCGTTCGCGCGTCCGAATGCGTATCGCGTCGTCAAGCGGGAGCACGAATATTTTTCCGTCGCCGATTTTCCCTTCTTCTCCGGTCCGTGCCGCATTGACAATGGCTTCGATCGTCGGCTCGACGTATTTATCGTCGACCGCGATTTCAAGCTTCACCTTGCGCACGAAGTTGATCTGGTACTCATGGCCGCGGTACACCTCGGTGTGGCCTTTCTGGCGGCCGATGCCCTGTACGTCGGAAATCGTGCACCTGAATACTTCGATGTGGCTCAACGCTTCCTTCACCGCCTCAATCCGCGTCGGCTGAAAAATGGCAATTAAATATTTCATGGACTACTCCTTGTTTGTTAACGAATATCGGCCTCGGGGTTTGCGTTGATATTGTGAATGCTCAGGTCGGCGCCGCGCAGTTCCTGTTCTTCCGTCAATCGCAGACCCACGGTATTTTTTAACAGGCTATAGACGACGCTGCCGCAGACAAGTGCAAATATAATTGCCGCGAACGTGCCCGCGCACTGGGCTTTAAACGATACGCCGCCCAGGCCCCCGGCAAAGGACTGGCCGAAAATGCCCGTTGCTATCCCGCCCCATGATCCCGCTACTCCGTGCAACGGCCATACGCCGAGCACATCGTCGATTTTCAGTTTTTCCGTTTCCCACTTGAACCCGAATATAAAAATGATTGAGGCCAATGCGCCGATGATAAATGCGCCGAACGGGTGGACGACGTCGGACCCCGAACAAATGGCGATCAGTCCGGCAAGGGCCCCGTTATGGATGAAACCGGGGTCGTTTTTCGAAAATACCAGGGCGGCGAGTATACCGCCGACCATGGCGAACAGCGAATTGACGGCAACCAAACCGCTGATTCCGCTCAGGTCCTGCGCGCTCATGACGTTGAAACCGAACCAACCGACGGCCAGTATCCAGCTCCCCAGCGACAGGAACGGGATGCTCGACACCGGAATGCCCTGACTTTTCCCATTTGTCCAGCGGCCGATACGCTGGCCGAGTATGATGACCGCGGGCAGCGCAAGCCAGCCGCCCATGGAATGCACAACCACGGAACCGGCGTAGTCATGGAACTTGGCGCCGGCTTCCCGAGTAAGCCAGGACTGAAAAAACGCATTATGTCCCCAAATCATTGATTCAAAAAGCGGATAACATACGCCGGCAAAAAGAGCGCCGGCAAAAAGCTGCGGCCAGAACTTGGCGCGTTCCGCTATGCCGCCGGAAATAATGGCCGGCACGCACCCCGCGAATGTCGTCAGGAAAAAGCAATGGACAAGGTCAAAGCCCCGCGCGCCAGGAACAACGACCCCATTGAAAAGATTCGAAAGGTCCCCCGCATTCATCCAGAAATTAATGCCGTAGGCAATAGGAAATCCCACGAGAAAATAAACAACGGTGGACATTGCCCAATCGGTTATTATTTTTACCGCGGCATTCACTTGGTTCTTTTGCCGCACCGTCCCTATTTCTAAAAAGGCAAAACCTGCATGCATTGCGAATATCATGACTGCACCAAGCATGAGAAATAGTGTGTTGCCTGAAAATTGCAGGTTTTTCAGTCCCTCCTGAAGCTGGGGCATTCCAAGGGCTTCATTCATGTTCTATCCTCCTGTATTTTAATGGACGTGAAGATTTTCGCACGACGGGAAAAAATAAGCACTATTTCCCCGCAAGGATTTATGCAAAATACATACCAATATTACTGTATAGGTGAACCAATTTATTCGTGATGCTTTACGATACGTTTTTGTATCGAATTGAAAATCACATGTCTGTAAATTATTTTAAGGGTTCCATGAAAAAAGAAAAAAACAATCTCAGCAAATCAAACCTCCGATTTTCGGTACTATACCGGATTACCGTTAGCGACGGCCGGACAATAGAAGAACACGCCCGGGATTTGACCCTGGAGCAGACCGTTGAAGTGCCGCCGGATTGCGTGCCCGGTAAAATAATCCGCGGCGGAATTCCCGGCAGGGTTGAAAACATTATCACCGTAGCCCAAAAGGTATTTGACGTTTCCATCAGCTTCAGGTGCGACATCACGGATTATACCGTCCCGCAATTTCTCAATACGGTTTTCGGTAATATTTCTTTAAAAAACAATATAAAAATCATCGGGTTCGATTTTCCTGAAGCGTTTCTGGCTTGTTTTCCCGGACCGTCGCATGGAGTTGACGGAATCAGAAAACTCCTGGGCGTTTACGACCGGCCGCTGGCATGTACGGCACTCAAACCGATGGGGCTTTCGGTCCGGGAGCTCGCCTCAATGGCAAAGGCCATGGCCCGCGGAGGAGCGGACCTTATTAAAGACGACCACGGAATAAGCAACCAGCCCTTTCATCCGTTCAGCGAGCGCGTGCCGCGCTGCGCCGAAGCGATTGCAACGGCAAATGCCCGTACCGGAAGAAAAACCATATATTGCCCGACGGTATCGGGAAGGTTCGATGAAATCGAACGGCAGGTCCGGTGCGCCGTAGGGGAAGGCGTTTCCGGCATCCTCATCGCGCCGATGCTCGTAGGTTTCGATACGGTGCGTTATCTGTCCGAAACGTACAAGCTGGTCACCATCGGTCATCCGTCCTTGACCGGTACGAATTTCCATTCTACAAAGCACGGCATGACCCCGGCGGCCCTCCTTGGCACGATCTTCAGGCTCATCGGGACCGACATATCGGTGTTCCCCAATGCGGGCGGGAGGTTTTTCTTTACGCAAAAAGAATGTACGGACCTTGCCGCGGCGCTTAAAAAACCGCTTGGCCCCGTAAAAACGGCTTTTCCCTGCCCCGCGGGCGGCATGTCGCTCGAAAAAATCAGCGACCTCTCGCGAGAATACGGCAAAGATACGGTGCTGCTTATCGGGGGCGCGCTCATCCGGCATTCACCCGACCGGGCCCAAGGCATTACCGCTTTCATGGAGCGGATCAGGTCGCTTTATATGGAACGACTCGAAAATCCCGCGGATGAATTTGCGTCCTCCTGCGAATGGAAGGCGCCTTCTCCCCACAGCGCGGCGCTAACGGACCTTCTTACCTGTAATAAGTATCGATGGACGGAAGGCGCACGGCGTGTCGAACCTTATAAAACCGGCCCCGGTTTTGATTTTAAAGGCATCATTCGCCAGGAACTCATTGGAAAATCCGGTGAGAAAACCTCTTTTGACTTACGATATTTTGAGATAGAGCCTGGAGGGTATTCAAGTTTTGAGAAGCACGTCCATGAGCACGTCATCATCGGCGTTCGGGGATTAGGAATTTGCATTAAAAAGCGTAAAAAAATCCACGTTCGACCTAACGACATCGCCTACGTTGGCCCCATGGAAGAGCACAGGATGCGAAATGCCGGGCGGGAACCTTTCGGATTTTTCTGTATTGTGGACCACAAGCGGGACAAACCGATCGCCGCGTCATCCTCTTTATAAGGCCTCCGGGCCTTCTTCACCGGTCCGGATCCTGAAACACTGCCGGATATCCGACACAATAATAATTCCGTCCCCGCTGCTTCCCGTAGAAGCAGCTGAACGTATGACGTCGATGATAGACTGAACAGTATCGTCGTTGCAGGCAATTTCAATGCGGACTTTTCCCACCAGATTGGCCTCGGCGCTGTTGCCGCCGTAATTCCCCGATGAACACTCGGATTTCGCGCAACCATTTACATTAAAAACCGTCATCCGGTTAAAATGTGCTTTGAGCAAGGCATCTTTAACATCGGGGAATTTTGAAGGTCGAATGGTCGCAGCAATCATCTTCATATCGTTTTTCCCTTAACCCACAAGGTGGATAAGAAACTGTAGGTTTAAATTATCCCGTAGGGCTGTTTGAGTAGATAATTCAAACACAGTTTCTAAACACCGGCGGCAATACTCACATAATCCGGCGCGTCGGTGACAAATATTTTTCCATCGCCGATATTCCCCGTTCTGCTTTGCTTGATGATGGCCTCAACGGCTTGTTGCACCTGCTCCTCGGGAACGATTATTTCAATCCTCATTTTTTTTATCAAATTGACTTCGCCGGAGGATTTGGAGTGGCTTTCGGTATACCCTTCCTGCCTGCCGCATCCCATCACGTTGACAATGGTAATCATTTCGACCCCGATATCGAGAAGGGCTTCTTTAACATCGGAAAATTTTCCAGGTCGAATTATGGCCGTCACTGTTTTCATTTAAGGGCCTTGCTCTATTTTTCCTATTATATTGCAACTGGTGTGCCAAAAAGCCCTATTGTCCTTAAAGGCCTTCATGTATCTCATAATAACAATTTTGTTACATAAATCATTTATCGATACGTTTTTGTGCCAAATTTTAACATCGTTCGTTGACCGGAGTCGAAGCGAACCAACATTCTCGAATCCTTTCGATAAGCGCTTCGACTCCACGCAGCGCCCGCTCACTTGGATATCGTGATTCTGGCAACCATTTTTCGAAAAATAGGAACTTCCATTCCTTCGACATTCAACCGGGCCACATCCGGGCCAACCGAAACGAGTTCACCTTTAAAGATGGATCCGTTCAAGGTGGTGATTTCAAGGGATTTGCCCCTCATCGAAATGGCAAAAAGATCATTATAAGAAAGCGGCCCGGGTTCGCCCGGCTGGGAAGGGGCATTTAAAGCGGGCCTCACCGTGGTTTGCACAGGTAAAGAAACGACCTCATATTTATCGATGAGCACTGTCCGAAAGGTATAGGGACGCCTGCCGTCGGTATCGAAAACTATCGAAGTATCGTCCATCGAAGTCACCGAACCGATAAGCGAGTCGCCGGTAACCAGATAAATCCTGTATTTACCTCCTACGGCGATATCGCGGAATTTACCTGAATTCCGGGGCATCGAAGCAGCGGATGGATTCGCGGCCTGAAAAACCCCGCCCCCATTCTGCTGCCACCACTTTCGCCAAACTTCGCGCGTGTTGCCCGCATCGCTGCCGGTGATCCGGGCCAGGGCGCATGCTCCGGCATTGACGCGTAAAATAATGTAAATATCGGCCACTGCGTCAATGATCCTGCCGCCGGACCCCAGGCGTTTCGAAAGCATTTTGGTCACCGGAGTCGCGTCCATCCAGTTTTCGCATTTGGAAATGGACGCATATTCGATGAATGGCGACGAAAATGAGAATTTATTTTTCTCCGTTACCAGAAACGTCTGCACCCAATCTTCCATGGTGCCGTTGCCTGTCGTATAGTGGACGCCCATCTTGGCCACCACGTGCTCAAGCTGTGGAAACATGTCGATCAATGCCGGAACCGCGACCTTTGCCCTGTCGCCCATGTCGCCAAGCCTGATGGCGGCCCGAAGTGACCTGATCGCGGCATCGCGCTGCTGAAGATCCGACCCGCCCCCGGTGGATTGTTGCCGGGAAAAATAATCCATCGCTTCCGGAGTGCGATAGAGCGAAGGTCCGCCCATAATAACGCCGATGAGTTGTTGCACTGAATCGGTTTGGTCCTGACCGAAGCAGTTTGGCATGAGCGTAACACTCACTATAAATGCCAGAATACCGAACGCTTTTTTTACGCTTACTATTCCCACTTTCCACGCTCCTTTTTTTTAAAACCCAATCGCCCATTACCCATCACCTATCACCTGTTTTTTTTTCGCGTATCCCACCATTTCTTTCCTCACCTGCGGGACCAGACGGGGGCTTACGCTGAGCGAATATATTCCTATATCCAGCAACTGTCCGGCCACGCCTTCCCTCCCCGCCATTTCTCCGCAGATCGACAGGCCTTTTTTAGTTTCACGGGCCGCGGACACCAGATTTTTCAGCATGTCCCAGAGAATCGGATGGTTGGGATTATAATCCACCGAAACCTGTTCGTTGTTCCGGTCCACCGCAAATAGATATTGTATCAAATCGTTGGAACCGATGCTGCCGAAATCGATGAGCTTGAATATTTCCCGTGCCTGCAGGCACGCGCTGGGCACCTCGAACATGGCCCCGATCTCGATGTTCCGGGCCTCGCCGCCGGCAGTGATGATGGTTTCCTTGACCGCCTGGGAAAGGGCCAGTTGCTGCAGGGCGTCCACGACCATGGGAAAGAGTATCCGTATTTTTGCCTTTTTCGACAGCCGGATCAGCGCCCGTAGCTGCGCGTTGAAAATATCGGGGCTCCCCAGAAGAAAGCGCGCACCGCGCCATCCGAGGTAGGGGTTGGTCTCTTTCTTGAGGCGTAAAAACGGCAGCGGTTTGTCGCCGCCCACATCAAGCAGCCTGAATGTAACGGTTTTCCCCTGCATGGCGGCCACCACCTGGGAATAATACGCGAATTGTTCTTCCTCGTCAAGAAGCCGGTCCGCCTTTAAAAAAAGGATTTCGGTGCGGAACAGGCCGATGCCGTCGGCATGGAACTGGACCGCCTGTTTTACATCATCGATGCTGCTCGCGTTTGCGCACAGTTCCATGCCCGAAGGCGTTGCCAGCAGGCCCGCGTCGTCAAATTCCCTCTTCGATACCGGCGGGATGATCCGCCGGACGAGTTCAGCGGGCGGGTTGAGATACACGACGCCTTTATCGCCGTCGAGCATTATGGTGTCGCCGCACTTGACATGGTCCATGATGTCGCGGATGCCGCTTACCGCCGGGATGCCCAGCGACCGCGCGATGATCGCCGCGTGCGAAGACACGCCGCCATGTTCGGTCACGATACCGCGCACTTTTTCGAAGTTCATGTGCACCATCATGTCGGCGGTCAGTTCGTATGCGACGATCACCCGGTTGGTCCCGCGCCTGCAATGGGCCTGCCCTTCGCACAGAAACCTCGGTTTGGTCTGGCTCATATTGTCAAGCAATCGCCGCCGTATTTCCCCGATGTCCGCGGCGCGCTCGCGCAAGTATTCGTTGTCCATTTTTTTGAATTTATCTTCGTACCGGTTGAACACATCAAAGATGACGAATTCGGCGTTCTTTTTGTCTTCGGCGATTCCTTTACGTATTTGCTGGACAATCGTGCCGTCGTTCATGATGTGTTTCTGGGTGAGGAAAATTTCCGCCTCGGCCATGCCCACGTTGGAGGCAACGCCCAGGGCTATAGCTTCCAATTCCTGGGAACAGACCCGCAAGGCGCTTTCGAACCGGTCAAGCTCCGCGGGCAATTCGTCGTCGGAAAGCCGCAGTTCCTCCACCGACCGATGGTGTTCGGCCGCAAAAAGGCATGCGGGGCCGGCGACCTTGCCAGAGGTTATCGAAAGGCCCTGAAATTCCTTTAAAGGCTGATGCTCCGCCAAACGAGCCATGTTGCTACCTCTTTCGAAATGAAATCATCCCTACCCTACATAATGAAAAATCGTATTTTACCGGGTCAAAAGGACTTATTTTTTTCAACGTGGCGGTAATCTCTTCGGCCATGCGCCAATCGATCGACTTCCTGCCTGTCAATTTATAACGCCGCGCGATGGCGGCCACATGCGTGTCGACAGGAATGACAAGCATCGCCGGCGGCACGTCGCGCCAGATGCCGAGGTCGATGCCGTCGTCCTTGCGGACCATCCACCGCAAATACATGTTGAGCCTTTTGCAGGGGCTCCCCGCCGAAGGCAAAGGTAACAGATGCCTGAAAGACCTTCCCGTTTCTCCGCCGATGTCGATCGCCCACGCGTTCAATTTCTTGACAAATTCATTAAGGGCGTTTTTTATGTTCGTATCGCCTTTGCGCATTCCCTCGGTAAAAAGCGCCTGGATCGACCCTTTTTCGCGGACCGCCCGTTTGGCGCATTCGAACAGGAGCGCAATATCCGCGCCGTCGTTGAAGCGGTGCTTGAAGGCCTTCAACATTTCCCGTTTGTCTTTAAAGGACGTGGCGCATACAAAATCACTCACGGCATTTCCCGTAACGCTAAGGACCCGTTCGATGTTCTTACGGATATTTTCAACCTGACCGTAGGCAAGCGACGACGCGAGCAACCCTACGATTTCAATATCCCGCGGTTCCCTGAACTTGCGGACGTACTCGATGGGGTCCATGCGCATAAATTCCGGTTTGTGAAACCGGGCATAGATATCGTCGAGCGTTGCATGCAATGAAGGTCTCATACTTTCAAAAATACAATAAGCCCTCACATGAATAGCTGCAAGACGGCAGTCAGATACCGAGAAGCGGAGCGAAACCGGCTTCCTTGAAATGTCTGTCTTTAGTCAATGCGTTTCGAAGCTTCAATTCCTTCATGATTAAAAAACTGAAACAATCGGTAAAAGACCAAATATGATCCAGGTGCTTTTCAAAATAGTTTTGCGTCCAGGCAAACCGTTCCTGATCCATCCATTCTATTCGGCAGACATGAGAAGAGTTTACCGTATCAAAAAAGATCCCGGCAAGATGGCCTATTCCGCGGGCATTCAGCAGCGTAGCGGTCTCATCGATAATATAATCGGTTGTTACAAAAAGCTGTTTCGCGCGTTGTGCTTTTTTTAATATTTCCACGGCCTCTTCGTGTGAAACGTCACGTGGAGAGAGCAAAGAAAAAAAACCGCTGGTATCAACGAATATTTTAGGATTCATAAATCAATTTGTCCATGTCTTCATTGCTTAACGATCCCGCGGCGTTGTCGGAAACGAGGCCAAGGTCGTAAAACGGGTCGTTGATGGAAGCTTTTCCCGCCATTATCGGCTCTATTTTCATGACAGGTTTGCCGCGATACGTTACGGTCATACGCTGCCCTTGTTGTGACCAGCGTATGATTTTGCCGGCGTTTTTTCTGAATTCGAGCATGGTGATTGTTCTCATAAGTATCCTCTTTTATTAAATCAAGTTTAACTTGATGTTCAACTATAAATATACCATAATTAATGGCGTTTCGCCAAATAAAATATCGCATTCCTGGTCAGGTCATGGGTGCGCGAATAGTACCTTTTCGCCGGCAGGGCCAATGGGACCACTCCGATTGGCATGACGACAGTGTATCATTCGTGTTTCAGAAAGATTAGGCCAGCGGTTGCGGCGGAATCGCGTTTGCGTACCGGAAGCATCCGAAAATGGACGCTTAAAAAGGCAAATCACAGGTGCGCGCTTTTCAATCGCGTCTTTTCAACATGATATCCATTTCGGTTATTTCAATCCGATTGACAATAATGTCCAATAATAGTACTATTTGGCTTGCAGCAAATTAAATCATGAAAATTAAAAATCCGTAATTTATCCATGGTGGATTTCAATGATCAGTAACTGCTTAGCCGGGCGCCAAACACGCCGCCTATCAAATGAATGGGCCATGTGCATGTTTTCCAGCTCAAAATGGATTAAAAAAAACGTTCTCTATTGCATTATTTTTATCCAGGCGCTTTCATTCACCGTCAATGCTCAGAAAATGATCGCACTGGCCGACCTTTCCGCCCAAGGGGTTGACCCATCCGCATCGTCAATCATTTCCGACCGGTTGCGCAACGATCTTTTTGCGGTCGGCCATTTCACCGTTATAGAGCGGTCGCAAATGGAGCAGATCCTCAAGGAGCAGGGGTTCCAGCAATCAGGGGGTTGCACCTCCGACGCATGCGCGGTGGAAGTGGGACAGCTATTGGGCGTCCAATACATCGCGGTAGGCTCGGTAGGCCTGCTGGGAAAGACATACACTATCAATGTCCGCATGATTGACGTGAAGACCGGCAAGATCGTTCGCATAGCGACGGAAGATTGCAAATGCGAAATCGACGATCTTTTAAAAAAGTCCGTTCCGAACATCGCCAGGCAGCTTTCGCAGGCACAGCAGGAAACAACCGCGCCCGGGGCCGACCAAAGCCACAACGTGACCGACAAAACCCCGCCAACCCCAGTGGAAGCTGCTTCAAACACGGGAAAACCCGCGAAAAAACGTCTTGTTCCCCGGATACTCGCGGCAGTGGTGGCGGCAGGCGCCGCGGGGGCGGGCGTGTATTTTAATAACATCATGACAAAAGAGAACAACCAAAGGACGGACCTCTATAACGCATATTTAAAGGAAGGCGGGAGCGCGGAGGGAACAACGGACCTTAATCAATCGCAGGCCCATGGAAATAAAGCAAAAACCGCTTCCGGTAAACGCAATGCTTCTTATATTATTTCGGGGCTTGGCGCCGTGGGTTTTGTTCTTACATTTGTATTCTAAGGAATTTAATTCATGAAACAGTTGCTGTGCGGTCTCCTTGTCGTTGTATTTGTCGCGGGAATGCTTACCTGCACCAAACTCCCCGACGCCTCGCTTTTCCCGGCGGTCAAATTTAAACCAACCATAACCGCGCCGCTGCAGCAAATGATTGTCGTCACCGAGGGCCGCGACACTACCATAGGCATTTCGGTAAAAGGGACGGCCCCGTTTTCTTATGCCTGGTATAAAAACAATGTGCCTTTGAACGGTTTTGACAGCGTATCGCTCGCCCTTCGAAACATCCAACTGTCCCAGGCGGGCGCCTATGCGGTCATTGTGGCAAACGGCTACGGACAGGATACCAGCGTGACAACACTGGTCGTGGATTCCATGTTCGATACCATCGCCGTCTCCTTCGCTGGAAAAGGCACGGTTTCTCCGAATGGAAATGTCAGGGTGCGCCTCGAGGCCACGCCCGTTTTTTCGTATACGCCCAACACGGGCACCTATGTTGATTCTGTAATTGTAAATGGAGTAAATCTGCCGACCATTACCAATACGTCCCAATACACATTCAGTCCCATAACAGCCAACGGTTCACTACGGGTAGTGTTCGCCGGTATTAACTGTACCCTCAGCGTTTCGCCTCCAGTCAACGGAGCGATTACGCCCGCCCTTCAGGCCAAAACAAAATTTTCCTATGGCGATACCATAACCCTTACGGCCGTACCGGACAAAGGTTATTACTTCGGCGGTTGGGGAGGCGATACTTCCGGAACAAGCGCGAAGCTGCACCTTACCATGAAATCCAATAAGACTATTTCCGCGACCTTTGCCGATACGAGTAAATTGTCCTTGACCGTCTCCTCCACCAATGGCGCCGTGACCCTGGACCCGCCAGGAGGCACGTACGTGGCCGGCGCCGCGGTAAAGCTTACGGCGGCGCCGAACCTCGGCTACGTGTTCAGCTCATGGAAAGACAGCGCAGTTGGCGCGAAGGATACAATCACCATCGTCATGAACAGTAAAAAGACCGTGACCGCCGTTTTTTCACCCATATCATATGTACTTTCGCTTTCCGCTTCCGCGGGCGGTTCGATAACCACACCCGCGGCATTGACGTCGACGGTACAGTATGGCGCGGCCACTACGATCACGGCGGTCGCTCAATCGGGCTGTACATTTACCCATTGGGAAGTCGACAGCGGAACCGCCGCCTTCGCCGATTCAACGAAACAATCGACGTCTGTCACCTTAACGAAAGGCAATGCCAGGATCAAGGCGGTTTTCACGTCGAACGGGTATACGTTGACGATAGCAAGCGACAGCGGGCTGGTGTCGGTATCGCCCCCCGGCAAAACGGCGTTTCAAAACGGGGACACCGCCTGGCTTACTGAAACCCCGGCAACGGGATTCCGGTTTTCGGGATGGTCGGGCGACACGGTAATCGCTGATACGCTCCAGACCTCGATTAAAATCACGTTTGTTAAAAACAGGAGCATCATCGCCAATTTCACGAAAAAGGGGAACCTTGCGATTATCGTAAGCGCGGTTGGCGGGAGCGTCACGAAAAACCCGGACAGCTCTTCATATTCGTACAATCAAAAAGTCGTGCTTACCGCGGTCCCCGACAGCGTTCATGCCTTTGACCATTGGACTGGCGATACAACCGGAGCGGAAACTCCCTGCACAATGACCGTAATCGGCAATAAAGCAATAACGGCGAATTTCGTGCAAATTTACACCATTGCCTTCAATGGAAACGGCAGCGACAGCGGAAGCGTTCCGGTAAATACTAAAAAATACAAATCAGGCGATACAGTTACGGTATCCGGACAAGGCACGCTTAAAAAAACCGGGTATACTTTCACGGGGTGGACCATTGCATCGGACGGGAGCGGGAAACTGTACGCGTCCGGCGCAACGTTGACGATGGGGACGGCCAATGTAACACTTTATGCGAAATGGACGGTAAATTTATACACAATTACTTTTATAAAAAACGATTCGGCAGCAATCGGGACCATGTCGCCGCAAAGCATCGCGAGCGGATCATCGGCAAATCTCATCGCGAATGGATTTACAAAAGCCGGATGGTCATTTACCGGATGGGCAACAACGTCAACGGGAGCGGTTGTTTATACCGATAGCGCAAGCTATGCCATGGGGACCGCCAATGTGACGCTCTACGCAAAGTGGACGGCAAATACCTATACCATAACTTTTTACCCGAATGATGCGGCAGCGACTGGTACCATGTCCACGCAAAGCATCGCGAGCGGTTCATCGGCGAACCTCAATACTAATGGATTTTCAAAGACCGGCTGGTCATTTACCGGATGGGCAACCACGTCGACCGGGGCCGCCGCCTATGCCAATGGTGCAAGCTTTACCATGGGGACCGCTAACGTAACGCTCTACGCGAAGTGGATGGCAAATACATATACAATAACTTTTTACCCGAATGATGCGGCCGCCTCCGGGACTATGTTGCCGCAAAGTATGGCAAGCGGTTCATCGGCGAATCTCAACACTAACGGATTTTCAAAGACGGGATGGTCATTTGCCGGATGGGCAACCACGTCAACGGGGGTCGCCGCCTATGCCAATGGTGTAAGCTTTACCATGGGATCTTCAAATGACACCTTATATGCTAAATGGGCCATTAATCAATATTATGTGATTTATTTTGGTAATAACCAAACTGACGGATCAACTCCTGTTACGTTAACGTTAAATTATCAATCCACCTTTATAATTGCGCCTCAAGGAACATTGGTAAAATCCGGATACCAATTCGCCGGATGGAACACAAAAGCCAATGGAAGCGGGACGAGCTATGCGCCCGGCGCTTTGGATACCATTGGTCTGGCCAACGATAGCTTATACGCAAAATGGACGCCGAACACCTGCACAGTCAGCTTTAACAGTAATGGCGGAAGCGTCGTGACTGCTCAAACCGTTGCATACAATTCCGCCGCAACGCTGCCGGCCCCCGCGCCGACGAAGTCCGGTTACAGTTTCGCCGGTTGGTATTCAGACACCGCATTCAGCGTAAATTTTAACTTTTCTACTTTAATTACTGCATCCATCACTTTGTATGCAAAATGGGTTGGTATTTCGACCGCCTTGGTGGATGATTGTGAAAACGACACTTCAATAAACAAACTAGGATACTCTTGGTACATGTACGACGACAGCAAAGATGGTGGAAATTCAACGCTTTCCAACGGCACTTTATACATTGGAAAAAGTGGGGGAAGATATATTCTTGCCCCTACCGCAGGGGCAGGATATTTGGGCGCGGGCTACGTCTTTCCTTATACATTAGGCCCACAATATTGTACTGCGGGGCCTTTTAATTATGCCGGAATAGGGACCTGGCTTTGCGACAGCAATAGCACCGTAGATTTATCAGGAGCCAAATCAGTGAGTTTCTACATTAAAAGTTATAATGCCACCGTCGTAGATTTTTTGGTGCTTACAAAGGAAGTCACTGATTTTGCATATTATCACCAGTTGGTATCCACAACGACATCCTGGACCAAAGTTACCGTGCTTCTTTCGACCGGGGTATTAGGCGGTCTTACACAACCTACATGGACAACGAGGCCCGTTGCATTAAATTTAAAAAGCGTCCAGAAACTCGAATGGCAGATGCATTCCGACAATGTCGGGGCAAATAAAACAGGGACTATCGTCCTTGACAATATTTGGATTGTAGGCCCATAAAAAAAACCTTTTTCGCAAACCGAGGGGAGAATCCTGGTTAAGCATGACCCCGGCTGATTTGCAAAGGGTAATAGTTACACCAGCTCCGCGGCAAAATCATGGGCGCTTACGACCCGGATATTTTCTTTGGTCCGGATGTCCGTTCCGTTTTCAAGGCTTACCTGCACGGCATCAACGGCGGGAAACCTCTGCTTGAAATAATTCAGCGCCGGGTTAATGTCCCGCCTGGAAAGCTTGCATTCGACGCATCGGACAGGTTTGCCGTTTTCGACAATGACGAAATCTATCTCTCTTTTGTCCGTGTCGCGGAAATACCGCAGTTCCGTGTCCAGCCCTTCGCAGTCTTGCCGATGCCAACACCATTTAAGGAGATGAAATCCTATCAGGTTTTCGAACCGGGCGCCCTCATCCTGTATCGTGGTCCAGTCGAAATGGTAATGTTTAGCTTCTTTTTTAACCGCCCGAAGCCTTGGGCCGCCGAACGGATAAACGCGAAACAGCAAATACAAGTTTTCAAGCATCGTGATCCAACGCGCAACGGTTGCATGCGCTACTTGCAGGTCTTCGCGAAGCGCATTAATCGACAGAGGCGCCCCCACCAATTGCGGCAGACGTATTGCCAAGCGGTCGACAAGGTCAATATCTACAATATGCTCAAGGTCCCGGATGTCTTCCCGAATGATACGTGAACGGTATTCGCGGCTCCAGCGTCTGGCTTGCGTTTCGGATCCGGATAAAAAAGGTTCCGGAAATCCGCCAAGCCTCAGAAGATCTTCAATACAACCCTGGTCCGGTTTCCCAAGTTCCGCCGCAGAGAACGGCAACAACCGCAGAAAGTGGTATCTGCCTTGGAGCGAGTCTCCGCCCCTTCGGTAGTGATCGAGCCTGGCGCTGCCGGTAACGAGGATTTTCAGTTCATCGCCCCGGGTATCGTAGAGTCCTTTGACCGTCTGGCGCCATCGGCGGTATTTGTGTACCTCATCGAGAACAAGCAGTCCTTTTCCTTCCGGAAATGTCTCCGCCATGATTGCTTCGCGATGCGCTTGCGAATCCCAGTTTAAATACCACAGCTTTGGGTCCGAGCCAGCCTTAAGGCACATTTCCTTTGAAAGTCTGGTCTTTCCACTCTGGCGGGGCCCGGATAAAAAAACCATTTTTCTCTGCAAATCCCGCCACAACTGGCGTTCGAGTTCTCTGTGCCGATAAGTTATCATTTTCACCTCAATGTGAATTTGCTCATGAGTAATTTAACATGTATGATAATATACTTATGTTACAGCGGGCGTGCAATAGTCCTTTTATCATTGCGTAGACTTGTGGTAGCAGCTTACGGGCGCGCGAACAGCAACTTTTCGCCGGTCAAGCAAGGAGCGCTAAGTTCGGCGATAAAGATTCCGGCATTGAGGCTTTTAAGACTGATACTGCTTTTTCCGGATTTCCCCGCAACGGAACTTCCCTCTAAAACGGTCCTTCCAAAAACGTCGCGAATAATCACGGTAGCGGGACTATTTAAAGGAGCTTGCCATGAAAGGGTCGCATTGGAATAGCGTATGTTCCCCGATTTATTTCTTTTCAGGGCGCCATTTAAAATGCCGGAATTTGGGTCAAAAGTCGTGTAGGTCACTTCAGTTGCCGGATCAACACAAGCGCTTCCGCATGATGCGGGAATGGAAATTGTGTACTCGCGGGAATTATTGATGGCATAATTGGAAGCGTCGACGATCCTGATGGTAAAAGTGGAAACGCCGTTGGAGGTGCTGGGTAAAATAAAGGATTGTCCCATGTCGCTGTTGCGCTTGGCCGCCAGCCAAGTGGTCCCCACTTTTTGCTGAACGCCATGAATGCCGTTTTTCAGGTGCGTGATGAGAATTGCCGGCCAATATATCTGCGCGCCTTTAATGAAGAAAATACGCACATCGCCCGAATAATTGGGCGCTTCGATATAATGCCAGGATATCTCGCGGTTGTTCCAGTGATTGGGGTTCATGTCGCCGACCGGAGCGCCGTTTTTAACGAACGTATTAAGGGATGCGGTATCAAGGTCCAAATGATACCTGCTGTCGCGGCACCACGCGTTTGCATCGGGGCAGCAATCAGCCACGATCATATCAAGCACGGCGCCGCTGTAATTGTCGTTGACCCACGCCGCGCCGGTCCCCCGGCAAAAGGTTTGGTTTTGGGCGCCGTCGTTGGTGCCCGTGCAATATGCCCCGATGGTTACCTCGGCCCAACGCCCGCAATTACTTCCATTTGCAAATTCCCCCAGATAGACGGTGTCCGGGCCGCCGGTATCCGGGCGCGGAAAGTTGGAATAATTTCCGGGGGAATTAAACGCGTTGAGCGCAAGAAAGTTCTGTGTTTCCAAAAGGTTTTGCGGCACTCCGCAGCCGCCATACGGAGAACCGAGCCCGTCGAAATGCGTGGCCATGCCTTGGTAATCCTGGGAAAATATCGTCGAATTTACAGCAACGATTAATATTAAAACCATACTATAAGAACAAAAGCGCAAACTTTTTTCCCGAAACATAATTAACCCCCTCTTTCTTTAATTAGTGACATTACAAATAAAGTTCGTTCGTTTCCGGCACTCCATAATTTTTGAAGTTGCTTTATTCAAATAAATGAGCTAATTTTTATTGCCCTCAAATAATACGAAATTGCGTTCAAGATGAACATACTATGAACCCTGAGGTTCTCGAAGGGTGCGCCAAAACAGGATCAACTTGATGCAATTTCGTATAAGAATGCGTTACAATTTATTTCCAACCGGGGAAGGACGCAGTGGAGACAACGCAGGTACGCTCATGGACCGTCGATATCAATGACGGACAAAAGAAACTCTTGGTGAAAAACGGGTTGTCGCTCCTGGCCGTGCTTGGACGCAATAATATCGTGCTGCCATCCGCATGCGGCGGAAATGCCCGCTGCGGATATTGTAAAGTAAAAGTTCTTAATGGCAACGGCTTGGTGACTCCCAAGGAAAAACCGCTTCTTTCCGAACAGGAAAAAGCCCGCGGCGTGCGCCTATCGTGTCAGGTTTCCGTGGAAAGCGATCTGTTCATTTCGCTTCCCCCTTCGACACTTTCGGTCAAACGATTTACCGGCAAACTTGTGTGCAAACAATTACTGACCCCAGATATCGCCCGGTTGCATATCCAACTCGTCAGGCCCGACAGCATGGATTTCATTGCAGGGCAATTCGTCCAGGTACGGTCGCAGCCGTATAACGGCAAAGAGGCCGTGTTGCGCAATTATTCGATTTCATCATGCTCCTTAAATAAAAACCATATAGACCTCTTGGTGCGAAAAGTTCCGGGAGGAATTTGTTCGACATGGGCATTCGACCATTTGAAGGATGGCGACCAAGTTTATTTTTCGGGACCCTTCGGCGAGTTCAGGCTCTCCAACGCTTCCGCGCCAATTCTTTTTATAGCGGGAGGAAGCGGCATGGGCCCGATCTGGAGTATGCTTAACGACATGAAGGAAAAAGGGCCTGACCGCCGCAAGGCCTATTATTTTTTTGGCGCACAGACCACGCGTGACTTGTTTCTCACCGAGGAATTGTTTGGCTTGCAAAAAGAATTACCCGCATTTACTTTTATTCCAGCGCTTTCGAACGAACCGGCGGGAAGCGAATGGCAAGGTGAGCGCGGCCTTATTACCGACGTTGTATCCCGTCATTTCCCGGATTGTTCGGAATTCGAAGCGTATGTATGCGGATCTCCCGGATTGATCGATGCATGCAGGAAAGTTCTTGCCAAAGGCAAAATGACCGAAGATAAAATATTTTTTGATAAATTCGAGTGAAAGTAGGGGCAACCCTCGCGGTTGACCGGGAATTAAAGGCACATTTTTTCAATAGGAAAATCCATAATGATTAAAGGACTCGACGACAAGACATTACGCGACATCCTGGGCCCGACCTCGTTTTCCGCCGATGGGTTCCTGGGAAAGGACACGCGCGACCCCGAGGACATTATTAAAGAGGACGCAGAAACACTTAAAAAACTCGGGACGACAAAGGAAAAAATGGCGGCCGCGCTACGTGAGGTGTATATCCTTGCCGAACGGGCGATGGGAAATCCCGTCCAGGTTACCCAACAGGTAAAAGCCATCCACCATGAGGCGCTCGGCAGGATCCCGTCGCCGTATCCGAATGACGGCACGTTTCAAAAAGGGGAAGCGCTTATTGAAGACGCCTCGGCGGGCCGCTCGTCCCTGATCACACCACTTGCCATACACTTGATCGAAAAATACGGTTTTTTCCAGGGAAAAGAATCAAAATACAGGATAGATCCGGAAACGGCGATGGACTTGCTGAAAGGGAAGACATAAGAGACAAGGCAATGCCTTGTCTCTTATGTCTTTAAATAATCTTCCCTTTTTTCATCCATTCATTCCCGTCAAGCCACACGCTCGGGCTTTTAATGATCCCGTCAAGATGCAGGGGTACCTTGACGCGGCCGCCCATCGACGCGTTGTCGCCGATGGCAAAATGGATTGTACCTCTGACTTTCTCGTCTTCCAGCGTGTTCCCCGAAATTCTTGCGCAGTCAAGGGTCCCTACGCCGAATTCGGCGATGTTCCGGGCGGCGCCGCCATATTTGTCGAACAGCTCTTTTATGTCCGCCCCGAATTGAATCGAGTCCACATCAACGACTTTTCCTTTTCGCACCTTGAAAATGATCGGGGTATCAAGGAGGCCGCCCACGCCGAACGAGCCGTCGATGACGATGTCGCCCTGCGCCGTTCCTTCGAGGGGCGCCATGTATGCCTCGCCCGCGGGCAGGTTCCCGAAAGCCCCCTTGTAAATGAGGCGGCCGTCATCCGCCTTTGCGCTCCTTCCGCCCGTTTCGAAGGTGACGTCGGTGCCGGCATCAGTGGCCACCCGAATTGTCGATGCGGAGGAGAGCTGTCCCGCGATTCTTCTCGTGTAAAGGCCGAGTTTTTCCCAGTCGGTCATCATGGTCCTTAAAAAAACGTCGGCCGTGATGCCCGGCAGCGTGGCGATCCTCGCCCCCTTTTCGCACGCCTCACGCCTCGCCTGCGTGTGCGAAAGTGATTTCGACGTGGGCATGACGATAACGTCGAACTTACCCAGCAATTCCGCAATCGGGGCCGGAGGTTCGTTGCCGTTTTGTTTGCGGGGAGTGATCTGCGCCATGACCGCTTCGCGGCATAGCTGCGAACCCGCCTCCCAAAACGCCGTGCCTATTTCGTAACAGGGCGGATCGCATACGACCAGCAGCAGTTCCTGCCGTCCAAGGTTAAGGCAGTCCTTGAGCGCGACCCGCGCGCATTGTTGTATGTCCGGTTGACGTGGGGCCATTGTTTACACCTCTACGGTTCGTCTAGTGCTTTCATTTTTTGAAGAACTTCAGTTTGCCATTCGGTAAATGTCCCGTCGCATACATGCGTCCGCGCCCGCCTGACCAGATCCATATAGAAATGGATATTATGCAAGGTCAAAAGCCGGATACCCAGGATTTCGCCGGCGATGAACAAATGCCTCAGATATGCCCTGGAAAAGTTGCGGCAGGTATAACACGTACAGGCCCCATCAATGCCCTGCTCAAAATCATCGGTATGGCATGCGTTGCGGATATTGATTTTCCCCTTCCAGGAAAAGAGCGTGCCGTTCCGGGCGTTTCGCGTCGGGAGCACGCAATCGAACATGTCGACGCCGCGGGCGATGCATTCAAGGATGTTTTCGGGCATGCCGACGCCCATCAGATACCGCGGCTTGTTTTCCGGGAGAATGCCGCAGGTGTATTGTGCCATTTCATAAAGTTCTTGGGTGCTTTCGCCAACGGCCAGCCCGCCGATGGCGTAACCGGGAAGGTCCATGGACACCAGCTCGCGCGCGCACCGCTCACGCAGGGGTTTATGCGTGCTCCCCTGAATGATGCCGAACAGCGCCTGCGGCGCACCATGGCGAAAAGGCGTTTTTTCATGCGCGGCAACGCACCGCGCGGCCCACCGGACGGTACGGTCAACGGCCTGTTCGATATCGCCCGTGTCCGCCCTCGCCGGCGGGCACTCATCGAACATCATGATGATATCCGCGCCGAGATTGCGCTCGATTTCGATGACGCGCTCCGGGGAAAAAAAGTGCCTTGATCCGTCGATGTGCGATTGAAACCAAACGCCGTCTTCGGTCACTTTCGAAATATCGCGAAGGCTGAAAACCTGAAACCCCCCGCTGTCGGTGAGCAGCGCACCGTCCCAACCTTCAAACCGGTGAAGGCCGCCGGCCCGTGCCACCAGCTCATCACCCGGCCGTAAATGGAGGTGATATGTGTTTGCAAGGATAACGGAGCAACCGCACTCGACAAGTTCCTGAGGGGAAAGGGTTTTAACGGTGGCCTGCGTTCCCACGGGCATGAATACCGGGGTCTCTATAACGGCGTGCGGCGTGTAAAGCGCTCCGGCCCTGGCTTTTGTTTTTTCATCGACCGATTTGACTTCGAAGGAAAAAATATGCTCCATGGAAAATACCGCATCTATTCCGGTTATTGGAAATTCGTCTTGAATTGCACTATCAAGATGACGTATCTTTTATAAAATACAACGGCGCGCCACTTTTTCCTCAAATACGGAACATGAAACTGCTTGATTCGATAAATTCTCCCGAAGATCTGAAGAAGCTTCCCGTTTCCCAGCTTGCGCAGGTTGCCGCTGAAATCCGCGAAACCATGCTGGACGCGGTCAGCCGGCACGGCGGACATCTTGCGGCGAGCCTGGGGGTGGTGGAATTGACAATTGTGCTTCATTATTGCTACGACACGCCCGCCGACAAGCTCGTCTGGGACGTCGGCCACCAATCCTACGCCCACAAAATCATCACCGGCCGCCGCGACGCCTTTAAAACGATGCGCCAGTACGGCGGGCTCAGCGGTTTCCCCCGTACCGGCGAAAGCCCCTACGACGCCGTTTCGGTGGGCCACGCCTCGACCTCCATTTCCACCGGCCTGGGCCTTGCCATGGGCCGCGACCTCAAAGGTGAAAAGCATGCCGTTGTGTCGATCATCGGCGACGGGTCGCTCTCGGGCGGCCTTGCTTTTGAAGGGCTCAACAACCTCGGGTCCCTTTCAACGAACATGACGGTGGTTTTAAACGACAACAAAATGTCGATTTCAAAAAACGTCGGGGCGCTGTCGCGGTATCTGCTGCGGGTGATCACCGACCGGCGGTTCAATAAAATCAAAAGTGAAATATGGGAACTCACCGGGATGGTGCCCAGCATGGGAAAGCGCATCCGTTCCATTGTCCATAATATCGACGAGACCGTGAAACATTTCGTCATACCGGGGAAGCTCTTCGAAGACATGGGCCTGAGGTATTTCGGGCCCGTTGACGGGCACAATATAGCGGAGCTGATAGAGGTTTTCAAGTTTGTAAAGAGTTCCACGTCGGGCCCGGTGCTCGTCCATGTGATAACAACGAAGGGAAAGGGCTACAGCTTCGCGGAAAGCGACGCCACGAAATATCACGGCATCGGCAGTTTTTCACTCAGCACCGGCAACGTCCTGCCGCCGGCAAAGCCCCTGGTTTCGTACAGCGAGGTTTTTGGAAGAACGATCGTCGAACTCGCGAAAAAGGACGACGGCATCGTGGCAATAACCGCCGCCATGCCCGACGGCACCGGGCTTTCCGGTTTTGCCAAGGAGTTCCCCGCGCGTTTTTTCGACGTGGGCATCGCCGAGTCCCATGCAGTGTCTTTTGCCGCGGGCCTTGCGCTCAAAGGGCTCAAACCCGTGGTCGCCCTGTATTCCTCTTTTTTGCAAAGGGCCTTCGACCAGATCATCCACGATGTCGCTCTTGACAAGCTGCATGTCGTTTTTTGCGTGGACCGGGCCGGGATCGTGGGCGAAGACGGGCCCACGCACCATGGCGCGCTCGATTGTTCATTCCTGCGCGCGGTCCCCAACGCGGTCATCATGGCGCCCCGCAGCGCAACCGAACTCCAGACCATGATGCACGCCGCCCTCTTTTGCTGCAATGGGCCCGTTTTCATACGCTATCCCCGTGGAAGCAGTCCCGACGGCGATGTACGCGGCTTTTGCGGCGAGCTTCCCCTTTATCGGCCTGAAGTCGTGAGGGAAGGCACGGCGTGCGCCGTGGTGTGCGCCGGAGACGCATTTGTTAATTCCGAGGCGGCATGCATCACCCTTGAAAAGGAAGGCATCCGGCCCACTCTGGTGAATGCGCGCTTCATCAAGCCGCTTGACGAGCGTTTCTATAAAGACCTTTTCGCCCGCCACGGCTCCGTGGTGACAGTTGAAAGCAATGCCCTGGCCGGCGGCTTTGGCTCCGCAATCCTGGAACTTGCCTCGTCACTTGAAAATTCCCCGGTTAAAATCCTGCGGCTCGGGTATCCGGATGTTTTTATGCCGCATGGAAGCAATAAAGAACTTCTCAAGGAGCTCGGGCTTGATGCGGACGGCATTGCTCGAAGTATCAGAAATTTCCTTAAATCGTAACATGGCCTCAGCAACCGAAAAATCATTCACCCGGATCACTTGTGCCCTTGACATTGTCGGCATTGTGGGGCATGGCCGTTTTAAAGGTTTTCATGAGGTTTCCATCATCAAGCACCAGATCGGGCTTTACGATACCATCACCGTAGAGGATTCCGATGCCACCCGGATACACTGCTCGCACCCCGCCGTCCCTCTTGACAATACAAATATCTGCTGGAAGGCGCTCGACGTCGTTAAAAACGCCTTTCATATCGACAAGAACGCGCTTATTTCCATTGAGAAAAACATTCCCGTTCTCGGAGGCCTGGCCGGCGGAAGCGCCAATGGCGCATCCACGTTGAAATTGCTCAATACACTGTGGAACCTGGACCTTTCGACCAAGGAACTAATCGAGCTCGGCCGCAGCGTGGGCATGGATGTACCATATTATTTTTTGGGAAATACCGCGTTCGATTCCGAATCAACGGGTATTCTCGAACCCATACAAACGGCGCTGTGCTTTGACTTTGTCCTGGTCATTCCGGATTTCGGCGTTTCAACGAAGGAAGCCTATAAAAATATCGATTACAGTCTCATCGCCGGAAACATCGAAAAAACCGATACCATGAAAAAAGCCTTTCAGGCAAACAATCGGGACGAGGTCATAAGCTCAATGCATAACGATTTTGAATTGAGCGTTTTCAAACAGTATCCTCAACTTAAAATGATTAAGAACAAGCTTCTGGACCTGGGATGCCTCAACGCGGTCATGAGCGGGTCGGGTTCGACCTTAATCGGTTTTCTGGATAAAACCGCTGATAAGGAAAAAATCAAGGGACAAATTGAATATGACACTTTATTTGTTTCTAGTAAACCGCTCGTTGATAGGAGGGTTTTCTTATGAATGAAAAAAACGCACGGAAAAGAACATCGACCTTCAAATGGGAATCCAAACAGGAACTTTATACGTATTTTGATGAGACATTTGGACTTAAAAAACAGCATATCGATAAGGAAATCCAAAGCGTCCGGGAGGATTTTAAAATCAGGAAAGACCAGATGATCAATACCGCGGAATTATGGCAAAAGGTAGGAATGAACCTTGAAAAGAAATTTGGGGTAGGCGGATAGGCCGGCTTAATCTTCTATTTTTCCGCCCCATAATAATTCCAGAAAAATTTTATACGGCAAAATATTTATATCGCCTTGTTTCCGGGGCCTGGAATCCAAAGATACCACGATTTTTTTCTTGACCTTTGCGTATTCTGAAAACAATTTTAAACCCTTTAAATGTTTTTCAGCGACCAGTTCGGTCCCTTTTACTTCAATCGCAATATCATCGCCGATAACAAAATCGACCTCCACGCCGCTTCGGTCCCTGAAAAAAGTCAACGGTCGCCTATCTTTTGTGTAATGCAGCCAGGCGCTCAATTCCGTAAAGATATAATGTTCAAATGCATTGCCGAAGAGCTCGGTTGCCGGCCGGATGGACTTTCTTCCCGCGATCGCGTTGGCCACGCCAACGTCGAAAAGATAGAATTTCGCCATTCCCACGGATTTTCGATGAATTGCCTTTTTGTATGGCTTTACCATCGTGCCTATATTGGTGTCTTCAAGGATGGTAAAATATTCCCTAACGGTCCTGGAAGGAATTCCCGCATCGCTGGCCACCGATTCATAATTTACTAATTGCGCATTTACAAGGCCCGCGGTCTGCAAAAAATGAGAAAACAACTCGATTTTCCGCACCGCGCTTTCAGCCTGAATTTCTTCCCTGAGATATAAACCGCAATAAGCGATTAAATCTTCCTCCGGATCGTCCGAAAAATAAACGGAAGGTAATGCCCCGTAATTGATTATTCGAAGAAGGTCGAAATCCGGCAATTCAGGAAACACAAAAGGATGCAAATGCCGAACGCGCGCCCTCCCTCCAAGGAGGTTATAGCCGCTTCTTTTCAATTTCCGCGCGCTGCTCCCCGTTAAAATAAAGTTTAGTCCTTCGGATTCGATTAAATTTTGAATTTCGTCAAGAAGAACGGGGAGTTTTTGAATTTCATCAATGATGACCGGTTGTTGTTTCACGTCATGTATTGACTTTAGCTCGTCACGAAGCAAATGAGGTCTTTGGCTATATTTAAAAAAAACGTCGTAAAGAAGAAGGTTAATAAAAGGGGCAGTGGGAAATAAATGTTTAAGAAGCTCGGTCTTTCCGGTTTGGCGCGGACCGAATAAAAATATCGATTTTTTTGAGGCTTCCTCTTTTAAATTGAGGAACCTTGAGTAATACGCGTTTCTCATATATACATAATATATTTTAAAAATGCATTATCCGCAACATAGTTGCGGAATTTTATGTAATATCCGCAACTATGTTGCGGATATTACAATCATAAACATCCAATAAATTCTATTGATCCCTTTTATCCAAACAAACGACTATATTATTATTGATTAATGGCCATACGGGAAGAACGCTGAAAATAACCGAAATACCATTGCCGAAAATATATTCCCCGGTCTATAATAAAGGGAGAACCGTTTCCCACTTTTTCAAAGGATCCGCTTTATGAACCAGTACAAGAAACCGGTATTTTTGCTTATTGTAGCGTGCATTTTCGGTGCAACAAGTGCGGCAACTCTTTTTCAGGACAATTTTCAGGATTCCGCCGCGACCAAGGCTAATTGGATTTTCCCTTCCGCGATTAAACGGCAATTCATTGGCGGCGCTTTGAACGTGCAAAACACGGACGCCACCTATTTGTGGTACGTGTCCCACAATTTCTCCGCAAAGGCCGCGACTTTTTCGTTATCGGCTACGATCACGTTTCCTTCTTCAAATGTAAATGACGCGGGCATTGCCTTCTGCATGACCGGCAGTACCGGTATTACCCTTTGGGTTGGACCTTCGCAAAATATGTACGTTTATAAAGACACGGTTTTACTGCTCAATGTCATGAATTCATTTATAAAAACGACCTCAAACATCGTCACAATAAGCAAAAAAGATTCCGTTTTCAATATTTTGTGCAATGGGGCCTTTATTTCCAGTTTTTCTTGTTCGGACTCAAAATATATAACCGGCGGGGATATTGGATTGGCCGTCGCGTCAAAAACAACCTTCACGGTGGACGATGTTATCATGACCGACCAATTCACAACCGGCGCCCCCAGAACTACTTTCAATGACAACTTCACATCAGGAAATACCGAGGGATGGTATTTAAGCACGTTAAACGGGACGGCGTCCGTTTCATCAGGCTCGTTGACCATTGCAAACAACGACGTTTCACCGGCCGCCCCGTATGTCAGCGGCAATTTCAACCAGGCGTCGATGCGCGTAATCGCTACGCATAAACAGGGCGCCGGATTTTACGGGCTTGCCTTTTACGATTTCGTCCCGGGCCCACAGGGCGATACCGTTAAATCATATCTCTTTCTTGTCGATTCATCGCGGGACTACGCCTCCGGCCTCCCCGATTCCCATTCGATTGCCTCTTTGCAAACTACGATCGTCCACGGCGATAAAGACACGCTGGAGGTGCTGCGTTTTTCAAATAAGTATAAATTCCGGATCAACGGCGCCTTCATGCCGGACTCGTTCCCGCTCCTTGCGCCCGGCAGGATTGACGTTGCCGGCTTGTATGTAGGGGGCAAAACAACCATTTCGTTTGAAGATTTTGTCATTGGCGACACGAGTTTTACCTCCGTAATCAAAAGTCCCGGGGTTCACGGGGTTACTTTCGGTCCCATTTCAGAAATCATGGGAAATAATTTCACGGTTTTTGATGTAAGGGGCCGTATCATAAAACGCAGTAATGGGAATTATCTGGAAACCCTGAAATGCCTGCCTGGAGGAATGTATATCGTGAAGTCGGTCCGGAATAGAATGGTCGTGCCTGAAAAAAGCTTTACGAATGTAAAATAATTTTTTTAGGTCGCCTGAAAACACAAGAGCTCCGGACAAACCATCCGGAGCTCTTTATATTTTAAAAGCGATTACTTTGGATCTTATTTGAAAATATAAATCGTCTTCTTCAGCAAAATCATGTTAATCCTTTTTATCAGGTGAATCCTGATCCTATTTCGACATTGCCTTCAAACATTTCATGCAGATTTTTATTTTTTTGGATGTACCGCCAACTTTGGACTTTATAGTGCGCAGGTTTGGAATAAAAAGTCTTTTTGTCGTGTTATGTGCATGGGAAACCGTGTTTCCAGTCATGGGATGCTTTCCGCACACCTCGCATGTTTTGGACATATAATCCTCCTCTGTGGCCTTTAATTTCCGGTAAAATGAGTTTAAATATATATTATTTCCGCTTTAACCGGGTTGATTTTTTAATTCCCTCGTCATATATTAACCCTTATGATTGAAGTCTTAAAACCTTTCTATACCACCCTTCTCATGCCCGCGGCAAGGATTTTTACCAAAGCTAAAATTTCCCCGAATGCAATTACCTTGGTTGGGCTTTGTTTATCCGGTATCGCGGGATTGTTTGCCGCGACCGGAAAATGGCGGGTTACAGCGGTTTTTATTGTCCTGGGATCGTGTATGGATGGGCTGGACGGATTAGTTGCCAGGCAGTATAATAAACAAAGCGCCTTCGGCGCGATATTCGATTCCACCGCGGACCGGCTCACCGAAATTTTCTGGCTCATGGGAATATGCATTTTTTTCGTCAACCACCCTGTTTGGGGCGGTAACTTGGCCTTGTACCTCACGTTCACCGCGATCACCGGTTCCCTTATGGTAAGTTATGTGCGCGCGCGAAGCGAAGGGGCTGGTATTCATTGTACTTCGGGGATCCTGCAACGTCCTGAGAGAATAATAGTCCTTGGCTGTTGTTTCCTCGGCGGTCCGAAAATCATGCCCTGGGGACTCGCGCTTCTTTCCATACTGGCCTATGTCACCGTTGCGCAGCGAATAATAATCGCATATTTATCAAGTAAAAAAGCAAATATTTTTCAGGAATAATGACCATGTTTATTTTCACCCGGAATTTTCTCCATGACCTTCGCTTCAGCCCAAAGCAAGCGCTGGAATCGCTCAAGCAACGGAAGAGCCGGTTTGTTTATCCTTGTGTAAAATTCCTTGTTTTTTGGCGGATTGTTTTTTCCGAGTATTTTCTCAACGCATGCATCACCCGCGCCTCGGCCCTGGCGTATGCCCTGCTGCTTACCCTGATACCGCTTCTGGCCGTTGTGGCCTTCATGGCCGCGAGCATCATGGACATCCACCCGAAACAGGTTGAGGCGTTGCTGTCGCACTTTCTTCCCTTTGCGCCCAAAACAGTGCTTGAATATATCAGCTCTTTCTTTTCAAATGCAAAAAAGCTCCGGGGCATCGGCATATTCGGGTTCATCATCGTGAGCGTGGGACTGTTCGGCCTCGTTGAAGGATCGCTTAATACCATTTGGAAAGTCGTCCGGTCACGCTCATTTTTCGTGAGGCTCAGGTCTTTTACCATGGTCATGGTATATAGCCCTCTCCTGTTTTTCGCGTCATTTCAAATCCGGCGCAGCGTTTGGCTCGATTTAATGTCGGGGTATTTTTTCCCAGTCGATATCGTCCCCTTTTTATTGACGGTTCTTGCGTTCACCGTTTTCATCTGGATTGTTCCCAACACTAAAGTGCCCTTTAAATCCGCGTTCCTTGGAGGGATTGTTGCCGGCGGTCTGTTTGAATTGGAACGCCATTGGTTCGACTCATATGTGCATCTGTCAATGCAGGCGCAATCCATCTACGGCGCGTTCGGCATTCTCCTGTTTTTTCTGGTTTCCCTTTTTCTTGTTTCACTTTTCGTGCTTTTCGGGGCCGAGGTCGCTTATGTCCACCAAAATTTCCCGCCGCTCGTGCGCGCGAAAACAAGATGGGACCGGCGCGTCGGCGATTACCGGATGTACTTCGCCCTGCGGATCATGATCGATGCGATTTCATCATTTTATTTCAAGCGGCCCCCGCCGTCGCTCGCGCAATTCATGAAAAAGTTCGAAATGACCGAAACGCAGGCACAGGGAATAATTAAATCGCTTATACGCAGCGGGTTCCTCCACGTCGTAGGCGGCAAGGACGTCTATGTCCCGACCCGGGATTTTTCCCAAACGCTCGTCGTGGAAGTGGTCGACGCCATTGAAGACGAGGGCCGCAAAATTGCGGTATCTCCAGACGATTACGCAAAAATGTTTCTCAGTAAATTCATCGCAAAAACCAGGTGCAGGAACACCACGGACGCTTACGGCGAATTGACCTTTGAAAAGCTTGTACTGGAATTGGAGCAGGGGGAAAAGAAGTTTATTCGCCTGAATTAGGGATTATAACAAAACTGCGCGTGTTGCAAATCAGCGCTTTAACGCGTTGTTAGCGGGATTTATTTATAAAATATCTGAATTTTTTTTATTTCATGTTTCGTGTTAATGCCTTTGACTTCAAGAGGGGATCGTTTTGCAGTCTTTTGCCTGAGGCTGTATACTCTTCCGTCTTGTCTTTTGATTAGTACTTCACCGGTTTTGCTTGCCGTGTCCAACAGAGACGCAAAATTCTGGCGAGCATTTGAAAATGTAAGCATAAATTCCGAAATCGTGTGAGATTTTTAAAGCGTCTTCCATGTCAACACTCATGATTTCCAAAGGAATTTCTTGATACAATCTGTACGCCTCTATCGCCTCCCTATAAATAATACGCCTTTTCTTGAACATTAGTGAAAAGGCATTTCCAAATGTACAATGGATTTAAATCTAGCGGGCCACGATTAAAACACCTTTATCTCTTCGTCAACCAGCCGCACGGTTTTCGGCCCGATGATTTCATCTTTTACCTGGTAATGCCGGGCGCCGATTTTAAAGATCGTCCCCGGTAAAGCGGCATGTTCGATTTTAACGTGGGCGTTTTTGAACTCGTACATATTTGAGGTGACGATTTTTTTCCGGTCTTCGAGAACTTTGTTTTGTTGTTCGAATTTCGCCAAAGTGGCCTTCAATTTATTAAGCATGAACTCGTCTTTGGGATTTAGGTGCTTCTTGATTTCCGCCAGGCGCTCGTATTTCTGGAAGGTTTGATTAAGCTTCCGTTTGTTTTCTAAAATTTCCGCGATGAGCGCGTCGACCTTTTGAAGTTCCTCCATCAGGGCGTAGTCGGTCCCAACTTCCAGAAGGCTTTTAATGCCGCTGTTGTTGCCGACGGAATAGGCGGTAATGGAGTCGCGGGCCATGAACTTCCCGCCAGCTATGGAGAGCGGATTGCCGTGGACGGTGATACTTTTACGCGCGTAAATCGTGCTGTTGAGCGCTTCCTTGGCAACCACCACGTTTTGGCGGCACTTGACAATCTGGTTTTTCATGAAATTAAGGTTCACGTCGCCTTTGGCGTCGATAAGGCCCTTGCCCTGACCGATATACCCGAGTTTGCACAACACATTGCCGCCGACCAGTATTTCGGCGTCTTCGATACAGCCCCCCACTTGAAGATCGCCGCCGCACTCCACTTTGAACCCGGCCGTTACATCGCCGGCCACGATCACCGACTTTGCATATTTGATATTTCCCGTTGAGAAATCGACATTGCCCTTTATGACGAACCCTTCGCTTATTTCAACGACGGTCCCGTTGTATTTGACGTTACCGTCGGTGCCCGCTATAAGGACCGATGGGGCGTCTGGGTTGACCTGGGTGTTGGCCCCAACGGGCAGCTTGGCCTCGACGCCGTCCACGGCGGGTATGATTTGGTCAAGGACGTTTTTCCCCGGCGTGCCTTTGGTCGGCGGGACGAGTTTTACCAATTCCTGGCCTTTTTTGACCGATGCGACGAGTTCAACGTTTTTATAATCAACGGTGCCGTTTGGATTGACTTTGGGTTTAAGCGACGATTCCGTGCTGAAAAGGAAATTTAATTTCCCGTTTTCCCCGTTTTTTCCGGGGGTCCCGAGGGCAACGGTCACCGGCTCGACCGGATACGGGCCGACGGAAAGGCTGGAAAGCGCTTTTACAATTTCATCTTTCAAAATTCCGTGGACGATCTTGTTTTCGAGGAGCAGTGTCTCGACCTGCGATAAATACGGGTGCTGGCCGCCTTCGCCGGGGGGGTGAAAGACGGCGCTGGCTTTCATCCGGTCCGGCGACACGGTGATTTCGATGGAACCGTCAAAATTAATTGAAAGGATGCCGACAATGTTGTTTGCATAGAAGGCGATCCCTTCGGCGCGGGATAGTACCTGTTCCTGGTTGCTTGACAGTTGGACACTCTTGTCCAGGTTGATGGTCGCTTTGATCACTTCGCTTATGGGAATGGAATCGCCTTTTACGTTTCTTCCGGGGACGAAGGGAATATCCTTTTGTTTCTGGGCGATGACTTTTCCCCTGTCGACACGTTGGAATTCGATGCCCGATTTCTTGAGCTCCCACGCATATCGCGCCTTTTTCGCGACGGCCATTTTTTCAGGGTCGGACACATACTTCACCAGAAAATCGAAACTGCCTTCCCTGGCAGGCTGGGGCATTGTCCCTTTTGCAATATTATCGACTTCATAGTACCGTTTGAATTTCTGCCATTTCTCAACGAGTCCCAGAATAGCCTTGTCATCTATACCGAAAACGATCCCATCGTTATGTAAAACGACGGTTATATCATCAAAAGTAAGCGTTTCATTGGGCGCACCGGAAGGTTCCACGCAAAGTTTGACCGACATCAGGTCCTTTGACAAAACCGCTTTTATTTTAGTCCGCATAGGTGTGTCATCGGGAGTATCGGGCGGATTTTCCCCGGGTTGCGGAGCATTCTCCTCCGGGTTGGCGACTTTTACCTGTTCTTGCTTAATTTCTTCCGGTTCAGATTGGAGTGTTGTATCTTCAGGTACAATTTGTATTTTTGTGATACCGCGCCGTGCGATGGTCCGGATCAGCGATTCGGTCAGTTTCTGAGAGCTGTTGACGAAAACCGCGCCTGAAGGAAGGTGCACGTCCTCGAGAAGTGTCATTCCCGGCTTTGCCTGGTCTATTTCAATCAACACGGGATAAACTCCAAAGTGTACGTGGTCGGTGCATGAACCTTTATAATTTATATAACAACCGATGATTAATGTCAAGGCAATTCTTCTATGGGGCCCGCCCAGTACAAAGTAGTGAGTGTTGCATTTCCCATCGCGGTCCCCGGAATCTACGATTACGGGGTCCCCGACCGGCTCATGGGACTCGTTTCTCCAGGCACACCCGTGCTTGTCGAGCTGAAAAGCCGCAGGCTATGGGGCGTGGCGGTCCAGATGAAGCAAAATTCCTCCTTCCCCGAATTAAAGCCGGTCCTTGAAATAAAATCCGACCGCTGGACCGATGCCGACCGCTCGCTGATTCAATTGTACGAATGGATTGCGGCCTACTATCAGACCGACCTTGGGAAAATTTTCCGGCCCTTCATGAAAAAAGGGCTCGCAAACGCCTCGGCCAAGACGATCGCACACTATCAACTGACCGGGGCCTCTTTGCCGGAAGCCATGACTACCGGACAGAAAAAAGCTCTTGAAAAACTGCATGAAGCCCCATGTCCTTTTACGGCAGTTCTTTTGCGGGAAAAATACGGGCTTTCGGCGCACATGATCGCGGCATTGTGCGCACAAGGGGTTTTGCGCAGGGTAGAAACGGTCGTGCTTCGCGAAGCGCGGGAGCTCGCGTATGGAGAGCGCGGCACGGACTATGAGTTGACGGAAGAACAAAAAAACGCGGTCGACGCCATGTCGGCCCATTTGGAGGACCCGCGCCGGCCTTGTTTACTGTACGGTATTACGGGAAGCGGAAAGACCCTCGTCTACATTGAATTGGTCAAGAAGGCCCTCGCGTTGGGAAAAGGCGCATGCATTCTGGTGCCCGAAATTTCCCTCACTCCCCAGACCATCCAGCGCTTCAGGCAGGCCCTCGGACCGGTCATTTCGGTCATACACAGCCGTATGTCGGACGGGGAGCGGCGCGACAGCCTTGAAGAGCTTGTTACGGGCAGGAAGCGCGTCGTGATCGGCGTGCGCAGCGCCATACTGGCCCCAATGGACCGTTTGGGCCTCATCATCGTCGACGAGGAGCACGACGGCAGCTATAAACAATCCGACATGGACCCTCGCTACCATGCGAGGGACGTTGCGGTCATGCGGGGCCATGTGCAGAAAACGCTGGTGGTTTTGGGGAGCGCAACGCCCAGCTTTGAAAGCTATCGCAATGCGCTCTCCGGAAAGTATCAACTGATTCCGCTTACCCGGCGCTTCGGCGCGGCCGCGCTTCCGCGGGTCGAGATCGTCGATATGGCCGCGGAGCACGGCGAAAACAACTGGACGTTTTTATCGCGTTATCTGCACCGGCGCATTTCAGAGGTGCTCACGGACCGGCGCCAGGTCATCCTTCTGCTCAACCGCAGGGGGTTTTCCACGGTATTAATCTGTAAAGATTGCGGCCATACCTACGTATGTCCCCAGTGCTCGGTGAATCTGACCTACCATAAATCCGACCACCGGCTCAAATGCCATCAATGCGGCCTGGTTGAGCCCGCCCCGCAGACGTGCATGAAATGCCGTGGAGAACATATCAAATACAAGGGCACGGGCATCCAGAAAGCCGAAGAATATTTAAAGGCCGAATTTCCGCAAGCAACCATAATACGGATGGACCAGGACACGACGCGCGGCAGGGGCGCCCATATCCGGATCCTGGAAAAATTTGCGAACCAGGAGGCCGACATATTGCTGGGCACGCAGATGGTGGCAAAGGGGCTTAATTTTCCCGGAGTCGCGCTGGTCGGCGTTTTACAGGCGGACATCGGGCTGCATTTCCCCGACTTCCGCGCAGCTGAAAAAACCTTTCAGCTCCTGGCGCAGGTGGCCGGTCGCGCCGGCCGCGAAGACTCAGGCGGCGAAGTGATCGTCCAGACGTATGTTCCCGATGACGGAGGGATCATTGCGGCCAAAGACCATGATTTCGTAGGCTTTTATTCTAAAGAAATTATTGCGCGCGAAAGCCTTGGCTATCCTCCGTTCGGAAAACTTTTAAGGATCGTCGTACAGGGAGAAGCCGAGGCCGTCGTACGATCATTTATTGAAGCCGTTGTCAAACATATTCCCAATGCGACATCTTCCGGCATTACGGTCCTCGGCCCGTCTCCGGCGGTTTTTTCGCGCATTAAAAACAACTACCGGTATTGCATGCTGCTTAAATCAAAATCAATGAAAACGCTGCAGGAATGCGCTCGTGTAATACGGAAAAATATGGTCAGGCCGCCGAAAGGCCTGCGAATGATAATCGATGTTGATCCGGTGAATATGCTTTGACCTAAAAAAATGACCTCTCCCAAACACCCCGGCCTTCCCTTCGACTTCGCTCAGGGACCACGGCCACCCCTCTTTCCCTCTCCCCATGGGAGAGGGAAAGAGGGGAAGGGGGAGAAAAGGAGAGGTCAAAAAAGCACGTTAAAAAATAATGATCATCTCTATTTAAAATAATTTTATATGAAAATTCAACAAATTTTTACAACATTGAACAACAATCGCTATCTTTGGCCGCTCAAAATCGCGGTGACCGTTTTCGTTATGTACTTGGTCAATCAAAATCTCTCAAAAAACCAGATACCCGATCTTGTCAATAAAATAAACTGGCCGCATGTGGCGCTCGCCGTTTTTCTGGGTTTAACGGGTTTGTTTTTTCAGGCCGGGCGGTGGCTTATCATACTTCGGTGTAAGGGGATACGCATTGACAATGCCACGGCGGTGCGAACCATGCTGTTTGGAAATCTTTTGGCATTCATAACGCCGGGCAGGGCGGGAGAGTTTTTGCGGGGCATGGGCCTGCCGGTACGCAATAAGGCCGATACCGTGTACGCGGTCCTGGTCGATAAACTCTTTGCCGGAGGTTTCGGACTTGTCTTCGGAATGGCAGGTTTGGCGTTATCGGTACGGACCGCAAGGCTATCGGCGGGCAGCCGGATGCTATTGGTCTGCTTCGGCGCCACGGTGCTCGTCCTTGGGACCGTCGCTCTTGTCATTAGAAAATATCCGGCGGCGCTGTCGGCAGGCCGTCATTTCCCCCGTTTCACTAAACAGGCCTTCGGTTCTGTCTTGCTTTTGTCAATATTGGCCCACCTGGCGCTTTGCATCCAGACGTCCGTGCTGTTGGATATGTTCGGCAGCCATGATATTGAGATAAATATGTGCGCAAGCGCGCAGGCGTACGCGTTTATGCAGTTCCTTCCGTTTTTTATCGCAAATATGGGAATACGTGAATATTCGTTCGGGCTGTTTCTTGGCGAATACCACTTCATGCCCATGCAGGCTTTTTCTCTTGGCGCCGTTGCCTTCGGCGCTTCCATGGGCATTTTGGTTATTAATATGATTTTACCCGCCCTGGCGGGATTGATCTGGTGGATGCTGGAGAAGAAAAGGATGAAGGCGGAAGGATGAAGGATGAAAACCAAAAAATCTTTTATTTCTTTCCTCTTTCCGCCTTCATCCTTCCGCTTTCATCCTTTTTCTATCGCACCCTGATTCTTCCGGTGCTCGGGAGCACGAAAATTGTATCTGATTTTGTAAATGTTCCGCTTATGCTTGTTACTGTTATTTTCACGATTATTTGATTGTTAGTTACACCGGACTTAGCGGACCCATCGCCGCGAAAAACTATCACCTTGCTACTACCCGTTCCTCCAACACTAATAGTTACGTTTTTAGGCAATGTATAAACTGGCATGTATGCCAGATCGGTGCCGGTGTATTGGTAAAAAGAAGTGGTGTCCATAAAAGGCCTTGTTTGATTGGGCGTTACACTGCTGTCGAAGTATACCCCGCAATGGACGTTAGGATCACCCATGGCCCGGGTTTTCGCGAGAATAAGCTGTTGCTTGATGGCATTTGTCGCCGTCCGCAAGGTCAAATTCGCGAAATAGGTCTTTGCTGAAGGGGTCGCCACGACCGCCAGAATGCCTAAAAGAGCTATGACCACGAGTATTTCCACCAGCGTGACTCCGCCGGCGACGTTCCTTCGATTAGTCATAATTTGTTTCCTCTCTTTCCTATTATACCATGGGAATCGAAAACATTCCATGAAATAGAATGCACCGCACGGACCTCTTTTGCATATCTTTATTAAACATCCGGGATTTATTTTAGCATAGTGACGACACAATGCTTCGACCACATTTTCCAGACCAAATTGAATAGCTGGACGCCGATCCGCTCGGGGTACCAGGCTTTCTTTTCCCCACGGGAAATCGGCCTGCTGGGCCAATCCGAGCAAACATTTGACAACAGAGAACGAACGGTCGTTTTCGTCATTTTTGAAAACGACTATGCCGCGCTCGGCGGACTTGCGACCATTGCCAAAAGCCTGCCGAAATTCATGAAAGAGGCCGGTGAAAACGTCGTCTTTATTTCCCCGTTTCATCAAAACAACAAAAACATTCAACAGGCATATCGTGATGGCCGGTTTGTCACGCTCTTCGAGGACTTGCGTTTTACATGCGGAAATTTTGCCTCACCGGTGACCTGCCTGCAGGACATTTCCGCCGACGTGCCGTCATATTTCTGCGCGCTCGACAATTGTTTCGCCGCCCAGGAAAACCCCTATGATTATCCGGACCCCGACATGCTTGGCCTCGATTCGCTGATTTTTTGCGCCGCCCTTCCCTCCGTGCTGAGCAAACTCGGACTTAAAAAAAACCTGCTCATTCACGCGCACGACTGGGAAACTTCGGCCGTGGCGCTGACGTCGAAAATGGCGGTCCTGGCCGGACAGGTGGTCAGCGCTAAAACGGTCCTCACTCTGCACAACTCCTATGACGCCCGTCTTCCCGCAAGCATTATGTCAAGGTTTTTCGGCATGACCGTTTCTACCGAAACTTTTTTGCAGACTTTTATTCCGCTGCTTAACGGTCCCTTGACAACAGTGAGCACGCCCTTCGCGCACGAATTGCGCTTTGACCCGCTCCAAACCGGGGTTTTCACACGGCACCTTCAGCGGTCTTTTTCCCAGAACCCCCCCATAGGGGTGGAAAACGGCGTTTTTGGCGAAAAAACCGCGCCGTTCAGCGCTTCGGCGCTTAAGCAGTGTGAAAAGCAGGATTTTTCCCTTCTGCTTCAAGAGAAAGAACGGATGCGACAAGGTCTCATCGCGTGCATGCAATCATACAGAAACGACCATATCCTGGGCTTTATCGAGTTTCCGGAAAAATCGGAGAACGTCCCGGTTTTTTTCATGACGGGCCGGCTTGACCTCATGCAGAAGGGTTTTGATGCGATGCTTCTGGCCTTTCAAAGACTTGAACGTAAAAAGGCGAAACTTTTCTTCGGGCTTAATATCGGAAGTAAATCGGAAGATTTTTCAAACAACGTCGCATTGCTTGATGTACTCAATGAAGCGTTGCTTCAGTGCCGGGGCGACCTTACTGTTTGGCCATTCAGGATCCCCGCGAAGGATTATGCCCTGTTGCTCAAAGGTGCCTCGTATCTTATTATGCCTTCTTTTTATGAACCTTTCGGATCAGCGACTGAAGGTTTCATTTCCGGGACGCCCGTTGTGGCCCGGGCAACGGGTGGATTGTGGCTCCAGGTGGAAGCCTGCAATGAAGTGTACATCCCGCCGTTTTATGGAAGCTTATTTAAACCCGGGGAAGCACCGCGGCGCGGGACGGGCATTTTATTCAGGGAACAATACCCGGACTCGATGTCCGAAACGGAGTGGAACAACATTTTGAATCTGCCTCTTCGGGAAAGGTTTACTTCATCGCTTTATGAGGCCATCGTAGAATCGGCGTATTGCGCTCTTGAAACGGCAGTGGACATTTTTGCCGATCCATCACGATACGGCCGGCTTATTGCACAGGGCATTACATCGTTGTCGTCGTTTCCCTGGGCCCGTTCGGTTGAAAAATACCGGAAGATCTACGACCGGGCTTCGAGAAATGTGGTATAACTTTAAAGGTTGATTTTTTATACCGTTGGGTGTATGATTGTGGTATCGATTGTCGGATAAACAGAGAGGTGAAAGGACTTCTTTATGGAGCAGAGCGTGTTTGTTTTATTGCTTGGCGTTGTTTTAGGGTGCGTTGTCGCTTCGGGGATTTGGGCCGTGCTGTGGGCCCTTATTAAAGGCGATAAACGCCTTCAAAAAGACCGTATTGACATCATGCGGAACATCGCCGTTCTGTGCGCCGAAATAGACGGCATTCTTGCCGGCCGCGCCGGCAGCGGCCCGGCCTTCCTGGAATTTCAATCTTCCTTGTCCGTGCTCCTGGAAAAGATCCGGAGGAACCTTACCATAAGCATGCCATTGCTCGACGTTTATTATGTAAAGTATATCGAATCCCTTATTGCCCGTTATCAACAAGCCACGACGCAGTTTTCCGTCGGCGAAAAGCCCGCGACCATTACCCCCATGACGGCAAAGGCGGCTGATTTTGAGGTCACGCAGCAATTTGATTTTGTAAAAGAAAAACCGGTCCTTGAATCTCTTGACAAAAAACCGTCCACGGTGAAAATGCCCGTTGAACCGGCGCCGCTGGCAAAGGCCGTTGAAATGAAAAAGGCGATTGTCGTGGAAGCTGAAAAACCACACGCCGATTTTTCCGATGAAATAGCCTTTGAGTTCAAGCGTACGTCACCTGATGAATTGAAAAGCGCTCGTAAGGGGGCGGCTGATAAAAAGCCTGAGACAACAAAAATGCCTCAGGAAGACACCGGCGTCGTCGACATTGAAGAAATGATTAAAACCCAGAAAATCGATATGAAAGAAGAAAACGCACAAACCGTAAAACAACAACAGGAAGAGCATTTTATCAGCGGCGAGGACGTCATCGACAAGCTGGACTCATTTTTTGGTTTTGATAATAAGTAGCACCATGTCAATACCTGAAGCCGCGTTGTTTGCCGCATTCGTACAGGATAACGGACCCCGCAACGGTCACATTAAGCGATTGTGCCGCGGGTGAAATCGGGATGCCGACCATACAGGAACAGATCCGTGCAAGATAGGGCGGAATGTCCCGGTGTTCCCCGCCGGTAATTATGATCGATGGCTGCGTAAAATCAACCTGCTCAGGTCGTAGGGTCGCGGTGCGCTGCGCACCGGCCACGAAAAAGCCCATGGACTTTAAATCACCCAGTAAACCTTCGAGATTTCGCGGTTTGATTATGGAAAGATGTTCGAGCATACCCGCGGAGGCCTTGGCAACGGTGTCTCCTAAAGGAGCCGTGTTTTTGCGTTCGAGGAGCAGCGCATCCACGCCAAAAGCAACGCACGACCGGATAAGCGAGCCGAGGTTCCGCGGATCCTCAATTGAGGCCGGAACAAACAGCAGCCCGGGAGTCCGTTTGACTTTAAGGGCGCTTAAAAGCGAGTCAACGGTGGAAAAAGCTTTTGCGCTGCAAACGGCCACTACACCCTGATGTTTTGTGCTGTTTGCGACCGAGTCAAGTTTTAGGCCAGGTACGTTCTGATAGGAGAGCCGCTGCTTCCTGCATATTTTTAACAAGTTAAAGAGCGCGGATGATTTTCTGTCCGCGTCGAAAAATACGCGGTCGACCTGGTCAATGCGCTGTTTGAGAAGCTCTTCTACGGCATGAATACCATAAACAACGTTTTCAGAAGTATCGTGTTGCATGATGTCCAGGGTTTACCAGTACCGTGGCTCGTGGTTTCGAGCGCTCATTAAAAGGTAATAATCGGTTTTTATCCGGAAAATCCGGATTAACGCCAAAAATACAATATATTTTATTGAGTGTAGAAATCCTGGATAAAAATTCAATACCTTTTATGTTAACCAACAAGGAGACTATATGGGTGACCTATTTGCACCGACTCATCTGATTTGGATTTTATTGATTGTCATTTTACTTTTCGGGGCAAAAAAAATTCCCGACCTTGCAAAGGGCATCGGTGAAGGAATCAAGGAGTTTAAAAAGGCCTCAAAAGACGTTGAGAAAGAGGCCGATGCTCCAAAGATCGCCGAAAAAAAACCGGATTCCGAAAAAAAAGAAGGATAGGCCGGGCGTCCTTCACAGGAACGGAAAGGAAATTCGATAAGGCCCCTCACGATGGCGACAAACAAGCTCAGAATAGTATTGTTGACAATAAAGAACCTGGTCCGGAAAAAAAGGAAAGCCAAAAAAGACGGGGACGGCCTTTCATTTTTAGACCATCTCGAAGAGCTCCGGAGCCGGCTTATAAAATGCATCGCAACGGTGCTGGTCGTCACCGTCCCGTGTTTCATCTATTGGAAAAAAATATTCCAGATAGTCCTTGTCTACCCCTTAAAATATACCAATCCAAAGCCGCACCTGATTTTTACATCGCCCACGGAAGCGGTCATGCTTTCGATGGAAATCGCGGTCGTCAGCGCCATTATTCTGACTGCCCCGGTCCTGTTCTATCAAATCTGGCGGTTTGTTTCTCCCGGGCTCTACAAGCAGGAAAAACGTTTGGTCTTTCCGATTGTGATATCGTCAACGGTCTCTTTTTTTCTGGGGATTGCATTCAGCTACGTAATGATCCCGCTGCTCATGCGCGTGCTTTCGATCTATGGCGCCGGCGTACTTGAACCGTACTTTAAAGCCAAGGAATATATCGGTTTCGTCGTTAAAATAAGCCTGGCGTGCGGCCTTATTTTCGAACTTCCCGTCATTTCCTACGTGCTCACGAAAATGGGCCTGCTGACCCCGCAATTTCTGGTCGGTAAGATCCGTCATGCGGTCGTGCTGAGTTTTGTCGTGGCCGCGATAGTGACCCCGCCCGACGTCCTTTCGCAGTTTGTCATGGCTGTGCCGCTGCTTTTTCTTTTTGGGGTGAGTATCCTGGTTTCATATTTGACCGTGGAGAAAAAACGATGAACTTCGGACTCGGCGGACTATCGGAAATTGTTCTTATTTTCATGTTGGTCCTGCTGCTTTTCGGGACAAAAGAAGTCCCGCATATTTTCAGGGAATTGGCCCGGTTGTTCGCGAAAATAAAAACCTACACCGATAAGATCAAACGCGAACTTGACGAAGCCATAAAACTCGATGAACCTAAAAATTCTTATGAGTCGCTCCACCAGAAAAAAAAGAAGGAACTCCGGCTTCAATACCGGGAGGCGCGTAAAGGCCTTATGGCGCAGCAGCGGATAGAAAAATCCAATGAAATCTGGAAACATCTTGTTGAAACGCAGCAGTATAAGGGCGCGCAGGCCATTATGGTTTACTCAAACATCGGTTTTGAGGTGGAAACCCGGACGCATATCATTGAAATGCTGTCAGGCGGGAAACGGGTCATTCTGCCTTATTGTAAAAACACCATCAATGAACTTGGCATTGGCGAGATAAAAGACATTGAAAAAGACGTCGCGGCGGGATCTTTCGGCATAACCGAACCGGTTGAAGCTATGCGCGGTAATTTCTTTAAAAGCGACCTCCAGCTCGTTATCTGCCCGGCCGTGGCTTTTGACCATGACGGCGGCAGATTAGGCAATGGAAAGGGATATTACGATACTTTTCTCAAGGAATTAAAGCACAGGGTTCCTTTGGTTGGCATTGCATTCGACTGCCAGGTCCTTCAGGAAAATCTTCCGTTTGATTACCACGATGTTGCCATGGACCAGGTGATAACGGAAAGCGGATTATTATTGAAACAGGAAGGATAGCGTCTATCGCCGTGGACCTTATGCCATGAAAGAACTTTCGTCCAAAATTCCTTCCCGTCAAAACCATTCCAAAACAATGGCGGTCATCGACATCGGCTCCACGGCCATCCGCATGACCATCGCCGACATAGACGAGCGCGGACAGCCCCATCCCGTGGAATTCCTTCAGCAGTCCGTCAGCCTGGGCAAGGACACATTCACAAAGGGCAAAATCGAAAAAACGACGATAGAGCAATGCGTCAAGACCCTTCGCGGTTTCGGGAAACTGCTCCAGGAGTACGGCGTTACCGGAAGCGACAGGGTCCGCGCGGTCGCAACGGCCGCGGTGCGCGAGGCGGCGAACCGCGAGGAATTCGTCGAGCGCATGCACATCGGCAGCGGCATCGTGGTCGACACCATCGACGCGGCCGACGCCGCCCGCCTGAATTACCTGGGCATCCAGCCGTTCCTCGGTAAAGACCTTCTCTTGAAACGCTCGCACGTGCTCATCGCCGAAATCGGCGGCGGCAGCACCGAAGTGTGTTTTCTCAAACGCGAAGGCACCGCTTTTATCCAAGCATACCGCCTCGGGTCCTTACGGCTTAGGGAAATGCTCGAAGCGTTTAATGTACCTTCCGTCAGCCAGACCGGTCTCATGGAATCGGATATCATGCGCATCGTCAGTCAGATCAAGCAGCGAGTTTCCACGGAACGGCCGCTCACGTTTATCGCCCTTGGGGGTGACGTGCGGTTCGCGGCCTCCCAGATCCTGCCGCAATGGGACTCGGTAAATCCAGTTTCACTTCCGGTGGCGGCCCTTGAGGGGTTTACGGCAAAAGTGACCGGTTTGTCGGTCCAAAAGCTCGCCCACAAGTATTACCTTCCGTATATGGACGCCGAAACCGCCGGGCCGGCCCTGCTTTTTTACCTCAAGCTGGCCAAGGCCCTTCACCTCAGGCGCATCATCGTCGCGGGAGTTTCCATGCGCCACGGCCTTTTCATGGAAATGGGAAAAAACGACGTGTGGACCGAGGAGCTTAAAGACATCATCGTCCGGTCCGCCCTGTCGATAGCCGCGAAATACCAGACCGATATCGCCCACGTCAAGCACGTGCAGCGGCTCTGCATGGAGGTATTCGATACGCTCGCGTCGGAACACAAGCTGGGGCCGAGACACAGGTTTTTGCTCACGGTATCGGCGCTGCTCCACGATATCGGCCTTTTTGTCAACACGCAAAACCACCATAAGCATTCGCAATACCTCATCGAAAACTGCGAACTTTTCGGCCTTAACCGGTCCGACCTCGGAATCGTGGCGCTCATCGCCCGCTACCACCGGCGCACCGCGCCACGCTTAGCCCACGCGGCTTTTGCGCAGCTTTGCCGCGAAGACCGGACGATCGTGTCCAAGCTTGCGGCGATCCTTCGCGTTGCCGACGCCATGGACCATTCCCACAGCCAGAGGATCGCGCGCACGAGTTATGCCATTGACGATAACAGGTTCGTCATTTCGGTATCAGGGATCGATGACGTTTCAATAGAGCAGGTGGCCCTTAAAAACAAAGGCCCGATGTTCGAGGACGTGTTCGGCATGCAGCCGATGGTCCGATCGATGTATAAGGTAACCATATGAAAAAAATATCCCGTCCCCAGTTTTTCAATCGCGAACTCAGCTGGCTCGAATTCAACGACAGGGTCCTGTCGCTTGCCTTCGATACGGCGCAGCCGCTCCTTGAGCGCGTCAAGTTCCTTGCCATCACGGCCTCGAACCTCGACGAATTTTTAATGGTCCGGGTCGGCGGCCTGCAAGCTGTCGCGCAGCGGAAAATGAATGTCCCCGATTTTTCCGGCCTCACGCCCAAGCAGCAGCTTTCCGCGATCGACTTCAAGCTCAACGAATTCGTGCGCAGACAGTATGAATGTTTCCAAAAACTCATCAATGAAGACTGTAAGAAAGCGGGCATTGTTAGGACGATGGTCGATGGGCTGTCCGACGACCAGGCCGAGCACTGCGCGTATGTTTTCGAGCACGAGCTGTTCCCGGTTCTGACGCCTATCGCGGTATCGGCCCCGGCGCATGTTCCCCTGTTGTCGAACCGGTCGATATATTTGTGCGTCAGGATTTCCCCGAACGGCGCCGCCTCACGGCAGCGGTTTGCCGTCATCCATTGCGCGAAAAACATCGGACGCTGCATCGGGCTTCCGGGAGATGGCCGCTTTCAATTCATGCTGTTGGAAGACCTTCTTTCTTTGTTTGTAAACCGATTTTTTCCGGGGGAACGGGTGCTTGAATGCGCGGCGTTTCGCGTCGTCCGAAACGCCGACGTGCGGGTCGCCGAAGACTCTCCAACACAGCTTCTCGAAGCCATGGAAAACGTCATAGACGCCCGTAAACGCAGCAGCATCGTGAGGCTGGAAATCGACCGGAAGGCCTCGCCGCCGTGTTGTTCGTTTTTGCAGGCCACCCTTGACATTTCAAAAACCTCGGTCCATCGAATCGACGGCCCGCTCGACCTTTCGGCGTTCATGCGGCTTACCGAACTTCACGGATGCGAAGAAATGCACGACGACCCCCTTAAGCCGCTCACGCCCGTTTTCATCAATTCCGCGGCCTTCATGTTCGACGTCATTTCCAAACGCCCCGTCCTGCTCATCCACCCCTACGAAAGTTTCGACCCGGTGCTGCGGTTTATCGACGAAGCGGCGAGCGACCCCGACGTGCTGGCGATCAAACAGACGCTCTACCGCACCAGCCGCGCTTCTCCCGTGGTCGCGTCCCTGATCCGCGCCGCGGAAAACGGAAAAAGCGTCACGGCCGTGGTCGAACTCAAGGCGCGTTTCGACGAAGAGCGCAACATCGAATGGGCCCGCGAGCTTGAGGACGCGGGCGTGCAGGTCGTCCAGGGAGTGCGCAACCTCAAGACCCACGCAAAAATCTGCATCGTGGTGCGCAGGGAATCGCACGGTTTGCAGCGCTATGTGCACGTCGGAACGGGCAATTATAACGAAATCACGGCCCGCATTTACAGCGACGTGAGTTTCTTTACCGCCGACCCCGACATCGGCGCCGACGCATCGGCCTTCTTTAACGCCATCACCGGACGCTCCGAACCGCTCTCCTACCGGCGCTTGAGCGCGGCCCCTTTGGGACTGCGGGAAACGATCATCGGTCTCATCGATGCGGAAACGCAGCATAAGAAGCAGGGCCTGCCCGCATGGATAGACGCGAAAATGAATTCGCTTGTCGACCAGTCGATTATCGAAAGCCTTTACGCGGCCTCCCGCGCGGGAGTGAGTATACGCCTGAACGTGCGCGGCATTTGCTGCCTGGCGCCGGGCATAAAGGGCCTGAGTGAAAATATTTCGGTGGTCTCCATCGTTGACCGTTTTTTGGAACACAGCCGGATCCTGAGCGTCTGCAACGGCGGAACGACCGCGGTGTTCATTTCCTCGGCCGATTGGATGCCGCGAAACCTGGATAAACGGGTCGAGCTCTTCACGCCCATCGACGATCCGGCATGCCGCACCCGTTTGATAGATTATTTAGACACCTGTTTAAGCGACAATACTAATTCATGGCGCCTTCTTCCCGGCGGCGAGTGGGCAAGAAACGTCCCGGCGTCGGCAAAGAAGGCCGTCCGTTGCCAGCGTACGCTGTACGAACGATACAACGACGTCATTCGGGCCGCCAAGCGGGGCGCGACCATGTTCCGGCCGCACGGAGGCCGGGAGAAATCCCCGGCAAAAAAAAGCGGCGGCAAGGCGTAGGGGGCCATGGCAAAAGCATTGGAAATCCCCGGTTTCGACCCGAACGCGTCTCTTGACGAATGCATTTCCTTACTGCTCAAGGCGCGGACCGGGCACATTGAATGGTTCAGACAGGGCCTGTACGAAAAAACAATCGACGCCGTGCATGACATGCGGGTATCCTGCAGAAGGCTGCAAGCCGTCCTCGTACTATTCGAGGACTCCATAAAAAAGAACCTGTTTAAGAAATTCAATAAAAACCTCCGGGCATTAATCAGGCGGCTGGGCAAAGCAAGGCAGTTTGATGTGGTCATGGAAACCATCGTCCCGCACATACATGCCCATAACGAAAATCAAAAAACGGTCGTAAACCTGTTTCTGGCCCAATACCGGGCGAAGCGTTTTACGGCAATGCAAAAAGCGCTCAAGGCATTCCGACAGTTCGCCGCCGACCCCGTATATAAACGGTTCATATCTCCCGCGGAACACGTCGATCACCCCTCGCCGGCAAAAAACCGATCGCGCAATAAAAATGCCGCTTTCCCCTTGATCATGCAGAAATTTATTTCTAAACTGCTCAGGGACTTTCTCAGCGGCGCCGAGGATGCGCTCATCGGTGCCGACGACCCGGCGGCCCTTCATGCCATGCGGATCAAGGGTAAGCCCTTGCGCTACGCGATGGAACTTGTCCAGCCCTTTTTAAAAAAAGGCTTTAACACCCATTACCTTGAAATAAAGACCATGATCGAAGAGCTTGGATTCATTCATGACAATGATGTGGCATGCCTTGCGCTCAGGCGTTTTGACAAGGAACTTTATTTTTTCAACGCGGCAACGACGGAAAATCGCCTGCCGCGGACCATACTGATCAACGCCAGGAAAAACCTGGAAATTGAGCGGCAAAACCACCTTGAAAAGGTGCGCGGTACTTTAATGAATTGGCGCGCACGCCATTTTCCGGAAACCATCAGCGACTTACTTGCCCATGCCCGGTGGCGCCGGAAGGCCGCCCAGGAGAATAACTTGACAAAGGCAATAAATTTCGAATGATTAAAAACCTTGCCGCAATCGATCTTGGCACCAATTCATTTCACCTGCTTATCGTGCAGCCTGAAAAAAACGGATGTAAATTCAGGGTGGTTGACCATGTCAAGGAAACGATCCGGTTGGGCTCGGGATCAACGGATATGAAGCATTTGTCGGAACAAGCGATCGCCCGGGCCATCGAAGCGCTCAAACGGTTCAAACAAATAGCCGATTCCTACGGCGCTCAAGTTCGCGCCATCGGCACGAGCGCCTTGCGCGAGGCGCTCAATCAAAATCAATTTATCACGCAAGTCAAGGCCGAAACGGGGATCGTCATAGAAGTGGTGTCGGGGTTTGAGGAGGCCCGGCTGATTTATTTGGGCGTTCTCCAGGCTTTGCCGCTGTTCAATCGCCAATCGCTTTTGTTCGATATCGGCGGCGGAAGCACCGAATTTCTCATCGGCCTTCGGCGCCGCGTACTTTACGGCAACAGCCTTAAACTCGGGGCGATTCGGTTGACACAGCGGTTTTTTCCCGACGGAAAGTTCAGACCCTCGGAGATCAAGGACTGCAGGGAATACGTTTCCGGAATGCTCAGCCCCATCATACGGGAGGTCCGAAGGCTCGGCTATGAAATCGCGGTGGGCTCGTCGGGAACGCTTCTGAGCGTTGCGCGAGTCGCGTGCGGAAAACGCAAAAAACCCAATGGCGGGGCCCAACTAAACGGCATGGTCATAACGCGGGAACTCATGTTCGAAGCGCTTGAAGAAATAATATCCGCGCGCACCGTTAAAAATATCGCCGCCATATCGGGGATCGACGCCGACCGGGCCGACATCATCGTGGGCGGGGCCATTATCCTCGAACAGATCTTCAAGCGCCTTCGCATAAAGCAAATCACCCTTTCCGAAGCTTCGCTCCAGGAAGGCATTGCGTTCGACACGCTTGAGAAAAAGCAGAAAAAGTCCAGTCATCATTACCTGTCCGACCTCCGGCGAAGCTCCGTCCTCGCCCTCGCCGGCAATTTCTCATTTGAAAAGCAGCACTCTTCACACGTAACCGTCCTCGCGCTCCGGATCTTCGACGAAACCCAGGGGCTCCATAAATTATTGCCGATCCACCGGGAATTGCTTGAGTATAGCGCCTTGCTCCACGACATCGGACTCTTTGTTTCGCACAGCCAGCACCACCGGCACACCTATTACCTGATCAGGAACTCGGAGCTTTTGGGATTTACGGAAAATGAAAAAGCCATAATGGCCAATGTCGCGCGCTATCACCGGAAAAGCCATCCCAAGCTCAAACATGAAGGTTTTGCGGAACTCAGCCCCGAAGACCGGGACGCTGTGACTAGGCTGGCGTCGCTGCTTCGCATTGCCGACGGCCTCGACCGCTCCCACACGAGCGCCGTGCGCGACCTCTCCGTGCGCAAAAAAGCCGACCGCATGGTGTTCAGGCTCAAACCGCGCGGCCATGCCTCGGCAGGCCTGGAAATCTGGGGGGCGGAGAGAAAAAAACAGCTCTTTGAGGAAACGTTCAAGGTGAAAGTTTCATTTCTTTGCGGAGGTTAAGGGTTTACCATAACAAACTCATCTTCTAAATTATTTCATTTTTTTGTTGCAATTATGTCAAATATGACATATTATTCAATATGAGCCCAAAAGATAAACCATTAGCATGGTTGCACGGCGAAAAGGGCAAGGTAATGGATAAAAAGAAAATTCTGAAATTACAGCAACGAGGCTGGGAGATCGGCAATGCAGCGGATTTTCTTGGGCTTTCTCAAGAAGAGTCCAACTACGTTGACCTTAAAGTTTCGCTTTCACAATATCTGCAGAAAAAACGCCTGACGAGGCACATGACGCAAGAAAATTTAGCGCGGTTAATTCATTCGAGCCAATCGAGGGTGGCAAAGATGGAAAAAAGCGATTCGAGCGTATCGATTGACCTGATGATAAGATCGCTCCTTGCGTTGGGAACATCCAAGAAAGAGCTTGCTAAGGCTTTGATCTGAGGAAATATTCATGCTGGCGGTTTTGTTTATTCGGATCGACACCGCCCGTGAAACCGCGCGGGAAGTGCCAAAGCCCAAAGGCAGAAAATTGATGTTTGCGTAAGGCATTTTCACCGCCCATTTTTATACCACTTTGCACAATTGCGCTTTAAAAATTACTTCGTAAGGCTCAATACCACCTAATTCAATGTTTGAAGGAATCTGCAATGATTCTTTATCTTTAAATTCTACTTTCTTGAAATAAATTTCATCAATGCTTTCAGTAAATCTATGTATTCTATTTTCTTTATTCTGTGTCCACCAATAAATAATTACAAGATATGCCTCAGAAAAATGAGATTCTTTCAGTTTTTGAATATCGGCCTTAATACTTCCGTTCCGATCATTCCCATCATCCCTCCAAATTTTAAATTCAAAAACAGGTGTATCTAATTCAATTGTTAAAGGTGTTTGTTTAAATGGTCCAACAGCTAAATCTATATATCCATTTCCATTTGGTCGTTCAAATTCAATAAATGTATTCCAATTGGCTTTTCTCAGTTCTAATTCTTTCCATGAATTATAAATTCTGCAATAAACTTCGGTGACCAACCATTTTTCGAAAGTTGCATCAGAATAGCTAATTGGTATCATTTTTTCGGAATCAGAAAGTGCATTTAAAACTTTATCAAATACAAATTCTGCTATTTTTTTTGAGGTGGTGTTATCCATATTTGTCATCTCAATAATATTTTTATAAATCTTAGAATCGTATTATCTCAAAAACCTTTTTCGATTTCCTGTAATGTCTTTTTAACATTTTTTTAATTCCCCGTCCAACCGCCTTCATGATAAAGAGCACTAATCTGGGAATCCGTTAATGGGCTGTTGTAAATGCGAACATCATCGAAACACCCATTAAGATAACTTCCCGATATCCCGCCACCTATCATTAATTGTGCAGTTGAAGTATATATCGAATCAGGACACATTGTTCCAGTAAAGAATTTTTGATTGTCAATATATGCCACCATCTCTTGATTGACTTTAGATACAACTGCAATATGATGCCATTTGTTTTTAGCAAAATTGAATACAACCATTGCGTCTGGATTACCTTGTTGGTATGTTTTAAATACCCATGTATGAAGACTTCCCCTTCCAGTATCTTGTTGTTCAATGAAAAATGAGAAACTCCCCCAATTATGTGCCAATACACTTTCAGTAAAATTACTATTAGATCCCCATGCTGAATCTGGCATAATCCAAGCGGAAAGAGTCATTGAACCGGTTGTGCCATCAAAAATGAAATTTTCTACTGTAATACGTCCACCATTCGATTTATAGGCACGATTGGAATTTCCAAATCTATCAGGAACCAAAAAAGAATTCGCTACTGTACCAATATACCCATGACCACTTGAATCATTCGCATTTCCAGTAAAGGGCCAATACCCTAATAGACCATTCGTTGGGATCGTATCTCCCTCATCAACAACTCCGTTAATTACTGCCTTTCCTGATACTCTAACAACGGTTATGGTAATGTAAACCGTAGAATCGGCGATTACATTGGCCGTTGACGATCCTTGATATTGGAGCGTGTCAAGTGAATCATAAACAGAAAGGGAAAATAGCCTGCTTTTTCCCGCCGGAATGCCCGCGACCGTCCCTTCAACGCTGGTGTCCGTAATGGTCAAGTTTTGCGTTATGGTAAGCATGTCCGATGCGGAAACGGTCAATGTCGCAGAATGCGCGAGCCTCTGAAAAATGGACCCGGTTGTGACTTTGATTTTCAATAATGCAACTCCCCTTCCGGTGGTATTGTTGCCCGTAATTATACCGGATTTGGAACAATTACCGAACATGGCAACTAAAAACACGGCTAAATATACAAAAAGTGTAACTTTGCCTTTAAACATAACGCCTCCCTTTTTATTGGTTATGTGGATTTTCAATAATTTTACTGCTTATTGTTATCGTTCCGGTTTCCGCTCCGAATTGGGATATCCGGGTAGTGTCGCCGGAAACAACCGGCACTCGGACGGTATCGTTCGGGAACCGTATAATCGAATCACCTACGGTAACACGAATGACGTAATTCCAGCCTGGCAAATTTGTTATAGTAAAATTTCCCGAAGAATCCACGGCAACTTTAATATTTATTTCCGGTAAATAAATTTTAATGCTATCGATAACCGTTATCTGGCTTAAATCTACTTTCCCGATAATAGAACCTAATCTTTTCAACACCCCATTGCATTCCACAAGCGTGTCCTTTGGTTTTACTTGCGCGTTGAGAAGCGCCCCAAGCGAATCGTGGTCGTTTATTTCGACAAAATAACCGCCCGTATCGACGGAATTGAAATGGAAAAAACCGTTTATATTCGTTTCCGTAGTTCCTGACCGGACGAGAGCTGATCTTTTTGAAAGGGATATTAATTTTACGAGTCTTTGGTCATGCAAAATGACGCTCGCGCCTACAACGGGAGCACTGTCGCTATAGACAATCAAGCCTTCGATTGCAGCGCCCGTGGTCGTTTCGGTGGTTGTTCCGGCAATATCTTTTCCGGCTTTTGAACAAAAAAACATCAAAGATACAACAATAAGTATAAAAATTCTATTGGTCATTTTACCCCCTTTTTAATTCTTGCCGAAGGGAATAATTGAATATTCATCTGATAAACATAGTCTGATGGTTTTTCATCTTTATGCACAAGCGATCGGATTTCATCCCTGAATTTTTCAATTTTATTTTTAATTCGAAAATAGTTATCTTTGGAAATACTTAAAATATTGGTCGAAATATTCTGTTGCCCTCCGTGCCTTTTCATAAGGGCCTGTTTTGCAAGATCAAGGCATTGCATCTGATAATTGAAAATCAATTCGTCCTTGAGATAATCGCTGGATGCAATTGACTTATCGGATGGCCGCCAGAAGCCTTTTTCGTCCTTGACAATCAATCCAAGGTTTTTCAGCAGAAGAATGGATTCCTTTGCCTTTTTTGGCGGTATTGAAGGAAACAGAGCATTTGCAAGAACCTTATAATCATCTTTAAAGTCAATTGTATCCAGAATCGCCCTGATCACGCTATGGTGCCATTCCCTAAAAAACGTGAATGCCTTTTTATCGAGAATTTTTTTGGGCGTCTTGTTAAGGGAAATAAGCTGTTCAAGATATAGTTCCTTTTCATCGTTATTTTCAGCCTGGTTGAACTTTACCAATACCCGGAAAAATTGAGATTCTTCCTTATCGAGCCCAAAGACTCTTATAAATTGTTCGGCATAATATGATGAGACTTTTCTTCCATTGATCACGTTATTGAAATAGCTTCGCGTATTAGGGATACCCAGTTTTCTACAAATTGAGCTTTTCGTAAATTCTATATCCGATTCTTCAAGGGCCTTTTGATAGTCAGCGAGAAATTTTCTAAAATCGTTGTAGCTATAGATATTCGGCAGGCTGGGATTCATGCCAATAATTATACATTCAGAATTCCCTTGATGCCGTGCATATTTTTGGGAACATGATTCCGAGGAAGAAATTTAGCAAATTAATCTTTCCATCCGTCTTTTCTTTAAACGGACTAACGGGATTCTAACGCAAATCTTACCGGTTTGCAACCCCCGTCTATTAATTTTAAAAGTTATGCCAGGAATAATAGTAACGTTGTTTCTTATATACTTATCGACCGCCGGCTTTGCCGATACCGCTACCTTTACCTATAAGGAACTGAATCGCGGCATACTCTCCACGTCGGATTTCAACGTTGTTCGCAACGGCAACGGCTATACTGTTTTAGTTTCCGCTTTAAAAGATGAAGAGCAATCCAAGCAGGAAATTGCCTGTGATTCGACCTTCGCGACCCAAACGTGGCATTATCATTCGAACCGGAACACCGATATTTCTTTCACGCGGGTATTGGATCGCATCGAAGTCATGGGAACATTTCACGGCAAACCACAAAAAAAAACATTGTCAATAGACGGCCACCCCTGGTATCAAATCGTACCGCTTGGATTGCAAACGGCATCGCGGGATTCTTCGGGACGCTCGAAATTATGGGCAGTCAGTTTGGAAGAACCGGCGGTTCTGAAGGCGGTCTGCTTTTGCGTTGCCGGAATTTCGAACGAAATTCCGCGGTACCGCCCTGAAACAGACTGCTTCTGTTTTCACATGAACATCGAGGGCCTTCCCGGCACAATCTGGACTGGAGATTATTTCATTCGGCGAAAAGACCATGTTTTCGTGTATTTTGAGGGACATATGTACAGATCGAAAAAACCAACAGCCACGATCGAATCAATTATACATTATTAATACATGGTAACCTCGATAGCTATTGCCCTTATTGCGGCGTCCTTATGTTGCACCGTTATGTATGCGGCGATGATTGTCCTGCATGGCGGCCGGGTTCCTGTCAATGATTTAAGTTTACCCTTCTATCCCAAAACAAGCATTTTCCTGGCCTTGCGCAATCTTGACGACGGCCTGGAAGAAAATTTAACGGCAGTATTCTCTCTTGATTATCCCGATTTCGACGTGAATTTCGCCGTCGATGCGTTGGACGATCCCTGTGTCCGGGTGGCCCAGCGCCTCCGCGCCCGTTTTCCGGGAATCAAAACCGCTATTATTCAAGTCGACCAATCACCGGCGCATAACCCAAAAGTCAACAAACTCGCGCGCCTCGAAGAACAGAGCGACGCGCCGCTTATCTGGGTCCTTGATTCCGACGTCCGCGTCGGTCCTCAAACCCTTCGGGCGCTTGTGGGCGAACACCTCAATCGCGGCGCAAACATGGTGTTCAGCCCGATTAGATGCCAAGGCGCCCGTACGTTTGGAAGCATCATCGAAATGTGCTATGTCAATTTTTTCATGTCGGGAAGCATCTTAACAGCCTGGAAATTGTTTCATCAGCGGGTGATCGTCGGCAAGTCGCTTCTCATTGAACGAAAAGCGCTCGATGCTGTCGGCGGGTTCATGTATTTCGCCGATGTCCTTGCCGAGGATTACTGGCTTGGCGAGACCTTTTCCCGGCATGGTTTTTCAGTGCGATGCAACGACTCGTGGATCGATACGATCAGGGAAACTTCGACAATCAATAATTTTTTCAACCGGATGGGCCGCTGGGCCAAACTCCGGTTTAATCTGGTTCGGCCCGTTTACCTGTTGGAAATACTTTTTAATCCGCTCGCACTGGTTTTGCTTTTTTTGCCGTTGTTGAAAACAAGCGCCCTTCCGCTCGCCTTGATTGTCATTTTCGTTCGCGTGGCCGTGGAATATCTGGTGTTCTTCGCGATCAACCATGCCGATCGCCTCCGTTTTGCAATCATTCTGGCCCTTGCCCCGGCCGCCTTGGCCAAGGATCTTTTAATGCTGGTTGTCTACGTTATACCTTTTTTCAGCAATACCGTGGCTTGGCGCGGCAATACCATACGAATCGGAAAAAAAACCCGGATCACCTTCAACCAGGAAAACTCTTCTTTATGACGAAGCCTGAACCAGGCGCCAACGTGGTAGCGGTTGAAATGGGGATGGGGCATTTGCGCGCCGCGTATCCTTTAAGACATTTAAGCGTTGACGGAGTATTGATATACGGATCAAAAGCAAGCGCTCCTGCGAGTGAGTATAAAATCTGGCGCAAAATTCTTAACTCGTACTATTTCTTTTCACGGGCGGGGAAAATCCCTTTAATTGGGAAATTCCTCGTGCGCTTTCTGGAATGGATGGAACGCATCGAACCCTATTACCCGCGTCGGGATTGCTCCCGACCGAATTTCGCGGTCAAGTATCTCGATGGCCTTATCGAGCGCCGGGGTCTGTGCGGCGCATTGATTGCACGAATACATGCAAACAATCTGCCGGTCATTCACACCTATTTTGCGACCGCAATCGCAACCGACCGATTTCTTGACAAAGAGCACAGAAATTACCTTGTCATCTGCGACAGCGATTTTAACCGGGTATGGGTCCCGAAAAACCCTCTTTCGAGCAATCTGCGGTATATTGCTCCATGCGCGCAGGTCAAACGTCGCCTGCTGTCCTACGGAGTGCACGAGGAAAAAATCTTTCTCACCGGATTTCCGCTGCCGCGGGAAAATATCGGCACTGAAACGGGCCTTGAACTCCTGAAAAAAGATTTATTCGATAGGCTGATGCGCCTGGACCCTTCGGAACGTTTTTTTCAACTCCACCGGAAGTCCGTTATGCATTGGCTCGCCCCTTCCGACACGCCACCCAAGCACGACGATTGTTTTACCGTTACCTTCGCCATCGGGGGCGCCGGTGCGCAGACGGAAATTGCCTTGGCGATTATGCAAAGTCTTGGCCGGCCCATCAGCGAAAAGCGCGTGCGACTTATCGTGTCGGCTGGAACGAACAAGGGGGTTTTCGAGGCCATTACCAGGCAAGCCGAGCGCCTGAATCTTCCGCACGGCGCCGGCAAGGGGCTGGCAATCGTCCATGACGCCGCCCCGTTCCTGTTCCTTGACAAATTCAATTCCGTTCTAAGAACCACCGACGTGCTGTGGACCAAACCCAGCGAACTGGTGTTTTACAGCGGGCTCGGGCTTCCCATTCTCATGGCGCCGCCTATCGGCGCGCATGAAGAACTAAACTCGCGGTGGCTGAACGAGGTCCAGGCGGGCGTTTCCATGCCCGGACCGGCAGAGTATTGTGGTGAGTGGCTGTTCGATCTACACGAAAGCGGCAAGCTTGCGGATGCCGCCTGGGCCGGTTTTCTCAATGTGCGTAAATTGGGCGCCTTCAAGATAGAACGTCTCATCGGTCAAGGAATGTTCGATGCGGGCAGCTCTCCGCTGGAAAGATAGGTTTGCTTTGTGAAAATGTCGAGGTTTATTTCTTTTATTAAGCACGCGGATCTATCAATTGTTTTCGTTCTCTTATCGGGTGTATTCGCACAATCCAAAGACGTGCGTATCCTTGCCATCAACGATTTCCATGGGCACATTTCGGAAGGCCAGAAGATCGGCGATCGCCCCGTTGGCGGCGCTGCGGTGCTCGCTTCGTATTTGAAATCGGAAATCGCGGGCAATGAAGACCAAACATTTATTGTCGAGGCTGGAGACCTTATGGGCGCTTCCGAGCCCGCCTCGTCGCTTCTGCAGGACGAACCGACCGTCATGTTCTTCAATTTTCTTGGAAACGGCAATCGCCCCTTAAGCGACCGGCTTGACCCATTTAACAACCTCGTCGGTTGCCTTGGAAATCATGAATTCGACAGGGGAACCGATGAGCTGCTCCGATTGATCAACGGCGGAAATTATCCGAAAGGCCCTTTTCTCGAAAATCCCTGGAAAGGCGCGCAATTTCCGTTTATCTGCGCCAACGCGCTGAACGCGGAAACGGGGATACCGCTGGTGTATCCGTATGCCGTGAAAAAATTAAAAAATTCTTCGGTAAAAGTCGCGTTCATTGGGGCAATACTTAAAGAAACACCTTCCATAGTTTCAGCAAGCGGCGTGAAAGGCCTCCTTTTCGTTGACGAATCCAAGGCCATTAACCAGCAGGTAAAAATCCTGCGCGAAAATCTGGGCATCCGCGCTTTTATCGTGCTGCTTCATCAAGGAGACTGCCAGACTTATTACAGCGGCCCAACGGATTCAACGAAAGAAATCCCCGACCGCGCCCTTAAGAACATAGTTTTCACGTTGGACGACGATGTCGACGTGGTGTGCGCGGCGCACGCTCATTGCTTTACAAACGCATTGGTCGCCAATCGAAATGGCCGGAAAATACTGGTCACTCAGGCCTTCGCCAAGGGCACCGCCTACGCGAAGATCGATTTGAAAATCGACACGCTGACACGAGACGTCGTTTCAAAAACCGCCCGGATCATAACCGCCTATGCCGACACTGGTCCGGGACTTACGCCCGATTCGGCAATTGCCTCCATGGTACAATCGGCAAAAAACAAAGTCGCCCCGATAACCGGGAAAGTAATCGGGACGGCAACAGGCGCCATTTCCGCCAAACAAAACAGCGCCGGGGAATCGGCGCTAGGCGACCTGATCACCGACGCCCAGCGATCGGCCATGTCAACGGATTTCGCCTTCATGAATTCCGGCGGCATCCGGGCCAACCTCGACTCCGGGACCGTAACGTGGGGCGAGCTTTACACAATTCAACCATTCGGGAATTATTGCGTTTCAATGGGCCTGACCGGAAGGCAGATTTACGACGTTCTTAACGCGCAATGGGCCGATCCGTCCGACATTAAAATGCTCCAGATATCGGGCCTGAGCTATACATGGGACAACGGCCGCCCGCCAACCGACCGGGTGATCGACGTACGCAAAAACGGCGTTTCAATCAATAAAAATGCAACCTATTCGGTCGCAATCAATAGTTTCCTTGCAACCGGAGGAGACAATTTTTCCGCCTTTAAAAACGGGACAAACAATAAAAACGGCCCCATTGACCTCGACGCATTGGTAAACTATCTATCAAAATTACCGCAACCGTTTACAAAAACCATTGATGACAGGATAGTTCGCAGGAATTAAATTTATAGTTGCCTGTAATTGCTCAGCACCGCTCGCTGAGCGAAGCGCTGCACTAAGCCGCGCCGAAGTGTCGAAGCGAGCTCGCGGGACGGCCACTTCCCTTCGGCTTCGCTCAGGGAACGTAAGTAGTTACAAATCATTTATAAAAAAAGGGAATGAAATCATGAAAAAACTCCTTCTCGTTCTTGGCTTTTCGGCGATTGTTTCTCTTGGCTTAGCCGCCTCCGATGCGCTGCCCGCATCCAATTATGCTATTATAAACAAAATCCATCTGGGCGGCGACGGCGGATGGGACTATTGCGGGATTGACGACGCTACCGGACGCCTGTTTATTTCGCATGAAACGCAGGTGCAAGTAGTGGATGTGTCAACGGGCAAGCTAATCGGGGCAATTGCGGACACAAAAGGCGTGCATGGCATTGCCTTTGCGCACGAAATGAATAAGGCCTATACCAGTAACGGCAGGGACTCGTCCGTATCGGTGGTTGATTTAAAAACACTCGCTTTAATCACGAAAGTGCGTGTAACGGGAGCGAACCCCGACGCAATAGTGTATGACCCTTTTTCGCATTGTGTTTTTACTTTCAACGGTAAAACGAATAACGCCACGGCCATCGACGCGAAAATGGACAAAGTTGTCGCAACAATCGTCCTTGACGGAAAACCGGAATTTCCAGCATGCGACAACTCGGGGCTAATATTTGATAATATTGAAGATAAAAACGAAGTTGCCGTTATTAATACAAAATCCATGAAGGTTGATAAAAACTGGCCTATCGCCCCTGGAACAGGGCCAAGCGCCTTGACAATTGATAATCAGGACTATCGGCTTTTCATCGGCTGCCACAATAAGCTGATGATTGTTATGGACGCAACCTCCGGGAAGGTTATTGCATCGCTCCCCATCGGGGAGCATGTCGACGCCGCGGCATTCGATCCGGGCAAACAACGTGTGTATTGTTCCAACGGCGACGGCACCGTTACCGTGATACAAAAATCAGGAAAAGACTCCTTTAAAGTTTTAGAAAACATCGTGACGCAGAAAGGCGCGAGGACCATGGCATTAAGCGCCACGACCCACCGTCTCTATCTACCTGCCGCGGAATATGGTGCGGTACCCGCGCCAACGCCGGAAAACCCGCGGCCGAGACCATCAATTAAACCGGGCAGTTTTATTGTATTGGAAGTTGCGCCAGTGGTACAATAGAGCCAAATGCTCTTTTATTTTTAAACCTCAAAAATTGCGCATATAATATATGACTGGAAATTTTCGGGCAAAGCCCGACAAAAGCCCTGTTGCGATAATTATATTTCTTTAATACCATGAAACTGAAGAATATCCCCGTTCACGAAGAAATTCAGGATAATCTTGAAGAGCGCTTCATCGAGGCATGGAATATCGCTTTTAAGGTTGCATCCTTTCTTAAAAGAGAATGTAACGCCGAGGAAATTCGTATTACGGGTTCTTTACTGCATCGTGAGAGGTTTCATAAAGAATCCGACATTGATCTTGCCGTAACCAATTTTACGATGGCCGATAGTTTCGATTGCGGGAAACTTCTTGAAAAGTTTAGCCCGTGGGACATCGAAATCATTCCGTTGCAATCGGTATATCCTGAAAAACGGAAATTGATTATGCAAAGGAGCGTTGCTCTTGAGGTCTGACATTCATAAGCGCGCCGCTTATACCGCTCTATTGACTTTTTTCAAAAGTGAATTTGAAATGGTCGACGGAACTCTTGCGGGGTTAAAAGACCTTATTGCGCTTTGCCCTGAAACGTGCATGGGGCATGAACTGCGGGCAGAAGCATCGTACATTCATGATTTTTATAATTCGGCGGAAAATCTTTTTCGCCAGGTTGCCGAGCAGCTTAACGGAGGAATGCCGAGAGGCGACGCCTGGCATAAATTATTGCTCCAGGAAATGAAAAACGCCATTCCCGGAGAACGGGAGGCCGTGATTTCAGATGTCCTTTTTGCAAAGCTTGAACAAATGCTTCGGTTCAGGCATTTGGTCCGCAATAGCTATGGCGTATTGTTGGACCCCCGCAAAACCCGCCAGGTTTCTCTCCTTGTTTTTGAAGTTCGCCAACAATTGCAGGATGAATTTAAGAAATTTCTGGAGACAATTAGATAATTTCCCTTAACAGCGGGCATATTGAAGGAATCCGCTCTATGGATTGCTCACGCTCAACCCGATTATGTGGTATTTTCGCGCCTTCAGCCTGGATTTTCATTCCTTTTTTACTATTTGTTTTTGCCTCTTGTATAGAGAGCTACGCTCAAAAAACCGACTTGCTTCAAACGAATAAAACATCCGTTTCTCCAACGCTAAGTTTCATTGCTGATCTTGACTCGAGCGTTCACGATGTGATTTTGGTCGTGACATCTCCCTTCCATTTTGGATGCAAAGAATGGACATTCGCCGCGCTGTGTCTTGGAGTCGAAGGCACGGCCTTTGCATTTGATCCATCGGTGCGATCCTTTGTATCCGCCCAGAAAACACCCACGCGGGACCGCGTTATCATGCCATGGGAATATTACGGCTCCGGCTATACCGCCGTTGCCATTGGCTGCGGCACGTACCTTTACGGCCTCGGATTTGCAATTCCCTGGTTGCAAGAAACCGGCAGAGAGTTGTTAACGGCCTTGACAATTGAAGGCGCCTTCGGAGAAATTTTAAAAATTGGTTTCGGACGCTATCGCCCTTACACAAATAAGGGGGCGGCCACATTTAATCCTTTCAGTATAAATGAAGCATCAGCGTCATTACCTTCCGGGCATACGACAACGGCCTTTACCGTGTCCTCGGTTTTGGCAAAACGGATCGATAATCCGTATGTTTCCTGCGGTTTATATGCGATGGCGTTTTTTACCGGGTGCCAGCGGATTTACAGCGACAACCATTGGTTCAGCGATGTTATCATGGGGGCGATATTGGGGACCGCTATCGGCCGGTCCATCGGTCATAACGATGCTTCCGAATCGAAAAAGAGTACCTCATTACATTGGAAAATAGAACCGGAAATCTCCCAATCAAGCGCCGGATTGACCCTTAAAACAAACTTTTGATCAGCCTTCCCTTCAATTTACCTTCATTTCATTAAAATGGGGTCAATTTCAGCATAAACATGCAATAAATTGACCCCATTTTCAAGAAATACGAGTTTTTTCAAGCCAGCTAGCATACTTGCCAAGATAATCAATTTCTAACCAGCTTCTTAATATTTCCTAACTTCAGCAGGCTATTTTATTGACCAGGATTAAGCAGATTAAATATGATTGCCCTGATTTTAACTGTGGAAAATGATTCTTTTTTTATAGGCTTATAATTTCAATCAAATAAAATGGTGTTCGGGTATTCCACTTAATTCAAGGAGGTTTACAATGATGACCATGAACAAAGCCCAAACAAGTCAGGAACGATTAGCCGGGCAATTGGACCATACCATGGGTCATATCCGCGGCAAGATAACCGACATCAACGGAAAGGAAATTGAGGGAAGTAAGATCTGGATCAGGGAAACGGCCCAAAGCACATATTCCGACAAATACGGCAATTTCGTTTTAATAAACATCCCTCCCGCATTATACACCGTTGTCATCGAGCACGAGGGATATTCCCTGTCGATAATGCCCGATCTGCCTATTTTCATCGGCGATAATCCGGGACACCTTTTCGTATTGTGTTCCTGCGCCATTACGGGAAGGTTTCACAGGGCATATCTGCCCGACGATCTTATTCTGCAGATGTAAAGGACGCATCCGCTCATGAAGGAAGTTCTCCCTGGAATCGTAAAACCAGGCCCTGTAAGGTTTTGCTGAGACCGATCGGTCTCATCAAAAATTAGCGTTTGCCTAACAAATCCTTAACAAGCAATACCGATATTTAATGTGTAAAAGGAGGATAATCCATGAAACTTTTCGTTGTGTCGGACCTTCATCTCGAGGCGAGCGAAACATTAGGCACGTTCGGATGGGACCAGGAGGAGTTCATTGCAATGATGGAAACTGTCAGAAAAACCCATTCGATTGACAAAGTAGTGCTCAACGGCGACACGTTCGATTTGTGCAAGAGCGCTTACAGCGACATCGCGGCCCGCAATGAAAAATTGATCTCGTATTTAACCGGCATCAATGCGCTTTTTGTCAAGGGCAATCATGACATTTCGCTCCCCTTTGGTCAAAAGCATTTCGGGGTCATCAACGGCAAAGGGGAAAAGATTTACATCGAGCACGGCCATCGGGGTGATTTTATCAATGGGACCGCGGTGGGGCGGTTTATAGGGAAAATGTTCTACAGATTTTTAAAATGCGTTACACGGGTATCTTTCATACAAGCGCTCTACTATGGCTATTTGGAACAGGATGAAGGCTTAAAAGGACATAGATATTACAATTCCTACAAGTACCTTCGTCACGCCGTCAAGCTCCACAGGAAGTACGACGTGGTCATTCTCGGCCATACGCATAAAATGGAACACCACGATACTTATTCCCGTGGCAATTATAAACGCTATTTCAACTCGGGATCATGTTCTTTCGGTCGTTTCCAGGGAATAGTCCTTGATACCGAAACCTTGGACCACCGCGCGATCCGTTTCGATCCACCTCAGGCAAGTAAAAAATACGCGAAGCCTGTTTCGCGGCCCGGCCGCGCTCCCATCTTTTCCGTCCGTCCGGTTATCGGAAGCACTATTGCTTGGGCCCCTGCATAGGACGTATTCATACGCATAATGAAAGGGTGATTTATGAATTTAGAAATCGAAATCAATTATAACATATCAATGGAGGTATAATGGATCCAATAAAGTTCAGTCTTGGAGAAATCGGTCAAGTCGAGGTGCTCGTTCGCAATCTCGATCGGTCGGTAAAATTTTATTCGGCTAATTTAGGAATTCGTTTATTATATTCCGACGAAAAATCAGCGGTTTGCGATTGCAACGGCGTTCGTTTGATGCTCTCAAAATCCGACATCGGAATATCCGGCTCCGTATTATACTTTAAGGTTGAAGACATTAACAGCGCTTATGAATTTCTTTGTGACCGCGGCGTGAGGTTTATCGGTTTCCCAAAGATCGTCGCGAACGTTCCGGACTATACTTTGTCGCTGGCATTTTTCAATGATTTGGATAATAATTTGTTGGCGCTTATGAGCGAACAAACCGTGAGCGCCGCATGGGCAATCACGAGTCTCGATCTGATGCCATAAAAGCGCCTGCAATCTCGACTGCCTCCGCAAACCCCGCCCCAATTCATGTTTTGTTAATCAATTTCTAATGGAATGCATAATATCGCCTAACCTTGCCCAGGTATTTTAATAGGGAAAAACAATTGATTGGAGTACATTGTGGATTTACAATTCAGCCTGGAAATTTCCAAGGACCAATTGACATCCATGGCGAGCCTTGTCAAAAAGGCCGTGAACTCGGCAATAAAGGCGCTAACCGAATCGGAACCGCTCATTGCCCAGAGCGTCATTGAAAACGACAAAGTTCTTAATTCTTACGAAATTGACATCGACAATTCAACCTATAATATTCTTGCCGTCAGCCATGTTCCGCCGGACAGTTTGCGGACCATCCTATCCATTCAAAAAATCAACGCGATTCTTGAGCGCATCGGCGACCATGCGGTCAATATCGCGGAATCGGCCATCAGCCTGGCGCGGGAATCCGGCGACGTTGACCTGCTTGATTTGCCGCAAATGGCCAGGCTCAGTATAAAGATGTTGGAAGACGCCCTGGCAAGTTTTTTTAACGGAAACGCGGACCTCGCCCAAAAGGTGCTTTCCGGAGATGAAAATATTGATGGCATCAATATACTGATCGGTAACAACGTTAAAACCAGGGTACGGGAAGAGAAAATGCATTTCGAAACAGCCATGGAAATTATCCGTGTAAGCAAGAACCTTGAACGGATAGCGGACCTTTCGTCGAATATCGCCGAGGAAACCTTTTTCAGTATAAATGGCACTATCGTCAAACATCACGCCTTTTGATCGCCATAGTAACAAAAGAAATAACCGAATATTTCAAAGGAGGTAAGCTAAAATATTTGAAATTAAAAATGGCTGAACCGTTGTTAAACTAAACCACATGACAATCACAGTTTCAAAAGGAGTATGTAATGAAAAAGATACTAACCATAATGACGTTCTGTAGCATGGGAATAATTTTTTTAATAGGAATTGCAAAGAGTGAACCATGGAAATTCGGGCTTATTGCCGATACGCAATGGCCTTCCGCGGCCGGTTCCGACAGCCTGAGCGGTTTCAAAAACCCTAATTCGGTTGCAGTCGATATTATTAATCAGGTCAATAAGGAATTTATCAGCAAGGGCGTCAAGATTGTTATTGCGGTTGGCGACGTAACGGACAACGGTTCTAATCTCGCGTTGGACACGCGCGCCACCTACGTTCAAGCGCTTTACAATGCGGGTATAGCTTTTTATCCCCTTCGGGGAAACCATGAATCTTCAAAAACCGCCGCAATTGAATTCAAGCGCATTTTCCCCCAAACGCAAAATGGCGTCAACAATGCCACCCCGGCGGACGCGTTCGTCTATACCGATAGCGCTCAAACCAAGCCCGCGGGAAAAACCGGGAGCGCCTTTACCGTCGGGTCGGGTTTCTCAAGTCCCAGCACTCCGCTATCCGGATTGAGCTATACATTTACCTATAATAATGCCACATTTATTTTGCTCGATCAATTCACGCCGCCCGACAGTTCGGCCAACATGATCGATTCCCAGCAGACGTGGATTTCGAGCGTGCTCGCGAGCAGGCCGGCCAAGACCCATGCGTTTGTATTTGGTCATAAAGGTTTGATCACCGAGAACCACGCCGATATTCTATTCAGCACGGACGAGGCGACCGGCCTGCCGACGGACGATTCGGCCGGGGCCAACGCTTTTATCGAGAGCCTTGTCGCCAATAAGGTGCACTATTATATGGGTGGTCACGATCACATTCACAACCGCGCCATGGTTTCCACGACCGATGGGATCACTGCAAAAGTGCAGGAAATAATTCTGGCATCGGATAGTTATAAGTTTTACAAGCCGGCGAATCCATCCAATGATTCAAAGTATGATTCGGTTGCATTCGGTCATGATCGTGAAACACCCATTGCGCAGGATTACGCCCAAATCGGCTATTATATAGTGACCGTCGACAGCGCGCGGGCTTGGGTAGATTATTACGCGGTCCCATCGGGTCAAACCGGAGGAGTCATAGCTTCGGCGCCCACGCTTACCGGCAACTGGGTCAAGCGAGAGACATTCGGCTATAGTCTTAACGGAAGAGAATTCGCAATACCACAAGGACAATCATATACGACGGTCATCGATAGTTTTGGCGGAACGACCGCAAGGATCTTAAGCGGAATCAACACCAGCACGGCCAAGGATTCCAGCGGCCGTACATGCACGCAAATGATCGGAACCGGTTGGTCGTCGAACACAACCACAACAATTGCCAGCAAAATCCTCAGTCTGTGGGGAATGGCCAATACAATGGGAAGCACACAAACGGGCAATTATACGCTTTCTTTAAGTTATTCGCCACCAACATCATCTTTGGGGATTCAAGGTGGAAATTTCGGCCTGGTTGCTAAAAATAACAATGGTTCCTGGATGAATGCCGTTGACGGTAACTTTGGAGGGACTAAAAACTTTGTGCTTGGCCCCTGGTCCAGTAGTGCAACACTTGGAACCTATGGTCTCGATACGAACGCGCATACTGCCTGGGCAGTCATCAATTTCAACGGCGATTTTGCCGTGGCCGGTTTCGAACAAGGTACTATTACTTCGCCAATTAATCAATCGATTCCAACGACGTCGAAAATTTATATGAAAGGGTATAAACTTATAATGCCTGTAAAATTTGCAGACAAAGCAACAGCCATCGAGTTTTTTAGCCTGTCCGGGCGGTTAATCCTTCGCGTTATACCCAAGGGGAATATTTTAGACCTATCGGGTTTTAATAAAGATTTTAAGAATAAGGAAGTCATCATAAAATTTAGTTCCGGAACCCAACTTAATGTTCAGAAAATATTCGTTTACTGAACAATAATTTACAAAACAAAAAAACCGCCCGATCAAATGACAGTCAAGCGCCTTCCACGTTGGGGCGCTTGACTGTTTTAATTTCATCAAAACCGCGTTAAACTATGCCCCTTTTTTGCTCACAAATTTCTAACACAATCCAAATATTGAATTAATATTCGAAGGCGATTTTATTATCGGTCCTAATATGTTTATCAACCGCTCACTGACCGAAGCGCCGCACTGAGCCGTGTCGAAGTGGCGAAGTAAGCACCAATGAAAATGAGTACCCTTCAGCTTCGTTCAGGGAACATTAGTATGATAAAAAAGGCAATAATTTTCCTAACACAATTCTAACAAAATCCTAACACAACTTAAATATGCATATGCCATCTTTATCATTAGAATCCAACCAGGCAAAGGAACATAGTAAAGATGGAAAGCGTCAAAAAGGAAAGGAGGATGGAAGTAAAAATATCTTATTTCGTCTTTCATTTTGACTCAAACCATCAGATAAAAAACTCACTTAAAAGGGAGGATTCATGAAAAAGGCAGTATCTATATTTATAATGATTTTAGCGCTCTTTGCATTCAGCAGCGCCCAGCAAAAAGACAGCACAAAGGCGCCCGATCAGACCGCGACTTCAGCCGATGAAAAAATCACCAATCTCAAAGGTGAAGTGGACGGATTGAATGAGAGCTACGCTGAAACAAAAGCAACTGTCGGCGCTCTTTCAAAAATCAAAGTTTCAGGCTATATTCAGGCTCAGTATCAAGTGGCAGACGTAATGAATGTATTGTCGCTCAACGGATTTAAAAGCCCCGGAGTTCGCCAAGCCTTTTTAATCAAACGCGGCAGGCTGAAAACCACCTACGACGCGGGATTGTGCCAATATGTGTTGGAAATCGATGCAACGCAGGACGGCGTCGGCCTCAAGGACGCGTATGCGTCGTTTAAAGAACCCTGGATGAAGGCGCTCGGCCTTACCATCGGTTCCCAGGACAGGCCGTTCGGTTATGAAGTTGGCTACTCGTCGAGCATGCTTGAATCGCCCGAACGGTCGCGTATGATCGGCAATCTGTTCCCCAAAGAAAAAGACCTGGGCGCAATGCTGGAGTTTGCCCAGGAGGAAGGACCGGTTTCCTTTCTAAACGCCAAGGTCGGAGTGTTCAATGGAATGACGAATATTCTTAATGAAAACGACGAGAATAAGGACGTCATCGGGCGGCTCGGCGTCAAGCTGCCGTTCCAGGACATCGGCCTTGACGTTGACGGCGGCGTTTCCGGATATGCCGGGAAAGTGACCGTCAACGATTCTAACAAAACCACGGGCGGGACCGCCTATACCCTGGACGCAGGAAGCCATTCATGGATAGCCGCGACCGGCCAGAAAGGCAAAACGTTCGACCGGCAATATTATGGCGCCGACCTTCAGCTTTTCTACGCGACGCCGGTAATCGGCGGGACCTGCCTGAAAGGCGAATACATTCAGGGTAAACAGCCTACAACGGGCACGGGGGCCGATTTTTATAATGACGCTGACCCGAAGACCGCCGCGGTGGTAGCGCCGCTTTATAACAGGGAGTTTGCGGGCTATTATGTCTACTTTATCCAGAACATCGACCCCGCCAGCCTCCAGTTCGTGTTAAAATACGACTACTGGGACCCGAACACGAAAGTTGCGTCGTCGGATTTTACCAATGCCACCACGACTCTGACGGCCGGGGACATAGCCTATTCGACGCTTGGGCTCGGTTTGTTGTATTACGTTCCCTGGGCTTCGAACATCCGGTGCATGCTGTTCTACGAAATGCCGAAAAACGAAAAGCTGACAAATCTTACAACTGGCGCGACGTTATTACAATATGCAGTCAACAATACCAGCAAGACCAATTTAAACCTGCTCACGTTCAGGGTGCAGGTGAAGTTTTAAACGCGAAATCCATTAAAACCAGTAGAGACGCACGGGTCGTGCGTCTCTACAAACCGACAAAATCAAATAATTAACAAAGGAGAATCGATCATGAAGAACAAAACATTGCGGCTCTGCATGGCTGGGCTGCTCGTGGCCGCGTCATTTATGTTTATCGCCGCCGGAGGAAAAAAGACGATCACGGTAAAAGGTTCGGACACTATGGTGATATTGGCCCAGCGCTGGGCGGAAGAATACATGGCGAAACACCCGGACATCGTTATTCAGGTCACCGGCGGCGGCTCCGGCGTGGGACTTTCCGCTCTTATCAATGGAACTACCGACATCGCCGATGCATCGCGGCCCATGAAAAAAAGCGAGATGGAAAAACTAAAACTGCGCTTTAATTCACTGGGAAGCGAAATCAAGTCCGCCAAGGACGGCGTCACCCTGTATTTAAACGAATCCAATCCAATTAACGAGCTTTCGATCGACCAGATCAAGGCCATTTACCTCGGCGAAATCACCAATTGGAAAGACGTGGGCGGCGAGGACGCGAAGATCATTCTGTATGGCCGCGAAAACAGCTCCGGAACGTATGTTTACTTTAGGGACAATGTTCTCGACGGCAAGGACTACAGCTCTCTCATGCAAAGCCTCCCCGGCACCGCGGCCGTGGTCAATGCGGTTTCCAAAGACAAACTTTCGATCGGATACGGCGGGGCGGCCTATGCAAAAGGCGTTAAAATGCTCAAAGTGAAGAAAGACGCCGGATCGCCTGCCTATGAGCCGACAACCGAAACAATCAAGAACAATACCTATCCTATCACACGCTACCTGTATATGTATACGCGCGCCAAACCCACGGGGGAAATGAAAGATTATATTGATTGGATTTTAGGCGATGAAGGTCAGGCCATTGTTGCGAAAGTCGGGTATTTTCCGGTCAAGTAAAAATTATATTTGTAGGGGTTCATAATTTTGGGACCCCTACATTTTTATTTCTAAAATCCCATATATGATGAAACCGCATCCAAAATCCAGCTTCCGCCTCCACGAATTCCTCGCCGAGAAATCAATCGCGGCCATAGCGTTCGTTTCGTTTATATTTATCATCCTGATATTGATTTTTATTTTCCGTGAATCCCTGCCGCTCGTTCTGGGGAAGGCAATTGACGATATCGGTAAAGTCGGCTTGTGGCGTTTGTTGTCGCTTTCCTGGCAGCCGGTATCGAATAGTCCCCAATACGGTCTTGCTCCGCTCATCGTGGGGAGCATAAAAGTCACGGCCGTCGCGGTGCTTTTCGCCTTTCCCGTGGCCATTTTCGCCGCTCTCTATACATCAACGTTCGCTCCCCGGTTCGCAAAAGAGATCATGAAGCCGGCCATCGAAATCCTCGCGGGCATCCCCTCCGTGGTCATCGGTTTTTTCGCATTGACCATTCTTGCATCTTTTTTTCAAAAAAGCCTCGGACTCCAATATCGGCTTAATGCTTTTACCGGCGGTATGGCGCTTTCCCTCGCGGTCATTCCTATCATCTACACGGTGGCCGAGGACGCCTTAAATGCCCTGCCCAAATCCATGCGCGAAGCAAGCTTCGCACTCGGAGCGACCAAATGGGAAACCGCGCTTTTCGTTTTACTTCCAGCCGCCACTCCGGGAATTTTCGCGGCCTTCCTTCTGGGTCTCGGACGGGCTTTCGGCGAAACCATGATCGTGCTCATGGCAACCGGAAACGCCGCTTTGCTGTCGGGAAGCCTTTTCGATCCCGTAAGGACCATGTCCGCCACTATCGGCGCGGAAATGGCCGAAGTGGTTTTCGGCGACGCCCATTATAATGTGCTCTTTTTCATCGGCGTTTGTTTGTTCGTATTTTCGTTCACCCTTAACGCCGTTGCGGAGTTCATCGTGCGGCAGCGTATGATGAAACGTTTCAGGGGTACGGCATGAAATTGGGGAAAAAAATATTCGGCAACGCCATCGTTTCCTTTACCGGTTTGTGCGCGTTTGCGATCATCGGCGTCGTGATTTTCATCATGATTACCATCATCATCGGCGGACATAGTAAAATGTCGTGGGGGTTCCTGACGAAAATGCCCACCGAGGGCATGACCGCCGGCGGCATATTCCCGGCCATCGTGGGCACCTTTTTTCTCGTGATCATCATGTCGATCGTCGGGGTGCCCGTGGGCACAATTACCGCGATTTATCTTTCCGAATACGTGAAGGAAGGGTCGATAATCGGTAAGACCATTCGCTTCGCGGTCAATACGCTCGCAGGCATACCGTCGATCGTGTTCGGTTTGTTCGGGCTAGGATTTTTCATCCAGTTTGTCGGGGTCAATCTCGACAAATTAGTTTCAACGCCCGGCCAGCTTGTGTGGGGACAACCATGTATTCTCTGGGCAAGCCTTACCATGGCGCTACTCACCTTGCCGGTAGTGATCGTTTCGGTTGAGGAGGCCATTAAAAACGTTCCCAAGGAACTTCGCGAAGCCAGCCTTGCGCTGGGCGCCACAAAATGGGAGACTATAATTCGAATAGTATTGCCTAATTCCATAACGGGCATCCTGACCGGATGTATTCTGGCCGTAAGCCGCGGGGCCGGAGAAGTCGCGCCGATCCTTTTTACCGGCGCCGCCTACTTTTTGCCCCACTTGCCCACGAAACTGTCGGACCAGTTCATGGAATTAGGGTATCATGTTTATATTATGTCAACGCAGTCGACGAATGTGGAAGAAACGAAAGGGATTCAATACGCCACGACGCTCGTGCTTTTATTACTGACGTTTTGCCTTAATTTTTCGGCGATTTATTTACGGTATTGGATGCGGAAAAGGGCAATAACTTAAAAAGGACTTATCGTATGGCCCGCGAAACCATTCTTATAGTCGAAGATGAAGAGGAAATCCAGGAGCTCCTCCACTATAACCTGTCGAAGGACGGGTTCCGGAGCATTGGCGTGCTGTCGGGCGAAGACGCGATCAAAAAAGCCAGGAACGAGCATTACGATTGCATCCTGCTCGACCTCATGCTCCCCGGCATGGACGGCCTTGACGTATGCAGGGCGCTTAAAAAGGACGAAAAAACGCGAAGTATCCCCGTCATCATGCTCACTGCCAAAGGCGAGGAGCCCGACATCGTTACCGGGCTTGAACTCGGGGCCGACGATTATATAGTAAAGCCCTTCAGCCCCAAGGTTCTTATCGCGCGCATTAAAACGGTACTGCGCAGGAAATCCGCGGAACCGGTTGACGAGTCCGCCCCTTTGCAGGTCCATGAAATGCAGATCCATCCCGGACGGCGCGAAGTGCTGTTTAAAAACAAGCCGATCGAGCTTACCAATATGGAGTTCCAATTATTGCATTTTCTGGCAAGCAGACCCGGGTGGGTGTTTTCGCGGTACCAGATCGTTGAAGGCGTCCGCGGCGACAATTATCCCGTGACCGACCGTTCGGTTGACGTAATGATAGTTGGTTTGCGCAAAAAACTCGGCGACGCCGGATCGCTCATAGAAACCGTGCGCGGCGCCGGTTACCGGTTCAAGGAATAACATGTGGCCTAAAAAACTCATCTGGCAATTGTACCTGTCGTACCTGTTGATCATGGGAATTCCCGTTCTCATAATCACCTGGTATGCGTCCCGGACATTCAAAGAATTCTATATGGCCCGCACCATCGACGACCTCAAGAACAGGGCGTTTCTCATCGGGTCACAAATTGAAGAACATTTTAGCCGTTCATCAATTGTTGGCGTTGATTCCCTGTGCAAAGAATTGGCGAAAAAAGTATCAACCCGTTTTACAGTAATTTCTCCATCGGGCAAAGTCATCGGCGACTCGGAAAAAAACCCCGATTCAATGGAAAATCACGCTAACCGCACGGAGATCATTGCCGCTTTATCCGGGAAAACAGGCATATCAAACCGGCATAGTTATACGTTGCAGGAAAATATGATTTATGTGGCGATACCGCTTAGGTGCTCGGGAAAGGTTTGCGGAGTCATCAGGACAGCGCTCCCGACCCGATCCATAAAATCGGCGCTCTTCACTTTATACATCAAAGTCTTATGGGCCGTATTTTTTATGGCTTTGTTCGCTGCAATCGTTAGTTTTCTGGTTTCAAGAAAAGTCAGCCTTCCCATCGGCCATATGAAACGCGGCGCCCAGCGCTTCGCCTCGGGCGATTTCAGCGTCAAGCTCCCCTTATCGGGATATGAAGAGACCGACCATCTTGCCACTGCGCTCAATGAAATGGCCCGGACCCTGCACGAAACCATCACCGGAATAACCACGCAGCGCAATGAACTGGACGCGATTTTATCGAGCATGATCGAAGGGGTCATTGCCGTTGACGCGGAAGAACGGATCATGATCATCAACCGGGCCGCGGGCATGCTTTTCGGCATCGATCAGCGGCGTGCGGTCGGTAAAATGGTAAGCGAAGTGCTCCGCAACGGTGAAATCCAGGATTTTTTTGTAAAAACTCTTTCCGCATCGGGATTTATCGAAACCGAAACGGTCCTTATAGAGGCCCTGCCGGGAAAGTCCACGCACACCGAGCGTATTCTTCAGCTCCATGGAAGCGCGCTTCGCAACAGCGAGGAAAAAGGAATAGGTGCGCTCCTGGTCCTTAATGATATCACGCAACTCAAAAAGCTCGAGAACATGCGAAAAGATTTTGTGGCCAATGTTTCCCACGAGCTTCGCACGCCGCTTACGTCGATCAAGGGATTTGTTGAAACGCTTCTTGCCGGGGCCATGAAAAACGGCGTTGATACCCAACGGTTCCTCGGCATCATCTCCGGACAGGTCGACCGTCTTACGACAATCGTTGAAGATCTGCTGGCGCTTTCCAAAATAGAACAGGACACGGAACATAACGCCCTCGAACGCAGCGATTGCAGGCTTGCCGATGTCCTGAGCGGGGCCATTGAAACATGCACGGCAAAAGCGTCCCAGAAACAGATCAGTATGGAACTATTATGCAGCGCCGATTTTATCGTAAAAATCGACCGGACGCTGTTTGAACAGGCAATCGTCAATTTGCTTGACAACGCCATAAACTACAGCGACCCCGACAAACGTATTATTGTCAAGGCTGAACCTGGCACGATCAGAACAGAAATGGTCGTATCGGTTCATGATGAAGGCATCGGCATTGCACCCGAACACCTTGGCCGCCTGTTTGAACGGTTTTACCGGGTTGACAAGTCCCGCAGCCGCAAGCTCGGGGGCACCGGCTTGGGCTTATCTATCGTCAAGCACATCGCCCTGGCCCACGGCGGCCGCGTGGCCGTTGAAAGCATGCCGGGAAACGGAAGTACGTTTTATATTGTCTTGCCACGGGTGGAGAAATAAGAATGGGCAGTCCGATATTTTACCTGCGCCTGGGATCCCTCAAAGCAGTCCCTATGGCGCTGGCAAAACACCGGACCGCCCATAAAATCAAATTTCCAAAATAAGGCCAATAATCCATGAAAAGTATCGATACTCAGGAAGAAACAAAAATAAAGGTCGAAGGCCTCAATTTTTATTACGGCCAGCGCCAGTCCCTCTTCACCATAACCATGGACATGTATGCCCGTTGCGTCACGGCCCTTATCGGCCCGTCGGGGTGCGGAAAATCGACCTTTCTTCGCACGCTCAATCGGATGAACGACATAATAGACAAAACGCGAATGGACGGTACGGTACTTATCGACGGGGAAAACATCTATCAAAACGGCGTCGACGTCGTGGCCTTGCGCCGGAAGGTGGGCATGGTGTTTCAAAAATCGAACCCTTTCCCGAAGTCCGTGTTCGAAAACGTGGCTTTCGGTCCGCGCATCCACGGCACGTCGAATAAATCACGGTTATATGAAATCGTGGAAAAAAGCCTGGCCCGCGCGGGGCTCTGGGACGAAATAAAAGACCGCCTCCACGCGAGCGCCCTCGGGCTTTCGGGCGGGCAGCAGCAGCGCCTGTGCATCGCGCGGGCGCTTGCCGTCGACCCGGAAATCCTCCTTATGGACGAGCCCGCGTCCGCGCTTGACCCGAGGTCAACCGCCCGCATCGAGGACCTGATCGGCGAGCTACGGACCGATTATACCATCGTCATCGTTACCCACAATATGCAGCAGGCCGCGCGCGTCTCGGATTACACGGCGTTTTTTTACGAAGGGGTGTTGGTGGAACTTGATAAAACGAAGGAACTCTTTACCATGCCGAAACAAAAGAAAACCGAAGATTATATCACCGGACGGTTCGGATAACAGGGGGAGATACCATTCATGGCCAAACATCTGCAAAGGGAAATCGACAGCCTCAAGAAAAAACTGCTTCATCTTTCCACGATCGTGGAAGAGCATGTATTGCGCGCCGTTAGGTCCGTCGAAAAAAAGGACGAGGACATGGCGCGGCGGGTTTTCGAACAAGACGTTATTGTTGACAAAGTTGAAATTGAAGTCGAGGAAGAATGCCTAAAGGTCCTCGCGCTGCATCAACCGGTGGCCGTAGACCTGCGGTTCATCATCGCGGTGCTTAAAATCAACAGCGACCTCGAACGCATCGGCGATCTGGCGGTCAATATAGCCGAGCGGTCGCTCTATCTTGCGCATCTTCCGAAATTCGAGTTCTCCTCCAATTTCCCCCTCATGTGCGAAAAAGCCCTTCTTATGCTTAAAAAGTGTCTTGATTCTTTTGTCAACATGGACCCCAAAAGCGCCCTTGAAGTGTGCGCGGCCGACGACGAAGTCGACGCGCTCTACCGGGAAATGTACGACAAAATCAAGACCGGGATCACGGAATTCCCCGGCAAACTTGACGAATTCATGCAGGTCCTGTCGATTTCGCGGCATCTGGAACGCATCGCCGACCATGCCACCAATATCGCCGAAGACGTTATTTACATGATCGAAGGGGACATCATCAGGCACAGGACCGAGGAATTCAGGAAGTAGTTTACCTTCAATAATTTTTACCGTGCGGTTCTTTGTTCTTTTAAAAACCCGATTTGTTTCACTTCCACGCCGGTATAATAGGCCTTCAAAATCTGCTCATACGACTGGCCCGCCCGCGCCCGTCCGATGGCGCCAAATTGACACATGCCGATGCCGTGGCCGTATCCTTTACCTTTCATGACGATTAAGCCGGACTTTTTTGAAACATCGGTAATAAGCGCGCTGCGCAGCACGGGATTGCCGTTCTGGTCGCGGCGTAAAATAAACCGTATTTTATCGCCGCCATAACGGTATGATCCCGATGTCGTTTTAATGGTGCATTCACGAGCCCGTCCGCAGGAAAACCGCGAATCGATGGTAATGGAGACGATAGACCCCGCGGTTGGTTTCTGGGAAAAAACTTCGCGCGAATACCGGTTTACGATGGACGACAGCCGGGCATCTGACCACGATTCTTCCCAGGAAAACGACCCTGAAAAGCCGCAGAACGGCTCTCCTTTTTCGTCGATGTCGTGGATTGAGCGCAGGTACTGAAGCGGCTGTTTGTTCTCCCACACGTCTTCGATGTTTGCCGTCTTGCCCCCGCAGGTTGAATGGTAATATGCATAGATCAGGCTGTCATGGTAAACGACGACCTGGTCGGCGGTGGTATTGATGGCCTGGTTGCAGACCGGATTTTCAGCGAGCACCCCGCCGTAAACCTGGTCGGAAATCGTGGGAAGGAGGTCAAAATCCATGCTCCGGTTTTCCAGTATTTTTTTATAGGTATACGTGCGCGAAGCAACCGCCTGCGCCTTGACCGCTTCGATTTCTTCGGGCCCGCGATGGCCGATTTCCAACGGCACGACCCCCCGCAGATAATCTTCAACGCCTACATAGTTTACAACAGTGAAACTCCCGCGCGGCGCGGCAACAAGGATCATCGAACCGCGAAAGCTTGAGCCGTCATAATCTATGATATTGAATTCATTTTTCGACAGAAGGGTGCACGGGAGCGCGCATTCCCATTTTCCGTGAAGCGGACTCTCGCCGGATACTTTGTCACCCGCTCCGGAAATTTCCACCGCAATAGTCCCGCGTTCGGATATGTGAAAATCGCCGTTACTTAAGATGTCGATCTGGCCGCCGGAAGAGAACTTCGCCCGTTTTACATTTTGCCGCAGCGCAACCCTCAAAAACCGGGACTGGACCGCCACGGACGGACCTGGGAAAAACCGCGGCTTGGTTATCGAGGAATCGTTTTCTTGCGGAGAATCTTTTATCAAGGCCGAGGATGGCGTTTGCGGCGCCGAAGGCTCCGGCTTCACGGACCCCGTTTCAAGGCTTTTTTTTTGAACATGCCTCGTTGGCGTTCTATTTACATGCCTGGCGTGGGAGGGTTGCGTATATATCGGATATGGAGCACATTGGAGAATGGGCAAAAACACGAAGAAAAAAAAGAAATTGTCCTTACACCGCGTTTGCCGTGCTGCCACGTAAAGCCATTTCGTCGGATTGCGATTCAGAAATTTTCTTCAGCTTTCCTTTAAGGAGCTTGCGCTGGAGCAGAGAAATATGGTCGATAATAAAGAGCCCGTTCAAATGGTCGAATTCATGCTGCAAGGCCCTGCAAAAAAGCCCTTCGGCTTTTTCAATGGTGTATTCACGGCCGTTTTCATCGAAGGCCTTGACCGACACCATTTTGGGGCGCATAAGCTTCAGATGCAAATCGGGGAAACTCAGGCACCCTTCTTCGTTTTCCACGGTTTCCTTTGATTGAAAGACGATTTCAGGGTTTATAAGCACAAAAGTCTGGGGCGTTTCCTTTGAAGGTTCGATGACCGCGCATTGGATTGACCGGCCCACCTGCGGCGCGGCCAGCCCCACTCCGTCGTGCTCGCGCATGACCGCGATCATTTCTTTGACAAAATCCCTTAAAGCGTCATTAAAAACCAGGACCCGATCGGCTTTTTTGCGCAATATCGGGTCGCCATAATGCCGGATGGAAAACATTTATGCCTTCTTCGAAGATTTTTCGTCTTGCGCGTCCGCCGAAGATTTTTCATCATTGAGAACAGCGGAGATCGCCGCTTTTTTAAATTCAAGCACCGTATTGTCGGCGACTTTCACCATGACCGTTGAATCCTTAACATTACCCACGACCCCCACAATTCCCGCGATTGTCAGCACTTTATCGCCTTTTTTAATATTGCTGAGCATGTTTTGGGTCTCTTTTTGCTTTTTCTGCTGGGGACGAAGCATAAGAAAGTAGATGATTGCAAACATCACAACCATCATGAAAATAAAAGAGGGATCAAACGCGCCTTTACCCTGCGGCGCACCGCCCGCCTGGGCAAATATTTGCGCCGAGTTTAAAAATATTGCCGTCAAAATCACGAAGCGTTGCATGAAACTTCCTTTCAAAAATGTGGATTTCGTATGGTCTTCCTTAAAAAATATGTCTCCTATGACAAAGAAGTCAATGGTTCTTTCACCCGATAGTATTAAAGTTTATCAGCCAAACGACGATAGTACTATATTGAGGCAGGATATGCGGATTGAACAGGTAATACAACAGTATAATAATCAGGGATTTAATCAGCCGGGCAAGTCCAGAAAACCCTTTGCACTTAAGGCTAAAGCTAAACCCCATAATTCAGGATGTATTGACATGATATGTTTGTCCCCCGACCAGGAAAACGAATACAATGCCTTTGACTGGATTCTGGCATACGTGCATCTCATTTCCGAAGACCGGATGAAGGAATGGATGAAAAAATCATTTTGTCAACCATGTTCCCCCGATGACGTCATTATTGAAAAACTTCTCATCGAAGTGCTCTGATTTTACCGGCCTATTGTATTTTTCATTGATGGCCACCATATATTATGCAAAATGGATATTGCTTTCCACCGGGGAAATTCTCCAGAACGGCGCGATTTCAGTTGAAGGCTGTCGCATCGCATCCATCGGCTCGCGAAGCAGAATCAAACGCAGGAGCAGCGACCATATAGTCAATGCAGGGGACCTTTTTCTGCTGCCTGGCCTTATAAACATGCACATCCACCTCGATGAAGGGGTTGTTCGGGGCATTCCGAAGGACCCTGAAGAAACCTTCGCTTCCTGGATCACTAAAAAAAATTCCCGGCTTAAGCAGGCCCCTCCCGAAATCCAGCAAACCACAATCCGGCTCGGCGCGCGGGAACTGCTTTCACACGGCATTACGACGGTGGTCGACAGCTCACGGACAGGTGTGTCCGTATCGGTGCTTCGTAACGAACCTATCCGCCTCTGCGTCATTCATGAAGTGCACCCCGACGATGCCGTCCAGGAGGAGGCAATGATCAATACGCTTGAAACGCGTATTGCTTTAAACGAAAAAAGCTATCGTACCGGGGTCGGCCCTTACGCACTTTTTTCTTTATCTCCACAGCATCACCGTGATGTCATTAAACTGGCGTCACAAAATAAATTGCTCTGGGCAAGCCACCTTGCCGAAAGCTCGGAGGAGCTTCAGGCGTTTTCCGAGCAGACCGGCGATTTATATTTCCATATTACGCGGAAAAAAGAATGGCCATACGGCAAATCAAGGGGACCCATGAACATGGCCCTTGTCAATAATCTTGTCCCGGATAACGCGGTTTTGTTTCATTGCAACTACGTCAATGGCCAGGAACTTGAGCAGCTCGCCGCTAAAAATGTTTCGATCGTCCAGTGTTTTCAATACACGTCGGCCTTGGGCCATAAAATGTTCCCTCTGGATGTTGCGCGCAACCGGGGGATTTCCCTGTGCGTGGGCACCGAAAGCATCGTGTACTCGGAATCCATGGACCTTCTCGACGAGCTCTATCTGGCCAAGCGGAACTACCCGCATATTCCCGCCGGGGAAATGATACGCTGGGTGACGAGCAATGCCGCGCATGCGCTCGGCGCGGGAGACATTCTGGGCAACCTTGACGAAGGTAAATTGGCCGACATCATCGGCGTCCATATTCAGCACGACATCGGCGACGACCTCCTCGAACAACTTATTCTCGGAGAATCGGAGGTGCGGCTTGTTATTGTCAACGGCGAGGAAGTTATTGCGGACTATTGAGAGCTGGTTTTTCGTTAAAGCATATTCACGATTCATGAATGGAGAATTGTATTTTAAAATGATGAAAAGAACCAATGAAGCTACAGATACAGATCTGAAAGTTATAGATGAATTAACACGTTGTAAATCCAGTGTTATCGATTTTGACTTTAAAGGTACTTATGCTGGATTTCTTATCCGTTTACGTTTTAATGAGCAGTTGAATCCTTTTTATATAAAATGGTTATTTGCGCAAAGTCGATATCGGAAATATTTCTCATCTGTTGCAAAACCTGCCGGTGGTCAAGCTAATATTAATGTCGAAGAATTGGGAAACACGATAATTGATTATTATCCAATCGATGAACAGAAAACAATCGTTTCAATATGCAATGCGCAAAAAGCTACACTTGACGGCCTCCGCCTCCTCCGCTCCCAAGCCGAATCCCGCGTCTCCCGCATTCTTTCCGAGGTCTGGGTGAAAATGCCGATACAGAAAATCAAAGAAAGGTGAAAACATGAGCAACATAGAACAAAAAGAATATCCGATTTTCAAGCATGGCAGCGCATGGATAAAGGCCGATTTCCATCTGCATACCAGGGCCGATAAGGAATTCAAATACGAGGATGATGAAAACCAATTCGTAAATCTTTATATTCAGAATTTGAAAGACGCCGGCGTTAACCTCGGCGTCATCACGAACCACAATAAATTTTCAATTGATGAATTTAAAGCCCTAAGAAAAGCGGCGTTAAAGGAAGACATATTCTTGTTGATTGGCATTGAACTTTCGGTTAAAGAAGGCCATGGCGGCGTTCATACGCTGGTAATATTTGAGGACGATTGGATTTATAATAGTGAGAATAAAAATTTCATTCAGGATTTTATCACCAGTTCATTTTCGGGACAGACTAATTTTGAGAATACAAATTCCTGTTCAAATGACAATCTTGAAAGTACCTTGATTGAATTGGAAAGGTTCAAGAAAGACTATTTTATTGTATTTGCGCATGTCGAAGATGATAAAGGATTGTGGAAAGAACTCCAGGGAAATCTTGTTGAAAGATTAGGGCAAAACGAGGTTTTTAAACGCCGAACGAAGGGTTTTCAGAAAGTCCGTACGTACGACGCACTTAAAACGGGAAGACCCGACAGGGCGGATAAAGAAAAAGTCAGGAAATGGTTGAAGGATTGGTATCCGGCCGAAGTCGAAGGCTCCGATTGCAAATGCATGGACGATGTCGGCAAAACCGATAACTGCTTTCTTAAAATCGGCGATTTTACCTTTGAAGCCGCGAAATATGCCTTGTCCGACAAATCGCGTATTGCAAAAGAAAAACCGAAACATGCCCGTTCTTTTATAAAAAACGTGCATTATGAAGGCGGCGTCCTTTCAAAGAAACAAATCAATTTCGCGCCCGAATTAAATACTCTCATCGGTATTCGCGGAAGCGGAAAGTCTTCAATCATTGAATCTTTACGTTATGCGCTTGATATTCCGTTCGGTGAAAAAACGCGGGAAGATACATACAAAAGGGAGTTGATCCGGCATGTTCTGGGCAGTGGCGGCAAAGTTACCATCACGGCTATTGATCGGTTCGGACAGGAATATGAAGTCAGGAGGATATTAAATCAGCAGCCCGAAGTTCTCGTAAGCGGCATACTTCAACCAGGCGTAACCATTAAAGAGACCGTGATAAACAAACCCATCTATTTTGGCCAGGAAGATCTTTCCAGCTCCGGAGAGGGCTTTGAAAAAGATCTTGTTGAAAAATTAATCGGCGAACGGATTGTTGAGATACGATTAAAGATTGAAGAGCAGAAAAGACGCGTTCAAGACTCGGTCAGACGTTATCTTAAGCTATCGAGTATCGATGATAAAATTAAAGACTTTTCCGATAAAAAGAACGATGCGGAACATCGTTTAAAAAAATTCAAGGAATTTAATATCGAGGATAAATTGCAGAAACAAATCGATTTTGATACCGACTCTCGACAATTATCCAAGGTAATTTCTACCGCTAATTCATTTATTAGTGCAATGGATGACGTTCTGACACAATATGAAGATGATTTAAAAAACCAAATCAAGTATCAATCTAAGTATAATATGGATTTTTTTAAATCATTTTATCAAACATTCAACGGCGTCATTTCGACAGTTGACATTTTAAAAGATAACATCGGTAAATCGAAGGCATCTTGTAGCGAGCTTGCGAAAAACGAACTTGAATTTAACAAATTGCGGGACGCTTTCAAGGAAGAATTTGCCGCAGTGGAAAGAAATCTGTCCGAATCGCTCAAGACCGCGGGCGTTCAGGCTATTCGACCCGACGAATTCAAATTAATAAGTAAATCGCTTGAGCAAGCAAATGCGATGCTTGAGGAATTAACGAAAGAGCAGTCAAAAGCGGAGCAGGTCAAGAACGACCTTTTAAAAGAGCTTTCCGCTCTAAATCAATTATGGCACGACGAATATTCCGCAATCCAAATTGAACTTGACAAAGTTAATATTGTTCATTCTTCGCTTGTAATCAAGAACGAATACAAAGGCGACAAACCTGCTTTTATACAATTTATGAAAGACAATTTTAAAGGAAGCGGTATCAGGGACAACACCTATCAGAGGTTAGCATCGGAGTTTCAGGACTTTCATGAAATATTTAAATCAAAGGAAAAAACCAAAGAAATGCTGGGCAATTCCTGGCAGATATTTGATGATTATTTTACAAAGCAACTGGAACTTTATATGATTTGGCAGAAGCCTAATAAATTTACTATAGAATATCAGGGCAAGGAAATTAAAAACCATTCATTAGGTCAAAGAGCTTCCGCCATGATTTTATTTGTTCTAAGCCAAAAAGACAATGATGTAATTATTATCGACCAACCGGAGGATGACCTTGACAATCAAACAATTTATCAGGACGTCATTAAATTATTGAAATCATTAAAACCTGAAACGCAATTTATATTTGCCACGCACAACCCGAACATTCCCGTTTTGGGCGACGCCGAACAGATTGTTTCGTGCAAATACTCAAATGATACTATTTTAATCAATCAGGGAAGTATTGATCGACCGATAATACAGAAAGAAATCGTAGGAATCATGGAAGGCGGCCAGGAAGCTTTCGATAAGCGAAAGGATATTTACGAAATATGGAAACCTTTGAATTAATGGAAATTATCGCCCGCGGCGAAGACAGCAAACACCAATTCAAGCGTGCATTCACGAACAATCAGTCGATCGCGGAAGAATTGATCGCATTCACGAACACGTTGGGCGGCATGCTTTTTTTCGGCGTCGATGACGATGGAACAATCGCGGGGCTATCCGCGCCGGACGTCCGGGACATCAATAAACGATTGTCTGTTATCGCATCACAAGGGATACTTCCCGCGATTAATCCCAATGTGGAAAACATTCCCGTTTCAGGAAAGCTCGTGATGGTTGTTACGGTTCCTGAAGGGATAAGCAAACCCTATATGGATACGAACGGCGTGATTCACGTTAAAAATGGCGCCGACAAGAGAAGGGCGACTTCACGCGAAGAAATCCAACGTATGTATCAAAGCGCGGGGTTGATTCACGGCGATGAAATTCCCGCGAACGGCATGACCCCGGCGGACGTCGATTTTGATTATTTTTCGCAATTTTTAAAAAGGGAGTTTAATGAAAACACAGATCAAACCGGAGAAGCTCTTTCCCGCCTGCTTGAAAATATGAATTTACTAAAAGAAGGTACGTTGAATATCGCCGGTGCCTTGCTTTTCAGCAAGTCTCCGCAAATTCGTTTGCCGGTATTTATAATCAAAGCCGTCGCATATCCAAATTCAGTTATTGACGAAGATCATTATTTGGACAGTTCGGACATTACAGGCAAACTGGCTGATGTATTTCAAAAAGCATTGAGCTTTATCGAAAAAAATCTGCACAGAACGCAGAAGGATAAAAACATTAATTCTATCGGTGAATTAGAGGTCCCTAAAATTGCGCTTGAAGAATTATTAGTTAATGCTCTTATTCATAGAGATTATTTTATATCTGCTCCAATCAGACTCTTTGTTTTCTCCGACCGGATTGAACTTATTAGCCCCGGACATTTGCCGAATAATTTGACTATTGATAACATTAAAAACGGCAATTCAAACATCAGAAATCCGATTCTGGCGTCCTTTGCCAGCAGACTTCTACCTTATCGTGGTTTAGGAAATGGAATCAGGCGAGCCTTGAAAGCATACCCGAATATCAATTTTATAGATGATAAAGACGGAAATCAATTTACGGTTATTATTAAAAGACCTTGAAAAACCACCCCAATACTTCATGTGCAACGGCAGGAAATTGGCGGTGTACGAAAGCATAAAGACAACACTGAATATTATCCGTTCGGCCTATACAGCGGCTCCTCAAACTCCCCCACGAAAATTACCTCCGGTTCAAGAAGAACTTTAAGCTTTTCAAAGACGGTTTTTTGGATATGCACGATCACGTGCCGAACATCCGCGGCCGATGCCTTGTCGCGGTTGACAATAAAGTTGGCATGCTTACGTGAAACTTCCGCGCCGCCGCAACTAAAGCCTTTAAGCCCGCACTGTTCTATAAGGACGCTTGCGGGCATACCGGGGAGATTTTTGAAAACCGATCCGCAATTTGGAAGGTCCAGCGGATGTTTTGCCTTCCGTTTCGAGATGATTTCATTAAAAACATTTTTTGCCTCGCCGCTTGGGTCTTTGGGAAACCGGAATTGTGCCGATAGAATGACGGCTTTTTTATCCTTAAAAACACTTGTCCGGTATCCTGCCTCAAGACCAGCGGCCGAAAGCGTGCGGATTTGCATGTCGGTAAAATCGAGGTAGTCGATTGACACAAGGCAATCCGATACGGCTTGGCCGAAAGCGCCGGCGTTCATCACCAGCGCGCCGCCGATGCTTCCCGGAATACCGCCGAGTTTTTCCAGCCCCTTTAGTCCCCGTTTGAGCATTTCCTGCACGAGCCGGTTAAGCGACGCCCCGCTTTGGCAATCCGCTAAAGCATCGCGCCATTCCATGGTATCAAACCGGGCCGCAACATCGATGACCATTCCGGGCCATCCCTTGTCGCTTACAAGAACATTACTGCCCCTTCCAAGGATAAACACCCGGACATTCATTTCCAGGGCCTGCCGGACACAATCCAGAATTTCCTGATTGTTCGACGGCCGCGCGTAGAATCGGGCCGGACCGCCGATTTTATAGGTGGTTTTTTCGGACAGGGCCACGTCAGTTTGGATTGGAATCGTCATCGGAAGGCTGGTCGAAGGGGAATATTTTATAGACGCCCGATTTGATAAAAAACTCAACGATATCCGCGTCAAGGTGCTGTGCTTCGACCTCACCCCTTAAAATAACTATTGCCCTTTCGGGAGGCATTTTCGGCTTATAAGGCCGGTCCTGCGACACCAGCGCCTCGTATATGTCAATGACCGCCAAGACCTTGCTCTCGAAACCGATCCGGTCGGCGGCGAGCCCGTCGGGATATCCTGATCCGTCAATTTTTTCATGGTGGTGGCAGGCGATCTCGGGAATGAGTTCCAGGTCTTTCGTCCAGGGAATGCGCGAGAGGATCCGGCGCGTGGCGATTGCATGGGAATTAATACGTTCACGCTCAACGGGCGTTAGGTTGCCTCTTCGCACCGAAAGCGCCTCCGACTCATGGTCGGTTAAAAACGGCGTCTGTCTGCCGTTCCTGTCAAAATAAAATTTTTCCCGGACCATTGATAACCGGGTGAAATCCTCGTCCTTTAAAAAACCAGCGCCGTTGATTGTTTCTAAAAACGCGCAATCGTCATCAAGATCCTTTTCCGTGGACCACGGCAAAGGCCCGGAAGGAATATGCGAGGCCAATGAAAGTTTAATATATTCCACGCGCATTTTCAAAGAAGCCATCTCTTCACGGGAAATCCTGGATTCTTTCATTAACAGCGCTTCAGGTACGCCTATCTTTCCGATATCATGCAGGAGCGCCGCGAACCGGAACTGGTTTTTGCGGGGTTCGGAAAAGAAAACGTCTTTAAACGGCCCTTCCCCGGCCGCATTGACGGCGTCGGCGAAGGCCATGGCGTATCCCATGACCCTGCGGGAATGCCCATAGGTGATCCTGTCTCGTTCGTCAATTGCGGCAATGGACGATTTCAAATATCCCTCGAATATCGACTCTATTTCGGTATAGAGCTGGACTCGTTCGATCGAAACCGCGGCCTGAGAGCCTATGGAACAAACGCAGTCTTCGTCCGATAGCGAAAAGGACGCCGTTTGTGCTTCGATATCTGAAGTGGAGGACAGGCGGGCCGATCCGTCTTTTTTCTTGTTCATGAGCTGAAGGATGCCCACAACCTCGCCGGCCAGGTTTTTCAAGGGGACCGTCAGCATGGATTTCATGCGATAACCGAATTTTCTGTCCCAGTCCTTACCGAATGTATAGGGAACAGACGCGGGAAGATTGTAAACATCGTCGATAGTAAGCAGTTCTCCGGTACACCCGACATACCCCGCGATCGTTTTTTTGTCCATGGGCATGACGATTTCCGCCGCCTGGCTCACGTCGACCGAATCGTTTTGGGATATTTTAAAGCGGATGGCGTCGATAAAGGCCCCGCCCGGGGCGTTTTTCTCACGAATGTAAATGCTTCCGGCGTCAGCGCTCACGAGGTCCCTGCTTTCGGCCAGGATCAAAGATAATAGTTTGTCAAGACTCGTTTGCGACGAAAGGGCCGTTCCGATATTGATGAGCTGGTGTTTCTGTTTGCGATATTTCATGATTTCGCCCACGAGCTCTTTGTTTTGGGTCATGAGCGCGTTTTGGCGGTCAATCATGGTGAGAATATTGCGGGCGCTGATCATTGACAATGGCGTAGAAAATACGCCGTACACCGGCAAATCCCGGAGGAAATCCGGAACGGCCTCGCCTTCAATACGCTGAAAAAAAGGTATTTCATAGCCTGTTCCCACGGGCATTTCGGAAAACAAACCGATGCACGATTGTTTTTCACAGGGCAGAAAAGACAGGCATCCAATCGGCGCGCTATCGGAAGCGTTCCCATGAAAAGCCGAGGCTTTCGGCCATACGCAGACTTTAAGGCCATGGCTTTCGGCAACGGCCGCAAAGACATCGCGGTCGGACGGGGCCACGTCTCCAAGGAGAATTACAATGGAGCTCATAGGGTATTTGCCAGGTTGAAAAATTCCCTCAGATTATACCCTTATGGAGAGCCAAAATCCATAAAAAAAGACTTCCCTATTACAAAAAGGAAGTCTTTCAATCGGGCCTGGACGTCCCTTATTGCGCTTTGATCGCTTCAACGGGACAAACGGTGGCGCATGCGCCGCAGTCGGTGCATTTATCGGCATCAATGATATAAATCGGATCACCTTCGCTGATCGCCTCGACCGGGCATTCGGGCACGCATGTTCCGCAGGCCAGGCAAGCATCCGTAATTGTGTGTGGCATTCTAATTCTCCTTTGAAAAAAAATTAATTACCTGTTTGAGTATTGTATCCACCATACGTGGTAAAATACGGTTTTTAAAATAACATATTCATGTCGGTGTGGAGCAAGAAATATTTATGGTCCGTCGGAAAAAAAGAATGGTACGGGTTTTCCCGGCGATCCGTCAATAAAATTAGAAAAGAATGGCCTTGTAAACAGTAAAAGAGTACAATAAATAAACCACCCGCACTTTTAAGCGGCTACAGGGTATCCGCGCCTCCAAGGAAGCGCTCTGAAAACATGAAAACGAAAATAACTTCCGGGATAAGCCTCGTGATCCCTGTTTACAATGAACAGGACCTTGTTGTCCCGTGCCTTTCCCGTTGCGTTTCTTCTTTGTCACAAGACTTTGAAACTTTTGAAATTATTGTCGTTGATGACGGAAGCACGGACAAAACAGCTGAAATTTTAGAAAGCATGGCCCTGACCGAGAACAGGATCAGGCCTTTAAAAAACCTCATTAATTTAAACTTCGGCTGTTCGGTGCTTCGCGGCATGGCAGCGGCAACCCTGGAATACGTTGTCCCGAATGCAATCGATCTCCCGCTGGCCCCGGAATCACTCGCACCCCTCGTCGAACAGGCGGAGAAATGCGATATTCTGGTCCTTGAGCGCACTTCCTACTCCGGATATGTTCCATGGCGCATACTTACGTCCTGGACCAACCGCCGGTTGCTTAAAATTTTATTTGCGCACGAAACAAAAGGGACCAGCGATTTTAACTTTACTCAAATTTACCGGCGTTCGGTCCTTCGCAAGATTTGGCCTTTGGCAAAAAGTCCGGCGTTCTGGAACCCGGAAATGATTTTCCGAGGTCGGCGACTCGGGCTCCGGATTGAAAGCCGTGCGGTCGAATACTACCCGAGAAAATCGGGAAAAGGCTCGTTCGGAAAACCCCATGATATCATGTGGGCGTTGTACGACATGTTTCGCTTTCGCCTGCTGACCATTTTCCGCAATTCGTATGGCCGGGCAGGCTAGTATGAAATCAATTTTTTTTCAGGCCCACGGACTTTTCAGGTTATCTATTCGTCTGGCTGAACGTGCTTTTCCCATCCTCTGCATCGGTATTGTATGCGCCACCGTATATGACATGTGCCACCCGAACTCACATCCGGCATTTTCCACGGTTGCGGTAATGGCCTGTACGGCGTTGCTGGCGGTTCTTCTTCTCCGATATAATTTCATTCGTCAACCACGATCGACGCGCGTAGCGCTCATCGTCCTTACAGCAACGGGGTTTTGCCTCCGATTGCTTCCGATACTATTTATTCAGAATGAGCAAATAAGCGATTTTCAGACGTATAGCGAACTTGCGGGCGCGTTGTGTAACGGCAAAGGTTTTGCATACACCGGCCGCGGGGCGCTAACGGGAGAAGTAAAGCTTTTTCTAAACCGCTATGATGAAAAGGGGCCGGTCCGCACGGCATTTCGCCCGCCCGGCGCTCCGCTTCTGTTCGCCTCGGTTTATTCCATCACCGGTCAAAAACCGGTTTGGGGAAAGGCGCTCAATGCCGTGCTGGGGACCCTTATCGGGCTGTTTATTTTTCTGTTGCTCTATCCCGAAAATCCAACGCTGGCATTCAGGTCATCGCTTCTGTGGCAAATATACCCATCGGCCATCATAGCGACAAACCTGATCGGGACTGAGATACCATTTACGGCATGCATACTTTTATCCGCAGTTTTCCTTAAAAACGGGCTTCGCGCCAAGGTACGCACACCTGCTAAAGGTGGCGCCTTGACCATCCTTTGGAGCGCCCTCGCCGGTCTTTGCATCGGATACGCAAGTCTCATCCGGCCGGCCGCTCTTTTTTTAATGCTGTGCGGCATCTGGAGTATCCTTGCAAGCCCCCATAATTTTCGGAAAAGCATTCCGGCGGCCTTGGTTTTCACCCTGGGAATGTCCATTCCGCTGACACTATGGGGAGTGCGTAACTATAAAGCATTCGGTGTGTTCGAGATGCAGACCACGCAAATCGGCATAGTGTCCTGGCAGATGACGCGGAACATAATCTCCCCCCAGGAAGAGCAACAATACGCCCCTCTTGACAAAAAAATGCATACGAGCACCGATGAATTTGAACTGAGCCGCATCGGCATGGAAATCGGCAAAAATCGGTTGCTGATCGCCGCGCATAAAATTTCCTTTGTCAAGCTACTGCTGCTTAATTATTGCAAAGGCTGGAACCATGATTACGACGCGCTCGAATGGGTGTCCTTACCGTCCGAACACGCACAAGCCCCACCTCTGTCCGCTGCCGTTTACGGCTTTCTGAAAAATTCTATCCAGGTGTTTTATCTGTGCGCGGTAATTCTGGCGGTTTTTGGCGGTTTTGCTTTAAGAAGATTTAATTGTGCGGAAAACCCGGGACTTCTTATGCTGATTTTTTACCTTCTGGTAAGCTCCGCGCTCCTGTGTGTTTTTCAAGGGCAAACCCGCTATCATTTTCCGCTCATGCCGGTCATTTTTATCTGTGCGTCACAGGGTATTAGCCTGCTCCAACAACAAATAAAGAGTTGAAGGCGCCAGGGAATTTTGCGGTCACAGGTCCCTTTTTATTTCTTTCGTGGTGTGCGCGATGATGTCCGACTTGGCTTTTTCCTTATTAAACGCCAGCACGGTCTCTCCGATATGTTCCTTGAGCATGGCCATGTCGGGAGCGCTGAATGCCGAAACAAAAAGCGCATGGGGAAAGGCCACGCTCAGCCGCTTTTTTTCGAAGGGGTCCGAAACGCGGTCCATTTTATTGAACACTAAGAGCCTCGGCGTTTCATGGGCCGCCAAATCGTCAAGCACTTCATTGACGGTCCTCAATTGATGATCCGACCATTGGCTCGAGCCGTCCATCACGATGAGCAGGAGGTCGGCCTCGGACACCACTTCGAGGGTGCTTTTGAAAGAGGCCACCAGATGAAGGGGGAGCTTGCGTAAAAAACCCACGGTATCTGAAATCACGACCGTGCCGATACCGGGAATAAAAGTCCTGCGGGTGGCGGTGTCGAGCGTGGCGAAAAGTTTGTTCTCCACGAGCACGTCGGCGCCGGAAAGCGCGTTGAGAAGGGACGACTTTCCCACGTTGGTGTATCCCACCAGCGTCACTTTGAAAAACGGGCCGCGCGATTTCCTTTGCGTTAATCGGGACTTCTCGATTTTCTTGAGTTTTTCCGCCAGGTCAGAAATTTTTTTCTGGATGAGCCGCCGGTCGACTTCGAGCTGCTTTTCACCGGGCCCCCGCGTGCCGATACCCCCATACTGCTGGGAAAAATGGGTCCAGGCGTGCGTCAGCCGCGGATACAGCGTGCGCATCTGTGCAAGCTCCACCTGTATCCTTGCTTCGTTGGATTTGGCATGCTGCGCGAAAATGTCAAGGATGAGCTGGCCGCGGTCGATGACCTTGCTCGAAATTATTTTCTCGATGTTTCGCACCTGGCCCGGAGACAATTGAGCGTCGATGATCAGGGCGGTGCAATGCTTCTGCTTCATTGCGCGGCCTATTTCGTCGAGCTTGCCCTGCCCGATGAACGTTGAAGCAACGGGGCTTTGCCGCTTCTGGACAATCACGTCCATGATTTTCGCGCCCGCGGTGGCGCACAGCATCCGCATTTCCTTCATGTCAATTTCAAAAAGGTCGGGTTTGTCTCGCGAGGTTTGAAGTCCGGCCAGAATGACCCGTTCAAGGGGCGGCGGATAATTGGTGTCGAACATGCTAATAAATATATCTAACTTCTTAACATTTCAAGGCTTTTTTATCGCATAGTAATGTATTTTTTTCAGTTATGGAAGGATGGAAGATATGCAGAAGGCAAGCTTTATTGCACTAAGCGGGATTGCGTGGTTTTGCATCGGTCACTGCCAAACACTGGCGGCATACAGGAACGTGGCGCTTAATTCGAAGGACACACACACAGCAACGGCCCTTCCCCACGCCACATCGAACAGCGAAACCTACTGGGACCTTGCGGACAATTGGAGCACCGATTTCATCGCTGTCAATGCCATTAACGGGGCGCGGGCGAATACCTCTCATGGCGCCGCGTATCCTTCCTGGGGGCCCTGGATGAAAGCCACTAATCCGAATCCGTGGTTAAAAATCGAACTGGACTCCCTCTATGAAGTCGACAGCGCCGCGTTTTATATCCGCGCTGATTTCAACCTTTCCGATTCCACGCTCGACCACGATACCTATTGGTCAAGCGGCACCATGGTTTTTTCCGACAGCAGCAAGGCGCCCATAAAATTCGTGAGAAAATCCGCCGCCCAGTGCTTTAAATTCACAAAACGGACGACGAAATCGCTCATGATCAGGGACCTTGTCTGGCGCAGCTACACAAACCCCAAAACCAACGTCATTGTCAATGACGGGTGGGCGGGCATTACCGAGCTTGAATTATACGGCCAAAAGGCCCCTGTTGGCGCTCTGCCGCGAACACCTCAAACGGCGGCGGCCGGGCGCTTTACTAATGGCGCCGCGACAATGATCGTCCCTTCCCTGTCGCGGATCTCAGTTCCGATGCGCGTTGGCGGCTTTGACGTTTTTAACATGGCCGGGAGAAAAATATGGTCGTTTCGCCGCACGTCGGCCGGGAATGCCGAAACGACGGGCCTGCCGCCGTGGATAGGCGGGCAGGTCGTACGGATCGTGTTTACAAAGTAAACTCCTCGTCGATCCCCGCGACGATCAAGGCCCTTCCCGCCTGTTTCTGGGAAGGCGTCAGCGTCAGCACCTCAGGCTTGCCCCCGGTTATGAGAATGGTGTGTTCGAATTGGGCCGAAAGCGACCCGTCGCGCGTCCTGACTGTCCATTTGTCAACCGAGTCGGTAATGACGTGATATGAGCCGAGGTTGATCATGGGTTCTATGGTAAGGGTCAGGCCGGGCTCCAGGAGGATCTTGTCGCTGTCCGAGGCCCTGTGGTGAAAGACGTTAAAAAATTCGTGGAAGGCCTTTCCGATGCCGTGGCCGGTATATTGACGCACCACGGAACACCCCTGCGACTTTACGTATGGTTCGATGGCCTCGGCAATGGCCGACAGCGGCCGCCCCGGCAGCGCCGCCCGTATGCCCAGGACAAGGGCCCGCGCCGTCACCTTGACCAGATGGAGCGCCTGGTCGGAAACGTTCCCTATGAAAAACGTTTCCGAGGAATCCCCGTAGAACCCATCGACGATTGAGGTAAAATCAATGTTGACGATATCGCCGTCCTTGAGGATTTCCCGCTCCGACGGGATGCCGTGACAGACGACGTTATTGACCGAGGTGCAAATCGACCTTGGATAGCCTTTATAATCAAGGCACGCGGGCCTGTTGCCATGACCGACGGTGTAATCATGCGCCACAACATCGAGTTCGCCGGTGGACGCCCCTGCCTTGACATACGGTCTGATATAATCCATGAGCCGGCCGTTAAAAGCGCCCGCCATGCGCATGCCTTCCTGTTCTTCCGGCGTTTTAAGCATGGACCGTCCATAGGAAGGCCGCGACGTTTGCGAACCTTGCGGGCCTTTTTCGAGGTCAGTCCGTAAATGGCATTTTTTGTATTTTTTTCCGCTGCCGCACCAGCACGGGCCGTTGCGTTCGAGGGTTGTATTGTCCATCCGCTTTACTTTCCAGATAGTGTGATATATTCGATGTTTATTCTCCCAACCAGCCTGAACACCCGAAGGATGCCGCCTCCCGTATCGTCGATAATAAGGGGCACATAGTTTCCGTATGCGGGAAACGCCCCGAGGGCCGCGTCCGCAAAGACCCAATCGCCCGCAAGGGCCATGACCCAGGCATGGTACATATACGCCTTCTTCGGTCCGACATACACGAGCCCAAGCACGACCCGTGCGGGAATTCCGGCCGCGCGCAAAAGCGCTCCGAGCAGGACCGCGTGTTCGCCGCAATCGCCGAACCCCGCTTTCAGCGTTTCAAGGGCATTCGAAAAAGTGGCGGTATTTCTCTTTTTCAACATCGTAAATACATACGCGGTGAATTTTTCCACCAAAGCGCAGGGGTCTTTCAGGCCGCCGCGCAGCGTATTTGACAATTCCTTGATTTTAGGGTCATCCGACTGCATGGTGACCGTCGGTTGCAGCCATTCATGAAATTCCCCCTTCCGAGCATTCACTGCGGGAACACATTTCACGGGAAGGCCGTTTAAAACCCAGAGCTTTCCTTTGCGGGAATACCATTGCGCGACCGTCGAGTCCATTGCAAAAACGGAATCAATGGCCGAAAGGGCCAATTGTTCGTCGGGCGCTTTCGGACGGTCTGAAGGAACGGAAAAAAGTTCCGACAGGTCCTTCGCCTTATCGGGTTGCAAAGCCGCGGGACCATGGCTTTCCAGCGGGGCCGACATCCGAGCAAGGCGTTTGTCCCTGTTTTTCGCCAGATAGACGCGGGCGACCGACTCCTCGATCACTCTTCCGCTTCCATCAATTTCCTGTTTTTCCGTCCTGTTGGTGAGATTGTCAACGTTCTCGAATGTCCAGATATGCCGCACGGTGTCGACGCCGACGCAGCGGACCCTGGTGACGACATTTTGCGCCGACACCATTTCAAAGGCGGTATCGTACCAGGTTTCCCCCGGTTTGATTGTACGGGCTTTTATGCCTTGTGATAGCCTGCACGACGAGGAAAGATTATCGGCGATGTCGCCGGTCTTTCGGCTTGTCCGCTTGCCTCCCACAATGACGATATACTCCCATTGGTCGCCTAACTTCTTCACGGCCCACGAATTGACGCCGCTTGCTCCCGAAACCTCCTGATAGGCCGAAACCATTGTGCCTAAAAAATTAAACCTGCGCTGTTCCTTGACCTCAAGGGAATTGCCGGCCACGGCCCCCATGGACACCGACATGTCGGTGCTCACCAGCGTCGTGGCCGACAATTCATCGTGGTCCACGATGTGGACGAGCGTCCCGACGATTTTATCGGCGAGATACAAATCAAAGGTGTCTTTCGCCGCCACATCGCGCCAATTGCAATCCATGCCGAGGCCGGAGCGGGTTATAAGCAAAAACCACAAAATCGAGCAATACGCGGTAGGCCGGATAAAGCCCGACAACCAATGCCGGTCAGTCATTCATGGCCTCCCGCTTGGCCCGCAGCTCGCGATATTCTTCAAAAGAAGTCCCGACTATTTTCTTAAAAGCCGCGGTAAACGTTTCGGGTGTGGCGAAACCTATATCCCCGCCCACGGTTTCGGCGTTTGCCTGCAGATTGTTCTCGATGAAAATCCGAGCGCGGTTTATCCGGACATACGTCATGAACTGACCGACGGTCAGGCCCAGCTCTTTTTCAAAAAGCGCTTCCAAAAAGGCCTTCCCGGTAACAAGGTCGCAGCAAATCATTTCAACGGAAAGGTCCGTTTTTGCATAGTTCTTTTCTATATACCTGCACGTCTTCTGTACCTCTTTGTCCATGACCGACAAACGTGTCGTCGACAAAAACGCCGAAGGTCTGTTTTTTTTCCCGACAAACCATATCACTATTCCTATGAGCGTAATTGACAAAAGCAAAATGCCAAGCCGCGCGGCGCCGGGGAGTTTGAACGAGGCCCGCGATGTAACTTTTTCCCGCTTTATCGGGACCGGCGGCATTTGCTTTTGAGTATCGCTTTTTAAAAAAGAAGGAATTAGGGCCACTTGCAGGGTATCCAAAGCGGACGCCGTGTCGGAGGGAGCGGCAAAACAGCCCGGGGCGAAAATTAAAGGTAAAAGAAAAAATATTTTTCGAGTGCGCAAACACCCGTTTATCGAGCGTACCATTCGTAAAATATACATCAATTAACGGGCAGGAGGCATATTCGGTGAGGGTAAGGGTTCAAAATTTTGAACCCCTATTTACAACTGTTGTGCAGGTCCTCTTCAGCTTTCAATGTACCTCTCCATTTGCTCTTTCAGTATCGCGCGGTAGTTTGCGCCCAGCGCCGTGATCTTGGCGTTAAGCCTCTTGCAGAACCGGACCGCGTCATTCATGTTTTTTGTTTTAACATTATGCCACAGTTCCTTGATTGTTTTGTCATTAAGGATTTCATTGGTGGCAATTTCAAAATGCATGCTCGGATTTTCGGAAATGCGTTTATGAGCGTCCAGTATCATCTGCAGCAGTTCGGTATAAACCGGTTCGCTTCCGCCGGTTTTAAGAACTAAAACCCCCTTGGAGAGCTGCTCTAAAAAGAATTTACTGTTAAAAACATAATGGCGTTTGTTCTTGTATACTTTCGCGTCGTAGTAGTATTCGCCGACAACGCGGCCCCGCGTGGTTTTGACCACCGACTTGGGATAGGCCGGGGGAAACTGGGGTTCGGGCTGTTTATACATGACCAATTCGGTCTCGTCTTTTTCATTTATTTCAACGTGACGTCCGGCCAGTTCGTCAATCACGTCCGGCAGGTCCGCTTCATTTTCCAGAGGAATTGACAAGGGGATTTCCGCGGTTTCATCTCCCACAAGCTTGTTTTCCATCATCGCCCGCGGGGCCTCGATCGGCACTTCACCGGCAAGCGCCGGGGACGGAGAGGGCGCTGCTTCCGGCCGCAGCTTGTCGGAAAATCCGACCTCCGACGGTTCCTCTCCCGAATTGATGATAATGATCTCGTACAGACCGTTGATGATCTCGTTTTCGTTGACCACCAGTTCTTTTTGGAGCTGGCCTTCGATAAGCGTGAGTTCCTGTTCCTTGATTTTCAGTTTTTCCAGCTTCGCGTCGAGCTCCTTTATCCCATTGGTGCAGTCGGCGATTTCCTGCTTGATCGTCGCGACCTCGGCGTCCCTTTTTCTTTTGTCCTCGAGCAGGCCCCTCGAGTCCTTGCTGACTTTTTTAATGTGTTCTTCCTTATTGCGAAGCACGTCGATTTTGTTCTGATAATACTGGATGAGAAGGTCGATGGTGTTTACTTCGTCCTGGTTCTGCATGTTTTTCTTGAGTGACCATAAATGTTCCAGCGCGTTCTTGGCATTGTCTTTTTCGCCCTGAAGCAGTTTTTCGGCAATGTCGTACATGTTTTCGGACATGGTTGACGCCCGCGTATCAAGCAGGATGGAATAGAAACGGTTCGAATCCGGCGTGCTCTTTGACAAAGAGAACATAGTGTCGGGTAGTTTTTCCGTGTTGGTCATGGCGATCTCCTTAGGAAGACATCGTAACAAAAACAACAATTATAAACCATCAATTCATATATAATATTACATTGACCAATGCCCGATGTCAATATAATAAATTATGTAACCTTACTGTTTTTAAGGAGTTAGTCAGATGTTGTATTTGGAATTCCGTTGAATACTACAGGTTGTGATGGACATGTGTTGCCCATGTTTCCGGAATAACATATTTTCACGGAACGTGGTATCTATATATCTGAAAAAAGGCCGTGACAAACCCGTCCGCACGGGGCACCCCTGGATCTTCTCGGGCGCCATTGCCCGCGTGGAAGGCGCTGACACCGGCCCGGGCGCGGGAGCTGCCTCGGCCGGCGAAGCATGTACGGTATTGTCCAACAGCAACGAGGTCCTCGGCAGCGGCTATTACAACCCCGCCTCTTCGATTTGTGTTCGGATGCTCTCGTCGGGCAAGGCCCCATTTTCCGTAAACGACCTGAAGCTACGTATCGACCGCGCCTGCGAACTTCGCAAGCCGCTCCTTGAAAACCCAACGACGAACGCATACCGCCTTGTCAACTCCGAGGGCGACTTTTTACCGGGACTCATCGTCGACCGATACGGCGAAGGCCTGTGCGTCCAGGTCCTTACCGCGGGAATGGAACGGCTTCGCGACGATTTTGTCCCATATCTGCAATCGACGTTATTGCCAAGCTACATTTACGAACGGTCGGACACCGACGCCCGCACGCGCGAGGGTCTCGGGCCGAAAGAGGGCCTTTTGTCGGGCGACATGCCCGAATCGCCGGTGGTCATGGAAAACGGTTTGCGCTTTTACGTCGACCTGGCGCAGGGCCAAAAGACCGGCCTTTTCCTGGACCAGCGCTGCAACCGCAAACTTCTCGGGACCTACGCAAAAAACGCCGCCGTATGCGATTGCTTCGCATATACCGGCGGCTTCACCGTCAGCGCCCTGACCGCCGGCGCGAGGTCCGTCCACGCTATTGACATTTCAAAAAGCGCCCTGGACTGCGCGAAAAAAAACGTGACCCTCAACGCTCTCCCTTTAGTCAATGAACAGTTCATTGCCGCGGACGTTTTCACGTATTTGCGGGAAACCAGCGAAGAATTCGACCTGATCGTTTTAGACCCGCCAAAATTCGCTCGGCATCCCGGCGAAGTGCCGAAGGCCGCGCGCGGTTACAAGGACATCAACCTGCAAGCTTTTAAAAAAGCGGCCCGCGATGCGATCATATTTACGTTTTCCTGTTCAAACGCAGTTGATATAACGCTGTTCAGGCAAATTGTTTTCTCCGCGGCCGCGGACAGCGGGCGCAATGTCCAGGTGCTTCACATGCTCGGCGCGGGGCCTGACCATCCGGTCAACATCGCCCACCACGAAGGTGATTATCTCAAAGGCCTTGTGCTGCGTGTCGGGTAAATTTAAATAAACCTTGACAATAGCTTGTGCATATGGCATATTTATGTTTGAATAAGGATTAAAAAACCTTTTTAAGTACCTCTCTTGCTGCTAATTCAACTGAAGAATCCAATCCAATAAAACCAATAGTATATAAAATTCTCCAGAGTAGGTCGCGTACGGAAACATCGATTAGTTCTCTTTTTATCGGTTAAACATATAACGCTGGTATCCTCTCACTCAAATAAGTGTTTCGTATACCATATTATTATTAACTTTTTATCCACTTTCCCGGTGAGGTATGTTCCATGAATGTTGCTGAGCTGAAATCCACGTCGATGGTTGAGTTAAACGATCTGGCGGTGACCCTTAATATCGGCGAACACAGAAATCTGCGAAGGCAGGAATTGATTTTCCAGATACTGCAGGCGCAGGCAATGCAAAACGGTCAGATGTTCGCCGAAGGCGTTTTGGAAATCATGCCAGACGGGTTCGGTTTCCTCCGGTCTCCCATGAACAGCTACCTGAGCGGTCCCGATGATATTTACGTTTCTCCATCCCAGATCAAACGGTTTTACCTCCGGACCGGAGATACGGTTTCCGGGCAGGTGAGGCCACCCAAAGACTCCGAACGCTACTTCGCCCTGCTTCGGGTGGAAATGATCAACTACGAAGACCCCGAAGAGTGTAAGAAAAAAATAAACTTCGACGACCTTACTCCGCTCTTTCCCAATAAGCGGTTAAACCTGGAATACGACGTAAAGGACATTTCAACGAGGATCATCAACCTCGCCACCCCCATCGGAAAAGGCCAGAGAGGGCTCATCGTCGCGCCCCCGCGCACGGGCAAGACCGTTTTGCTTAAAAGCATCGCCAACGCGATTTCCGCGAACCATCCCGAGGTCTTTCTCATCGTGCTGCTCATCGACGAGCGGCCTGAAGAAGTGACCGACATGGTACGATCGGTCAAGGGCGAGGTGGTCAGTTCCACGTTCGACGAACCGGCCGAGCGCCATGTCGTGGTGGCGGAAATGGCCATCGAACGCGCCAAACGCCTCGTCGAGCATAACCGGGACGTGGTGATACTGCTTGACAGCATAACACGCCTCGCTCGCGCGCACAATACCGTGGCGCCGCACTCCGGACGGATTCTTTCGGGCGGCGTGGATTCGCAGGCGCTCTACAAGCCCAAGCGCTTTTTCGGGGCCGCTCGCAACATCGACAACGGCGGCAGTCTCACCATCATCGCCACGGCGCTCATCGAAACGGGCAGCAGGATGGACGAGGTCATATTCGAAGAATTCAAAGGCACCGGCAACATGGAGCTGGTGCTCGACCGGAAAATCGCCGACCGCCGGATTTATCCCGCTATCGACCTCATGAAATCGGGCACCCGGAAAGAAGAGTTATTACTTTCCAAAGAGGAACTCAACCGCATGTGGATACTTCGCAAGTTCCTCGCGACCATGACGCCCGTCGAAATGATGGAATTTTTGAACGAAAAAATCGGCAGCTCAAAATCAAACGGCCAGTTTCTGGACTCCATGAACAGTTAATCAGGATACTCAGGACTTATAGGATTATCAGGATATAGAAGCTGGCTGAGCGATGCATTGAGCCTTGCCGAAATGTGTCGCTAAGCGACGTATCGAAGCCAGAAATTATCTACAAAAAAAACTTAGCTCATTAATAAAAAGAGGTTATCATGAAGGTCGCGCTACTCGGCTGCGGGAACATGGGACGGGCGATTGTTTCGGGCCTTTTGTCCAAATTCAGCGACATTTCCATTATCGCTTTTGACAAAAGCGATGCGGCCCTCACCGCTTTGCCCGACCAGGCCCTGGTGCTTGCGCCGGAGGAATGGTGGGAAAAGGAAAATATTCCCGACGCGGTCATCATCGCGGTCAAACCCCAGGACGTCGAAGAGGCCTTGCTGCCGCTTACTTCCTCAAACACAGCCGCGTCCCAGGGCGTTGTATGGATATCGATCGCCGCGGGAGTAAGCATTTCCACGCTTGAATCGTATTTGTCTACATCGGCAAAAATCTGCAGGGTCATGCCCAATACACCGGCGCTCATCGGCGAGGCCATGTCGGCGCTCACTTTTAACAGTCAATGCGACGACAACGACACGCAGATTGCCGAAGAGATCCTTTCCGCATGCGGCAAGGTCGTTACCGTACCTGAAAAATTGATGAACGCCGTTACCGGCTTGTCGGGAAGCGGACCGGCCTATGTGTACCTTTTCATCGAAGCGCTCATCGAAGGCGGCGTTGCCGCGGGGCTTCCCTACGCCATTGCAAAGGAATGCGCGGTGCAGACGGTGATCGGCGCGGCGCGCATGGTCGAACAGACCGAAGAAAATCCCGCGTCGTTAAAGGCAAAGGTCATGTCTCCCGGCGGAACCACCGTGCATGGCCTCATGGCATTGGAAAAAAACAAATTTAAATACTCCGTCATCCAAGCGGTGACTGATGCAACGGCGCGAGCCGAGGAATTAGGTCGGAAAAAATGACCGCTGATCTTTTACACCCCCTAAATCCCTTTACCTCATCCCCAGCCCTTCTCCTTAGTAAGGAGAAGGGTGCTCGAAGAGCGGGTTGAGGTTCCCCGTTGGGGATTGACGGCGTAGATGTCAATTTAGAATCGAGGAACCCATGAATAAAAAATTCATTGTCGGGATTTTACTGGTGTGCTGTTCGGTGATTTCCGCTTCCGCTGAAGAACCAAAGCTCATTCCACCCGGAACGCTTGCACCGACTTTTTCCCTGCCGACTATCGCCGGCGACCGCGTGTCCCTCAGCGTGTACTGCGGTCAGACCCTGTCGAAACCTTATACGAATAAAATCCGCCAGACGGTTTTTCTGAGTTTCTGGGCCACTTATTGCAAGCCCTGTAAAAAGGAATTGCCCCTGCTCGCCGCTTTCGGCGAAAAGCACAAAACCGACAACGTCCAGGTGTTCTGCATCAGCATTGACAAAGAAGGCGAATCCGCGGTCAGTTTATATTTAAAGGAAAACAATGTAAACATTCAGGCGCTTTTGGACCCGTATATGAAGACCTCGCAACGTTATGGCGTGTCCTCATTGCCTTCACTTTTCGTCGTGGACACGCTCGGGACCATCAGGTATGTCTCGCACGGGTTCAACGACAAGGAAAATTTCGGCCAGAAACTCGAGAAAATCTTAAAGGACCTCAAGGGCGGAACGCTCAACGCAAAAACCGTCGAAGATGTCGGCGGCGAACAGGTTGCCGTCAGGGCCGAAACTTCCGCTTCTCCCCAGTCAAAGGTTTCCGGGGTCGAAGCGGCCTCGCCGACAAAAAACCTTTCAGCCCACCAAAAATGGAGCGCGGTCATGAAGGTAGAATGCGGCGAACCGATTGACAAAGTCGCATCGGAACTGGGCGTTCCCGCGGCGGACATCAAAAAGTGGCATGAAGAGCTGAAGAACGCCGCGGTCAAGTTGTGGCCGGAGAATTAGAGACTTTTTGGTTTTTCTTCGGACCCGACAACCTTCCAATGAAAATCAATAACGCCTCCTCTCCCGCAATTAACTCCCAATTTTATTACAAAGTATTTTACTTGACTTAAACAAAAGCGCAAATTGATATTATACGATATGCCGCAAACGAACATTTCTTTTATGGAAACGGCCCCGCCTCGCCCCGGCGAACAATGGCGCGAAGTCTGGCTCAAGAAATTTGAACAAGCCTGCCTTGAAAAGGAATTGAAAGAATCAACGGTAACCGTTAAAAAAGGGCACAACCTAAGGAATAATAGATGCCACTTAGTGGCGTCTAATGTACCATATTTGGTATAAAGGACGGTACCGCGCGGGAAGTAGTT